>Ga0209227_1000073_pt1 | contig 79985 bp, 60 predicted proteins | sample YNPBryantNP2012_FD_185815 | JGI IMG/M metagenome (GOLD analysis project Ga0209227, IMG submission 185815) | Anoxygenic and chlorotrophic microbial mat microbial communities from Yellowstone National Park, USA - YNP Bryant NP 2012 (SPAdes)... ...
CCCGATTCCCGCACCTCGAAGGCATCCAGCCTTCGTATCGCCCCGTGGCCCCATCAGCCGCCCCGCCGTCACCCGCGGGCGGCAAGCCGCAGGAACACGGGCCGCAGCGCCGCGAGCCGAGCCTCTCGCCGGGTCGTCGGGACGCTCCCGGGCCCATCGCCCCGACCGAACAGCGACGAGTAGGAAAACAGGCAGAAACCTCCGCCCCAACCGTCCGCCAGCTCGATCTGCCGGACGGACTGATCGGTCGACTTGTGCATATAGATGCCCACACCCATGACCAGCGGCCTCTGGGGCACGGCCGCGCGCCAGGCCTTGGCCCGGCGGACGAAGGTGTCCTGGTCCTCCGTATAGTTCATCGGACACAGGAAATCCACCCAATCATACCGCGCCCATGCCGCACCATCCTGAAAGTGTGCAGCCCTGGCCCGCGCTGGGTCCGGCCCCACAGAAGCCGAAAGGCGGGCACCAGGCCTCGAGCGTTTCATCATCGCCCGAATATCACGAACGATGGCAGAGACCTGGTCAGTCCGCCACTGGTTCCACATCCCCGCGTCGTCCTCGGGGCGCCGGCCGGTCTGGCTGCGATAGAGGCTCAGGGTCCGCGCGTCATACGGGTAGTCCACGCCCGCCGGAGCGGTTTCGTTGGGAAAGCGGATGTAATCCAGGTGAAGCCCGTCGACCTCGTACCGGCTGACGATCTCCCGGAAGACCGACACGAGGTACTCGCGCACCTCGGGCAGACAGGGATTCAGGCTGACATAAAAACCGCCGAGCGGCTGACGACGGCCTTTCTGGTCATACCAGAACCAGGCGGGATGGGCGTTGTAGAGTTGCCGGGGATTGCTCGGGGGAGTCGTGCCCCGCCAGGCAGGCATCACATTGGCCCAGGCATGCAGCTCGAGGTTCCTGGCGTGGGCCTCGGTCACGGCTACAGCCAGAGGATCGAAGCCGGGATCGGCACCGCCCAGTTCGTCGGCCCACGGCTCGATCTCGGACCTGTAAAAGGCGGTACCGTTGCCTCGGACTTGAAAGACGACCGAGTTGAGCCCGATACTCTGGCAGTCCGTCATGATCCGTTTGATATCAGCGGGGGACCTGTAGTCGAAGCGAGTGACCCACATGGCCCGCATAGGGCCCCTGCGGACGGGGCCCGCCGGACCCGGATGCCCAGGACCCCAAGTGGTGCAACCACCCAAAAGGACCAGAGATGCGAGCGAAAGGGAAAGGACACGGGCCCACGAGTGACCAAAGAGGGCGTTTGTCGTCATGCGACAGAGGGTAGGGTCAAAGCGGCGCCCCATCAAGGGCCGGCGTGGCCGTCCGGGTTTTCACAAGACGGCCGCGGCCATCCTGGCCGCCCTGGCGAGCGGGTGCGCCACGCTCGAACACGAGAACACGGCTGCGTGGATTGAGCGGCCGAGGGCACGCGACTACACGGTGGCGGGTCTGGTCTGCGAGACGGTCGTGGCCCGTCCCATTCGCGATTGGATCATCGGGCCGTGGCTGAGCCGGCCGGGCGATCGGGCGTGGAACATCGACGCGAATGGCGGAGTGCAGGACTCCGCGTTCTTCACGAACCGGGATCTCCGGGCGATGACTCCGGCGGATGCAGCCCGAGGCCCCTGCACCGGACCGCCGCCGCAGCTGCCCCTCAAGGTGGAAAAGGCCCGACCGACAGGCAGTACACCCAAGATCATCGTGCGGGACGCGACCGGGCGGAGGTTCTTCGTCAAGCTGGACCATCCCGAATGGCCCGAACTCGGTTCCACGGCCGAGATCGTGACCACGCGCATCCTCTGGGCACTCGGCTACAACGTCCTTCCCTCCTATCCGATCGTGCTTGAAGGGATGTCCGACCCGTCCCTGAACGGGCGGCGGGCCGCAGCGGTCCTGGAAGCTGATGGCCAAGTCATGGGGCACTTCGACCTCGACGATTTCCGGTTCCGGCGCGAGTTCCGGGCGCTGCGGGTAGCATGTGCCTGGGTTAACGAGGCCGACCGCGTCGCACTGAACACGCTGGTGGTCGAGCGCGAAGGCCGGGCACGGTACTACCTCATCGACTTCAACGGCTCACTGGGAAGCTGGCAGGGTTTGCCCAAAGAACCGTGGCGCGGGTGGAGGTACGTGCTTGATCTGGAGTGGGGGCCGCTGATGTTCCTGACGCTCGGCCTGGTGCATCCGGGTTTCGATCCGAACCAGCCGATAGTGTCGAGTGCCGTCGGCCGGTTCGACGCCCGATTGGATCCGAAGCGATGGCGAAACCAGATGCCCGTGACGGCATTCGACCGGATGACGGATGAGGATGGTCGGTGGATGGCCCGACGGATCGCGGAGTTCACTGAGGAGCACCTGCGCGCAATCATCGCGGAAGCAAGGCTGAGCCATGCCTCGGACGCCGACTACCTGCTCAAGTCGCTGCTGGAGCGACGGCGGCGCATCCTCGAAGCATGGCCGTAATGGACCCGCTCCCGGCGGGATGCGCGGGCAGCCTCCCCACGAGCGACCGGGTCAAACGCCGGCCCACAGTGGGGCACCATGTGGGCAGCCGCTTCGGGTTTCAGCGCTGCGCGGGAATCGTGGACGGATGCGTCGTGGGGACCTCGTCAGGACCGTGATCGCGGAAAACCTCGATCCGGGTCGCGATGATCTGCGGCTTGGTTTCGCCCTTGACCCGCCGGCCGGTTGCCTTGACCCGCTCGCCGACCTTGACGTCCTCCAGCCGGGCGACCTTTCCGTCGATGAAGATCTCGGTTTGATCCGTCACGACGCCGCTGACGGTGATCTCGCGCTGCTTCCGGGAGTTGTACCACCTCATCGCGACCTCGTTGGTCGCCGGGTCGATCGATTCAGCGGTTCCCTCGATCGTCTGGTACTCAGGCTCCTCGCCCCTGCGACCGCACGCCGCGAGCGAGAGCAACACGGCCCCGCAAAACCCCAGGGCGCTGATACGCACGATCCTATTCATGTCACTCCTCCGACAAGCCCGCACGGCGGCGCAGTTGGTGACGGTCGTACGTACTCTATCGCGTCACCACGCCCCGGGCAATGCCCGAAAGTCAAGTTGCCCGCGCACCTCAGCCGATGAAAAGCGGAGAGTGACCGGCCTCACCAGAACCAGACCGCAAGCCAGACGGGCGGTACGAAGCCCCGCCGGGGCGTGCCTGGCGGTGATGTACCACTACGTCCGCGACCGATTCGATCCCCCGCTCAACCGCATCCACGGGCTGGACCGCCAGGCGTTCATCCGACAGGTAGACTGGCTGCTGGAGCGATTCGAGCCGGCGGTGGACCCGGGAGGCTCCATCGATCGACCGGGGGTCCTGTTCACATTCGACGACGGTCTGTCCGACCATGTCGAGGTGGCAGCCCCCCTGCTCGAAGAGCGCGGCGTCCGGGGGATATTCCTGATCGGAGCCCGGCCGTTCGTACAGCGACGCATGACCCCTGCGCATATGGTCCACCTGCTCACCTGCCACCTGAGCCAGGGACGACTGATCCGTGCCGCTGACGAGTGGCTCAACCGACATGCACCGGCCGGCCGGTGGCGCGAACGCCTGGATGTCGCGGCGGCGTGGGCGATGTACCACTATGAGGAGCCCGAGCTGGCCGAATTCAAGTATCTGGTCAACGTATTTCTGCCCGTGGAGCTGCGGGACCGCATGCTGGATGAGCTGTTCACCGAATACGTAGGCCCGATGGAACCGTGGCTGGCCCGCTGGTATGGCCGGATTGACCAGTGGCGCGACCTTCAGGCGCGCGGCCACGTGATCGGTGGGCACGGATTCACCCATGAGCCGCTGACACGCCTGACGCCCGGAAATGCGATCAGAGATCTCCGACTCTGCGCCGGGTTCCTCCGGGAGCACTTCGGCGAACGGCCGCGACCATTTTCCTATCCCTTCGGAGCCTGGAACGCAGAACTGGCGGCAGCCTGCCGCGAGGCGGGCTTCGCATGCGCGTACACGACGCGCCCGGGCTGGAACTCACGTCACACGCCCTCGTTCGAGCTACGGCGGGTCGACACGATCGCGGTAGACCGATTTCTTCTCGGGGGCCGCCCATGAACGGGACGTTGGAGAGCACCGTAGCCGACGACCTTCGCCGGTTCCTCAACTGCTACTGGCTGCGGCCGGAAAACGCCTTCTGGATGGTGCTGCGGAGCCGGGCCCTGAGACCGTACCCCCTGCGGCCGCCGAGTCTGGACATCAGTTGTGGCGACGGCTGCTTCATGTTCCTGCATGCCGGGGGCCGCTTCGGGCTGGACTTCGACGTGTTCACCAGTGTCGCACGGCTGGACGAGGTCCACACAACGCACGCAGACATGTTCGACCATGTGGATGACCGATACCGGCCGCAGATCGTCGAGCCGCCCGCCTGGTCTGTGGACGTCGGAACCGACTGGAAGGCGTCGCTGCTGGAGAAGGCCGCCCGACTCGGCCTCTATCGGCGCCTGGTGCGCCACGACAACAACGAACCGCTGCCCTTCGAAGACGGCCGGTTCGCGACGGTCTACTCGAACTCGATCTACTGGGTCCGACAAATCGAGCCGTTCCTGCGGGAGATCCGCCGGGTCGTCGCGCCCCAGGGGCAGGTGTTGCTGGAGGTGAAGCTGGAGAGGATCGCCCGCTGCACGCTCGCCAGGTTCCGCCATGTGCTCGGGGATAGGTGGCTCAACATCATCGGACGAGGTCGCCTCGACACCTGGCCAAGCCTCGCGGACCGCGCGACGTGGGAACGCCGGTTCGCGGAGGCCGGTCTGAGCGTGGTGCGGGCCGTGCCTTTCGTCACGCGGACGCACGCCCACATCTGGGATATCGGGCTGCGGCCGATTGCACCCATGCTCGTGCGGATGGCCAACGAGATCTCTCCCCAGAGCCGCCGGCAGATCAAGTCGGAGTGGATCGACCTCTTTGTCGAGCTACTCACCCCCTTCACGCGACCCGACATCGACCTCCTCCCCGGGCCCGCCGAACCCGCCGAAATCCTGTACGTGCTTCGACCGGTATAGGCAATAAACCCACCAGGGACTCGCCAAGCCCGCAGCCCCGCGGTAGCATGCCTCCGTTCCCTCGGAGCGGCCTCATGAGCTTCGGCATCCGCACCACGCTCGCAACGGCGACGCTGCTGGCCACGGGAACCACGCCCGCGCCCCTCGCCCGGGCGCAGGGCATCGAGCCGTTCCGCCAGGACCAGCGGCTGGCCGCAACCTACTACTTCAACTGGTACATCGACGGGCGGACGGCGAAGTACCACAACTGGCGCGTCAGGCCGGATCCTGACAAGAACCCCATACGGTGGGCCTGGCAACCTTGCTATCCCAAAGGCCAGGAGCCGGGTGCCGAGATCTTCGGCCTGCACGACCCGACCCTCTGGCCGGGCAAACGGCTGCCGAACACGGCCAAGTGGCCCGACTCCGACGACTATCTTTATCACGTCGCCGAACTGCGGGCGATGAAGTGGGTCGGACTGGATTTCGTCTTCGTGGACGTCTGGTGGCCGCACGACTTCGTCCAGGCCGATGCCCCGGAGACCAGAGGCAAGCGGGCCGGCCGGCGCAAGGGGACCCCTGAGGCCGAGCTGGCGGCCCTGTTCCAAGCGTGGCGGTACCTGGACGGCCGCGGCGAGCGCCCTGTCAAACTCGCGATGATGCTGGAAACACCGTCCTTCCCACACGCGGACGTCCGAAGCACGACGCCCGGCGGGGTCGAGACGCTCTTTGAACCGATCTGGGCCTTCTACCGACAGTTCCTGGGCGAGGGAAAGATCGATCCCGTCATCCCACGCCGAGCGCTGGCCGCGATCGAAATCGCCGGCCGCATAAGGCTGATCGTCAACCTCTTCTACCCGCGAGGCAAGGACGTGCCAAACGGAGAGTGGATCAGCCGATGGGATGAGGGAACGTTTACGGACCTGCGGGCGCGGTTCGAGGGAATGGCCGGTCTGCCCCTGTACATCTGCGTCAACCAACACCTGCACGGGCCGCGCTACGGCGGCTGGGACGGCGTCCAGGCCGACGGACGGATCGTCGAGATTTCGCGGAAGAGAGGTCTGGTCGACCAGGAGATCACGTGGCATGCCTCGCTGGCCGGACCGAACCTTCGCGAGGATTCGATCGCGATCGGTGCAGGGTACTTCGCGCGCCAGAAGGACTCGCGCCCGGGCGGCGGGGCGTTGCGGGCCGACGGCTCGCCGGTCTACCCGCGAGCCTACCGCTACATCGACGAGAACGAGCGGATCAGCTCGTACGAGCGGCAATGGATCGAGGCCCTCGGCACACCCGCCGGTTTCCAGAAACACCTCCTGGTGATCGAGGCATGGAACGAGCTGGGTGAAGGAACGCAGGTAAGCCCGTCGAAGCCGGAAGTGCTGCGGGACGCCGAAGGTCGGTACATCGACCGATGGGGCGACACGCCCACGCAATACCTGGAACTGACGCGCAAGTACATCCGGATCTGGAAGGGCTCCGATCAGGCGACCTCGGAAGGAAACGAAGAATCGAAGGCCGGAGAGCAACATCCGAAGCCGTCTGCCGGATTGACAAGCCCGGCAAAGACCTCGCCGCCCGCCACTCGTCCCCTGCCCGCCAGGAAGCCCGCCCCCAAACGGAGCTCCCCCCGCGTGAAGCGGCCGTGACGCCCGCGGCCCGACCCGTCGGGGCCATCTCCCCCATGTCCGCGGTCACCGAGCCGGGGTTCTCGCCACCGGCCGGTACAGGCTGTCGCGCTCCACCGGAATGCATCCCGCTTCGAGGATCATCCGGCGGAGCCGGTCCACGCCGAGTTCCTGGTGCGTGCCGTCGCCCTCGCGCCTGGTGATGTCATACCACACCACGGTCCCGTCGAGGTCGTCCACGCCCCAGTTCAGGCTGAGCTGCGCCAGCTTGGGGCTCTGCATGACCCAGAAGGCCTTCACGTGCGGAATGTTGTCCAGCATGAGCCGGGTGATGGCCAGGGTCTTCAGGTCGTCCAGCCCCGTCGGACCGGACAGGTGTGACAGCTCGCTGCCTTCCGGTATGAAGGGCAACGGAACCACGCAGTTGAAGTGAGCCGGCCGCGAAGACCGCGAGATGTCCTGATGATCGCGAAGCTTGACCAGATGGCCGATGCGCTCCTCGACGGTCTCCACGTGCCCATACAGCATCGTGGCATTGGAGAAGATGCCCAGCTCGTGGGCCGTCCTGTGGACATCGAACCACCCCGCTTCACCCACCTTGTTGCGGAAAGCCTCCTCGTGAACCCGTTCGTCGAAGATTTCCGCGCCGCCGCCCGGCAGGCTGCCCAGCCCGGCGTCCCGCAGTCGCTCCAGGACCTCGCGGATGCTCAGCCGCGGACGACTGATCCGCGCGAAGTGAAGGATCTCCACGGCGGTAAACGCCTTGATGTGCAGGCCCGGGCACTCCTCCCGGATCCCACGGCACATCTCCAGGTAGTACGAAAACGGGAGTCTGGGGTGCAGGCCGCCGACGATGTGGACCTCCGTGGCCCCACGCTCCCAGGCCTCCCGCGCCAGCCGGACGACTTCGCTAACGGACAGCTCGTAGCCCCCCGGCCGCTCCCTGACGGGGCCCAGACCCGCATTGACACCCCCCGAAGAAGCGGCGGCCCCGTCGCTCCGCTCTTGCGCAGAACCCCCGCGCCTTTCCGGGTCCCGCCCCGGTCGCCCCGGATACGGCCGGTAGAAGGAACAGAACCGGCAACGCAAGATGCAGTAATTCGTGTAGTTGATGTGTCGGTTGACGTTGTAATACGCCACGCGACCGTGCAGCCGCTCACGCACGGCGTTGGCGAGCCGGCCGATCGTGAAGATGTCGCGCGATCGGTAGAGCCGAAGGCCATCCTCAGGATCGAGCCGAACGCCCGACTCGACCTTGCGCACGATTGACGCCAGGTCAGGATCAGGCAGGTCCACGGCACTCATCGGCTCCGATTCTAGCTCGCCGGGCCCCTCCCGACGATGCCCGCAACGGCCCGTGGACCGCAGCCGTCGGAGCCCCCACGAAAAGTGAGGCCCGTTGTTGACCGGGCAGGGCCGCGCATCCCCGTTCGCATCCCCCAGCCCGCGGCCCGGAGGCGGCAGAGGAGACGACGGTCAGGCGAAAGGGCCATGACGAGAGACCACGGGGGCCAGCCGGGGCCACGCCTGCGCGTCGGCGGACCAACGGCTCCACCGTCGGCTATTGCTCCCCGTCGATTCGCGTCTCTGCCGCTGCGCCGAGCTCCGTGTCCTACCAGATACAACCGGTAGGTCAGAACGTTCTCAGACGGAACCTAGGGCCGCGGTCTCACCATGCTGACGAATGTATCGAGACATGCTGCTGCTTGGGCTGGGCCATTAAAGCACGCCTGAAAAACCGCGAAATCAGAAATGTCGACGTCAGCATCACGATCGTAGTCGGCTACGTCGCACTCGGGGCCAGCCGGCGGGCGATCAGGACCGTTGTAACAGTACTGGAACCCCCGGAAGTCGCTCACATCAACGTCGCCGTCCCGATCCATATCCGGGAACGGCCACGGGACGATATTCAGGATCGCCACGGTGATCTCCGCGTCCTCCAACCGAAGCCGCAGGTCGCAGACCCCCAGGGACCCGGCCAAAACCTCCTCGCTCCACGCCATCCCGGACGAGAGCATCAACGCCGTGTCGCCTCCGGCTCCGTCTTCGCCGGGTTTGCCATACCGCCGCACGACGCCCGAACGCACGGCGTAGGCACACCCGTCAAGGCAGAGCGAGACATCCAGAGGCGCCCCATCATCGAAGTTCAGCCCCCAGATCATCAACGTCCCGCGATCGCGGCGATTTGTCGTTGCGTAGAGCCGCCAGTGGATCTGACTCGGGTCGAACCCCATCGCCTCGGGGCCGGCGAGCAACGTGTCACCCATGTGGTCCCGAAGCTCACTGAACACGGCCACGGCACAGGGTTTCGACTGCGGCTGCTCCCAAAAGTGGGCCGCCGTAAGCCCCTCTTCGGCAAATGTGAACACGCCTTCGACGAGGCCAAGTGCCATCGCCATCGACCGTTGCTGCTGGCTGGTGGCGTCCCAGTTGAGAGGGTTCCATTCGGTGGCGGCCAATTCACAGTCGGCCCGGCCGCGGGAATCGAGCAGCGTGCGCACGGGGCGGATTTTTCGCCGCAGAAAGGACTTATAGTCCCGCAGCCTGTCGCCCATCAGCGCCGGATCACCCCAGGCCGCCTTGATACCCGAATAGTACGGGTGAAACGCCACGAAATCGATCGGCAGCGGCGGAACGGCGTTCAGCAGCGCATCGAGCCACGAGGGGTTGTCGGCAGGCGAAGTCAGACACGGTCCGAGCCGGAGCGTGCAGTCAACGGCGAGCATCGCCTCGGCCATGCTTCGATAACGGTCGCGGTACTCCTCGGGGCCGAGGTAGTGGTTCGAGAGCATCGTCCCGATGCCGGGCACCTCCGGCTCATTGCCGATCTCCCAATACTCAACGATCGGTACCGGCGGCTCCTCAGGCGAAAGGAGCCTGGGGCGGCCCTCCCAGCCCGTGATGGACTCGAGGACGCGCAGGTCCTCGCCCGCGAGTTGCGCCTGGTCGCCCTCCCGGTATTGCTGGAGGATGCGGTTGGTATAGCGGACCCAATCAGCCGCGAGGCGCTCCGGGTGATCGGTCTGGCACACGAACGTGCCGTCGGCCGCCTTGCTTCCGCCGCCGAAGAGGTTGGCGGTGATCATCGGCCAGGCGCCGGAGTCGCGGGCGTAGCGGAGGAATTCGAGCGTGGTGAACGCGCCGCCGCCGAGCCCCCAGTTCGATCCGCTCTGGATGTTCCGCCAGTCATAGGTGTCGGCATCCAGGCCGCCTGCCACTCCGCGACCGCTGGCACCGGCGGTGAGCGCCCACAGCACCTCGTAACCGGCGGGGGTGATCTGTCGATACGGGCACTGACCGCGGATGCCGGGATGGATCAGCCGGCCTGAGTGGCTTGGCACCACGCACACGACCGTGGTGTCCGCGAAGGCCGCCCGTTCGGTCGCGGTTGTCGGCCGGGCCGAATCCGCCCGGGCGACGGTCACTGCCATCAGGTACACGCTGACCAGCCTGTGAATAGATCGCCGCCGCTTCGCAGCGTGTTGAGCCCCATCCGCAGCGCACACGCACTCGGCTCGCACTTCGATCGCCTCCAGATAAGGACGCGTAGCAAACACCCACAGTATACCAAGTATCGCGCCGGGCCTCCCACGGCGGCCGGTCAACGCGGTTGCCGAAGCAGCCAGACTTCGGCCACGTGGGACTGCTCTCTCCAGTTGAGGTGCGACTCATCCACGTCGTCCCACGTCAGGCGCAACGTTCCGGAGGCGGTCAGTGGCGGTGGAACGGGATACTCCTTGAACTCCCCGATGGCTCGAGGGTTCCGCGAGGGCTCGAGGGCTATCCCGTTAGCTCGCAAGCGCGATTCGCCCCGTCCGGTAAGCCGTACCACGTATCGGGCCGACGGATCGAGTCCCTCGTACAACACGGCGACCGGCCAGCGAAGGTACGTCTGCCAGGAAAGGCGCGCCCGGCTCCGCCCCTCCTCCCACCAGGCGTGGTCAGCCGTATCGTGGCGGCGGAGTTCGGGATCGGTGTTGGCCCCCTCGCCAGCCACTAGATGGGGAGATCGACCCACATGTCCGATATCATCGTAGTAGCTGCCGAGGCCCGGGTCATCCCATGTCGAGATGACCCCGAGACGGGATTGCTTCTCGGCTTCGTCCGTCAGGCCGCGGATGGCGGCGAACTGATCCTCCAGCCACCAGCGATTGTTCATCGGGAGGTCGAGGAAGTCGAGGATGCACCCGCGTTCGGCCCCGCTGGCCTGGTGCCGGGGCACGCTCGTCTGATACCCGATGGACCGGAAAAGGTCGTCGGCCAGATCGACGATGCGCTGGCGCCACTCCGGGCGCACCGGATCAGTTTCGCCCCGGCGAAGAACAGCCAGGGCCTCGTCCATTGCCCTGCCGGCGTCCTCTTCGCTGGCGCGGCGCAGGCCTGCCATCGCTTCCCGCTCCAGTTGCACCTCGCGGATCAGCCGCGCCCGGACGTAGGCGTCGTAGTATGCGCGCAGCAGGTGCATCCGAAAACGCCAGGACCCGGCCAGGTGGGGATGGTCGGCCTCCAGCCGCTGCCAAAGCGCCAGCGTTCCATTTACGCCTCCGTTCAACTCCAGGTCCCCTCGCCAGTTGGCTTCCAACCCGAGCAGTGCGTCCGCGGCGGCCTCCTCCACATCGGCGCCGAAGAAGTACCGCGCGTACTCGACGAGCATCTCGCGCACCCCCCGATCCGGGTCCCAGCCCAGCATCGTCTAGATCGCCTTGTTCACATCGTCGTTGATGCCGTCGGAGTAGGTGATGAAGCCGTCCGTGTACAGCGCGTACAGCCGGAAGATCGTCGCGTAGTCTGATGGGCGCGGATTGGGCGGCTCCCTGCCCAGGGTCCGCGCAAAGGCCGGGTCCCAGGACTCCACGGGGAACTGGCAACGTACCGTATGGGCAATGTCGGGATACCAGCGCAGCCGGTACGACCGCGGCAGACGGAGGCGCGTCGGACCTATTGGAGGGCTCGACGGCCCGGCGACCAGCCCGCCGAGCCACGCGGGGGCCTCTTTCTCGACGAATTCGTAGAAACGCTCGGCCCGACCGGCATCGAAGCCCTGGAGTGAGACCCAGATCTTCGCCGCCGGGTGATGAGCGACCAGGATCGCGGCGAGATCCTTCAGAAACGGGATCACCATTTCAGGAGGGTTGTCCCCTGGGTCGCCGCCGGGGAAGAACACACCGTCGAGCCTGGGACACGAGCGGTACAGCTCCTCATGCTCGCGCAGTGCGGCGCGACGACGCTCGGCATCCGTCAACGGGAAGTCGGCAGGCGTCCAGATCCAGTAATCGATGTCGTAGCGAGCGCAGATCTCACTGAGGCGACGATTCATCTCGGGGCGCGGCAAGGGCATGTGCGGGCTGAGGGCGGCATCCTCGAACGGTATGTTCTCGACCGCGTTCGCGCCAAAAACGATGAGGTCACGGATGTACTCTTCGTATCGTGCGGCCGACCACGCATCGTAAGTGTTGGCCCGCGCTCGGTAGCCGAGCTGATGCCCCCGGATCGCGTATCGGGGCCGCGTCGCAACCTGTAGCGGGACATCGAGCCCGATCTTCTGCGCGGCGAGGCGAAGGCACCGCAGGAGATGTCCCACGCCGTACATGACTCCTCGCCCGTCCGCACCCACCACGAAGAGTCGCGCCGGCCGGCCAGCGTCGCCCGGCTCCGCATGGACGCAGAACCCTTCCGGCCCGCTCCACTCCCCGGCGTCCGCGCGAAGCCCGATTTCGTCCGCCCATGGAGCGGGGCCGCCTCGCGTGGCCAGCGCAATCACCGGTCGCCCTTCGGTCGGCCACGTATCACGAACGGGCAATCGGATCCCGGAGCGTTCTTCGATTTCCTCCACCAAGAGGTTCGCCGCCGCGACTTCGGCCGCCGGCTTCGGGCCCGGTCGGACGACCACGATAGCCGCCCCCAGGTCGATGCCCGCTGACCGATCCCCGGGGACGGCTTCCGCAGCACCCAGCACGGCACAGGAGGCGAGGACAGAAACGACGCGGTTCATGCAGTCTCTCCACACGCCGGGCAGAAAGGAGATCAGCAGGCCTGCGCGTCCCCGCGCTCCGAATCACGGGGACGTATTGTAGTCGGGGCGCGTCCCGCCGGAAGACGCGGTCTTCAGGTGTGAGACGCGGCGGAGGGCTCCGGCTCGATGCCGGCCATTTCCTGGAGCATCCGCCAGTTCCGGCGACGGTCCTCATTGGCGGCCAGAAGCGCGGGCGACGGGTTCCCCGCGGCGTCGAAATGCTTCTCGAAGCGACCTTCGCCTCGCGCAAAGGCGATGAAGTCGAGCGGCCGGCCGGTCTTCGGGTCCACGTACCAGTCCTTATCCGGGACGGGATTGCCCTTGAGGCTGAGCCGGTCGCGGATCCGGTCGCCGGCTTCGGGGTCGTACGTGAGAAGCGGGAAGGTCCGCGAGTCGACGGCCAGACGCGCCCGTTCCGCGGCCAGGTGGTCTCCGACGCCGTGCTCGGGCTGACAGGTGGTATAGCAGATGACGACCGCGGGGCCGTGGTACTCATTGGCCCGCATGACGGATCTGTAGAAGTGATTGATATGGGCGGCCGTGGTCTGGGCGACGAAGACCCCGGGGTGAGCCATCACGATCTGAGCGAGTTCCTTGCGGCGCTCGGTTTTGCCGGCGATTTCCCTGCCGTGGACGCTCATCTTCGTGTTCTGCCCCATGAACGTGGAGGTCGAGGCCTGACCGCCGGTATTGGAGTACACCTGGGTATCGAGCACGATGACCTTGATGTCCATGCCGCTCATGAGCATGCGGGAGAGTGACTGAAAGCCGATGTCCATCATGGCACCGTCGCCGCCGATGACCCACAGTCGCTTTTCGCGCCAGCCCTGCTGATCCCACCTCGCGCGGACACCCATGGCGAAGGCCGGCGCGTTCTCAAAGAGCGAGTTCGACCAAGGGACGCGGTAGGGGTTGTACGGATAGGTCGAGGTGTAGACGGTGTTACAGCCGGTCGCCGCGATGAGCCCCAGATTCTCGGCCCCGTACTGGAAACAGGTGGCGGCGACAAACATCCGCAGGACCGTGGCCTCGCCGCAGCCTGCGCAGCTTCCGGCCCCGCCCACGTACTGGAGGGTGGAGTCCTGAAGCATCATGTCCGAGAGGACCTTCTCGTGGATGTAGTCCCGCGGGGTGGGCCCGGCCGATCGGAAGAATGCGAGTTTCTCGCGGATGAGGGCCATGTTCTCGTCAGTCTTGCGGGTCATCCGGAGGGCCTTGTCCTCGCACACGTGAACGCATTCAGCGCAGCCCTTGCACTTCGTCGGATCAATGACGATGCCGAACCAGCCCGGTTCCCTCCCCTGCTTCTCGAAAGCGTCCCAGTACTTCCGCGTCCTGGCCCAGTCGTTCGCGATCCGGTCACGCCGCTCCGGCGGAAGCGGCGAGAGGGCGGCCTCCAGCCGCGATCGGGGAATGACTTTGCCGAGAATGGCCGTGTCCGGGCACTCGGTCACGCACTCCATGCAGCCGACGCAGTGGTCGCTGAGGAACTCGGGAATCTCCGGCGCGATGGAGGAGAAGTCCCGCATCCCACCGGTGCCCGGGGGGATCACCGAGCGGGCCGTGTCCAGGTCCGCCTCCAGCTCGATGTCGCCCACGCCCCGTTCATAGAGCGGCACGACGCGTTCGAAGAACTTGCCCGCATCGACGGTCTCATCAGCACGACGGGGAAGAATGCCGGGACGGACGCACATAGGCTCCTCTCAATCAGGACAACACCGGAAGCGCTGTACCCGCGACCTCATCCAGGGCGGTATCGAAAATGACCTCGGAAGGAATCTCCATGACTTCCTGATACCCGCGGCGGATGCATGTCAGGTTGTCCTGGACAACCTGCTCTCCCCGCTTGCCCCAGTAGCCGCGAACGACCTTCTCGACACCCTCCATGAGCTGCTCGAAGCTCATACCGTGCCGGCGCGCGAAGGGCGTGGCCTTCAGGAAGACGCCGAGCAGAACGACTCCCATCATGCGGATGCGCAGCTCGGGATTCGTGGCGACCTCGTCGGCAATGCGGAATGTGTCTAGGGCCATGACCCGCGCGCGGCGATCGCGAAGCCGCCTCCGGGCCCACGCCGGTACATCCCGCCAGACCTCGCAGGGGCTGTCCTTCGACGAGTTGAGGAACACAGTTCCACCCTCCGCGAGACCGCGCAGCGTATCGCCGTGACTGAGGGCGTTGACATCATTGAGCGGGATGAACTCTACGTGCTCGAGCTCGCAGTGCGTAAGGATTCGTGACGGAGCCACGGTCAGGTAATACGTCGTCGGGAGCCCCTTCTTGGACGAGCCGTACTTCGGATACGCCTGAACATGAAGACCGAAGAGCTCGCCCACGACGGCGGCGATCACCTTGTTCGTCGTCACGCTTCCGTACCCGCCGATCGAGTGACCCCGCATGGAGAAGGCCCCCTCGGGCCGCACATCCGGGTCCACCGGTGCTTCGATGGCCGTCTCGTGACGGATTCCGACCGTGCAGTATTCCCGGTGGTCCGAGCCCGCGAGCGCGCTTCGCATGTTCTGGACGAGGCCGATGAAATGGCCCGGGCGGATGTCCCGGCTGCCCAGGCCCGCCGAGCACTGGAACATCCGCGGAAAGCGTTCCACCGTGGCGCCGGCGTCGCGGAACTCCTCCAGACCGAGCCCCGCGTCCACGAACGACGCCTTGATATCGCGCATGAGCGGGTTGGACGGCGCCAGGGGATCGTCCATTCGTTCGATGACCGTGAAGGCCGCGACGTTTCGCAAAGCACGAACGATCTCCGGGCCCGGCCACGGCCGATAGCTGCACACGTGGAGGACGCCCGCCCGGATGCCCATCTCTGTGCGGAGGTAGTCCACGACGGGTTTGGCTGTCTCCATCATGCAGCCCATGCCGACCAAGGCGTATTCGGCATCGTCCATGCGGTACGCCTCGATCAGGTCATAGGCGCGCCCCGTCGCCCGGCTGAAAGCCTGCATCGCCTCCCGCAGGGCCGGTTTCATGTGCACGTAATAATGCCGCTGGGCGATCTTGCCCTTCATGTAGCAGTCCTGGTCCTGAACCACGCCCGTCATCAGCGGGTGGGCGACATCGAAAAGGTTCAGAATCCGGTCCTCCGGTCGGCCCACGAATTCCCTCATGAACTCCGGCTCGGGGAGCAGAACGTTCTCAATAGTATGCGTGGTCAGAAACCCGTCCTGAACGTTCATGAAGGGGGACTGGCATGCCTCGGCGGCCCTCCGGGCAATCAGCGCCAGATCCCCCGCTTCTTGAGCATTCCGCCCGAACAGAACGCCCCAACCGCAGTCGGCGCATGCCATGACGTCATCGTGCCCGGCGTGCACATTCAGGCTGTGACTCGTCAGGGCGCGAGCGCCGATGTGAAACACGACCGGCAAGCGCTTGCCGCTGATGGTATAGAGCACTTCCTTCATCAGCACGAGGCCCTGACCGCTTGTGAAGTTCGTCACACGCCCGCCGGCCAACGCAAAACCCTCGCAGGCAGACGCCGACGAGTGCTCGCTCTCGGGCTCGAGAAAGACAAGCTTGTCTCCCCACAGATTCCGCTGACCGTTGGCCACGGCAGCCGAGTACCCTCCTCCCATGGTCGTCGAACTCGTAATGGGATAAGCGCAAGCCGCCTGCGTGATATGGGTTTCTACCCAGACGACCGCCCCGGCACCGTCAGTGATCGTGGGGATCCCGGGGAAGGCCCGCCTCCCGCTGCTGTTCATGCATCACTCCGTACCTTTGCGAGGCCGATGAGCGCCGGTAGCCAAACGGCCGCGCGCACCTCAAAAGTCAACGCGAGCAACCGGATCGGAACGTGGGTGGGCTTCGCCCGATTATAGGGGGCCTCGTCCCCACCGCCACGGGTTCGGGGATTGCGGTGAGGACAAGGGTCCCACTCCCCCGACCTTCATGGGGAGACTGAGCCGCGCGGGACGGCTTCCGGAACCGGCCCCGTCAGCATGACGGGGCCCGGCAGCGAGAACCGTTCGAGACCGGTTACCGCGACCGGCCAGGCCGAAGGTACAAGTCGAGCCACGCAAAGGCCTCATCCTGCATGGCCTGATCGAAGACGTGTCCCGTGTCCCAGAGCTTCGTGACCAGATGCTGACCGGCACCCTGAGACTCCCACACCCGCCGCAATCGGGAATAGGCCTCCTCGACCGCCGGCACGGGAAAAAGAGCATCCCGGCGGCCATTGTAGAACAGCATGGGCTTGGGACAGGCCAAGCTCGCCACGTCGGGATAGTCCAGGTAATTGAACAGGCCCGGATGGGTCATCGTGAAGGCCGACTGGCCGCGGGTCTGGTTGTTCCCCGGAACCATCAGCCCTTTGACCGTAGCCATCCAGCACACGGCCACCCCCGCAGCGATGCGGTCGGACAAGGCGGCAAGCTGCCACGTGCGAAACGCGCCCATGGACAGTCCCATTGCCCCGATGCGTTTGGGGTCGACCTCCGGCTGAGCGGCCAGGAACTCCGCCATCCGAAGATCTTCGTGTGCAATGCAGCCCGCCAGCGACATGCCCATATGCAGCAGGTTGGCGGCCAAGGCCTGCTGGCCCTCGTATCCGGCCCCACCGCGGTCGGACCAGTTCAGGGCGTCGCACGCAAGGTACACGTAACCCCGGCGGGCCAGCTCGTCGCCAAGAAACCGGCCCCCGTAACAGGCCTCCGCCCACCGGCGGGCCGAGACCGACCGCTCGGGGGAATCGCCCCAGGGGCGCACGACCTTCTCCTTGCCGATGTCGAACTTTGCGCCATGGTCATGCAGGAGCAGCACGCCGGGAAAGGGACCGGGGCCTTTGGGAACCAACAGCAAGCCCAGTACCCGGCTGTCGGCCGTGAGGTTGAAGACGACCTTCCGGGCCACGTACGAGCCGCGGTCCTGCTCCGCCAAGGCGACGGGATTGAACGGCGCCGGGGGCGGCGCGGTCAGGAGGCACTCCATCACCTTCGCCCGACCGGCCGACCGCCAGAGATCGAACTCGGAGTAGTGCCCGGACAGCCAGGACATCGGGAAGCGCATGCGTTCCAGGCAGCGCATGCCAAACACGGGCAGATTGTCTTTGACGCCCGCGGTCTGATGAATGGTTGTCCTCGGAACCGCCCCCGGGAAGTCGCGCCGCACCCGATCCAGGAGAAGCCGCGCGTCGTTCCGCATCAGATAAGCCTTCACGCGCCAGCTCCGTCGCTCCGGCGGCGCCTCCGCCGGCAGCCACTGCGCATTATTGTGCAGACAGTCGTGCCAGGCCTGGTGCATACTGGTGGCCGAGTCGTTGGCGAGGGCCGCCAGATAGCGCCCATCCCGGGAAACCACCCCGATCACCGTGGTGGTGTAGCGATCGAGGCTGTAGTCCGCCCACGAGGCAGGCCCGACCCGGGGAATGTCCTGCCACGTGCCCACATACGATTGTACCCACGGGGGATTGTTGTACGGATCTTCGGGCGCGCGGCAGGGAATCCGACGGCGGAGCGTCTCATGGAGGAAGGTCATGCCCCGATCGGTGAAGATGAAACATCGCTTGACAAACTCGGGATAGGGATCCGGAGCGCTGCGGAAAGAAACCGCCCGCTGGAGCTGCCAGCACAGGTTGGGCGTGGGCAGGGGGCTCGACTTGTCGGACCATCCGGAGGGAATCGCCTCGGGACGAGCAAGGAACTCCACTGCGCCGGCTTCGGGTGTGACGGTCGTGGCGAGCACGACCTCCGCCGAGCCGCGCAGACGATGCCGCAGGACGATCCGGCCGCCCGGGCCGGCCTCGGCCGCGATGAACTCCATATCGCTTTCGTAACACCATGCGTCGAACACAAAACCCGGAAGTTCGGGAAAGGAGGCGGAAACGAGGACTTCCTTGCCTCTCGTCCAGACGCCCAGCGTGGGAAGCCGGTCGGGCTCGGGGTTTTCGGCGCGAACGAGGTACTGCTTCGGTTCTTCGACGGCCTCAGCGCCGGTTGCCGCCTCAAGTGCGGCTGCCGATGCGAGAACCGCACACGCGGATCGGATACGCGATACGCGTCTCATGGTCGTCCCTCGGCCCCTGACGATACTACTTCGCGGAGGCGGGCGTCCTCTTCAGGACTTTTCCCAGTGGCTCGTCGTCGCTCGGCGGCCGTAGCAGGCGATCCGGCCCCCGATGCTTCAGATAATACCCGAGCACTTCCGAGAAATACGCAAGGCCCTCCGGCGGGCAGGCGTCGAAGGAGAGGCGGCCTTCGACATAATCCCGGGTCGGATCCCGGTCCGCCGGGCGCTCGTACAGGGCGTGCATCTCATCGCTGGACTTCACGCGCCCCGCGGCGTATTCCCAACCGATCAGGTTCCCCGCCGGCCGATCGGCCGTCTGCCAGCTCCAGAGCCGCTGCCGCAGAACACGCTCGATGGCGTCCAGGTACTTCCCGCGCGGACCGAGAAGCTCAGCCGCCTGCGCGATCTGCCACGCATGCTCCGTCGCCTGCCCCAGGAGAACCCGGCCCGATGCAGGGTGCGGATATCGCCAGCCCCCGACCGGATCCTGCGAGTCCGCCAGGAAATCCGCGACGGCCTCGACTACCTCCCGCACGCGTGGTTGCTCCGGTGCCTGAGCCGCCAGCGCGGGGAGACCTGCGAGCGCATAGCCGAGGATGTACGGCTTGGCGAAAGGGTGCTTGTAACCGACGGCGTCGTCATCGATGAAGGGCGGATCCGGTTCGAGGGGGGCTCCTCCCTGACTGAAAAGCCCCCCTGTCGAGAGCCGCGTTCGCAGCTCCGCAAAAAGACGTTCGGCCTGGCGGAGGTAGTCGGAACGGCCCGTGTACCGATAGAGGCGCAGGAAGTCGCGGACGTCGCCGATGTTCCGGCATTCACCCCGGTCGGCGTGCACTTTCCGCCCTGCGTAGTCGAGCTGCCACCGGAGCGCCGTCAGCATGCGCGGATCACCGGTCTCCTCGTAGGCCAGGAAAAACGAGTCGTATCCCTTGGTGCAGAAATCCACTGCGGTGTTCGACCGCCACATGAAGGCGTCATCGCCCTTGCGGGCGTTGTTGTAGCGCGTCCCGCCGAACTCGCCCGGGCGCCGTGTTCCCCACCAGATGGACAGATCATGGAAGTTGTCGCACCACAGCAACGCGACCTCGCGCAGCCGGCGATCGCCGCAGCGGTAGAACTCTTCGAACACCGGGGGACAGTGATTCAGACGGTTCATCCCGAAGGCCCCGCGCGGAAAGCTCGTGACGTTGCCGAAATCATCACCCAGGAGCATGGACTCCCCGATGGCCCGGCGATGAAGATCGCGGGCCCGATCCAGCATCGGCCAGGCCGACAAATCGATCTCCGCTCCGGACCCGTAGAGCGCGTCGAAGAAAGCCGACGGAATCCGCACCCGGTGCACAGGTTCCAGCAGCGGGCTCCACGGGGCCGCCTCCACCGGGCCCAGCACGAAACTCGCCTGTCGCCATGCGGCCTCCTGATGGGGCACCTTCTCGCTGGCCAGGCACCGCAGATAAGTCACTTCCCCGCCGGCCGACGTACGTCTGACCGTCAGCTTGCCGCGTCGTACGAGGTGCGCATCGGGCATATCCAGACGCAGCTGCGGCGAGACCAGCGAGGCCGGCATCCCGGTTGAAAAGTCGTGGGTGAGGGGCTCGACCTGCACCTCGCGCTCAGCGCCGCCCGACCGCAAGCGGACCCAGGTCGGCCCGGTGATCCGCCACCCGAGGTCCGGTGCGTAACCGTCGTCGGATTCCAGTCTTTGAAGGTGCACGCGAGCCGCAACGGTCCCGTGCCCGTCGGCCCGAACCTCGATGATCCGGGGCCACAAGGCGTCGGGCACGAGCAGCCGCGCCCAAAGATAGTGTTGGCCGTACTCGACCACCTCTGCCCGCGCCGAAGCCGCCGGCCGCCGAGCCGGCGCGATCGGCTCAGCGGCCCACAGCACTCGGCCGCCACGCCGCACCACCAGACCGGCCTGCGACAGGCAAATCTCCAGCTCGCCAATCACGCCGGTGAATGCGGCCTCCACCTGGAGCGGCGGAGGCACGTCCGGGCGCTCCGGTGCGGCCACCACAGCGAAACGGCGCTCCTGCCCTTCGTTGAAAACATACGGGAACGTCAGAATGGCGCGCCGGACGAATGCCGGCGCACCGGGGTGTTGCGTGAGGACACGCACATCGGGCTGGACCTCGCCCGCCTCCGCGCGGACCTTGACGTTCCCGCCCAACGGAAAGCTGCCCGGCGGGAAGGGAAGCGAGACTCGCACGATCTGGGGTCCGCCGGCACCCGGCATGACGCAGAACACCGGCAACCCGCGGTCGTCCCGCAAGCACGTGGCGACCGACTCAGCGGTCGGCCGCTGGAACGCAAATCGTTCGACCCAGCCGGCGGCGGCATCGGATGCCGCGCGGGCATCCGGCTCGGAACCTGTCGGCTGCGAACCCGGCCGGGTGGTCGCCACCAACTCCGCAGCCCGGATGAGCCGCAAGGGACAGTCAGTCTGAATGGCATCTACGCCCCAGCCAATCGCCCGCACGTACTCCTGGACCACGGCTTGGTCGGGGGCGTCAGTGAAGACCTTCGTCCCGGCCCTGTGGGCCCGCTCGATCACCGACGGGGAAAGGTACTCCCAAGGGACATCGACGGCATACGGGCCAAGGCCTGCGGCCAGCTCTTCGATCCCGCCGACCTTCGTGAGCGGAGCCAGCGTGCGGATTCGACTGTCGATCCCCTTCAGCCGCGCCAGGTATTCGGGCGTCTGATACACAATCGCCCTGTCCGTCACGCGGTGGCGTTTCAGAATGTCGGCCAGCACCTCCGGCGGGATGTCCTTCGCGTCCACGTACAGGCCCACCTGCATGGGGCTCCATGCAAGGAAGGCCTCCAGCGTCGGGACCCGGGTGCCTGAAAACACGGGAGCAAACCAGCGTCCGGCATCCAGCTCGGCAACGATCTGCGACGTAACCCACCGAACGGGTCCCCGGCCACTCGTCGTGCGGTCGAGATCTGCATCATGCAGAAGGACGAAGGTGCCGTCCCGGGTCGTCCGCACGTCCAGTTCGACCAGGTCCGCGCCCAGTCGGACCGCCTTCTCAAACGCCGGCAGGGTATTCTCAGGTGCGTAGCGGCTGGCGCCCCGGTGCAGCGCCATGAGAACCGGCCGGCCACGCAGCCGCTTCCAGACGGCGTGAGCGATCAGTTCCTCGGCCAGGTCGGTTTGAATGCAGTCGGCTCCGGCCGCGAGGACCCTGTCCCAGAACGCAGGCCCATCCCACTTGTCGAGGCACTTGGCGAACACCCGGACGCCCTCATTATGGAAGGTCCGACATAAGTCCGCCGTCACCTCATCCGCATCGACCTCCACGGCATCCGGACGAACTGCCCGTCTCCAGGCGTCGAGGCCGGGTCGGTTGCGCCACTTCGGCATGATCGCGACCGCCCCGCCGGAGCACTCGCGAACTCGTCGCAGTCGCTCGAGCTCGTCGAACACTACCACCTGGTCGGTCATGCCCGCCGCGACGACCTGTCGCACGAGCAAGTCGGGGTCCGCGCCCTTGCAGTCCAGATACAGGTTCACCCGTCCCCGGGCGATCGAAAGACACTCCTCCAGCGTGAGCACCCGCACGCCGGCGAACCTCGGGGCGAACCACGACCCGGCGTCCAGCGCCTTCAGGTCGGCCAGCGTCCGTTCGCGCACAAGCCCTGACCCGTTCGTCTTGCCGTCGAGACGTTCGTCGTGAAAAAGCACATGATGGCCGTCCCGGGTCCGGCGGATGTCCACTTCGATCCATTCGACGCCGTCCTCGATGGCGGCCTCGATGGCCGGCCGGGTGTTCTCCGGCGCGCGGTACATCGCCCCCCGATGGGCTACAACGTCGAACGCTCGCGGAGGCGAGAGAGGGCGCCGGAACTCGAACGCCTGCGACCCATCCACGCTCAGCAGAACGCCTGCGACCGCCGCCCATGCGGCGCTGCGGAACATCGGTCCTCCCCTGGGCCGGTCACTCCCTGGCCGGGCGGACGGGGGCCGTGGCGGGTGGCGGGAGTTGCTTGAGGCGGATGTTTCGCCACCGGATTGTTCCCTTCGGCCCGGCATGGACCTGGAGGGCGATAAACCCCTCCGGCGTGAAGTCCTTCGGATCGTTATCCGTGAAGTCGGCACAGGGCACGCCGTTCACCCACGTCTGGAGCCGCCGCCCCTGCGCCTTGATGATGATCGTGTTCCAGCCGTCGTATCGGAAAGCCGCGCGGGCCCTGGCACGCGCCTCGCCCTTGAGGTCGTACAGCCAGCCCCGTCGGGCCTCGTCATAGATGCCGCCGGACCACCGCCGATCCGGGTTGTGGTCGATCTCGCACTGGTAGCCGTACACGCGACCGTCGCCCTCCCGCTGCTTCGAGCGGAACTGGATGCCCGAATTGCCGGGCACGTCAAACCGCACCTCCGCAGCCAGGATGAAATCGCGATACGTCGCCTCAGTACGAAGGAAAGTGTTCATCCGCGACTTCGGGTCGCACACCCCGACGATGCACCCGTCCTCGACGTGGTACGTCGCGGAGCCGTTCACACGCCGCCATCCGTCGAGCGTCTTGCCGTCAAACAGCGGCGTAAACCCTTCCCCCCGGATGTCCGGGGCGGGTTCGCCGGCGGCCGCCGGCACCGCGACCGACCGCAGGGCAGGCCCCGAGCCGGTGGTCCTGCGCGCCTGGGCCGCCCGAACTTCCCGAAAGGCCGCTGAACTCGCGAAGCTCAGCAGGACGGCCACCACAACCGGAAACCCCATCGACTCGACCGCAGATGGCTGACGGGCAGATTTGTTTTTCATCAGCAAACCCTTGTGTGAGGGCCCTCACGTCCAGCGACTCCAACTGATCCCATGTCAGATCGCGCCCCCTTACTCCGCAACTCCGCAGGCAGATCTTTCACGAGTCGTTCGAAGGTCTCACCATGAAACGCCACGAGCACGCCGTCGCGGCTGGCTCGAACGTCAGCCTCTGGGACCACGCTTGGCCGCCCCCCGTACTTCGCCCGGGGCCCGCTCCGCGCGCCAGACCCCGGCGGGCTCGTTCACATACACCTTCACGTTGTGCGTCGTGCCTCCCGCCGCCACGAGATCCAGCCGGCCGTCCCCGTTCACGTCGGCCGCCACGCAGCCCTGCGCCGCCATCCCTCCCATGTCGATCGCGAATCGCTCCCACCGCCGGCCCACATGCTTGTACCCGTAAAGGCACGCCCCTTCACCGCGGTAGCCGGCAACGATCTCGTCCACGCCGTCCCCGTCGAGGTCCGCGCAGGCCAAGGCGTGACCGGCCTTAAACGAGTCGTCGATCACCTCGCGTCGCCACTCCGTCGTTTCGTCGTCACCGGACCGATCCGGCGTGTAAACGACCACCTCGTTTCCGTGCCACGGTTCGATCGCGGCCAGAAACCGCACCCCCTCCGGGCCCCGCCCCACGCACACTTCGCTGGATCCGCTCCTGGGAGGCTCGCCGCGATGTCCGGCCGCAAGCCGCCGGCCCGACCAGCGCATTCTCCCCCCGCCGCCCTCGGCACGAAAGAGGTGAATGCCCTGGCTCGAGGCCGTCAGGAGTTCTTCTCGCGCGTCTGCGTCCCAGTCAACCACAAACACGCCATGCACGAGCGTCAGTGCCTCAGTGACCACCTGCTCCGGCCAGAAAGCCCCGACCGGATCCGTCGGAACCCGATGACACAGGATCCGTACCGGCGGATGGCCGTATTCGGGCGGCTGGGCGCCCGTGCCGACGATCGGGACCGTGATCAACTCCTTGCGGCCGTCGCCATCCGCGTCGGCCCAGCGCACCCGGTGAGCCGTCGGTTCGGCGTGGATACGCACCATCGCCCATTCCTGCTCGAGGTCCGGCCCGCGGCGATGCCACGTGACGGCTCCGCCCGTATCGCTGCGGCTCATGTCGAACTCGCTGGCCAGGACCACGTCAAGCTGGCCGTCGCCGTCCACGTCATGCACAGCCAGGTCGATGTTGCGACGGGTTGTGGTGCGGGAAATGGGATGCCGGGCCCACCGCACCGGCCAGGCCCCCCCGGGGTTCTCGAACCACTCCACAGTTCCCGGATCTTCGCCCAGGACGACGATGTCCGGTCGGCGGTCCCCGCTGAGGTCCGCCACGGCGACCTGATAGGCCCGCGGAAAGTCGTCGCAGATCACCAGGGGCCGAAAGCGGATCTGTCCCTCAGGTCCGCCCGGGGTCTGGCGCGAAGCCGGTCCGCCGGGTGCCGCCGCCCCGAGGATGACGACCCAACACCCAAGCAAAGTGCAGAACTTCACCGCCCTTCCTCCAGGGGCCCGCGCCGTCGGACCAGCCTCGAGCCGTCACAGGTGCCAGGGCGGGCGCATCGGCCGGCTGAGCATCCGGTTGGCCTCATCGTTGTCGACAAACCGTTCCTTCTCGGGGTCCCAGCGGAGCTTGACGCCGGTCTGGATCGCAATGTGAGCCAGGCCGCAGATCGTCGTGGAACGATGCGCTACCTCGGCCGGACACACCGTGGACCGACGGGTCCTGATGGCCTCGACGAAGTCCCGATGGTGGCGGTCATTCCTGAACACCCCCACCTCAGCGGGTCCCGGCGCCCCTTCGAGCAGGCTCCGCGGGTGCGCATCCACCCGGTCGCGGCTGCACCAGATCCAGCCCTCGTCTCCCTCGAAGCGCACCCCGTGCGTCTCCTGCTTGTCGTCCGTAAACCCCACCACGACCCCGTTGGCGTAGCGATACTCCACGCGGAATGCCGTGGGCGCATCGTAGATCCCTTCCCTTGGCACGACGCCCGTGCCGGCCACCTCCACCGGACCGGTCGCGTCGGCCTCGTTGCCCCACTGTCCGATGTCGATGTGGTGTACGCCCCAGCCGCCGATGAACCCGCCGATCGTGTAGTCGCAGATATGGTACCACGTCCCCTTGCCGCATCGCAGGTCCGTGTGCGGCTTCATCGGCGCCGGCCCGATCCACATCTCGTAGTCGAGCCCCTCCGGCACCGGCGTCGGACCGACGACCGGCCCGGCAACACTGGCCGGCGCTGCGATGCGAATGTGCCGCAGCCGGCCGATCCGTCCACGCCGGACCACGTCCACGGCAAAACGAAACGTCGCCCCCGATCGCTGCTGCGTCCCGTGTTGAAAGACACGACGGTGCCGCCGGACCGCCTCGCAGATCGCCCGGCCCTCGGCCACGCACACGTCCATCGGCTTCTCGAGGTAGATGTCCTTGCCGGTTCGGCCTGCCTCGATCGCCATGATCGCGTGCCAGTGGTCGGGCGTGCAGATGCAGACGGCGTCAATGTCCGGGCGCGCCAGCAGCTCGCGGAAGTCCCGATACACCGAACATCCCTTGTAATCCGCCCGGCCCCGCTTCTGCGCATAGGCGGCGTCGATCCGGTGCGCCGTCTCCTCGCGGTGGCTGGCACGCACGTCACAAACGGCCACCACCTGCGTATCGGGAAACGAAATAAACTTGTCGATGTGCCACTGCGCCTGACCGCCGACCCCGATCACTCCGAGCGCAATCCGTTCGCTCGCCGGAGCGGTTGCGGCGTCGCCGAGGGCCGGCTTGGATACCAGCGAAGGGAACATCACGGCGGCACCCGAGACGTGGGCCGCACGGGTCAGGAAGACACGACGCGGAATACGTGACATGGGCGGGTCGCTCCTGAATGAAACTCGATCGACCGGGGCGCGGTCATCCTACCGCGGTCTCCGGCTGCCACCAAGACACACGCGATCGTCCGTGTGCCTCGCCGAGGGGCGCCCCTTCCTTGGCGCTAGGACGGCGCCCAGCCCCGGCGTGGCGCCAGCAGACTCGCCCTGAAGGTGGCTCTCACCCACGCGAACGGAAGAGGATGCAGGCATCCGCATGCCGCAATCTCTGCGGATGCGCCGAGGAATTCCCAGTGCCCGGTCCCCGAAGTCTGGCGGTTGGACAACCATGCGAGGTGCGGTCGCGCCCGGCACGAGCGATACGCGCTGCGAGCCAGGCACCCACACCCCCGGATGGGGCTTGGTCAGCGTGTGCCCGTATTGCGGGTTGTGCAACGGAACGTTCCCGGCCGATCGGCCACGTAGCGCTCCAGCCCAGGCGAACCGGTAAACAGGTGACTCGCCCGCGCCATCCGCTCCTTCGTACGTCACCCCGGTGCAAGCGGGGGTTCCAGGGGGTCGCGCGGCCCTGGGTCGCTGCTTCCTCGGAAATGACATGCCGACACATGCGCCGCCGGCGGCGGGCCCTCGGTGCTGGCCATGGGGTGCGAGGGGTGAGCCCGGCCGGTTGGCAGCCCGGTCAGCCGCCCCCTCCAACCCCCTGTCCTTCAGGCAAACGGATTCACGCCGGCCCGTAGGCAGACACGACCGCCCCCATCAGCAGGGCCCCGGCCGACGGCAAGGGAGCCGCCTCGGGGCCGGACACGTGCTCTCGGGATGCGGATTGACTCCGGGCCGCTGGCCACGTAAACTAGATGTAAAGGGGCGTCGCAATACACCTGTTGTAGCGGCGCACCCCGATGGAACGGCGCCCGCGTCCGGCCGGAACACGTCCGGGAGGCCCAGGCGATCGGAGAGACGGTTGTGACTCCAACGTCCGGTTATTACTTTAGCTGGTTCTGGTTCTACGGAGGTGTGCGTCTCCGGGCGTAGGTCGTCTGCACAAACGAGCCAGGAAACAGCCCTGAGACGCGAAAACGCGGTTCAGGGCTTTTTTCTTGGGTGCCAAATGCTCGACATCAGGTTCATCCGGCAAAACGTGGATCTCATCAAGGAAGCGGCCGCCCGCAAGCGGATCGCCTGCGACATCGACCGCCTGTGCGAGGTGGACGACCGTCGGCGGGCCATCCAGTCCGAGCTGGACAGCCTCAAGGCCGAGCAGAACGAAACGGGCGACCAGATCGCCCAGTACCGAAACCCCAAGAGCGCCTGGCGACGCAGCGCGGCGGCCCAGGGCATGACCGAGGAACAAATCAAGGCCCAGACCGACGCCATGGTGGCCAGGATGTCTCAGCTCAAGGCCCGCGCCAAGGAACTCGAGGAGCAACAGAAGAGCGTCCTGGAAGAGTTCAACGCCCTGATGCTGACCGTCCCCATCCCGGCGGACGAGGACGTGCCCGTCGGGGCGGACGAGACGGCCAACGTGGAGCTGTACCGCGTGGGCCAGCCGCCCCAGTTCGACTTCAAGCCCCTCAGCCACGCCGAGCTGGGCGAACGGCTTGGGATCATCGACATCGAGCGCGGCGTCAAGCTCTCGGGCTCCCGAAGCTACTTCCTCCGGGGCGCCGGAGCGCTTCTGCATCAGGCCGTCCTTCGGATGGCCTTCGACTACATGGTCTACGAGCAGGGCTTCACGCCCATGTCCGTCCCCGTGCTGGTCCGCGACCATGTCATGGTCGGAACCGGGTTCTTCCCGGGAGGCAAGGAACAGGCCTACCACATGCCGGCCGACGACCTGTACCTGACCGGGACGGCCGAGGTGGCGCTGACGGCCTACCACGCCGACGAGATCCTCCAGGAGGAAGAGCTGCCCAAGCGCTTCGTCGCCCTCTCCACGTGTTTCCGCCGCGAGGCGGGAACCTACGGCAAGGACACCGCCGGAATCTACCGCATCCATCAGTTCGACAAGGTCGAGCAGGTGGTGCTGTGCCGTAACGACCGGGACGAGTCGAGGGCCTGGCAGAAGCGGATGCTCGGCTTCGCTGAGGAGATGCTCCGCCGGCTGGAGCTGCCCTACCGGGCCGTGCAGCTCTGCACCGGCGACCTGGGGGCCAAGAACGTCTCCACGATCGACCTGGAAACGTGGATGCCCTCGCGGGGCGGTTACGGCGAGACGCATTCGGCCAGCCGGCTGCACGATTTCCAGGCCCGGCGGCTGAACATCCGGTATCGGGACAAGGACCGCAAGGTGCAGTTCTGCCACACCCTGAACAATACGGTCGTGGCCAGCCCGCGGATTCTGATCCCGATCCTCGAGTGCAACCAGAACCGGGACGGCAGCGTCACGATCCCCAAAGCGCTACGCCCCTACATGGGCGGCATGGACCGAATCGGAGGATAAAGCATGTTGGACCGCAGCAACACAAATGGAACGTGCGATGACCTCTCCCTGAACCAGGCGGTCCGAAGGACCGCAGCCGACGCCCGACACGCCCGCGAGCTGGCCGGGCGGATTCTCGCGGAAGCGGTGCGTCTTTATCGGATCACGCAGGAGGGTCGAGGGTGGCCCTGGCGACGCTGAACGAAGCCCCGCGCCCGGACCCCGAAGGCCGGACACCTCTGGCGGAGCGCACCGGCCCACGCCCTGCCCTCGCGCGCTCACGGCGGAATCGCTTCACCTTTCAACGGCCGCGATGAGTCCGCCCCCGGCGGATTCATCCGGCCGGCATCCGTTCGATCCAGTCCGCGACATAGGAACCGAGGCCGTATCCAGTGACAGACAAGGAGAGTATTCCGTGATTGTCGTGATGGAACCGGGGTGCACGCAGGAGCACGTGGACCACGTGGTCCAGCTCGTGCGGGAGATGGGTCTGAAGGAACACGTGATACGCGGAACGGAGCGAACCGTCGTGGCCGTCATCGGCGACGAGCGGTTCAAGGACAAGGGCACGCTCGAACAGGCGCCGATGGTCGAGCGGGTCATCCCGATCCTCGCTCCGTACAAGATGGCCAGCCGGGAGGTCAAGCCCGAGCCCTCGGAGATTGCGATCGCTCCGGGCGTGAAGATCGGCGGACGGCGCGTGGCCGTGATCGCGGGGCCGTGCAGCGTCGAAAGCCGCCGGCAGCTCCTCGAGCTGGCGCACATCGTCCGCGAACACGGCGCGGTGGGGCTGCGGGGCGGGGCCTTCAAGCCGCGGACCAGCCCCTATCAGTTCCAGGGGCTCGGCGAAGAGGGGCTCCAGATCCTGGCCGAGGCCCGGGAGCAGACCGGCCTGGCGGTCGTGACTGAAGTCATGAGCGTAGACCAGGTGGACCTCGTTTGCCGGTACGCCGACGTCCTCCAGATCGGCACCCGCAACATGCACAACTTCAACCTGCTCGAGGCCGTCGGCCGGACCAACAAACCCGTCCTGCTCAAACGCGGGTGGAGTTCGACGCTCGACGAGTTCCTCCTGGCGGCCGAGTACATCATCAAGGAAGGCAACCCCAACGTGATCCTGTGCGAGCGGGGAATCCGCACGCACGAGACCTACGTGCGGAACACGCTGGCGCTGGCGATCGTGCCCGCCGTCAAGCGGCGCTCCCATCTGCCCATCATCGTGGACCCGTCCCAGGGTACGGGCCACGCGTACATGGTCCCGCCGATGAGCAAGGCGGCAATCGCCGGAGGTGCCGACGGGTTGCTGATCGAGGTCCACGCCGACCCCGAACACGCCCTGACGGACGGAGCCCAGTCGATCACGCCGAAGGTGTTTGCGGAGCTCATGCGGGACCTGGCCCGCGTCACGGCGGCCGTGGACCGGACGCTCTGACCACGGCCGGTCGGACTGGAGACCGTCGGCGCGCGGCACGAGCTGACACCCCTCTCGCGCAAGGGGGACCTCAGGACGGACGCCACGGCCCCGGAGCCCCCGGAGCGCCTTGATCCAGGCGGGTGTCCCGTTCATCGCCCGGGAGGGCTTGTCATGCCCCTGGCGCACGGTAAGCTCGGCCCGATGGACGTGCTCGGATCGACCCGCTACGTCGTGGACAGGAGCCGCTCGGTTCGGACCGACGTGGAGGCCGTCGCGCGCTGGGCGGCGGCCGTGCGCGCCGAGGACATCTCGCTGCCCACACAGCCGCACGAGCTGGCCCCCGCGGGCGAACCCGACGAGGTCGCCAACTTCGTTCTTCTGGTCGATTGCCTGAACTTCTGCTTCTGGGCCGACCCGCCCTGGGTGGTGACATTCCGCGGCCGGGCGTGGCACCGGTACTACGCCCTGTTGGCCTGCCTGGCACGGGCGGTTGAAGAGGACCCGGCATGGAAAACGGCCCGAAAGTGGGCGGCGGCGGGCCGCGACGAGGTGCGGAGGGTCTTTCGAGGTCAAGGGGAGATCCCCCTGCTGGACCATCGCGTGGCGATCATCAACGAGACCGGGCGGGTCCTGCTGGAGCGGTACGATGGCCGAGTCCTGAACCTGGTCCGCAAAGCGGGCGCCGACGCCGTAGAGATCGCCCGTACGCTGGCCCGCGAGTTCCCCTCATTCTGCGACTGCGCCCTCTACGAAGGACGCACGGTCTGGTTCCTGAAGCGATCCCAGATCTGTGCCGCCGATCTGGCCGTCGCGATGCGTGCCTCCGGCGGTCCCACGATTACCGGACTTGATCGGCTGACTGCGTTCGCCGATTATCGGCTTCCCCAGGTGTTGCGCCACTTGGGCATCCTGCGTCTGGCCGGGGCGCTCGAATCGCGTGTGGAGGCCCGGGAAGAGATCCCGGCCGGAACACCAGAGGAAGTCGAGCTTCGAGCGCACACGATCTGGGCGGTGGAGCTGATGCACCGGGCCCTGCATAACCGTCGGATCGACAGGGACGTCTGGATGATCGACGAATATCTATGGCATCGGTCACACGACGAGGATGTGCGCGTCCGGCATCACCGGACCAGGACGGTCTTCTATTGAACCGCCGACCGGGATGCCGGCCCGCTGCCGCAAGCCGCCCCATCCGCCCCGCGATGGCCTTCCGCCGCCTCCGGCCGGCGACAACCCGCAAGTGCCGGCCGCCCGGCCGGCGTGCGAAGGGCAGCCTCGTCGTCGCGTCGGCGATCGGATCCTTGCTGCTGGTCGGGTGTGCGCCTTCCGGCGCGGAGTCGATTCAGTTCGGTCCGGCGGCGGTTCGCCAGTCCCAGGATGATGGCCTGAGCGAGGCGATCCGCCGAGACCCCGTAGCCTACCTGCGCGAGGTCCTGCGGCACACGGAACAAATCCCCAGGTACCGGATGACCTTCTATCGGCAGGAGCGGACAGGGCTGAGCGGCTCCATGGCCCCCATGGAGAAGATCCGCGTACGCTTCCGCGCCGAGCCCTTCAGCGTGAAATTCGAATGGGATGACCCAGACGCGTACCTGTACGAATCGATCTACGTGGCCGGGACAAACGACAACAAGCTGATCCTCAGGGAGCGCAAGGGTTGGCTGCTCTTCCCGCCGCAGATCCGGCGCGTGGAGGTACTGGACCCGGTCAGGTGGGGCCAGTCCCGCAGGCCGATCACCGACTTCGGCATCACGCGGATGATGCAGCGGACGCTGGCAGCCATCGACCATCCTCCCGGCGGGGGGCCTGTCGAGGTTCGATATTCCGGACGCGAGGTACTCGATCCTCTTTCGATCGAGGCGCACCACTTCGTAATCCTCCGCCGGGCCACCCCGGCCGCGCCGCATCCGCGGCAGGACCTGTGGATCGACGCGCGAACCAACCTCCCGGCCGGCTCCAGGCTCTCGCTGCCCGACGGACGGGTCGACGCGCTCTATCTGTATGCGGACATCCAGCCGGACCCTTCCATCTCGGACGCCGACTTTCAGGTCGGAGGCCCCCCGGGCACTCCTGGAAAGACCGGAAAACCATAGCGCGAACGGCACTGCGGCACGGAAGATTCGGGCCCCCGCACGGCCCTTGCCGGGCCGATCAGGCCGAGGCGCCGCTGTAGCGACGAAGGCCGAGCCGCCAGAAGAACGCCGTGGCGGCGAAGGCCGCCCCCGCCAGCAGGATCGCCGCCGCAAGCTCGCCCCAGCCCAGCCGACCCAGCAGGCTTCGGGAGGGCACCGTGATCACGAACGCGACGGGGATGATGTAGCTCAGGCCGAATCGCAGCCACCGCGGATAGATATCCACGGGGTAGCGTCCCGCCTCCACAGCCTGCCAGACGATCTCCTCAATGTTCACGATCTTGACGAACCAGAAGGTGGTAGTGACGAGGGCCAGCCAGAAGGAATACAGGATGACCATCCCGGCGCCCAGGGCCAGAACGAACCGAAGAGCCGCGGCAAGCCCGATCGCCCCGGGCGTGCTTCGAAGCGACCACCCGACGAGAACCAGACCCAACCCCGTCTCCGTGAGCCTCCACAGGGCAATCTGACGAATGCTGGCGAAGTACTGCGCGTTGACCGGCTTGAGCAGAAGGAAGTCGAGCGTCCCCTCGCGGACCTCTCTCATGATCCGGGCCATGTTCGGAGAGAGCACTGTGCCGATCAGACCCGTCACGATATAGAAGACCCCCAGGAGGGCCACGATCTCGTGCAGCTTCCAGCCCGCCAGGCTGTCCGTATGCGCAAAGACGACCCACAGCGCCCCGAGCGTCGTGAGAATGCCCATCCCCGTCTGCGCCAGCCGGGCGAACCAGTCGGCCCGGTAGGCCATCTCCGCTTCAAGGCTCGCCCGCAACGAGGCCACCAGGAGTGTCAGGGCACGCATGTCCCGTCGCCCACTCGTGCGGCTACGCACCCACCGCCGCGTACTGGCGGATCCCCATCCGCCAGATCACCCGGAACAGCAGATAGCCGCAACCCAGCCAGAACAGTTGCACCGCCAGTCCCACCAGAACCTCGGTCCCGCTGAGCCGGCCCATCACGATCTCCACGGGAAAGACGGTCATGTACCGGAACGGCGCCCAAGCTCCCGCCCGCCGGATAAACCCCGGCATTACCGCCAGCGGGCCGAGTCGCCCGCCCAGGAACTGGTCCACCGACCAGTAGAGCTGGTGGATCGCATCGACCTTGGTCGTCCAGAAGGCGATCATCGCCACGCAGTAGTTCCACAGGAAACGGGTGGCGGCGGCCAGCAGCAGCGCGGGGACGGCAGCCGGGATGTGCCACCATTGCGTGGGCGCCCATGGGCGGAAGTACGCAAACAGAACCGCCCACACCGGGGCGAGCACCACCAACATCATCACCTTGTACGAGACGTTGTACGCGATCGGCTCATGCACCGGGTGAATGGGGCGGAGCAGCTTGGGCGACAGCCGCCCCGACTGGACCAGCCACCCGAACTCGAAGGCATCCCAGGACATCGTCAGGTGACCGAAGATCATCAGGAGCAGGAAATACGCGGCGAACTCCCGCTGATCGAAGCCCGCGATCACCCGGCCCCCCGATGCCGCCGACCACACCGCCAGCGCAATCAGCGGGTGCACAAGACCCCAGATCGCCCAGATCACCATCTCGGCCCGGTACTGGAGCATGTGCGCCCACGCGACGCGGAGCAGCGACGGATAAGCGCCCAGCACGTATCTCACGACACTCTCTTATGCCGGAGCGACCGAAAACTCCAGACGCGCTGTTTCCCCACCGGCGGGCCGGGCCGGTTCCGCCTGCACGAGCGGTCCCCACGCGCGCCCTCGGACCGCAGGCGGACATCCCGCCGGCCCGGTACAATCCCCGCTCGTGCGTACGTGCACAGCCGTCATCACTATCCTGCTGGGCTCCGCAAGGCCGGCTCCCCTTGTCGGTATCGAGCGGTTGACGGTCACCTGTCCGGCCTGCGGCCACGCGGTGGATGCCTTCGTGGCGGAGGAGCCTGACGGCTCGGGAGGAATCGACCGGGACCTGTTCGAACGGGCAACCGGCCCGCAGCCGGAGTTTTACCGCATCTCAACGTGTCCCGCATGTCTTTACAGCGGATACCTCACGGACTTCACGGCTGCCGGCCCGCTGGCCCCATACTTTCTCGAGCGCCTGCTCAAACACCCGAAGCTGCAACGCCCCGCCGGCATCACCCCGCAAAGCGACCCCCGCGACATCCATCCTCTGGATCGATATGACCTTGCAATCGCGTGCTACCGCTGGCGGCAATGCGGAGACGAGGCGATGGCATGGCTCAATCTGCGTGCCTCATGGGTCGCCCGAGACGCCGGGTCCGTTTGCCCGCGCACCCCCCGACTTGAGCGGATCATAGCCTACGCCCGGCGATGGGAACCGCCGGCCACCGAGGTGCCCAATCCGGCCGACCGGGAACTCCATGTGGCGACACTCGCGTCAGCCGCATTGGCCGAGGGCCGATTTAATCCGTTCCAAGCCGCCTTTATGAGACTCTATGTCGGAATGCTCCTTCGCCGGCATGGAGAGAACCTGGAGGCCACCGCGTTCCTTCGTACCGCGCAGGCCGAGACGATTCTCGAGGACGAGCTGCGGCAAGCCGCCCGGCGAGCTCTCGAATCCATCGAAAGGGAGCGCCGGTACCAGCGCGAGGCGCTCACCCATCTGGAGCGGGCGTGGCTTTCCGAGCAGGTCGCACCGGCCAACCGCGGCCCGGCGGCGTACGTCCTCGGCGAGCTGAATCGTCGTCTGGGACGCGACGAGGAAGCAATGCGGTGGTACGGCCGGGTTGCCGCCCAGCCCGGCGCCCCTGACCGAATCCGTCTATGGGCGCAGGAGCAGGAACGGCGGATCGCGCACCCGATGCGCAGCCCATGACCCCGCCCAAAGGACCCTCCTTATCGGTTGCCGTGCGGTGAAACACGATTATCGCCCCGTCTTCGGATAAGCTGCCTTCGTCCCGTGCAAAAACTCGCGAAAATCCGCCGAAACACGCATGCTTTCGATTGACAATCGCCGCAGCGCCTGGTAGAAATGAACGCAGGCGGGGCCACTCTCAGGTCGCGGGTTGCGGAGAAGCGCCATATGGACGCGCATAAGGCGGTGAGCCAGCGAGGGGATCAGGAACCACGCGCGCGGCGGGTCTTCTCAGTCGCGATGGCGCAACGGGCGCTTCCGCTCGTCCGCCGGGTGGTCGTCGACGTGGTTCGGCACTACCACATGCTGCTTGAGATTCAGAAGGAATATCAGGTCCTTGTCCGGCGCGGCCCATCCGAGGAACTCGAGCAACTCCGTGATCGCCGCCAGGAAATCGCCGACCGCCTTACGGAACTCACCGAAGAGATCGAGACGATCGGCTGCGAACTGAAGGACTACGACACGGGCCTGATCGACTTTCCCGCCGTCTTTGACGGACGTCTCGTCTATCTCTGCTGGAAGCTGGGCGAGCCCGACATTGCCCACTGGCATGAAGTGACGGACGGCTATGCGGGACGGCAGCCGCTGGCACCCATGCTCGCCCGTTTTGCCTGAGCCTCTTGGCAGCCCAGACTCGTCTTCCAGGATCCGAAATATCGCCCGGCACCGCTCCGGCCGCCTGCACGTTCGAGACCTTTGGGTTCCGTCGGGTTCGTTCTTTACAATGCCCTTCGATCCGGGGGCGGGCCCGGGGCCCCTGCGGGCCGGACGCTGCCGGGCTGGAGGACCTGCCGTGGACGAAATCGTCCGTCACCGGGCGTTCATGAGATCGAACTTCGCTGCCCTTCGGCGCACATTGACCGACCAGGCGCGGGGCCTGCCGCAGCCGCCGCTTCAGCTCCCGCACGATCCGCGCGCGGAGGTTCTCCCCCTGCCGCCCGCGGACCGCGCCGTGATCCGCAAGAACGACCTTTATGCGTGCCTCCAGGAGCGGCGGAGCCGCCGCCAGTTCAGCGACCATCCGCTCAGCAAGGCGGAGCTTTCGTTTCTCCTCTGGGCCACGCAGGGCGTGCAGGAAATCATCAAAGACGGATACGCGACGCTGCGGCCAGTGCCCTCCGCCGGGGCACGCCATCCCTTCGAAACCTACCTGCTCGTCAGCCGCGTCGAGGGGCTTGAACCCGGCCTCTACCGATACCTGCCGCTCTCGCACCAGCTCCTCCTCCGCCGCCGCGACCGCGAGCTGGATCCTGCGCTGGTGCGGGCGGCCTGCGATCAGGGCTTCCTGGCGGAGGCGGCAGTCGTGTTCTTCTGGAGTTGCGTCCCCTACCGCGGCGAGTGGCGGTACCACCTGGCCGCCCACAAGGTGATGCTCCTGGATGCCGGCCACCTGTGCCAGAACCTCTACCTCGCCTGCGAGGCCCTCGATTGCGCCACCTGTGCCGTCGCCGCTTACGACCAGGAGCGGATGGACGAGCTGCTTGGGCTGGATGGGCAGGACGAATACGTCGTGTATCTCGCCCCGGTCGGGCGGCGCCGGTGAACCCGGGGCCTACCAGGTCAGCAGGGTGCGAAGGTGTTCCACCAGGTGCCTGCGGCGGGGGTCTTGGGCATTCTGCGGGTCGCAGCAATACAGGATGTCCGCTCGGCGATTCTGACGCACGCGGGCCAGCAACTTGTCGATGCGCCGCACGCACTCGTCCACCGCCGCGCTGCAAGCCCCCACGGCCGTGTTCACCACGACAACGTCGCTCTCTACGATCGCGTGGTACTCGGGACGCAACTGAATCCGAGAGGCGATCTCCGCCCCCAGCGGAGAAGCGAGGAAGCGGCGCGCCTGCTGTTCGGAGATCTCCAGCCGTTCCTCCGTGCCCCGTCCGGAGCGGACCACCTGGGGCCTACCGTCCTCCTCCTGCCACGCGTCGCTCTCGAAGAGTCCGAAAATCTCCGAGGCGAAGGCCGCGGTATCCTGCATCACCTCTTCGAGGGCCCGGGCCGCTTCGGCCGGTGTGCGGAAAACGGTGAAGACCTCCCCCGGGGCGGGCATAACGAACAGGCGCGCATCGTACGGGTAGGCATGCCGCAGGATCGGATCCGAATCGGCCTCCACGAGGATCGTAGCGTACCTGTGCCCGCATCTGGCGCGGGTCAGTGCCTCCGGAAGCACTTCGAAAACACGCTCGCACGTGTAGCTGACCCGCTGACTCGATGCCACGCCGGACACTTCCGGGGCCTGCGCAAGCCGAACCGGCGACCGCTGGCCGTCGGTTCGGATCAGACGGATGTAGTGCGGAGGGCGTCGGGCAGCGTCCCGGGCGATGATCTCCGCCACGAGCGACTTGCCCGAGACGGGCGGGCCGGTCACGAACACGACCTGGATCGGCATGCCTGCGGCCTTCGATAAGCCCCCACCGGCGTCCCCGCCCTATTCGCATTCTATTCCCGGGCCCCCTGAGCGACCAGCACGGTCGGCAGGACGACCGGCCCCATATCGTAGTATGATCGAGGGGAGCCTGACCGGAAGCTGCCGTACGATGGTCCGGTATTCGCGACTGACCCGCAAGATCCCCCGTGAGATCGTCCTGCTGCGCGCGCTGCCGTGCGTCTGGAGCCGCTGCACCTTCTGCGACTACATCCGCGACAACACGACCGACTTGGAAGAGATCGGCCGGATCGCCGACACGGAGCTGGCCAGGGTCACGGGCGAGTTCGGTCGGCTGGAGGTGATCAACTCGGGCAGCATCCAGGAGCTGCCCCTCTTCGTGCGCGAGCGGATCCGCGAGGTGATAACCACCCGGGGGATCGGCGAGTTCATCTGCGAGTCGTACTGGGCCTACCGCAGACAGTTCGATGCCACGCGCGAGTTCTTCCGCGTGCCGACCCGGATCAAGGTCGGGGTCGAAACGTTCGACGATCATCTGCGAAACGCCGTGCTCAACAAGAGAATGCACTTCGGCTCCCCGGCCGATGTCGCCCGGTTCACGGACAGCATCTGCCTGCTCGTCGGCTTTCGGGGCCAGACATGCGAAACGGTCCGGCGCGACATCGACATCCTGCTGGAGCGGTTCCGCTACGGATGCATCAACCTGTTCACCCCGAACACGCGCAGCGCCGCACTGATCGACGAATCGATCAAGGCGTGGTTCCGCGAAGAGTACGCCTGGCTCGACGACCACCCCACCATCGAGGTCCTCTGGCAGAACACGGACTTCGGCGTCGGAGCGCCCTCGGAGGGCCAACCCGCCTAGTCGGACACGACCGTCGGCACCCCGCGGCACAAGCCGCCTCGCCTCGCTGCCCCGTCGAGCTCCGCAGCCCCGGCCCCAAGCTCAATCCCCCGCCGGCCGACCCGCCAACAGATCGCCGACCGCCCGGGCCGCTCTAGGTACCGCGGAGGCGTAGTCTTCCCCGACGGCCGCTGCCAGGGTGGCCGCCGTCTGAGCCAGGGTAACCGTCGGCACGTTGGACCGCTCGCCGAGCGGGCGAACGGCGGGCCCGATGGCCGCGAGCCAGACCGCATCCGACCCGGCGATCTGGCGGCCGTGGCTCTTCCATTCCTCCGGCGGGTTGCCGCGACCGTGGTCCGCCGTCACGATCAGTGTCGTCCGTCCGCGATAGTCCGGCAGCGACTGAACCGTCTCCCAGATCGTCCGCAGGAAGCCGTCGGTCCGCCGGGCCGCGTCGAGATACCGATCGTATCGTCCGGCGTGACCGAACTCATCGGTCTCGCCGAAAGTAATCAGCACGACGCGAGGCCTTCGCTCCCGCATGTATTCCAGGGCCGTATGGAGCGTAATCGCGTCGAAACACGTTCCGCTCCAGGCCGGTGGGATGTCCGCCTTGAGCTGATTCAACAGCTCCATGCGCGGCGTAGAGACCCCCGTCATCGGCTCGGTCCCGGCATTGACCGGGAACCCGCACCGCTCACGGTTGAGAATGAACGGGAGCGTGTCCCACATGCCAAAGGCGGCCACACGGCCTTCGAAACCCGGCCGTCGGCCCAGCCACTCCAGAACCGTGACGTTCGGGTTGGGCTTCTTCTCGTTGCTGTCGATGCGCGGATCGGCAAAGCCGACGACCATCTCGCTGTAGCCCGGATACGAAAACCAGTGCTCGTTCGAGACGCGGACCGCGCTGCCCTTGTCCCGGTTGCCCCAGAGCTGGCCCTCACGGGCGATCGTCCCCCAGACGAAGGGAAGCAGTGCCGCCCGGCGATCCTCGGCGCGGTCGCGCCAGAATTCCTTGCGGGCGGCCGCGGGGTCTGGGATGCCCCCCGCCTCCTTGTTGAGCAGCGCCTCGTCCGCTCCGCGGAAGACCTCCTGCCATCGCAGCCCGTCCACCAGAACGAGGACCGCGTTGCGCTCCCCGGCGGTCCCCTGAGCGTGCCCCAGCGACGGAACCACCGCGATAAGAACGACCAGATACCCAGCCGCGCGTCTCACGAGAACCTCCTGGAAAACGCGCCGAATGACAAACCCGCGGAGGCCGTGCCCGCCGCCCGGAATCCCCGCCCGCTCCCCCCTACATCCGCCCGTGCCGCAGGATCGAAGCCAGTAGCCAGAAGCCCATCACGCCCGCCGTCAGGAATCCGACCAGACCCACTACAGGAATCCCATACCACAGCGGCGGGATGCGCGACTGTACGATCAAGGACGAACCGACGATCAGCGCCGCCACCACGATCGCGAACGCCACGCGGTTCGATACCCGGTCCAGCGTTTCCTGGAGCCGCTCCAGGCCCCGGTGTTCGAAGCCCATGTGGAACTGGCCCCGCTTGGCCATGTAAAGAATGTCCCGCAGGACAAACGGGATCTCGCGGGCCAGCTCGAGCATCTGCGTGCCCGAGTCGTACAGGTCGCGGGCCAGCCGGCCCGGCAGCAACCGCTCCATCTTGACCCGCCGCACGTAAGGCTCGGCGATGGCCACCATGTCGATCTCCGGATCGAGCTGCCGGCCGAGCCCCTCCGCCGTGACCATCGCCTTGAGCATCATGACGAGGTCCGGCGAGATCCGCAATCCGTGACGCCGGATCAGGTCGATGAGCTGCTGGAGCAGCTTGCCCAGGTCAAGCTCCTTGAGGTGGGCCACGAGATGCAGATCCAGCATCTGGGCCACGTCGCGCTCGAGCGCCTCGACGTCGGGCTCGACGCCCGGGTCGCGATCCGTCAGCCGCAGGAGACTCCCCGTCACCCGGGCCGGGTCGCGCCCGGCCACGGCGTATACGAAGTCGGCGAAGGTCTCGCGTGCGCGTCGGGTGAGGCGCCCCACCATTCCGAAGTCCAGATAGCAGATCACCTCGCCGGGCAGGATGAACAGGTTCCCCGGGTGCGGGTCCGCATGGAAGAACCCGTGCACGAAGATCTGTTTGAGGATCAGTTCCGCGCCGCGCATGGCGACCCGCTTCGGGTCGAGCCCGGCCCGTCGCAGGGTCTCCGCATCGCCGCAACGTACGCCCTCGACGAACTCCATCGTCAGCACGCGGGCTGTCGTCGCCTCCCGGAAGACCTTGGGCACATAAACGGTCTCATCGCCCTCGAACTGCCGAGCAAACCGCTCCAGATGGGCCGCCTCGATGCGGTAATCCAGCTCCTGCTCGATGACTCGAGCGAACTCGTCGACAATCCTCGTCGGTCGCAGGGCCGCGCCTCCCTCCACGTGCCGCTCGACCAGCGTGGCCAGGTGCAGCAGAATCTCCAGATCCACCTCGATCGTACGGCGGATCCGCGGCCGCTGAACCTTGACCACCACGTCCTCCCCGTCGCGCAGCACCGCCCGGTGGACCTGACCGATCGAGGCGGCGGCCAGCGGAGCCTCCTCGAACCGCTCAAAAACCTCGCTCAAGGGAGCCCGCAACTCGGCCTCGACGATCTCCCGGACCTGCTCGAAGGCGAACGGCGGTACCCGCTCCTGGAGCCGCTCGAACTCACGCACGAACTCCACGGGTATCAGATCCGGGCGCGTGGACAGCAGCTGCCCGAGTTTGATGAACGTCGGCCCCAGCTCCTCGAGGACCATTCGCGCGCGCTGGGCACGCGTCAGCGCCTCGATGTGCTCACGCCGGCCGCGGGTGATGTACTGCAGGCCGATCTCGACGTACTGGGCGATGCGGAGGCTGTCGATCAGCTCGCCGAAACCGTATCTGGCCAGCACCGTCAGGATCTGCCGGTACCGGTTGACGTGCCGGTACGTGCGCGTCACGAGGCCGATACGGCGGATGGGCATGAGCGTCCCGGACCGGCCGCATGCGCCCCGGCTCCGTCCAGGGCCGGAACGCGCGGCCCATGCCTCCTGGGCCCGACACCGTCAAACCCCCTTCCGGAGGCCCGCCCTTTCTACACGGCAACCGCGCGCATGCCAAGGGCCTCCCCCGGACCTACACGACCGTGCCCCCGGAGGGGCTCCCGGGCCCGCCGAGACGACGCTCGAGTTCGCTGACGCGGGCCTCGATGGATCGGATGTCTTCCCGGGTGGGAACATTCATTCGGCGCAGCGATTCGGTGACGTACCGCTGCACGGTCTGCTCCAGCTCCTCTCGCGCCTTGGCCGACCGGGCCACCACCTCATCAACAAGCTCACGGCCCTTTTCCCCCGATAGCTGCGCGGCCTTGGCCAGCTCCCGACCGAGTTCTTCGGCCTTCTCGGCGGTCAGGACCGCCAGTCCGACGCCCGTGAGAACCACGTTCTTGATAACCTCGAACATCTTGCCTCCTTTGCCGATGGCGACGACGCCTTCTCGTAAATGGATACGACGCGGCGGGATTGCGGTTCTGCCATCCCCCGTTGAACGGCGTGCTCCTTTTTGTCCCGAAGGCCCGCGGTATCATCGGGTTGCCGCTTGATTCGCGTCCTTCGCCGGGCCAACCGGAAACCGCTCCGCAACCCTTGACGCCCGATGCGCTCGGAGGGACAATACATGTGGTACCCTGCGCCAACCATGTCAGCAGGGAGCCAATACACAGGTTTGCTGCGGAGCGGTTTGCCGCAGGTCAATTCTACAAGTGAGGTGCGATCATGAAGCATGTGTCTGTCGGACTGTGTCTCGTGTGCTGGCTGGGCGCGGTCCCGCTGGTCCTCGGGCAGTGGGAACCCGGGGGCATCGAGACGGTGGACATCACTCGCATCGTCCCCGATACGGTCGCCTCCGACTTCGGCGAAGCGCCCGGAGCACTCGGAAACTGGGAGCCGTACATCTCGGTGCTGGGGGACACCACGTTCCTGATCCAGAACAACACCTTTGCCGAGGGCACCACCGACAAGCAGCGCTACGCGCTGCTGTTCCAGAATGCCGATGGCGGAGCTCCCCTGCGCGGCGAGTGCTTCTTCGCGGACAACGGCACGCCCTACAAGGGCGAGATCAACCTGTCCCGGCAGAACGGCAACCCCGGCCGCGTCGCGGGTGACAAGCGCCTGGGCGCCCGATTCCTGGTGGCGGGCGGCGAGGTGAGCCTCCACGGCTATCCCTCGATCTTCGGCACGCTGCCGCCGGGCCCCACCTACGCGGCGAACGAGCGATACGGCGCTGCTCAACTGTTCAGCTTCGATCCCCTGACTATGACCCAGACGATGGCCTCGGAGGCATTCGATGTGCTGACGGGCCTGTCGGGAACGCCGGCCAGCGTGCCGGAGGTCAGCCGCTTCGGCGGCGAGATGGCCGCGCTCTCGAACGGCAACTTCCTCGTCGTTGTCGATGATCGCTCCAAACTCGGGGGCGCGAACTACCGGACGCCCAGGGCCATCATCGTCAAGCGCGACGGGACAGTGGTCAAGGCCCCGTTCCCCCTCTGGCCCGGACCCGGCGATTGCCAGATCTGGTCCAATGTGGCCGCCTATAAGGGCGGATTCGTCGCCCGATGCAACGGGTTCCTGCGGTTCTTCGACAACGACGGGAATTTCCTGGGCGACGTGGACCAGGCCACCGGCATGACGGACATGCTCGGCAACCCGTGGGATTTCGACCGGGGTCGTGGTGACGGAACGCGCATCGCCGGGCACATCAACAGCCCCTACGTCTTTTTGGCGGGGCGACAGGGTTCCGGCGAGACCGGCCGCGTCATGCTGGCCGCCTACGACAGCCGCACCCGAAGCCTGGTGGCACGGATCAACGTCAACGAGCTTACCCAGGTGGACGGCGGCACGGACCCCGAGGAGTTCAAACCCGGCCTGGACCGCGTGACTGTGACATGCGACGCCCTCAACCGCGTCGTGGTCGCCTATGAGATCAACCTGAGCTGGTATGTCGTCCAACAGGTGGCGGTGCGCGTCCTGAACTTCAACGAGGGCAGCAAGAGGTTCACGTACCTGACCCGCACGTTCTTCCCCTTCGTCAACTGGTTGAACGACTTCCCGATGCAGGGGGCCCCGATCGTGACCTTCCGGCCGAGCGTCGCGATGACTACCCGCGCGATCTGCGTGGCGGCCAAGGGCTCGATCAACACGGACCTCCAGCCCGATCAGGGCGCCAATACGCCCTCTGAGGTGAACTTCTACACAGTGATCAGCCATCCCGATCCGAAGGACGACCCGACGCCTCGCGCGTACCCGGCCGACCTTGATCAGGACGGCGACGTGGACGTGAACGACTTCGCCATCTTCCAGCTCTGCTTCAACGGAGCGAGCCGCCCGCCGGCCTGCCCGTAAGCATGATCAACGGGGTCACGCCCGGCCGTCGCAGGCCGGGCGTGACCCGCTTTTCTCGTGGCGCCCAAGTTGTTGCTGAACAGCAGCGAGTTCGCAACGGTGCGCGGTGCGCCGCGCTTCAGTATGCCCGGCGGACCCACTTTGCTACGAGGCACGTGGTCGCCGAGCGTGAGGGGGACGGACGAACACCGACCGCAATGAGATCAGTCCTCGGGCACGACGAGTCGCGAGTGACGCAACTCATACCGCGGATACTCACTGACGACCCGCAGGATGTGCGTCAGGAGGCGCCGACCTTCTACGGTCATCTCGAGCCCGACGAACTGAAGACCGAGGTGCACCGCATCGGGCTTTCGGGGCTGGCTGTGACGCAGAATCGCATCCAGCACCAGGGGCTCCATCGAAGAATCGGGCTGAAACTGAATGCCCAGCAGGTCGCCGACGTGAAAACCGGGGTCGCGGCCGCCGCTTAGCGCTACGCGCATCCCGCCCGCCGAGAGGTCCACGAGCCGCCCGTGGTAGCTCGGCCACACGACGGTTCCGGCCTTACTGCGATTACGGGCGCCCCCCTGCCAGCACTCCACAATGACGGTCCTGTGTCGTGGCACGGGCGCCCGGTAGTAGGCCCGCCGCTGAAGGCCCTGCAGCGTCTCAGGCCAGCTCAATACCAGCGCGTCCACCGTCACCTGCTGATTGAGCGCGTACGCCCGTCGCCCGATGATGCGAGACGTGAAGATGCACTTCTTGTGCCCTCGGCGGAATGCCACGCCGCAGCTCTCCCCCGGCGCGACTTCAGGCGGCGCAGAAGAAGGGCTCGTCGGCGCCGGATACTCCACAACAATCGCGTCGAGCGTGGCGCTGGCCCCGAGGAGCCGCGATTTGTGCACGGACCAGGCGTGACCGTTCTTCAGGCTCAGCACCGCCGCGGTATTCCGGGCGACGGCGTCCCTGAGCACCTGGTCCCTGCGAGCCGATTCCAGAATGACGACGTTGCTCACGCCGAACTACCCCCGAGTACATTTCCGGCCCCGACCAGGTCAGCCGCCTGTTTTGCACAGCGTGCGCGCAGGAGCTCATGCAGCTCCCGGGTCGGGCCGCAGGCACCCGATGAGGCCGGGTCGAGGAACTGCATGCTGAGCATGACCACGTGCGGATCGTTGGCCGGCGTGCGATTGCAGATGACCGCCTCGAGCTGAAACCCACGATCGCAGTCGGGCACATGGAAATCGACGTAGACCTTTGCGCCGGGCACCAGCTCTCGCGTATCCTCGCCGTCGACCCGGCAGGCCAGCCCGTCCCCGCTCAGGTTGCACAACCAGCCGCTGGCACGACCTGCCCTCCCCCAGCGCAGCCGCACCTCCGAGGAATGCGCGAACTGAACCCGCCAGAACCGCCGCCGCTCCCGCACCGCCAGCCGGGGCGGGCGCGCCACCTCGGCCACCGGCACAGAACCCTCCGAGGCGATGCGAAGCACCTCCGTCCCGAACAGGTACGTGTCCTGTCCGAGGATCAGGGAGCCATCGCAGTTGGCGCCCACGAAGGCCGCCAGGCCAAGGGCCGGGCTTTCGGTGATCTCGACCCGCAGGATTCCCTCCTCCGCGGCAACCAGCCGCCCCTTGAGCCCGTTCGGATCCACGCGCACGCGCGGATCGAGCAACACGGTCGCCCGGTGACGGACGCCCTGCTCGATGGTACGGGCCGACTGGGTGGGATTCAGCTCGATCACGTGTCTGATGCGTCCTCCGTACTTCGGTGCGCACGCCCGTATCGGTGCGCGCGGGGCGGGTTTGCGAGGCATCATCGCCGCGGCCCGCCGAACGCGTCCTCGTGTCTTGTCGGTTGCATCCTCCGGGGGCTTGACGCTCGGGCCAGACCGGACTGTGTATTCCGGTCCCAGGCCCGGCGCACGGGGGATTATGCGGACGGTGGCTCGGCCGCTGACGCCTCCTCCGTCCGGATATCGGCCTCCAGGTCGGCCAACGCCCGGGCTGATGGACGGTGCGCCCCAGTCAGCGGCACCAGCACGCCCGGAAGCGCCCAGGCGAGCATCGTCAGGCGGATGCCCAGCGCCAGGAACAGCACCTGGCTCTTCGTCCCGAACGGCCCGCGCAGAAAGAGCATGAGCGCCGACTCCATCGTGCCCAGCCCCATCGGGCTGACGGGTACGGCCGCCACCAGCAGCGCGATTCCGATGTACGCATAGTACGACGCCCAATCACGCCGCATCCCCATCGCCGGACCCCACAGATAGAACGAGCCCACCGCGATCCCCTGGAGCACAAACGTGCAGAGGAACGCCCCCGCCACGATCGCCGGGTGCTCCCGCATCCGCAGGATCGCCGAGTCGATGCGACGCAGCTTGTCGATGCCGGGCACGCCCCGCAACCGTTCCCACGGCCGCAGCCTCCGCCGCAGCCCCGGCAGATAGAACACGATCAGGCCTGCCGTCAGGCCGGCCAGGAGCACCACCACCCAAAGCAGCAGCCGACGTACCCGTTGGTCCTCGAGCCGCACCAGCATCCCCACGATGGACAGCAGAATCAGACCGAAGAGACCGACGACACGGTCGAGCAGAACGGCCGTAACCGCCTCCACCTTGCGCGGGGTGTGCTGAGCCGCGTAGTACGCCTTGAAAAGATCGCCGCCGGTCGTCCCGAACACGAAGAAGTTGAAGAAGTTGCCCGCGTACGTGAGCTTGATGCCGTCCCACAGGCTCAGGCGGATGTCCTGAGCGCGAAGCATCCCGATGAACCGGACGGCCGCGATCAGCGGAACGGGCGCAAACAGGACCAGGCTCAGCAGGAGCAACCGCTTCTCCGACCGCCGCCAGACGGTCGGCACCCCGTAGTCAATCACCAGGTCGCCCTCGGCGTCGCGAGGAACCTCGGCCCCTTCGACGAGGACGGGCCCCACGCTCGGGTCGAGGACCTCGACCGCCCCATCCGCCCGAACCGCCAGGAGCGTCAGTCGCCGACCGTCTCGCAGGTGAACGCGATCATGCCACGACAGCCCCCGCAGCGCCCACCAGAGGGCCGCCACGCAGACGGCAATTCGGACGGTGTGGACGAGCACTCGCTTCAAGGCAGCTCCCTATTCGCGACCGTCTCCGCCCGCCAGGACCAACGGCCCTGATCACGGCAGCTCACATGTCGCGAGCGGCGTATTATGCGGGGCCCGGGCGGCGGCCTCCACCCCCCAGCGCGCACGTCGATCTGATGACGACCCGTGTCCGGCCGCTCGACTCACGAGGCACCCCGCCGTATCCAAGGGGCCGATAGCCCAGACTGTCCATAGCCCTTCCACCACCATGGGTAGAGCCCACGAGGGGGCCCTTATCAGCAAGGGCGTTGCAGCAATCAATTCAGGGAGCCAAACCCAGCGGTGCGAGCCCTGCCGCTCATCCGCAAAGCGGTAACCCGCGACCGGAACGTGCCCTTGTGTCATTCCCGCGCAAGCGGGAATCCAAGGCTGTGCAACTCGGTAGACCCCCGCGTGCGCCCGCGCTGACGAGGGGCAAGCCCGAGAAAGATAGGAGCATGCGGCTGGCACGCGACGGCCTTGGGGAGGCAACAGAGTGGACGATGCGGGCCGGACCCGCCCAACCGGCGCGGCCGTAACCCCCTGCTCCGCAGGCCCCGCCTCGAACGAACCGCTGATTGCGTTTACTGGGAGGGTGCCTGCACCCGCAGGGGACAGAGGGAAACCGTATCTTTTTGATGCGGTTTCCTTGAAAGTTAGCGGATGCAAACTATAATGGCGTCCGTTCGGGCTGTAGTCATGGCTGGATTGGCAGGGTTCAGGAAGAACCACCATACCGGCGTCAGGATTAGCGACCCCGCCGGCGGTCTGCGGGGACGCCAGTTCGACGTGGGGCCAGCCGCGTGTTCGACTTAAACACCACCACATAACCTGCCCCGCTGTCGCGACGATGCGGTCACCCCGACGAGCATTCGCGCGGGCGGCCGGGCAATGAAGGAGGTACCAATGCCTACGGCGACGAGGCCCAGGCTTCGATCAACGGGGGGCATCCCTCTGCCCCTGCTGGACAATTCGATTCGGGATCAGGTGAATCGGGAACGCCAACGGTTGCTGCGTGAGGCCGGACTGGCCGCCGAGCCGGCCGCCCACTTCAGGCGACCCCGCGAGCGAGCCTTCACGAAGGCCGAGCGTGGACGCGTGACGGTGCTGTTCGGGGGGCTGACGCTCCGGCACGACGAACTCCTCCTGGCAGGCCTTCGCGGCCTGGGGTACCGGGTCGAACGGATTCCCACCCCCAGAAAGGCAGATTTCCAGGCAGGCAAGGAGTACGGAAACAACGGTCAGTGCAACCCCACGTATTTCACGGTCGGCGCCCTGGTCAACTACCTGAAACGGCTGCGGGATGAGGAGGGCAAGTCCACCGAGGACATCCTGAGAGACTACGTTTTCATAACTGCCGGGGCGTGCGGTCCGTGCCGCTTCGGCATGTACGAGGCTGAGTATCGCCTGGCACTCCGAAACAGCGGGTTCGACGGATTCCGCGTGCTGCTGTTCCAGCAGGAGGGCGGGCTGAATCAGGCGGAGGACCAGGCGGGACTCGAATTCAACCTCGACTTTTTCCTGACGCTGCTTAACGGGATCATGATCGGCGATCTCATGAATGAGATCGCCTATCAGATCCGTCCCTACGAGGTCGAGCCCGGCCGGACCGATCGGGTCTTCCAACAATGCCTGACGATCATGCAGGAGCGGCTGGAGCGCAAGGACTACAACGGGATCCGCGGCGGGTTCCTCGCGAGGGTCCTCAGCCGCGTCACGCCGGTCCCGGACGAGCGTGACGCCGCCAAGTTCCTCGACCAGCTCCGAGGCGAGTACTACGCCGAGGCGGCCCGGCAGTGCGCGCGGATCATCGACGAGGAGGTGGAGGTCGATTACCTGCGACCGCGCCCGATCGTGAAGGTCACCGGCGAGTTCTGGGCGCAGACCACCGAGGGGGACGGGAACTTCAACATGTTCCCGTTCCTCGAATCGCAGGGCGCGGAGGTGCTCGTCGAGCCGGTGACAACCTGGATCAACTACATGCTGGCGCAGGCCCGACTGCACGCCATCGACAGGCGGGGGCTGGAGATGGGCCGTTCGGACGGAGCGCGCCGGCGCATCCTGCGGCGCCTGCGGGCGGAAGCCGCGTTTCGCCGCAAGATGTTCGTGTTCGCCCTCGCACGGAAGATCCTGAACCGCGAATACGACCGGCTGCGCTCGGCCTTCGGCGGCACCGCCCACGAACAGGTCAATCAACTCGAGCTCCAGCGGATCGGGCATCCCTACTACAACTCCCGATCCGGCGGCGGTGAGGGGCATCTCGAGGTCGCCAAGAACATCTATTACTCCACCAAGGACCTCTGCCACATGGTCCTGAGCCTCAAGCCGTTCGGGTGCATGCCGTCCACCCAGTCCGACGGGGCTCAGGCCGCGGTGGTGTCGCACTTCCCCGACATGATCTACATCCCGATCGAGACCTCCGGCGAGGGCGATATCAATGCGCACAGCCGCGTGCAGATGGCCCTCGGCGAGGCGAAGGTCAAATGCAAGGAGGAGTTCAATGCCTGTGTCGCGCGGACGGGCTTTTCGCTGGACGAGATCCGCCGATACGTCGCAGCTCGCCGGGAGCTGCGCCGGCCGCTCCAGCGGATCCCCCACTACGCGGGGGTTGCCGGCAAGGCGGCGCGATTCGTCCTGTACGTGGGCGAACGGATGAGGCAGGAGGGCCGGCGACCGGAAAACAAGGCGGTCCCAGCCTCTCCCGAACCCGTCGGGGCCTGAGGACACATCGGGGTCTCCGCTCAGGCAGACGGGCCGGCGGACGAGGTTCGAACAGCCGCCACGACCCGGCCTTGAGAGCCGGCGTCACGGTCGTCTCCGGAACGGAGTCGGTTGAAGTTCGCCCCCCCACCGGGCGTGGTCCGAGCGAAGCAGGAGCCAGAAACATGACGGCCATGAGTTTGCCAGTAACCGCCAATACAGGCGGCGGGTGCGGTTCTCCCGGCGGGTGCTGCGCGGGAGAATCAGAACCCAAGCCCATACCGCTGAACATCGGGATATCGCGCACATCCCATGCCGCCTCACGCGACGGCGCGGTTTTCACCCCCACTCCCGAATACCCTGACGGGCTGCTTGTCGGCCTGGATGTGGGCAGCACAACCGTGAAAGCCGTCGTGGTGAATCCGACGACGGATGAGATCCTCTGGAAAGACTACCAGCGACACGAGACCCGTCAGCCGGAAAAATGTCTCGAGTTCCTGACGCGAATCGAGCAGACGTTCCCCAGCCTGCCGACCACAGCGTTCCGGGTGTTCTGCACGGGGTCGGGCGGCGCCGCCGTCGGCCGCCACATCGGCGCTCGTTTCGTGCAGGAGGTCAACGCCGTCTCGCTGGCGGTCGAGAAGCTGTACCCGGACGTGCAAAGCGTGATCGAGCTGGGCGGGCAGGACGCCAAGATCATCGTGTTCAAACCCGACGAAGAGACGGGTAAGAAAAAGAAGATTCCGTCGATGAACGACAAGTGTGCCGGCGGAACGGGCGCGGTCATCGACAAGATCAACGCCAAGCTGAAGATCCCGGCGGACCGCCTGGGCGATATGGGGTACCTCGGCCTGAAGCTGCATCCGGTCGCAGGCAAGTGCGGCGTCTTTGCCGAGACCGACATCAACGGCCTCCAGAAACAGGGCGTGCCGCCGGAAGAGCTGATGGCCTCGCTCTTCGAGAGCATCGTTCAGCAGAATCTGTCCGTGCTGACGCGCGGACACACGCTGCGTCCCACCGTCCTGCTGCTGGGCGGGCCGAACACCTACATCCGGGGCATGCGGGACTGCTGGCGGCACAACATCGCGATCCTCTGGAAGGAACGGGGCGTGGAGCTGCCCGCCGGCAAGTCGGTCGAGGACCTCGTCGTTGTCCCGGACAACGCCCAGTACTTCGCGGCCCTGGGGGCCGTGGAGTTCGCGAAGACCGAACTCGAGGACGACCCCAACCAGGGCGTATACCTCGGCCGGGAGCGGCTGCGGTGGTACCTGGAGGTGGGCCGGGTCGAAGAGAAGAAGGCCGCCGGCTCCCGCGGGCTGTGGCGAACGCGGGACGAGCTGGAGGCCTTCCGGCAGCGATACCGCCAGGAACCGTGGGAGCCCGCCCGGTTCGCCCCCGGCACGACGGTCGAGGCCTTCGTGGGCCTGGACGGCGGCTCGACGAGCAGCAAGGCCGTGCTCATCGACCGTGACCGGAACGTCATCGCCAAGGCCTATCAGCTCAGCAAGGGCAACCCCATTGAGGACACGATGGAACTGTTCGCCCGGCTGGAGGAACAGATCGGGCGGCAGGGCTGTCGATTGAAGGTGCTGGGGGTTGGAACGACGGGCTACGCCAAGGACATCCTGAAGGACGTGATCGGAGCCGACGTCGCTCTGGTCGAGACGGTCGCCCACACGCAGGCGGGCCTGCATTTCTACCCCGATACCGATGTGATCGTCGATGTGGGCGGGCAGGACATCAAGCTCATCATCCTCAAGCACGGGGCCGTGAAGGACTTCAAGCTGAACACCCAGTGCTCCGCCGGCAACGGGTACTTCCTCCAGTCCACGGCCGCCGCCTTCGGGGTGCCAGTCGAGCAATATGCGGACGTGGCGTTTTCCGCCGAGGCGATGCCCGAGTTCGGCTACGGTTGTGCGGTGTTCATGCAGTCGGACATCGTGGATTTCCAGCGGCAGGGCTGGCAACCCAACGAGATCATGGCCGGGCTGGCGGCCGTCCTCCCCAAGAACATCTGGCTGTACGTCTCCCAGATCCCCAATCTCGCCAAGCTCGGTCGCACCTTCGTTCTACAAGGGGGGACACAGCACAACCTCGCGGCCGTCAAGGCTCAGGTTGATTTCATCGAGTCCAGGTTCAAGGGAACGGGCATTACCCCGCGCGTCATCGTTCACCGGCACTGCGGCGAGGCTGGGGCCATCGGCTGCGCGATCGAGGCTCATCGGCTGTATCATGAGCAGGGCCGGCGAACGTCATTCATCGGGCTTGAGGCGGTTCAGTCCATCCAGTACCGAACTACACGCAACGAGGATACCCGCTGCTACTTCTGCAAGAACAAGTGCTTGCGCACATTCATCGACGTCCGCTCCGGGCCGCCCCAGCCCGTAAGCTCAGGGGCCGACAGCCCGTTGGTCGATCTGAGCACCCACATGCTCAAGCGCGGACCGGAAGATGCCAAGCCCACGCGGATCAAGCGGGGCTCAGCGGTTGCGAGCGGCTCGCCCGAGGTCACCGGCCCGCCACGCAAGGTCGCCAGCAAGGTACCGCTCGCGCCGGGCGAGCAGCGGCTGATCATCGCCACCTGCGAAAAGGGCACGGTCGAGGATGTGAACGACATGCGGGAGATCAAGAAAGGGCTGGATGCTGTACGCAAGGCCAACCCGAATCTCGTTGAGATCTCCGCCCGCGAGGTGTTTCGTCCGGTCGAGGTGGCATGCGTGGCCGATCCGATGCCGCGGATGCGGCCTCTGATGCTGCCGCGACAACGGCGGGCGACCCGGCAGCGACAGGAACTCATGAAGCGGCGCGAGACGATCCGCATCGGCCTGCCGAGGGTACTGAACATGTACTCGCAGGCTCCGTTCTTCCTCGGCTATTTCCAGAGTCTGGGCATACCTGCGAAGAACCTCGTATGGTCCGACTACACCAGCGACCAGCTCTACAAGGAAGGAGCCAAGCGCGGCAGCATCGATCCGTGCTTTCCCAGCAAGGTGGGCATCCCTCATGTGCACAACCTGCTTTACCGCAAGCACGAGGAGGAGCCGCTCACACACATCTTCTTTCCGATGATCGACTCGTTCCCGACATGGTTGGAGAACGTGCAGGCCAGCCGTGCCTGCCCCACGGTCGTGGCAACCGCGGAGGCAACGCACGCCGCCTTCACCAAAGAGGGCGACCTGTTTGCGGCCCGGGGGATCGTGTTCAAGAAGACATTCGTGAACATGGATGACTTGCCGCTGGCCGCCCGTCAGATGTACCTCGACTGGAAGGACGAGATCGGCCTGTCCGAGGCGGAGTCCCGACGGGCCGTGGACGAGGGGCTCAAGGCGCTGCGCGACTATCACGAAGCGCGACGGCGGGAGGCGCGTGAGATCCTGGATCGGCTGGAGCGCGAACAGCGGCTGGGGATCGTGCTGCTGGCGCGGCCGTATCACAACGATCCCGGCATCAACCACGAGATCTGCGAGGAGTTGCAGAAACTGGGGTATCCGATCCTCACGCAGGACAGCCTGCCGATCGACGATGACCTGCTTGAGCGGTTGTTCGGCGACGAAGTCGCCCGCGGGGAGTTCGCCAGCCCGCTGAGCATCGAGGACGCCTGGAAGAACAGCTACTCGGAGAACACGTCGCGGAAGGTCTGGGCCGCCAAGTATGTCGCCCGGCACCCTAACCTCGTGGCCTTGGAGTTGTCGAGTTTCAAGTGCGGGCATGACGCCCCGATCTACACGGTGATCGAGGAGATCATCGAGAGTTCGGGGACGCCGTACTTCTGTTTCAAGGACATTGATGAGAACAAGCCTACAGGGTCGATCAAGATCCGTATCGAGACGATCGCCTACTTCCTGAAGCGGTATCGCGAGCGACTCGTCGCACAGACGGCCCGCCGTCAGGAGATCGAGGGGCGTCTGGCGCGGTTCGAGGCGGAGCTACGGGCGAGGGCGGCGTCGGCCGCCGTTTCGGTCTGAATGTTCAGGCTATCGGCCAGGCCGAGCATCGGCTAGAATATGCTGCAACGGCGCGGTCCCCATGGAGCGGCGGAGCTGTCGGGTCCCCCGGATGCCCACGGGTTGCGACAAGGTAATGTTCGAGATCTACCGCGAGGCCGGCTACGACCGCCGGTATCGCGTGGTGTACTTCACCGAGCTTGACGAGCACAACAAGGAGCGTGAGATCAACCGGGCCATGGCCGGCGAACACCTCTACGACGGGTTTCTGTCCGGGTCGCGTCTGGCCGATGGAAAGGCGGCCATCGAGGCCTGGCTGGCACGCTGGAACCGCGGCGAATCGCCGCAACTGGATGCGTTTGAGAGAGCCATGACCGAGTACGAGGCGCCGAGGCAGGGACCCGGTGCATGAGCCGCAATCTCATGCGGGCCCGGGCTGCGCCGACGCAAGCGGTTGCGATATGCGGGAAGGAGTCGGGCTGTATGTCGCACGTGGTCTGCGATACGGAGGTCGAACTCAAACACGGAGCGATCGAAGCGATTCGGGCGCCCGGCGACAACGGACGCGCCGGGAACCGGCCTGACGGGCCGGCATCGGAGGCCGCTCGGGAGCTGGAAGAATACAGGCTGTCGTTGCGCCGGCACCATCCGGTGGACCGCGGGCTTCCGTGGCCCTGCCGCGCGCACTGCGTCCGGTGCGATGCGGTGGTCGGGGCCTCCTTCGTTTATGAGGAACGCGAAGACCGCGTGTACCTGGAGTTCGACTGCCCGACATGCGGCCGGTATCGCGAACACCACCACGACGCCCTCTTCGTAAAGGACCTGAGCCGGATGCGGGCCGAGGCCGGACCGCATCAGCCGGAGACGACCTGGACGGGAACGAAGATCCGGCCCGTCCAGCGGCATCTGCCCCGGACCGTGGAGACGCTCTGTCCCGAGTGCTCGTGTATCATCCTGGGCCGGTACTACGCGAAGGACGGGGCCGTATGGATCGAGAAGACGTGCCCGGAACACGGGTACTTCCGGGACAAGGTCAACAGCGACGTGGGCCTGTTCCTGCGATCGGCGGCGGCCGTGTTCGAGGACGAACGCGGGGTGTATGCGCCGCAGGTCCGGGGGGCATCTCACTGTCCGAGCGACTGCGGGCTGTGCAATCAGCACCTTTCGACCTCGGTGCTGGCTCAGATCGACCTGACGAACCGCTGCAACCTCACGTGTCCGATCTGCTTCGCGAACGCCAACGCGGCGGGGTACGTGAGCGAACCGAGTTACGAGATGGTCGTCGAGTGGCTCCGGCGACTCCGCGAGCTGCACCCGCGGCCGGCGACGGCGGTTCAGTTCACGGGCGGCGAGCCGACGTTGCACCCGGAGTTCCACCGGATCGTCCGTACGGCGGGCCAGATGGGCTTTTCGCACGTGCAGATCGCCACCAACGGAATCACACATGCCGATGAGGAGTTCGCGCGGCGATCGGCCGAGGCGGGGCTGCACACGCTGTACCTCCAATTCGACGGGGTCGAAGACCGGTTCTACCGCAAGACGCGGGGCCGCGAGCTGCTCCGACTCAAGCTCGCGTGCATCGAGAACTGCCGGCGGTTCGACATGAAGGTCTGCCTGGTTCCGACCATCATCAAAGGCTTCAACGACGACCAGGTCGGTCCGATCCTGCGGTTCGCGTGCGAAAACATCGACGTCATCAGCGGGATCAGCTACCAGCCGGTGACCTTCACGGGGCGGATCAGCCACGCGGAACTGGCATCGAAACGGTACACGCTGGGGGACCTGGCGCATGACATCGCCCGAGCGAGCGGCGCGGACATCGAACGGGACTTCCAGCCGCTCGGCAGCGTCGCCCCGCTGTCGCGGATCCTCTCGTGCCTGGACGGCAAGCCGAAGATCACGGCAAGCTGCCACAGCGACTGCGCCTTCGGCACGTATTTCTTTGTCACGCCCGACCACAGGCCGATTCCCATCCCGTCGGTCTTCGACTACCTCGGGCTGATGCGGGACTTCAACGAGCTGGCGAAGAAGATCAAGGCCCGCCACCCGGTGGCCAACCGGTGGGAGCGGATGCAGATCGGCTGGCTGTTCTTCAAGAACTATCGGTGGCGCAACCTGTTCTCGACGGACATCCGGCCGTGGACGTTCATCCGCGCTCTGCGAGGCATGACGGACAAGAAGCACGGTCGCGGGACAGCCCAGAAGCGGACCTACAAGACGCTGATGGCCGCGGGGATGCACTTCATGGACCGGTACAACTTCGATACGGAACGGGTCAAGCGATGCGTAATCCTCTACTCGAGCGTGGACGGAGTCTATCCGTTCTGCACCATCAACGGGGGGCCATCCTTCCGACCGTATCTGGAGAGGATGTACGCCCGGAACCCCGAGCCGCCGCCCTCGCGGCCTCGCGAGGCGGAACTGCCCGCGGGAACGGACGGCGGGGCTTGCGCCTGAGGCCGGGCATGGGTACAAACAGCTCCGATGTTCTCCTACCGCTGGATTCACCGGTTCTCGATGCCGCCGCTGGAGGCGGTCCTCGATGCCGTCGAAGCCTACTTCACGACCCTGTGCCCGGGCCGGTACCAGGTGGTCCGTCGGGAACGCTTCTGCCTGGAGTTCCGGCGCGGGGCTTGGAAGCGGAGGCTCCTGGACTCATCCGCGATCGTCCCGAGGTTCCTGGGGATCGACCGACGCGACATCACGACCTGGCCCACGCTGCTGAGCGTTACGACGCTGCCCGCGCCGACGACATTCGAGGTGACCCTGCAACGGCACGTCCAGATGCCCGGGGGTCTGGCGCTTCAGCCCGCCCATTACGAAGCCGGGACGGCGGCCTTCGATCGCGAGTCCGACGGGCTCGTCGGGTATCTGGCCGAGTTCCTCAAGCTTCCGAGCCGTCCCGTGGTCCGGGCGGAACGCACCGCACCGGGAGCCTCGCCCGTGACGGAAGGGCAGTCGGCCGCGGGTGAGAGTTCGCACGCAAGCCACGAAGGACCCGAAGCGGTGCGGAAAGGTGAAGCCGATGTCGCAGACGTCTGACCAGGCAAAGGGCGGGACCAACGGAGTCGGTCCGGGCCAGGCAAGCCGCATCGCGGCCGGGCACGGCCCGACCGCCGGGCCGACAATGGACGACCCTTCGGGCCGGAGCGGGTCGCGCATCGAGGTGACCGTGCCGATGTTCGGCGTGCTGGATGAGCGATCGCTGGCTCAGCCGCCCGGCCCCGGGGGACAGCGGCGTGAAGAACAGATACGTCGGCGGGAGGCGCCGGTCCGCGGGGTCACGCTGAGCACCCCGCGGTACGATTCGCGCACCCAACCTGCGCCCCACAGCACGGCCCGGCGCATCGGGAAGATCTATCGCGGGCCGGCTGAGAGCCGAAATGAGAACAAGGCGTCGGACCGGCTCGACGACGGCTACATCAGCTCGCATCAGTACGCGGACGAGTGCCGCCGGGCTCGAGACGAAGGGAACGGGAAGCTCCGCGGTCATCGGACGGCCGCCGTTCTGCCGGCCTCCCGGCGACGGATCCGCTCGCAGTACGTGGACCTCGACTACCACCATCCGCTGGAGGACGTTCTGCGGTTGAAAGCGGTCCGGCGGCTGTTGGGGTACATCAGCCGGTCCCGTCCGGGTCGCAGGACGATGATCGAGGAGATTCTCGAGACGTACGCGGACGCCTCCGCTCCGTTCCTGACGCGTCTGAAGTACTGGCCGTTTCATCTGTTCATCGACCGGATGCGCGGGTCGGTCTCACGAGAGACGTTCCGCAAGCGGGTGGCGGAACACCGGGCGACGGTGCGGGGCTTCGTCACGACGGCCCGGAGCGTCGCGGAGTTCGGGTTGACGCTGCCCCAGCGTTTCAGCGCGCCGCTCTTTGCGGTCTGGAACTTCACGAACAAGTGCAACCTGCGCTGCCGGCACTGTTACCAGGACGCCGGGGGACGCGGCCTGCCCGACGAACTGACACGCGAGGAGCGCCTGCGTCTGGTGGACGAGATGGGCGAGGCGTACGTTTCGATGGTGTCGTTCGCCGGGGGCGAGCCGCTGATGGATGCCGACCTCTGGCCGGTGCTGGAGCGATGTCGCCGGTGGGGCATCCACACGAGCATCGCGACGAATGGCTCGCTGATCACGAAGGAGGCGGCGGCACGGCTGGCGGCGACCGGCGTGAAGTACGTGGAGGTCTCACTCGACAGCGTGCACCCGGAACGGCATGACGCCTTCCGCGGCCACCCTGGCGCGTGGGAGCGGACGGTCCGCGGCATGCGAAACGTCGTCGAGCAGGAGGGGCTGCGGCTGGGGATCGCGATGTGCGTGTCGCAGCGGAACATCGACGAGGTTGAAGACATGCTGCGTTTCGCCGTGGAAATCGGCGCGAACTGTTTTGCGCACTTCAACTTCATCCCGGTGGGTCGCGGGCTGGAAATGGCTCACGACGACCTGACGCCGGATCAGCGCGAGCGGCTGCTGCGGACGCTCAACGAGTGGATGAACGAACGGAGGATCAGCATCCTGTCCACGGCGCCTCAGTTCGGACGGACGGCCCTGGCCTATGCGGGCTCAGCGGCCCTGCAACCCTGTTCGCACGTCGGCGGCGGCGGCGGGACGAAGGCCCGCGTGGTCGCGAAGTACCTCGGGGGATGCGGCGCCGGGCGCTGTTACGTGTGCATCGAACCCAACGGCACGATCACACCCTGCGTATACCTGCCCCACCGGGTAATGGGCAACATTCGTCGTCGCCCCTTCCTGGAAATCTTCCGCAACAATGAGTTCTGGGATCTGCTCTGCGACCGTGACCGGCGGACGGGACACTGCGAGGTGTGCGAGTTCAAGCACTACTGCGGGGGCTGCCGGGCGCGCGCCGACGCGTATTACGGCGAGTTGAACGCCGCCGACCCCGGGTGCCTGTTCAACGCCAGACATTGGGAATCGCTCCGGAAGCCGCACGACTGACGCCGACGGCACGCCCCGCTTCACGGTGCGGCCGGTCACGCCCGGCGGCCGTGGGGCCTCGCCTCCGGCCGGCCAAGCGAGGCGGTGCGGTCCCGCATGGCATGGAAAGCAAGCCCTACAGAGACGGTCCGGCCGCGGAGCCCATGGAGGAGAGATGCGGGGGATCCTTCAGCCGGGTGCCCGCCGGCCGACAACGACGATCCCGAGCCGGTCGGCGGCGGCGAGGACCTGGTCGCGGTCGACCATCAGTGTCTTTCCGGCCTCGACGACGAGCACCGCCGCCCCGTGGGTATGAAGGTTCTCGATGGTGTGGACCCCGACCGTGGGCACGTCGAAGCGCATATCCTGCTCGGGCTTGGCCACCTTGATCAGGCACCAGCCGCCCGAGCGACAGAGTTGGCCGGCCCGGCGGATCATGTCGTCGGTGCCCTCGATGGCCTCCACGGCGATCACCTCTTGCTCCTTGACGGCGACCGACTGCCCGATGTCGAGGCGCCCCAGCTCCTTGGCGATGCGCCAGCCGAACTCGATGTCGCGGAGTTGTGCCGGGGACGGGCCGCGACGTGTCATCTGCCCTTCCGGGGCCATGTGCTCGGGGCAGTACTCGACGCTGTTGCCCAAAGGAACGCCCTTTCTCTGCATCTCGTCAGCCGCGGCGCGCAGAAGCGTATCGTTCCGCCTGTCGGGGGCCACAAAGAACCAGATGCGGATGGTCGTCCAGTCCGGCAGGTACCGCAAGAGACGGAACCGGCCGTACATTTCCCTCTTGCGGACCGACCCGGCCATGATGGCGCGGTCCACGCGCTCCCGTCGGAAGATGCGGATCCACCGGCCCAGCCGGACGACACCCGACCAGTAGAACCGGTCGGCCAGCGACCGGAGAGCGGGATCCGCCAGCCCGCGCAGCCCGACCACGACGACTTCATGACCCGCTCGCCTCGCCCCCTCAGCGACGAGGAACGGGAACCGACCATGACCCGCGATGATACCGATCCTCATACCCGCAACCGAGGCGTTATACGGGCCGGCGAGCCGCCGGATTCACGGACTCTCGGGCGAACCATGACCACCCGACCGGCGTGCGGCGTCCTGGGCCAGGCCGACGAGCCTGCGGAGGGCTTCGACCTCCTCCTGGAGCTTCCTGAGCTGTCGCTTGAGTTGCGGAAGCTGCTGGACGAGGAGCACCTGCCGCTTGCACTGGGCCATCGGGACCGCGGGGGCGCCCAGGACGGTAAGCCCGGGCGCGACGTGGTTCGTGACGCCGGCCTTCGCGCCGACCGTCACATTGTCGCCGATGGTGATGTGGCCCACGACGCCGGCCTGGCCCGCCATCGTCACGTGCCGGCCGACGGTGACGGAGCCGGCCAGACCGACCTGGGCCACGAACATGCAGTCCTCGCCGATCTTGGTTCCGTGGCCGATGGCGATGAGGTTGCTGAACTTGGTGCCGGCACCGATCACGGTCTGGCCGAGCGTGGCCCGATCGATCGTGCAGTTCGATCCGATCTCCACATCGTCGGCGATGACCACGCGGCCGATCTGGGGGATCTTGAGCCACTTGCCGTCCACGGGGGCGTAGCCGAGCCCGTCCTCGCCGATGATCGTCCCGGCGTGGATGACGACGCGATCTCCGAGGACGGTGCCGTCGTACAGGACGACGTTCGGGTACAGGACGACGTCGTCGCCGAGGCGGCAACCGCGTGCCACATAGCAGCCGGGATAGATCGTGACCCGATCGCCGATGACGACGTCCTCGTCGATGCACGCGCCCGGGCCGACGTTCGCCTCGCGGCCGAGCCGGGCCGTAGGTGCGATGTTGGCGCGGGCATCCAGGCCCCACCGCGGGTGCTGCCGATACCCGTGAATCTCGACGATGAGTATCGTGATGGCGGCGTAGGGATCGCGGGTGCGAAGGGCGTTCATCGGGCGCGGGAGATGCACGTCGTCCCGGACGACGACGGCGGAGGCTCGCGTCTCGGCCAGGAGCTTTTCGTACTTGGGATTCGCCAGAAAGCTGATATCGCCGGCGCCTGCGTCCTCAAGCGTGTTGACCGCCGAGATCGGGACGGTCCCGTCGCCCTCCACACGACAAGGCATGCCGCGTGAGACGAGCAGGGACGCCAACTCGGCCAGTGTTCTGGTCTTCGCCGTGTCGATAGGAACCACGCCTCCCGCGATGTCCGCAGGAAGCTTATCATAGAGGCGACGACGGGCGTGTCAATCAGAAGCGGGACGAACATGGGTAACGCCGACCTCGCGCGGATCTTCAATCAGGTGGCGGATCTGCTCGAAATCAAGGGCGAAGACCGTTTCCGCGTCAATAGCTACCGGAACGTGGCCCGCACCATCGCCGACCTGGAGGAGGATGCCTGCGAGCTGCTGGCCGCCGGCAAGCTCAAGGACATCCGAGGCATCGGCAAGGGGACCCTCGAGAAGATCACCCAGTACTGCCGCGAAGGGCGAATCGATCTGCACGCCGAACTGCTGGCGTCCGTCCCCGAGGGTCTGCCGGCCCTCCTGAAGATCCCGGGGCTGGGCCCGAAGAAGGTCCAGCTCATGTGGGAGCGGCTGAACGTCTGCTGCCTGGAGGACCTGAAGGCGGCCATCGCCTCCGGGGCGCTGGCCGGACTGCCCGGCATGGGGGCCAAGAGCGTGGAGAGGATCCGCGCCGGCATCGAGTTCCTGGAACGCGGAGCCGGGCGGACGCCGCTGGGGGTCGCGTGGCCGCTGGCGCAGGGACTGGCCGAGGCGCTGAAGGCTGCGGCCGGGCTGGACCGCGTGGAGATTGCCGGTTCACTGCGTCGCGGCCGGGAGACGATCGGGGACGTGGACCTTCTGTGCGCCAGCGACGACGGGCCGCGGGTGATCGAGGCGTTCTGCGATCTGCCGCAGGTAACGCGGGTTCTGGCACGGGGCGATACGAAGGGCTCGGTGCTTGTTCGGACGGAGCTGGGCACGGAGTTGCAGGTGGACCTGCGTGTGGTCCCGCCAGCCTCGTTCGGGGCTGCGCTGGCGTATTTCACGGGTTCCAAGGAGCACAATATTCGCCTTCGGGAGCTGGCCCTCCGGCGGAAGTGGCGGCTCAACGAGTACGGCCTCTTCGAGGGGGATCGGCTCATCGCCGGCCAGGACGAGGAAAGCATCTATCGCGCCCTGGGGCTGTGCTTCATCCCGCCGGAACTGCGCGAGGACCGCGGCGAGATCGAACGGACCGCCGAACTGGCGGGCCTGCTGGATCCGGCGGATATCCGGGGCGACCTGCACGTGCACTCCACATACAGCGACGGGGCCAACACGATCCGGGAGATGGCTCTGGCCGCCCGTCGCCGCGGCTACGCGTACATCGCGATTTGCGACCATTCGCGCAGTCAGGTGATCGCCAACGGCATGCCGGCGGAAAGGCTGCTGGAGCAGATCGAGGAGATCCGGAAGGTCAATCGGACTCTCGACGGGATCACGATCCTGTCGGGCTGCGAATGCGATATCCTGTCCGACGGCCGGCTCGACTTTCCCGACGAGGTGCTGGCGCGATGCGATTTCGTGGTGGCCAGCATCCACAGCGGACTTCGGGGGGACCGGGCGACCGTGACGGCCCGGACGCTGCGAGCCATGCAGAATCCGTACGTCACGGCGATCGGCCATCCGACCGGGCGGAAGATCGGGGAACGCGAGGCGATGGACATCGATATCGAGGAGGTCATCCGGGCAGCCGCCCGGACACACACGGCCCTGGAGGTCAACGCCTCGTGGCAACGGCTCGATCTCAAGGACACGCACGTGGAGCTGGCGCGGGCGGCAGGCGTTCGGCTGACCATCAACACGGACGCCCACTCCGCCGAGCAACTGGGGATGATGGAGTACGGCGTGCGGACGGCCCGTCGCGGCTGGGCCGAGAAGGGATCGGTCGTAAACACGCTGGAACTGGACGACCTGAAGGCTTGGATCGCGGTCAAGCGTACGGGCCGGCAACAGGGTGGCAGGCATGAAGAGTAGGCCGACGCGTGCACGCGGCGGTGCATCCGTCCGGCAGCCCCGACTTTCTGCCGGGGACTCGATGTATCATACTTGCGGGTGATGTCGGTCTATCCGCTTATCTTCGAGCCGATCCTCAAGCCGCGGATCTGGGGCGGCCGGCAACTGGCCGACGTGCTCGGAAAGCCGCTGCCGCCGGGAGAACCCATCGGCGAGTCGTGGGAGCTGGCCGATCTGCCCGGCAACGAGTCCTTGGTGCGGGAGGGGCCGGCCCGGGGGTGGTCCATCCGTCGCATTATGGAGCAGTGGGGCCGGGACCTGCTGGGCACGGTCCAACCGATTCGAGGCCGGTTCCCCTTGCTGGTGAAGTTTCTGGACGCAAGCCGGGACCTCAGCGTCCAGGTGCATCCGAGCCCAGCGGCCGCCGCCGCCGAGGCGAACGCCGATCCCAAAGACGAAGCATGGTACGTCATCGCGGCCCAGCCAGGCGCGATCATCTATCACGGTCTGAATGAGGGCGTGACGCGCGGCCGGGTGCTCGAAGCGTTGGCACGGGGCGAGGTCGCCTCGCTCCTGCGTCGCGTGCCGGCCCGGCCGGGCGACTGCTTCTGGCTGCCGGCCGGCACGGTTCACGCCCTCGGGGCCGGGTTGCTGGTAACCGAGGTTCAGACTCCGTCGGACACGACATACCGGCTATTCGACTGGAATCGCGTGGATGAGTCGACGGGGCGTCCGCGCGAGCTTCACGTGGAGCAGGCGCTTCGATCGATCAACTTCGAGGCCCCCGGCCCTCCACCCCGACAGGATCGGACGCATGTGGCGAGCCTCTGGACTACGGTGACGCGGCTGGTGACGTGCGATCGCTTCGTCCTGGACCAGGTGCGGATGGCGGAAGGCGCAGAGCAGTCCATCCCCTATGCTGAACCGGTCGTCTGGATCGTGCTCGAGGGCGCGGCGGAGATCGGGTACGCCGGCGGCGTGGCCACGGCCCGCCGGGGCGACGTGGTCCTGTTGCCGGCGGCTCTGGAGAAAGCCCGCATGCGTGCCGTGGAGCGCTGCGTATGGCTGGAGGTTCGAATCCCGTCGCCAGGCGATCTGATCGGCTATGGTGGCCAGCCGCCGGAGCGTCCGGCCTCACCGGGGAAGGTTCCCGCGCCGGAGGGCAGTCCGTCGCAGCCGAGAGCGTCGGCGCCGCCTCAGGAATGAGAACGTATGGTCGAGCACCCCGAGATTCGCAGGCTGGTTCCAGGAATGAGGGTCCGAATCACGCAGGCGGTCGGCAGGCAAGCCGCCCGGTGGAGCGCGACCATCGAGGGCGAAGTGCTCTCCTGCGGCCCGGAGCCGACGGGGAGCTGGCACGCGCACGGCAAGCAGAATCGCTACTGGCTCACACGGATCGTGCTGCGGAAAACCAACGGAGAGCTGACCCGGCAGAGCCTCGATCAGAACAGCCGCATCGAGATCGTGGAGCCGGGCGGCGACCTGCCGACACAGCCCGCAGAGGCCCGGGAAACATGACGGCTTGAAAGTGAAACGCGGGGTGCCCTGCCCAGGCGGCGGGGCCTCGCCTTTTGGTGGCGGCACCGACCTTGCGCCTTTTGCCGGCGAGGAAGATGGCGGCGGGCCCCATCGATACAGACCGGCCTAGGCGGTCAGCACGTCCAAGAGCCGCTGCCGGATCAGGAGGGAGCGAGGTCCCAGCTTGCCCCCCTGCTCCTGCGTGACGTAGAAGACGTCCACTGCCTGCTCGTAGTGCGTGGAGACCTTCGCCGAGTGGACGGAAAGCCCTTCCTCCAGGAGCGTCCTGGCGATCGCGTAGAGGAGCCCGGGGCGATCCGGAGCGAACACCTCCACGATCGTGAAGCGGTCGGATGTCTCGTCGTCGATGCCCACCTGTGGGGGCATGGCGCCCGTCGCCGGCCTCGCACGGGCCAGGGGCCGACCTCGCCGTGCGAAAAGGGTCTCGACCGTAAGCTCTCCGAGGAGGACCTGCTCGATCCAGCCGGCCACCTGCCGCTGCCGTCCGGCGGGGGGCTCGCCTGAGAAGTCCGCGTCGATGCCGGAGAATGTATCGATCACGATCCCATCGGATCGGGTGGCGATGTTCGCCGAGACGACATGGAAGCCGGCCGCCGCCAGCACGCCGGCGATCCTGGCGAATGCGCCGCCCCCCACATCCGGCAGGGCGATCACCGTGAACTGCATCAGTTGCGTTTCCCGCTGGTATTCGGGGATCGCGCGGACCCGGCGGCGGTGGAGGTCTTCCAGCACGTACAGGTGTCCGGCGAGTCGCCGGACGTCCGTCCCGAGCAAGTAGGCCGGAGGCATTGCATTCAGTTGCGCCTGCAGCCAGTCGGACGGAAAGCGTCCGTGCAGAGACGGCTCCAGCTCGGCGCGGATCCGATCGGCGAGGGCCTGCGCATCGGCGACGGAATATCCGCCGGTGAGCTCCTGCATGGCGCGAACGTACAGTTCATTGAGCAGCGCCTCTTTCCAGGCGGTCCACTCGCCGGGCGCGACGGCGGCGGTGTCGGCGGCCGTCATCACGTACAGCATCCGGAGGGCCTCGGGCGTCTCCACGGCCCGAGCGAAGTGCACGATGGTATTCACGTCCGTCAGGTCGCGCCGGAGGGCCGTGTGGGCCATCAGAAGGTGGCGATGCACGAGGAAGCACAGCAGCCGGCGGTCGTGAGGGCCGAGGGCGAACTCGTCGGCGGTTCGTTCGGCGATTTCGCGCCCGGCGTCGCAGTGGTCCGGGCCGACGCCCTTGCCGAGATCGTGCAGGAGCAGCGCCAGGTGCAGGAGGTCCTTTCGACGGATTTCCCGATAGGTCCGTCCGATCGGGCCTGGGTCCGTCCGGCGGTCGGTTGCAGCCTCGACGGCGCGGATCGTGTGCTCGTCCACGGTGTAGCGGTGGAAGAGGTTGAACTGGAACAGGCAACGGGCGTTCTCGAACCCCGGCAGGATCCGACCGAGCAACCCGGCGCGGCGGAGATCGCGCAGGTAGGTTCCCAGGGCCTCGGGCTCGGCGAGTTGCTCGAGGAACATTCGGCGGGCGTCCGGCGTGATGACGCATTGTGCGGATGCTGCGCGGACCTGCTCCATCGCCTCCCACGCCACCGGGACCCGGTATCTGCGTGCCGTCTCGAAGAGCTTGAGCATCCGTTCGGCACCGCCGGTTTCCCCGGCCGGACCGGCCAGACCCAGGCGTCCGCCCCGGAAAACGAAGCCGCCCCTCGGATGCCCCTCGGGCATGGGGTCCACCGTGGGGGCCGCGCCGGGCTGCTCGCAAAGCCGCTCAACGAAGCGCTCGACAAGGTCGTGCAGCTCCGTCGTGAGGCGGTAGTATTTCTGCATGAAGACCTCAACGGCCAACAGCGAGGGGGTGGGCCGGAAGCCCATCCACTCGGCGATCCGGATCTGATCCTCCCGGGTGAGGACGTCCTGGGCCAGCCCCGAGTGGAAGTGCAACTCGTTGCGGACGCGTCGGAGGAAGTCCGCGGCGGTTGCCATCGTGTGCGAATCCGCGGCCGAGAGCAGGCCCGCCTGCTGCAATGCCCGCCAGTCGCACATGCCGTACCGGACCCTGGCCAGCCAGCGGAACATGTGGAGATCCCGGATGCCTCCGGGGCTCTTCTTGACGTTGGGCTCGACCAGAAAGACAGTTTGTGCCCGGTAGTCCTCGTGCTCCCGAAGGCGCTCGACGCGGGCCGCGGTCGCGACGGACTGCACCGACTGCGACCGGATCAAACCCTCCACTCCCTCCCGCAGAATCTCAAAGAGCCTGTCGTCGCCGGCCAATCTGCGCATTTCGAAGAGCGATGTCTGCGCCCGGAAATCATCACGGGCGAAGGCGACGGCCTCGGCCGGGTCCCGGACGGCATGCGAAAGCCGGAGACCCACATCCCACAGGCCCCGCACGAGCCACGAGATGAACTCGGCCACCTCCGGCCCGGCGTCCGACGACGGAACGAACAGAAGGTCCACATCGGAACAGGGCGCCATCTCGCCCCGACCGTAACCTCCCACCGCGACGACGACGAGGCGGCCCGCCACCCGCTCGCGCAGGTCGGGGGACAGACCGTGGAGGCCATATCGCCACAGGCCGCCGACGATGTCGTCGCAGAGACGGGTGAGCGCGGCCGAAACGGCCGAACCGGACGCGCCGGCCTGGTGTTTACGCCGGACCTCCGCACGGCCGGCCGCCAGCGCAGCCCGGAGTCTCTCGACGCCGCCGGCGTTTCCGGCCGATAGTGGCGTGGGCAAGGACATCGCGGCAGAACAGTCGGACCTCGTTGCGGTCAACCTGTCGGGCGAGCGCCCCGCCCGGCAATCACACGGGCCGGAAGCTCGCGCCACGGCATCCGCCGGCATCGGCTGCCGGCGAACATCGAACCTGCCGGCCGTTTGCCCGGAAGGCCGCCGGGTGCGCGTCGAATCATGCGCCCCCGCAACGACCGCTTATAGCATCGGCGGGCGGCGCGTAAAACCCCGTCAGATGGCCGCCTCCCCGCGCTCAAGGGTACGTATGCGGACCACGTCCTCCAGGTTGGAGATGAAGACCTTCCCGTCGCCAATCTGCCCGGTTCGCGCGGCTTTGGCGATTGCCTCCATTGTGGCCTCCAGCAGCCGGTCGGGGATCACCACGTCGATCTTTACCTTCGGGACGAAGTCCACGGTGTATTCCGTCCCGCGGTAGTGCTCCGTGTGACCTTTCTGGCGTCCGAAGCCTCGAACCTCCGTCACCGTCAGGCCCTGAACGCCGACGCCGGCCAGCGCGTTCTTGACCTCTTCCAATCGGAAAGGCTTGATAATCGCCTCGACCTTTTTCATGTTCGGTCCTTCTGTGTGTGCCCGCGCACCCCGCCCGAAGGCCGGGGAGTCCGCGACTCTCATGGCCGTACGGCCCGGTCCATCTCCCATGTTTTCCGGCGGCCTGACGTCGCCTCGGCGTCAGGCCTTGACCAACTGGAAATCGGGCCAGGCCTCCATGCCGTGCTCGCCCAGGTCGAGCCCCCGCAACTCCTCCTCCTGACTGACCCGCAACCCGGACACGGCCCTGAGCGCGCCGAAGAGGGCAAATCCCGTGATCAGGCACCAAGCCCCCACCAAACCCACGCCGACGGCCTGCATTTTCAACTGACCCAGGCCGCCGCCGAAGAAAAGCCCTTTCAGCGGGCCCGTGGCGCCGTAGACAGGGTTCGAGAACAGGCCGAGCGCCAGGGTCCCCCATGCTCCGTTCACGAGGTGCACCGAGACGGCGCCGACGGGATCATCGATGCGGACGACCCGATCGAAGAACACAACCGACACCACCACAAGCACTCCGGCAACCAGTCCGATCAGCGCCGCCGAAGAGGTCCCCACGAACGCGCAGGAGGCCGTGATCGCCACCAGGCCCGCCAGACATCCGTTCCCGGCCATGCTGGCGTCCCACTGGCCGAACCAGATCCGTGACGTAAGAAGGGCGCCGCCGGTCCCGGCGGCCGCGGCCATGTTCGTTGTGACCGCGATGTGAGCAATGGCCAGGCTCTGCCCCGTGGCCATCATCGTGCTGCCCGGATTGAAGCCGAACCAGCCGAGCCAGAGGATGAACACGCCGAGGATCATCAGAGGGAAGCTGTGGCCGGGGATGGCATGGACCCTGCCGTCCGGGCCGTATTTTCCAAGGCGCGGCCCGACGACGACCGCTCCGCACAGGGCGAGCCACCCCCCCACCGAGTGCACAACCGTAGATCCGGCGAAGTCGAACATGCCCGCCCCTTCTCCGAAGAGATTTCCCGGCGAGAGGAGACCTCCTCCCCAGATCCAGTGCCCGGCGACCGGGTAAATCACGAGGGAGATCACCGCGCTGTAGAACAAGTAGCAGACGAACCTCGTCCGCTCAGCCATCGCCCCTGAAACGATGGTCGCCGCGGTGCCGGCGAAGACCAGTTGAAAGATGAACTTGGCGTCCAGGTTCACGGGCGTCCAGGCCAGAGATCGGAACGTCTCGGCCGGGTCGCCGGACAGGAAGAACCCGCTCGTACCGAACCATCTGTTGCCCGTCCCGAACATCAGACCGAAGCCGACGGCCCAGAACGCCACCGTGGCGAAGCAGAAGTCCAGGAGGTTTTTCATGCAGATGTTGACGCAGTTCTTGGCGCGCGTAAGCCCCGTCTCGACCAGGGCGAAACCCGCCTGCATCCAGAAGACAAGGAACGCCGTAACCAGCACCCAGACCGTGTCCAAGTCGACGCAACTGTCTCTGAGCGCGGCCATGGCCTGCTCCGCCGTCGGCGGGTTCGCCTCCTGCCCCAGAGCGACCCCGGCCGCGGCGAGAGCCGACGCGGCCGCAGCGCCTATGGACAACGTCCGCCCGTTGAGTCGAGTCTTTTCGATGCGCTCCACGTGGTTCTCCTGTGCTTCCCGCCGGCCGGCTTCCGCACCGGTCCTCCCAAGGCCTGAGCGGGGACGGCTCCGTGTCGCGGCGGGGTCGGTGGCCAGTCCGAACGCCCCCGGATCCCGAACATCAGGGGGCAGACCGTCGGCGGCCGTGCCGCCGAAAGGCGCGAGCGTCGATCCCATACTTGCGTACCCGCAGGCCCATCACTCTTTCGGTAACCCCGAGAATCCGTGCCGCCCGGGCCCGGTTGCCCTGTGTCCTCGCGAGAGCCTCGACGATCAGCTCCCGCTCGAGTTCATCCAGTCGCTGCCGAAGCGTCGCCACATCCCGCGAGCCTTCGCGCACGGATTCCCAAGAACGTGACGACGTTTCCCCCGGCGCTGTGACGCGGGGGACCTCGGCCGGCTCCGTGTTCGCAATCAAGCGATACCGCTCGTGCACAAGCCCGTCCGGGCTTCATGCCCGAGTCGGCCGACGCAGCCGATGCCCGGGCACCCGGGTTCGACCGCATTGCCCGTGCAACCGCCATGCCGGCGCGACATCGGACGATCTGTTGAACTGTAACACTCTATGAAATAGAGACTAACGTAGATGTGCGAGCCCAGGGCGATGCTGCCGCGCTGCCTACGTGTTGGTCGGAATCGAGAAGATGACCTACCGTTCAGTAGGTCATGGGCGTGGGGCATCCGACACGCCGGACGGGACAGCCGCCGGCCCGTGGCGAGCATGAATCGGCGCTCGCCGGGGCTCGCACAGGCCCGGCGTTGCCATGAAACGGTTTTCAGAACCGGCGGTGGGGAGTATGGTAGGCGTCAGGCACGAGTTCGTCGCATTGGCCCCGGCGCAGCAGGCTGTGCGCCCGCAGTTCACGGGCGGCATGGCCGCGTCCCCAAGCTGACAGGGCGGCTTCTCGGGCGACTCGGTAACGGATTGCAATTGCAGGGAGCACCATGAAGAAGACCGTTCGTACGGGCATTGTGGGATCCGGATTCTCGGCCACCTTCCACTACGAGGCTCTGCGCAAGGTGTACGGCACCGACGTAGAGGTGGTGGGCGTTCATTCCCTGGATCGCAAGGGGGGTACCGCCTACGCGGAGAAACGAGGGATCCGGTTCTTCGACACCCTCGAGGGCCTGCTGGATCACGTGGATGTTGTCCACGTCTGCGTGCCGCCGGTCGCCCATGAGCCGACGGCCGTGGCCGCTCTCCGGCGCGACAGGTTTGTGATCTGCGAGAAACCGCTCACCGGCTACTTCGGGGACGGCTCTGCGGACTTTCACTGGGATCGGGCGGACAAGCAGGTCGCCCTGGAATCGGCCCTGGCGAGCGTGCAGCGGATGCTGGACGCCGAGAGACAGAGCAAGGGCCGGCTGCTCTACGCGGAGAACTGGGTCTACGCGCCGGCCATCCAGAAGGAGCGCGAGATCATCGAGAAGACGGGCGCCCAGGTCCTCTGGATGCACGGAGAGGAAGCCCACAGCGGCTCGCATTCCGTGGACTACGCCTTCGCGGCGCGCTGCGGCGGCGGCGTGCTGATCGGCAAGGGCTGTCACCCGCTGACCGCCGCCCTGTACCTCAAGCGTGTCGAGGGGCGCGCCCGGAACGGCTCGCCGATCCGACCCAGGACCGTATCGGCCCGGACGCACGCCATCACGCGTCTGCCGGGCTTTCGCGATCTGGGTCACATCCGCAAGGACTACTACGACATCGACGACTTCTCGATGATGCACGTCGAGTTCGAGGATGGGATGATTGCGACGATCTTTGCCTCCGACATCGTGCTCGGCGGGATCCACAACTGGCTCGAGGTGTGTGCGAACAATCACCGCACGATCTGCAACATCAACCCGAACACCGCGATGATGACCTACAACCCCCGCGAGGAGTACTTCCGCGATATCTACGTGGTGGAGAAGATCGGCACGAAACAGGGGTGGGCCTGCACATCGCCCGACGAGGACTGGATGACCGGCTATCCGCAGGAGATCGAGGCCTTCTACCGGACGATCGCGTACGGCGAGCCCGCCGAGAGCGACAGCGGCCTGGCGGCCGATGCGATCTCCACGATGTACAGCGCGTATCTTTCGGCCTCGCGCCAGGGCGCCTCTGTGCCGATCCGGACGTTTTGAGTGGTCCCATGCGGCCTCCGGGCGCGACCGGTTCGTGCATCCGCACGAGTGCGATTCACTGCTCCGGCCAGAGCAGCGTACACTCGGTCCACCTTTACCAGATCTACGCGTACCTCCGAAACCTGGAAAGGCGTGGTGGCCCGGACGCGCAGGCGGAGGGCATTCTGCTATACCCTGCCGTCTCCCAGCGCATTGATCTTCGCTAGCGTGTCCAGGGGCACGTCATACGGGTCTGCACGCTGGATCTGGCGCAGGAGTGGAAGGGGATCCACCGCGACCTTCTGAATCTGGTCTCCGCCGCGTGACCGGCGCGGAAGCCCACACTCATCCGGATACGTCGGTGCATGGCGGCCGCCCCGCAGAACCCTTCAATCCGCACAGGTACGGACGTTTCCTGTCCAATCACGGTCGCCCCAACGTTCCCACCGGCATCACAACGGAGTCTGTCCGTTCGAATGAGCAGCGAAGCGCGATACGGCCCGGGCCACGAGTTTCGTAAGCGTCCTGTGAAACCGGTCCGTGTGGTCGAAGTGTGCCGGCCGGCGAATCAGTCGGCGGTCAGCACCACATGGGCCGCCTTCCAGCAATCCGGCAGGAATCCATTGAGTCGGTTCACCAGCCTCGCCCCGATCCGCGTCAGGACGTCCTTGAGATACGCAAACGGGTCCACGCTGTGCCGCTTCCTTGAGGCCACCAGGCCGGCCGGCGCCGCCCCGGTCCGCCCTCCCTTGTCGCTCCCGGCAAACAGCCAGTTCTTGCCCCCAAGAGGATCGGCCGGAGCGCGTTAGAGTCGCGTCGGGCCGCCGCCCCTGCCGAGGCCCATCCCGCTCGGGGCAACTGGCGCCTCCACCACACGACCGTCGCCGCGTTCAGACCCCGCGCGCGGCAGAACGCCACCTGCGTCTGCCCGCTCGCCGGCCCCTACGGGGGACTCTCCCGTCATTCCCGCGCAAGCGGGAATCCAGGAAAAGTCGGCTCTGCCCGGCAACCGCACTTGGACATGTCGCGCCCTCGGGCACCTCCGGACGCATCCTCGCAAATCCGAGGCGGCGAAAACAAGAAGGGGTTCACGGGAGCCTTGCGTCAATGCTGCGCAGAGGAGAAGGGACGGCTGTGTGACTTCGTGGACCCCCGCTTTCGCGGGGGTGACGATCCGGGGCATCATGGGTCGTCAAGGGCGCCAGCGCGGCCGCCCGTCATTCCCGCGCAAGCGGGATCCAGGAGAAGTCCGCTCTGCCCGGCAACCGCACTTGGACATGTCGCGCCCTCGGGCACCTCCGACCGCATCCACGCAAATCCGAGGCGGCGAAAACAAGACGGGGTTCACAGGACGCTTACGTTTCTCAGCCCGCGCCCGGCAGCCCGAACGAGCTCGTGCCGGGTCCGGACGTCACCCACGATCGGCTGCACGGCCGGAAGGCCGGCCGGTTCCGTCGACGCCGGGAGCGCCATCCCCGCCGGAAGCCGGAGCGGCGTCAGACTTCCTCGTCCGACTCCTCTGCGTCGTCTTCCTCATCTTCCTCCGGATCCGGATACTGCGGGGGGCTTTCGCCGACTCGCTCAACGATCCGGGGATATCTGCCCTTGGGCACCTCCTCCGAGATCGACTCGACCTCGACCCGGTGCCACCAGTCATCGCCGAAATCGAACCAGTAACCGAACGCCCGTCCGCGAGTCAGGCCGAGCGAACCGATCGACGTGCGCGATGCATCGCCCGCCGGATGACCGCCGAAGAGCGAGCTATCCATCGCCTGCGGCGCGGAGTACCGCGCGCCTTTGGGGTCGTGCGGGGCCTTGCCGAACTGAAACTCGTAGAGGTGCTCGTCCCAGCGGTCGTAAGCCTGGAAGATGACTTTGTGGAGATCTTCGAGGGTCTGGTCGCCCCGGATCTCGATCGTCCGTGAAACCTGCGGATTGCGCTTCGCGAACTCCTCGGTGATCGGGCCGGTCAGAAGGAAGACCTTCAGCCGGTAGAGTCTCCTGTCCTTTGCGGCCGCCGGTCGTTGCGGATGGCGTTTCATAATCGGCTCCTTCGCCGTTGAGCGCTCGCCGTTTGCCGACGGCGTGCGCGGGTTACTCCGCGGGGGCCGCACCCCTGCCATGCGAGCCTGCCGCACGAGCGGGGGCGCCGTCCGCCGGGTTGCGGCTCACTCGGCGGCACGGAATCGACGCGGATCGATGCCGTAACGTTTCACTCGAAGCCCCATCAGACGCTCGGTAATGCCCAGCGCCCGGGCGGCCTTGGCCTTGTTGCCCCGGGAGGATTTCAGTGCGTCCACGATGAGTTCCCGCTCGACGTTCTCGAGGGTGGCCTGGAGGGTTCCCCGATGCCCCGTGCCGGTGGCCTCGGCCGTCTGGAGCGTGGGGGGCAGGTGGTGGCCGTGGATCACATCGTCGTTGCTGAGGATGACCGCCCGCTCGATGCAGTTCTCCAGCTCGCGGACGTTGCCGGGCCAGTGATAGGCCATCAGCATGTCGATGGCCGGCGTGGAGATCCGGCGGATGTTCTTGCCGTTGGCCCTGCTGTACTTCTCCACGAAGTAGTCGGCCAGCAGCAGGATGTCGCTCTTGCGCTCCCGGAGGGGCGGCAGGTGAATGGAGAAGACGTTGAGCCGATAGTAGAGGTCCTGGCGGAACCTGCCCTGGGCCATCAACTGTTCGAGGTCGCGGTTGGTGGCTGCCACGATCCGAACGTCCACCTTGATCGTCGTCGTACCGCCGACGCGTTCGAACTCGCGTTCCTGGAGCACGCGCAGAAGCTTGATCTGCGTGGCGGGCGAGAAGTCACCCACCTCGTCCAGGAAGATCGTCCCGCCCGAGGCCAGCTCGAATCGGCCCTTGCGCATCGTCAGCGCGCCGGTGAAGGCGCCGCGCTCGTGGCCGAAGAGCTCGCTCTCCAGGACACTCTCGGGCAGCGCGGCGCAGTTCACCTTGATGAACGGCTTGCCGGCCCGGAGGCTGTTGTAATGGATGGCATGGGCCACCAGTTCCTTGCCCGTGCCGCTCTCGCCGCGAATCAGAACGGTCGCGTCGCTGCGGCTGACCTGTGCGATCAGGTCGTATACGGCCTGCATCGAACGGTCGTTCCCGATGATGTTGGCCGGGCGGAAGCGTTCCTTAAGCTGGGCCTGGAGGCGCGTATTGTCCTCCATCAGGCGGCGTCGTTCCTCCATGGCCGTCTGGCGCAGCCGCACGGCCTGGGCGATCATGGAGGCCACGATCGACAGCAGCCGCACGTCTTCCTCGAAGGCGACTTCCTCGGAGAACAGCCGGTCGACACTGAGCGCACCGATGACTTCGTTGCCGAGCTTGATGGGAACACAGATGAACGAGATATCCCGCTTGCGAAGCCCCTTGCGCGCCCCCGTCCGATTGAGGAAGAGCGGTTCCTGCGAGACTCTGGGGACGACCGCCGGCCGGCCGGTGGCGATCACTTTTCCGGTAACGCCCTCGCCGAGCCGGTACCTTCCGCGCTCCCGCTGAGTCGAGGAAAGGCCGTGAGCGGCCTCGATGTAGATCTCTCCGGTATCGCGGTTCACGAGCGAAAGGGTGCCGCGCGACATCCCCATATGGACGGCCAGCGCCTCGAGAACCGGCCCGACCACGTCCCGCAGATCGATGCTGCGATCGAGGGCCTGGCTGATTTCGAACAGGAGCGCGAGTTCCCTGACCTCCCGCCGGATTCTGGGCCGGCGCATCGCCCTATCCGTCACCGAAAGCGTGCGTTCCATGAAAGGCCTCGCAGTGTACCGTCCCCGGCCATACCTGCGCGTATGGCACTGGCCCGAATCCTACCATAGCGTAGGCTCGCTTGCCAGCGACCGGCCTGAGCGATCCGAAGGGTCCGAGAATCGGGCCTCGCCGGGGGCCATCGCCGCGCGCCACCGGATGCGGTCGAAAGTCCGCTTCTGTAACAGCCGACAAGAGAGATGCGCCCGCGTTCGACGGCGTCCGACGGCGTGCGTCCAGCGGGCCCTTGCCCCGGCCGCCCGCTCGCACTGCGGGAGCCGGGCCCAGCGAGGACGGCATGAGTGAAGCGGGCGAGGGTCTGCCTCCGATCGCATCGAACCTCTCGGCGGAGCTGGACCAGGTCTTCAACGCCCTTCGAGACCACGAAAATCGGCTCCGGGCCCGTGCGGCCGCCCTGAACGAGCAGGAAAAGGCCCTGCGCGAACTGCGGGGCGTACTCGAGAACCTCGAGAAGGAGCTGGGCCAGCGGGCCGAGCAGATTACTGATAAGGAACACCGTCTGGCTGAGGCCCGTGCCGAGCTGGACGCGGCCAGCCGCGCTCTGAGCGAGAAGCAGGCCGCCGTGCAGGCCGAAGAGGAGCGCCAGCGGGCCGCCCGGGAAGAGCTCGGGGCGCGGTTCGCCGAGGTGGCCCGAGAGCGAGACGCGGTCAAAGCCCGTGAAGAGGCGCTGGCGGTTCGGGAACGAAGGCTCGCGGAGTCCCGCGAATACATTCTGTCGTTCTGCGCGGAGATCGCCGCGCTGCGGGAGGAACTGGAGGCCGAACGCGGCGGGCCGGCCGTCCAACCAGGTCCGGAGGTCGAGGCGAAGGCTGCGACGGTCCCTGCGGCCGCCTCGCCCGCACCGGCGTTCGCGGAGCCCGCCGGCTCGGTCGATCCGGCCTTGCTCAAGCTCCGACGCGATGTGCGTCGCCGGGCGATGGGGGTCTAGCCGGGGCTCAAGGGGGCAAAGAACACGCTCATGGCGCTACGACTGTTCCAGCGCAAGCCGCACACGCGAGGGCCGGTTTCCGGGGGAGTGCGGACCGCCCAGGCGTTCGTGCCGGCCCCGGTGGAGAAGCTCGCCTCCGATCCGCTGCACGCCCTGTGCCAGCAGGAGCGCTACAACGTCATCATCCAGCGGCGCCGGGAGTGGGCCGAGCACCCCGACGGGGAAAGGCTCTGCCGCGAGGCGGCGGTACGGCTCGAAAGCCGGATGGCGCTCGTCCCCGCGGGGCGCGTCACGCTTGCACAGACGGTGGTGGACGCCCCCGGCGCGCCGGAGGTGGACGTGGAGGTGGAGCCCTTCCTGCTCGACATCCACGCCGTAACGAACGCCCAGTATCAGCGGTTCGTGGACGCCGGGGCCTATGAGGACTTCGACCTGTGGCCGCGAGCGATCTGGCCGCATCTGATCCACATGCGGGACCAGACCGGCAAGCCCGGGCCGCGGTACTGGCGCGACGGGCGTCACGATCAGAAGCTTGCGATGCATCCGGTGGTGGGCATCAGCTGGTACGAGGCAGCGGCGTATGCGCGATGGATCGGTCAGCGTCTCCCGACCGAGGCCGAGTGGCAGATGGCCGCCACCTGGCGGATCAAGAGCGAGACGGACCTGCTGCGGCGCTTTCCGTGGGGAGACGCGATGGACCGCACCCGGTGCAACATCTGGGCGTCCGGGATCGGCCATACGGTGCCCGTGGACGCGTATCCGGAGGGCGCGGCGCCCAACGGCGTGCTGCAGCTCGTGGGCAACGTGTGGGAGTGGGTCGACGGCGATTTGAATCTGACGACGACCGAAGGCAAGCCGATCGTTGCCGAGATGGACATCAAGGCGACGCGCGGCGGCGCCTTCGACACCTACTTCGAGTCGCAGGCCACCGGGCTGTTCCGGACGGGCCACATCGCCCTGGCGCGGCTGCACAACATCGGATTCCGGTGCGCCCTGAGCATCGGGGACGCGCCCTGGCTGCGCGAGGCGGTCTAGGAGGCGGACGTGGCGATCACGGAGCAGTACACCTCGAGCGAATGCCTGATCTGCGAGCGGACGAACCCGCCGGGTGCGATGCTCTGCTCGGCCTGCGGAGCCCCGATGTCCCTTATCGAGGAGGCCGCCATCCAGCAGCGATCGCCGCGGATCATCACGATCCTCGGCGAATCGAACGTAGGCAAGACGGTATACCTGGGGTTCCTGCTGGACATGCTGTCGAAGCGGGCCGGCGGCTTCGAGGCGATTCCGAAGGGCGCGTACTCCGTCAACCTCCAGCAGTCCGTCATCAGCCACATGAACGCCCGGCAGTTTCCGCCCAAAACGCCGCTCGAGGTGGACCACTGGAAGTGGGCCTACTATCAGGTTCGCCACTACGACGCCCACGCCGACGAGTGGTTCGATCTGCTGCTGCCCGACATGGCCGGCGAGGCCCTGGCCCAGGAAATCGAGACGCCGCAGACGTACAAGGCCATCACAGGGCTGCTGGCCAAGAGCGCCGGTGCGCTGGTGCTGATCGACGCCGCCGTGGCCGCGTCCGGCTCGCCGCACCCGGACTACTTCGCTCTGAAGCTGATGAGCTACGTGGACCGGCAGTTCGCCACGAAGCGGGGCGGCAAGGCCCGCAACCCGATTGCGATCGTGCTGTGCAAGGCGGACTACTGTCCCGAGTGTTTCGACAACCCGCGGGCCTTCGCAGAGACGAACCTGAACCGGCTGTGGAACATCTGCCAGAGCCGTTTCGCCAACGTCGAGTTTTTCGCGGCCAGCACGGTCGGGTCGCTGGGCTTTGCCCACGACGAGGACGACAACGTCGTGCCCGTGCCCCTGCACGCGGCCCCGCGGGGAATCTTGGAGCCGTTTGAATGGATCCTAGACCGGATCCGCGCCATGCCGGCCAAGTAACGACGCCCGACGCCCAGCCGGAGGCGGTTCTGTGCGACCAGGCCGTATTCACGTCGGCGCGCTCGCCCCTCGGCCCGCAGGGCTACCGCATCATCGCTGCCGGCGAACATCTGTCCTCCCGCGAGTGCAGCGAGATCGTCACACACGCCCCGTCCGGCGACGGCCTCTGCGATGACGCGCCGGCCGCGGAGGGATTGGCCTTCTACAGGCTCTCGTCGGGACGCTGCTGCGTCCTGCACAGCCGGTACGCCGGGAAGGAACCGTCCGGGCGCGGCGGACGGCGGACCTACACTCTGGCGTTCGTCCTGGACGAAGCAGGCTTCGCGCGGTTTCACGGAAACCCGTTCGAGGTGGTGCGGGCGGCCCGGTCGTTGGGAGCCCTCAATCAAGAAGTGACGACCCGTCCGTCCCTGCCCCAACTCAGGTTGCCGTGCCCGCCCCGCCCCGGCGGGGCCGCATCTGTGGACCGGTCCGTGGCCGGCATCGGAGCGCGATGGATCAGCCACCTCGCCGGGCGGCTCCTGGATGGGCAGACCATCATCGCGGACACCGAGATGGATCGGCTTGCGCTGGCCGAGGCGGTCGTGCTGGTCATCCCGGCGCCGCTTCGCAGCTCCGTGAGCCTCGCGGCCAACCTCCGGTTCTCCGTGGGCCGCTGCGGGCGTCTCACCGTCGTTCGCGAGGACGTGGGCCGGATGCGTCAGCTTATGCGCGGACGCGAGGTTTGGGTGGAGCGGATCGGGCCGGATCGAGGACCACCCGCGCCGCCCGACCATCCGTGGGCCGCCCTGGCCGAACGGTTCCTGTGCCGCGGCCGGCAGGGCCGCCTTCTCGACCTGGCCGCGCAATTCGGGCCCGACGATGTGGCCGCTATCGATCGCATCGTAGCGGCGTGCATCGACCTCGACAACATGGAGTCCGCCTCGGCCGCCGAACTCGTGGACACGGCGGCGGCCTGGCTGGACCGCCGGCAGACCTCCCCGCTGGAACGGAAACTCGCGGAAACGCTGCTGGCAAACGTGCGGGAGCGACTGGAATCGGCAGCCGGACGCACAGCGGAAGAGGACCTCGTTGACTTCTGGCATGAGCTCCTGGCGCTGGCGGAGCCATCGGAGCGCGCCGCCGGTCTGGCTGAACCGGCCCTTCTGACCGCGCTCCGGCGAGCGGCACGCCACGGTCTTCCGACCCAGGTGCAGATGCTGACGGCGGCAGCCCGGGCCTCGCCGCGAGCGTATCGCCGGTTACGGACCGAGGCAGCCCGCGTGGCCGCGGCCTTGGTCGCTTGGGCCGACGCCGCCTCACCGGAAGAGATCGCCGCGAGGCGCCAGCTGATCTCGGCCTGGGCGGCCTGCGCCGAGGACTCCGCATTGACCGACCTGCTGGACCGCATGCGAAAGATCGGTCCCGCCGTCTCGCCGACCGGTGCGGAACCCGCATAACGGTGAGGCCGGCGGCTCGCCGCCCGTGCGAGGCGCGATTATCATGCCCGCGATCGGGGGGGAAGCGGCTGCGGCGGAGCGCGGGAGCCATGCTCGTCGGGATCCTCTCGGATACGCACGGACAGATCGCGCCGGTACGTCAGGCCCTGGCCACATTCGAAGCCTCCGGCGCGCAGGCGATCTTCCACTGCGGCGACCTGGGGGGGATGGCGGTGCTTGCCGAACTGGCGTCCTCCGGCAAACGGTTGTTCTTCGTCTGGGGCAACATGGACGATCCGCAATCCTGCTGGAGCGAGGACTTCCGATCCGCGCACATCACCCTTCCAACCGGCCCCTACGTGGTTGAACTGGACGGGCGGAGGATTCTGCTGGCGCATGGGCATGAACCGGAGCTTGGGAGGCTCGCGGCGGATCCCACGCTCGACTACGTGCTGACGGGGCATTCGCACCGCAGACATGACCGGCGGGTGGGGCGGACGAGGCACGTCAATCCCGGGGCACTGCATCGCGTTGCCATCCGCTCCGTGGCCACGCTGGACCTGGCCGCCGACGATCTGCGCTTCCACGAACTGCCGTAGCTCTGCACTTCGGGGTTCGTTCCGCCACCGAAGTCCGGCTCATACGGATGCATCAGGCACAAGGCCGGAAGCGCCGTGCTTGACGCGGCTCATCGGGGCCGGTACAGGGAACCCGTTTCCATCCGAAGACCAAACCGGCCAAACGGGAGCATCGCCATGACAGTGCGGAGATTCATGCCTCACGGGACCGCGGTACTCGCCGGTCTCGCGTGCGCGCTGGCCACCGAGGGCGCCGCACCTCCCAACCCAGCGCAGATCCGGTGGCACCGGCACAAGCTGGTACAGAATCTCAGCGAGGCCTGTGCAATCGCCGACGTGGACAACGACGGCAGGCTTGATGTCATCAGCGGGCCGCTGTGGTTCCAGGCTCCCACTTGGGAGCCGCGGCCGCTGCGCGACGTCGAGATCGGCAACGAGGAGTTCTTCACGACGAACGGCGATCACGCCTTCGACCTCAACGGAGACGGCTGGGTCGATGTGATCACCGCGTCCTGGTTCTCCGACAAGCTGTTCTGGTACGAGAACCCCG
>Ga0209227_1000075_pt1 | contig 79383 bp, 59 predicted proteins | sample YNPBryantNP2012_FD_185815 | JGI IMG/M metagenome (GOLD analysis project Ga0209227, IMG submission 185815) | Anoxygenic and chlorotrophic microbial mat microbial communities from Yellowstone National Park, USA - YNP Bryant NP 2012 (SPAdes)... ...
CCCGCCCGATCACCGCCACGGGCAATTCATTCAGGGCCTCGAACATCGCGTCGAGGCGCGCCGCGTCGGCCAGGTTCTCGGCGTGGGTGTAGTCCAGGCTCTCGCGCATCCAGTGCAGATCGGCCCCGGCGCAGAACGATGCCCCGGCGCCCCGCAGCACCACCGCGCGCAGCCCGGGCTCGCTCCGCAACGCGGTGCAGGCAGTGTGGAGCTCGGCGATCAGTTGCGCGTTGAAGGCGTTGTGCACCTCCGGGCGGTTCAGGGTCACCGTGGCCAGCGGGCCATTCCGCTCGATGAGTACCAGGTTGCTCATGATCAGCTCCCTATTGCCTCGCTCAACCAGCAGGAGTGACGCGGGGGAGGCTGCGCCTCCCCCGCCCCCCTTGCCTGCCCGCGGGCGGGGAAGCGGGGAAACCCGGGTTTCCCCTCCCCCTGCTTGAGGGCTGCGCCCTCACCTTCCCGGGGGCGAGGGTGTGGGGAAACCCGGTTTCCCCATCCCCCTGCTTGAGGGCTGTGCCCTCCAAACCCTCCCGCGGGCGGGGGTATGGGGGAACCCGGTTCCCCCATGTTCACATCAGAACTGCCCGGCAAAATGGCAGGCCACCCAGTGGCCCTTCCGCTTTTCCTCGAAGGCCGGTTCCTGCTCCTTGCAGATATCGCGGGCGATCCAGCAGCGCGGGTGGAAGCGGCAGCCCGTGGGGGGGTTGATCGGGCTGGGCACGTCGCCCTGCAGCACGATCCGCTCGCGGCGCCGCGTCGGGTCGGGGTGCGGAATGGCGGAAATCAGCGCCTTCGTGTAGGGGTGCAGCGGCTCGCGAAACAGATCGTCGCGACCGGCCAGTTCCACCAGCTTGCCCAGGTACATCACCCCCACCCGGTCGCTGATGTGTTCCACCACGGCCAGATTGTGGGCGATGAACAGGTAGGTCAACCCGAACTCCCGTTGCAGATTCTTGAGCAGGTTGAGCACCTGCGACTGGATCGAGACGTCCAGGGCGCTGACCGGCTCATCGCAGACGATCAGCCTGGGTTCCATGATCAGGGCGCGGGCGATGCCGATGCGCTGCCGCTGCCCGCCGGAGAACTCGTGGGGGAAGCGGCTCATCTGATTGGCGTGCAGCCCCACGCGGGCCAGCACCTCGCGCACGCGCTCGCGCCGCTCGGCGGGCGTGCCGATGCCGTGGATCACCAGCCCCTCGGCGACGCTCTCGCCGATTGTCAGGCGCGGGTCGAGCGAGGCGTAGGGGTCCTGGAAGACGATCTGCATGTCGCGGCGCAGGGCCTTCAACTGCTTGCGGTTGGCCTTGAGCACATCCTTGCCCTCGAAGAGCACCTCGCCAGCGGTGGCCCGCTCCAGACGCAGCACCGTGCGCCCGGTGGTGGTCTTGCCGCAGCCGCTCTCCCCGACCAGGCCCAGGGTCTCGCCGCGGCGGATGAAGAAACTCACCCCATCCACGGCTTTGACGTGCCCGACGGTGCGGCGCAACACCCCGCCCTTGATCGGAAAATGCTTGACCAGATTGTTGACTTCCAGCAAGATGCCGGGATCGCCCGCGGGCGCCGAAAGGCTCATGCTTCCCCTCGCTCGTACAGCCAGCAGCGCACCTTGCGCCCATCTTGCAGGTCGAACATCGGCGGCGGTTCGTCGCAACGCTCGAAGCGTCTGGAGCAACGCTCGGCGAAGCGGCAGCCGCCGGGCGGGTTGATCAGGTTCGGCACCGTGCCGGGGATGGTCGCCAGTTGATCCACCACTTCGCCCAGCACGGGGATCGACTCGAGCAGGCCCTGGGTGTAGGGATGTCTGGGATCGCCGAAGAGACTGCGCACGTCGGCGTACTCGACGATCTGGCCGGCGTACATCACCGCCACGGTATCGGCCATCTCGGCCACCACGCCCATGTCGTGGGTGATGAGGATAATCGAGGTTTCGATCTTCTCGCGCAGGGCGCGCATCAGGTCGAGGATCTGGGCCTGGATGGTGACATCGAGGGCGGTGGTCGGTTCATCGGCGATCAGCAGTTCGGGGTTGCAGGCCAGGGCCATGGCGATCATCACCCGCTGGGCCTGCCCGCCCGACAGTTCGTGGGGATACTGCCTGATGCGGCGCCGGGGGTCGGGCAGGCCGACCATGCTCAGCAACTCGACGCAGCGGCGCTCGGCCTCCTCGCCTTTCAGCCCCTGGTGGATCTGCAAGGCCTCGATGATCTGGTCGCCCACGCGGAAGACCGGGTTGAGGCAGGTGGTGGGTTGCTGGAAGATCATCGAGATGCGGTTGCCGCGGATGCGGCGCATCTCTTCCTCGCTCAGCGCGAGCACATCCACGCCGTCGAAGATGATCTCGCCCTCGACGATCTTGCCCGGCGGGTACTGGATCAGGCGCATAATCGAGAGCGAGGTGACACTCTTGCCCGAGCCGCTCTCGCCGACGATGCTCAGCGTCTCGCCGCGCCGCAGGACCAGGTCAACGCCGTCCACGGCGCGCACCACGCCGGCCTCGGTGAAGAAGTAGGTTTTCAAGCCGCGCACCCGCAGCAGCGCATCGTCGTGGCGCGGCGCGGCGCGTGGCGCGGTGGTGGTGGCGGAAAGCGGTGATGTGCTCAATGGTTGGTTTCTCTTTCTTTCTAACGTGAACATACGCCCTCGGCGAGGGGGGTGGGGAAACCGGGTTCCCCCACGCCCCCTGCCCGCGGGAAGGTAAGGGCGCAGCCCGTGCGCAGGGGGATGGGGAAACCGGGTGTCCCCACGCCCCCTGCCCGCGGGAGGGTCTGGGAGGGCTGCGCCCTCCCAGGAAGAACCTCTTTTCATCCTGTTCGTGTGCGGCGGAGCCACATGGACGCCTGATGAGAACAGGGGTATGGGGGAACCAGGTTCCCCCATATTCACCTCAAAGCTTCAAGCGCGGGTCAAGAGCATCACGCAAACCATCGCCCACAAAGTTGAAGGCCAGCGAACAGAGAAAGATCGGCAACCCGGGGATGAGCGGCATCCATGGATGGTTGAACATGTAACTGGTGGCGAAGCCCATCATATTGCCCCAGGTCGGCGTGGGGTCCTGCACGCCGAAGCCGAGGAAGCTGATAGCCACCTCGCTGACCAGGGCGCCGTTGAGGCCCAGGGTAAAGGCCACGATCAGCGGCGGGAAGGCATTGGGAAAGACGTGCTTGCCCAGGATCCAGGTATTGGCGCCGCCCAGCGCCCGCGCCGACTCGATGTACTGCATTTCGCGCACCTGGAGCACCATGCCGCGCATCAGGCGGGCGACGCCGACCCAGCCCAGCGAGGCCAGCACCAGGATCAGCAAGGTCACCTGGGTGGCCTCGCGCAGCGGCACGGCCATGATCCAGGCCACCGGCCCGATGATCCACGCCGGCAGCACAATCAGACTGGCGTTCTGGATCATGATTGCGCTGAGGATGAGCAAGATCGGCAGATCGGGAATGGTCGCGACAAACTCCATCACCCGGCTGATCAGATTATCGGCCCAGCCGCCGAAGTAGCCCGCCAGCAGGCCCAGAATGGTGCCAATGATCGCCACCAGCACGGTCACCGAAATAGCGACCATGAGCGAGACGCGCGCGGCGTAGATCACGCGGGTGAAGAAATCGCGCCCGAGGTGGTCGGTGCCGAGGATGTGCAGCTTGCCGTTGTCCGGGTCAACGCTCATCGGCGGCAGGGCCACGCGGTTCAGCCCGATATCGTCGCGGGGGAAGGGGGCGATCCAGGGCGCCAGGAGCGATGCGCCGAAGATCACCGCCAGCACGGCCAGGCTGATCATCGCCAGACGGTGGCGCCGAAAGCGCCGGAAGACCACCACCCACTGGCCTTCGGAACGCGGCTGCGCGCGTTCGGCGGTTTCGGGAACCGCCGAGGTGGTTGTGGCCATGGAACGTCGCTCCTCACGAGAGCCGGATACGGGGATCAACAATTGTATATAGGATATCCGAGATTAAATAGCCGATCAATACCAGAACGGTGCTGATAAACAGAATCGCCATGGCCACGGTATAGTCGCTGCGCCCCAGGGAGTCGACCAGCAGCCGGCCCATGCCCGGCCAGTTAAAGACCGACTCGGTGATCGCCGCGCCGGCGACCAGGGTTGGCAACACGCCGGCCAGCAGGGTAATGAAGGGGATCAGCGCGTTGCGCAGGGCGTGCCTGGTGATCACCAGTCGCTCGCGCACGCCCTTGGCCCGCGCAGTGCGCACGTAGTCTTGCCGCAGCACCTCGAGCATGCTGGCGCGCACGAAGCGGCTCCAACCGGCGATGTTGAAGAAGGTCAGCACGCTGACGGGCATAATGAAGCGCAGGAAGCGATCCAGCAACGAGCCGGCTTCCACCCGCCCGATCCAGGGGACGGTGTAGTCGCGCACCGCCTGCGCGCCGCCCGAGGGCAGGTAGGGCAACCCGGCGTCCTTGGCGAGCACGGAAAAGATCAGGATGGCCATCACCCCCATGAACAGGGTCGGCAGCGACGAGCCGATGAAGGTGATGGTGGTCATCGCGTAGTCGAAGCGCGAATACTGGCGCACCGCCGAATAGATCCCCACCGGCACGCCGATCAGGATGGCCAGCAGGGTGGACACGCCCATCAGCCACAGGGTGTAGGGGAGGCGGCTGAGCAACAGGTCGCTCACCGGGCGGTCGCGGGCGATCTGCTGGGAGAGGCCGAAGTCGCCGAAGAGGATGCCGCGGCTGCTGCGGCGCTCCGCCAGGTCGGCCAGGGTGACCGCCCGCGCGCAGCCCTCTTCGCGAATTTCCACCGTGCCGTCGGGGTAGCGCAGGCGCACCTGCCCGGGGATGGCGCAGCCGACCACCGTGTCGGGTGGCAGAAGATTGAGCCCGCCGAGTTGCACCGGACCGCGGGGGAAGCCGATCAGCCAGCGGGTGAAGCGCACCGGCAAGAAGAGATCCAGTTCATAGCGCGCCTTGAGGCGGGCAATATCTTCTTCGGTCACGCGGTTCTGACCACTGTTCTGCATCTGCTGCAAAAACAACAACGGCCCTCCCGGCGCCAGATACAGCAACGAATAGCCGAGCATGGCCGAGAGAATGGTCACGATCACCATTTGAAACAGGCGGCGGATGAGGTAGGCGGTCATGGCTTTTTCTGGGGGTGGGGGGCGCCCCGTGAGGAGATAAACAGATGCGTCCGGAGGGGGATGGGGAAAGCTGGTTTCCCCATCCCCCTCCCGATGGGAGGGTCCGGGAGGGCCACATCCTCCCAGAAACACCCCTATGCATTCCCGTTGTCGCGCGGCACAGCCGCGTGCACCCCTACCGCACGAACAGGTTCATATCCATGTGCTCCCAGGTCGGGCTGGCATCGGTCTTAGCTTCGATCTTGCCCTCTGCCGCGGCCTTGAGCACCGTCTCCACCTCGGGACCGGCGCCGAGCGTGGCCTTCTCGAGGATATCAACCTCGCCGGTGAGCAGTGCCGCCACGGCCGCGTTGGTGTCGGCGAAGAACTGAATGATGACATTCTTCACCTTCGGCGCGCCGAGCACGAAGTTCGGGTTGGCCTCGAAGGTCATGCTCTGGCCCTTCTTCCACTCCTTGAGGATGTAGGGACCATAGCCGAGGGGCGTCTCGGCGACTTCCGGCAGCGTCGCCCACTCCTTGGCCGGGACATCGGCCAGCTTGCGTCCGTCCGAGACGGTCTGGTGGGAGGGATAGCCGCCATAGGGCGCCAGGAAATAGGTCGGCCACTGCACGCCCGGCAGGAAGGTGATTGTGTAACTGGTGTCACTGGTGACGTTCACGCCCTCGGCGCCCTGGTGCGAGTCGCAGTAGGTGAAAGTAGTGGCGCCCGATTCGGGGTCGCAGCTAATTTTCACGCTCAGTTCGATGTCGGCCTTCTTCAGCGGCTCCCCGTCCGACCAGGTGATGCCCTCGATGAGATCGTAGGTCACGGTGAGCTGGTTCATCTTCACCGTGCCACTCTCGTAGGTGATCGTCTCGCCGTCGGAGTTGACGATCTGGACCCCCGGCTTGAGTTCGACGGCCTTGCCATCCGCGCTCCAGACCGTGTCACCCTCTTTGACCTCGATCACCTCATTTTTGGCTTTGCCGCTCTCGATGGTCGCGAGACCATCCTGCAGCACCGGCTGGAAGTCATAGCTGTACTGGGTTTGCAGCACGCCGCCGACCAGTTGCGCCGCCTGGCGCTGCACCGCCGCGCTCTCAACCAGCGAGAACATCGAGGCCGGCTCCTGGGTGAAGCCGAGGATAATCGTATCCTCGTTGTCGCTGCGCGCCCACTCGTAGGCGTTGGCGGTGATGTACTCGGTGGGGTCGGGCTTCATATTCTGGAGGGCCTTGTTCCAGCCGTAAGCCTCCAGGCGCTGGAAGAGCGGCAGGCTGACCATGTCTTTGGTGAACTCGACCTGGAAGGCCTTGTAGTTCTTGATGCGCTCCTCGCGGTTCAGGGTGTTGTTGGCCGCGGTAATCGCCCGGCTGGCAGCCTCATTGCACCAGCCCATGTAGTTCTGGCCTTCCCAGTTGTTCTCGGGCAGGGGGATCTGGTCGCAGGCGTACAGGGTGCGCCCGGTCGGATCGGCCTCGCCCACCCAGGCGTAGGCGCCAAGCTCGAAGTCGCGCCGGCGCAGGCCCGAGGCGCCGCCGAACCACCAGGAACCCGGGGCGTGCTTGCGGATGATCTGGATGCCGCAGTTGTCGAGCAACTGCTTCTCCAGCACCGTGGCCCAGGTGATGCGGAACTGCGCGTTGGTGGTGGTAAACTCCAGGCTCAGCGGCGCGCCATCGGCGTTGGTGCGCACCGTGGCGCCCTCTTTGAGCGTCCAGCCGGCCTCCTCGAGCAGGGCCTTGCCCTTCTCCGGGTCGAAGGGGTAGGTCACAATACCATCGGCCTCGCTGGCTGCCGCCCAGTGGGTTTTGGGCAGGTTGGTATCCATGAGCAGACTCTCCTGCTGCTCAGGCGTCAGGTAGCTATAGACCGACTGGATCAACTCGGGGCGATTGGTGCAGTAGGCGATCGCCTGGCGCACCTTGGAGTCGCTTAAGATCGGGTGCGGGGTGGTGAAGGCCCCGGCGCCGGTGGCGCCCGCCTCGGGGGTCGCCGCCACCACCACGGTCTCGCGAATCGGCTCGGCCGTCTGGACGACCACCACCGTCTCACGGATCACTTCGGGGGCGGCGGGGGCGCCGCCGCAGGCTGCCAGGATGGGGATGAGCAGCGCCGTGAGCGCCGCCATGGCAGCGGGGCGTTTGAGGAACCTTGCCATTGCCGTGTGAACCTCCTTTTCGAGCATCTGCCGTGCGGCCCGCGCGCGCCGGTCGCGCCGCGAGCCTTGCCAGGGGATGGAGAGTGTCTGGCCGAACACCGGGGAAGGCACCAGACGCCCGTGATGAAGACACACGGGCAGTCTTTATCGCGCCCCCCATGGCATGACGGGCGGACGGGGCGCGCCTAGCGCCGAAAAATGTTCACGTGATTATACGAGCGGGCATGACGGCTGTCAAATTGTTCCCCTGTGTAACTGTTCACGCCATCCACAAGCCGGGGAGCGCGGGCGTCCCGCCCGCGCCGCGTCTCCACGGGCAAACTGCCCGCCTTTCCAGGAGGCCCGTGCTATAATGGGCAAACCGCGATCGCACCCCCGTGCTCAGTGCAGGAGCCCCTGTGTCAGCGTCATTATCCATGCTGGCCGCGTCAATCCTGGATTGCCTGCGGACGCTCTGCGCGCAGCCTTCGAGCGCCGGGCGCCCCGACGAACTGGCGCGCAGCGCGGATCTGATCGCCGCCCTGTTGCGCCGGCTGGGCATGCAGGTGCATCGCGTGGATGGGCAGGGGCCGCCGGTGGTCATTGGCCACCGCGCGGGGCGCGCCCCCCGCGTGCTGCTGCTCTACCACCGCTTCGACGCCCCCCCGCCCGGCCCGTGGCGCGCCTGGTCGCACGAGCCTTACCAGGTGGCCGAGCGCGACGGAGCGGTGTACGGGCGAGGCGTGGCCGAGGGCAAGGGGCCGCTGGCGGCGCACATGCAGGCCCTGGCGGCGCTGATCGAGGCCGAGGGCGATTTGCCCTGCGGCGTGACGGTGGTCGCCGATGGCGGCGGGCTGATCGGCTCGCCCGGCCTCGCGGCGGCCATCGCCGCCCATGGCCCCTTGCTGCGCGCCGATGCCTGCCTCGGCAGCGTAGGGGACCGCGCCGCTGGCGGCGCGCCACTGTGTTACAGCGGCAACAAGGGGTTGTTGCAGGTGCGCCTGCGCGCGCGAGGACCGGCGCATCCCCTACCTCCCGGGGCGGCCTCCACCCTGCCCAACCCCGTGTGGCGCCTGACCTGGGCCCTGGCGGCGATCAAGGGCGAGGACGAAGACATTCGCATCCCCGGTTTCTACGATAGCGTGGAGGGGCCATCGCGCGAGGAAAACGCGCTGCTGCGGCAACTCAAACTCGACGAAGCAGGGCGCCTGGCGGCCTGGGGCGCCGCTGGCTTCCTCTTCGGCATGCGCGGCGCGCCCCTGGTGCGCGCCGAGGTGACCCTGCCCACCTGCAACCTCAGCGCGATCCACCTCGCCCCCGAGGGCAACCTGGCCCTGCTGCCCGCCGGCGCCGAGGCCGCGCTCGATTTTCACCTGGTGCCGAACCAGCAACCCGCCGAGATCGTCCGCCTGATCCGCGCCTACCTGGATGAGAAGGGCTTCGGCGACGTGACACTGGAGGCGCTGCCCGGCGGTTACCCCCCTGCCCGCACCCCGCCTGACGACCCATTCATCCGCCAGATTGCCGCCGCCGGGGCGCTGGTGCACGGCGTCCTGCTCCCCATCGCCCCGGCGGGGGCCTTCGCCCTGCCGCTCCAACCCTTCATCGCGGCGCACCCCATGCCCTGCGCCTCGGTCGGCGCGGCCCGCCTCGACAGCGCCCCCTTCGGCCCCGACGAGCACATCCCCCTGGAGGACCTGGCGCGCCACGGGCAGTTGCTCATCGAGGTCTTGCTGGCCCTCGCCGGGGTCTAGGGACAGGGGGTTTCCCCACGCCCCCGCCGAACCGAAGGGGGCGGCGCCCTCCCACGGGTGGCGAGGGTATGGGGGAACCAGGTTCCCCCATGTTCACGTCAGCCGTCCATGCGGCTCCGCCGCACACCGACGGGGTGAACATAATTCTTGGGAGGGCTACGCCCTCCCAAACCCTCTCCCCGGGTGGGGGGGGATGGGGAAACCCGGTTTCCCCATCCCCCGTAGGATGAAAGGGCCTGGGAGAGCCTTGCTCTCCCAGGCCCTCCCTGGAGGGGATCATCGGAGCAAGCGAATTTCTCCGTTTCCCTGCCCGCCAGAACAGAAGGAGCAGGAGAGCAACGCTCGCTCAGTTGCCTCTCGAACAACTTACTGTCTGATCAACGGCAGGAACACCTGAGTTGCATACACCCTCAGCGTGAAACGCTGGATTATGCTCGGACCAACCCCATCGCTGGCAGTAATGACAAGCGGAAACGAACCGGTTCTTGTCGGCGTGCCGCTGAGGGTTGCGGTTCCATCACCGTTATCGGTAAAAACGACACCAGGAGGCAAAGCGCCGCTGTAGCTCAGGGCCGGGGGTGGGAACCCGATGGCCGTCACCGTAAAGGATCCGGGCTGTCCTGCGATAAAGGTTGTACTGGAAGCGCTGGTGATAGCCAGGACCTGGGTTGGCCCGCCTACGGTTAGCGTAAAGGTCTGTCTGGCATCCGGCGTGAGACCGTTGCTGGCGGTGATGGTCGGCGTATAATTCCCGGCGCTGCCGATAGCGGGGATACCGCTGATCGTGGCCGTGCCATTGCCATTATCGGTGAAGCTGACCCCAGCGGGCAAGGCGCCGCTCACGTTCAGCGTGGGGGCCGGAAAACCGGTGGCGCTCACCGTGAAGGTGCCAGAGGCGCCCACAACGAAGGCAACACTCGCCGCGCTGGTGATCGCTGGCGTCTCCTGCACCGTCAGCGTAAAAACCTGGGTGGCATCGGGCGCAACACCATTACTGGCCGTCAGGGTAAGAACATAGACGCCGCCACTGCCGGTCGCCGGGGTGCCGGCGATCGTGGCCGTGCCATTGCCATTATCGGTGAAGCTGACCCCAGCGGGTAAGGCGCCGCTGACGCTCAGGGTCGGCACAGGGGTACCGGTTGTCAGCACTGTAAATACACCTGCATTTCCAACCGTGAATGTGGCACTGTTGGCGCTGGTGATCAACGGAGCAAAGCGCTGAAGATTAACAAAAATGTCTCGCGCCACATTCAAATCGTCGGCTACAAGATTGTCGGCATCGGACTCAAACGCAACCACGAGTCCGTTACCGGAAATAGCCGCTAGAAAAGAGTCGTCATTGGTCGGCATGCCAGCCCTGTCAACCGAAACACGGAAGGTTGTGGTGGCCTGGCGATTATGGATAAAGATGTCCCTGAAGCCATTGGTATCATTAACAACTAGATTTGCCGCATCGTATGTAAACACTACAAAAGCGCCATCATCGGAAATGGCGGGGAAATACGACTCGTCATTCGACTGAATTCCACCCGTGGCAATCGAGACGCGGGAAGTTACGCCGTTTTGTAGATCTCGAACGAAAATATCCGAGGCGTTATTCGTATCGGCGCTAACCAGGTTATCACTTTGTTCGTGTCAGCACCGACCAGGTTACTTGCGCTCGACACAAACGCCACCAGGCGCCCATCGCCCGAGATCGAGGGCGCGTAGGAGTCGCCGTTGGCTTGCGTGCCGCTACTGGCTACGGAAACTCGCACGGTTGTATTCGTCTGGCGGTCACGGACAAACACGTCCCGCAAACCATTGGTATCGGCGCTAACCAGATTGGTGGCAAAGGACTCGAAGGCGACGAAGCGCCCATCGGCAGAGAGCGCGGGTGCGAACGAGGGTCCATTCGCCTGTATACCCCCTGTGGCGACCGAGACAAGGCTGGTCGTGTTCATCTGGCGATCGCGCACCAGGATGTCTGAAGCGCTGTTGATGTCACCTGGGAACAGATTATCAGCTTCGGAGGCAAAGGCCACGAAACGTCCATCACTGGAAATGGCAGGACTCAGGGAGTCGCTATTGCCCTCTAGACCACCACTATTCAAGGAAACCCGAAAGGTGTCTCCCGGATCAGCAAACGTCAGGGTGTGCAGGAACACACTGCCCGCCATCACGATCAAGATCAGCAACAACAGTCTTGATTTAAACATGCGCATAGGCTTCTCAATCCTTTCGATGGAACACCCAGAGTATTGCAGGGCAAACGCTAAAGAGGCATGTACAGGGCATGAACGACCGTGCCCGGCAGAATTTCTAACGTGAACATAGAGCAATCCCCCGTGTGTGGTGAAGGCCCAAACCTCTCAGGTGCGGCAGGGGGGGCCCTGGCGCTAACCACGATCACGCGCCGCGCCTGACAGGGTTACAACCCGTGTAGGACTGCTATAGTCCATCGGAGAGGGGCACGGGAGAACATGGAACTCACACACCCTCGCCCAGAGGCAAGGTTCACGAAAAACAAACCTGATTCATTACAAGCATTAGAGATCATACCATACTCAAAGCCACAAAGTCAATTAATAGCATTAATACCATTGCAGATTTCGGATTTCGCATTACAAACTGCTACAATGGCGCTGCCATACGCTCTGGCCGATGCACGATGCAGCTTGTTCCATTCTAATCGGCATGCTTTGTATAACAAAATTATTAAATCCAGCGATACTTGCACTCCTCAGGCATGATTTCGCCGGACGGCCTTGTATGTACCCGCTTGGGAGAGATGCCGAGGGCGATGTCCTCCGCGATCCCGGGGTTCGACCCGCGGCAGGCGCGCGCCCTGGCGCAGACAGAGGGTCTGTCGCCGTGAGCAGAACGAGGGGCGCGGGGAGGCTGATCTCCCCGCGCCCCTCCAAAAGGTTGTTCCCGGGAGGGCTACGCCCTCCCAAACCCTCCCACCGGGTGGGGAGATAGGGAAACCGGGTTTCCCCACACCCCTCGCCGAGGGCGTATGTTCACGTTAGATCCCTGCCTCTATCAGCCTCGAACCCCAGAATATCGATCCGCGAGCGGGCGAGTTCCACCGCATCGCCCGGCTCCAGGCGCGCCCTGCCGAAGGCGCTGGTCAGAGCATCGGCGGTCGCGCCGGTGCGCAGGCCCACCGTGCCCAGCCCGATGTCGAGCAAGAGTTCGGCGTAGAGGGTTTCATACGGCAACATCCCGCGCCCGCTTTCCCAGGTGATGATTTCGAGCACGCGCCCGTAGAAGGTCGGCGCCAGACTGGCCCTGGGGGGCGTCCAGTCGCTTTCGGGGCTTAGCCCGCGACGCGGGGGCGACTCCTGGGGCCGCAGCACGCCCAGCGAACATACCAGACGCGCCGCGCCGCCACGGCCCACCTCGCTCTCCCGGACGCGGTGGTGACGATCGACCACACCGATGCGCATGGTTGAGGGGACGTCGGCGGGGCCGCCCGTCGGACGCAGCACCACCAGCGGCAGATAACGGCGTCCGTCGGGGTGCGGCTGCCCCGGCACGAGACGTTCCAGCACGCAAGGGAACTCGAGACGTTCCAGCAGGGGAAAGCGCATGGCAATCATCACCATTCACTCTGGCACAATAGACCAGTCAAACGCCGCCATTCTCCACATCCGGGTCAATCCCCAACGCCCGCAGGCGCGCAGCCAGCCGCTCGGCCCGCTGCCGCTCCTGTTCCGCCCGCTGCCGCTCCTGCTCCGCCCGCTGCCGCTCTTGCTCCGCCCGCTGCCGCTCTTGCTCCGCCCGCTGATGTTCCTGCTCGGCCCGCTGCCGCTCCTGTTCCACAAGCTCGGCCCCGGTTGGAATGACCTGTCCCTGGTCGTCGCACCAGCGCAGCCAGGTCGCCCGCACCCCCTCGTACACCCCCTCCCACAGCGTAACGCCCAGACCTACGTCCGCCAGCCAGAGCCGCTCACAGGGCGCGTAGGTGCGCCCGCGCAACTCGTAGCACTGCGCCAGGGTCTCACCGAGATGGCGCTGCGGGTCGAAGGCGAGGTAGTAGCCGATGCCCAACTGCGCGTAGCGTTGCCGCTTGCGGTCTAACTCACCGCCTTCACGGTTCGAGACGATCTCAATGACGACGTCGGGCGGTTTGGCGAAGCGCCAGATGAAGTAGGAGCGATTGGCCCTGGGCCAGAGGTCGTCGGGCAGATGCACATCCAGGCTTACCAGCACGTCCGGGACAATCGCCGGTTGCCCTTCGCCGAAAAAGATCCCCACGTTCGCCGCCACCAGAATGGGACGCCCCAGGCGCGCCGCCACATTGGCGCTATATATCGGCTCGGTCAGCAGGCGTTGCTGTTTCTCGGAGAAGAAATTGTCCACCGGCGTATCATCTTCAGTGACAAACTGCTCGTAGTCCGGCAGATACTCGGGCGGCGGCGGTCTGGTGGGGTCGAGTTCCGGCAGAACGGGCGGCGGACCGGTCATTGCGGTGTCTCCTTCTTGAGGTCGGGGCGCATGGGCGGGGCGAACGGTTTTGTTAGCACGAATGCGTCCTGGCTTATGGTCTTTGAAAAAATAATCCGGTATAGCCCGCGCAGGCGGGCTTCGCATCCCGTAGCCGAGGGCTTTAGCCCGACGGCTAGACTGGCATAGCGGATGAATTTCTCAAAGACCATAAGCCGTGCGGTGCCGGGAGCGGGGGCAGTTTGCCCGCTCAGGACCCGGCGGGTGGGCCGCCCACGCTCCCAGGGGAACCCAACGGTTATTCGCGCCAGGGCAAGGTTCGTAGGAGGTGTACGGTTCGCAGCGTTCCGCGCCCCTCCCAACCTCCCCCCGCTGGGGGGAGGAGCCGGACTCCCTTCCCCGGCGGGGGAGGACTGGGGAGGGGGCAGTCACCTGATTTGAAAAGTATTACGCCTGACACGGTTTTTTGCCCCTGGCGTGCCGGGGTGGGCGCCTGTTCGGGCGACTGGAGCCTGGCGCGTTCCAGCGCCTCGAGGGCCTGCTGGGCGCGCCACTCATTCAGCGCCTCGACGAAGGCGCGGGGGCGGGCAGGGCTGAGAATGAGCGACGGGCGCCCCTCGCGGCCGACGGCGGCCAGGCGCTCGAGATTGGTGGCGAGAAAGAACACCTCGCCGAACGGGGCGAGCCGGAACGGCCCCTGGTAACCGAAGATCCCCGCATTGAAGGCGAAGCGCACCCCGCGTCGGGGCGCATCGGCCAGATGCGAAGCCAGTGACGCGCCGGTGATCAGCGTCAGCGGGACGCGCAGGGCCGGCAGCCAGCGCCGCCGGACCACCAGGTGCGTCGCGTTGACCTCGTAGCGACGCGGCTGGGCGCCGTAGGTGAGCAGCAAAAACATCGCCACTGCCAGGGCCAATGCCACGGGCACCATCAACCCCTCCCAGCGCAGGTTCGCCAGATAGGCGAAGAGCAACGGCAGCATCAGCAGGCCGCCCAGATAGGCCAGGCCCGCCGTGAGCCGGCGGGCGTAGGCGTCGAGGGGCGCCACCTCGAACACCAGAGTGGCCTGCGCAGGTTGTGTTTGACGTTCCACACAACTATTATATACTGATCACGACGGCGGGTGCAGCCCGCCGCGCGTGCCGCCCAGGGCTAACGCCCTGAAACCGCTCCGGTGCGGCGATTGTGGCGAGCGCCCGGTCGCCGGCGCGTCCTCCGGCGCCGCACAGGTTCGAGTTCGCCGCGGGACGTTGCCTCAGCCATGGCGCACTGCGTCGCACACGCATCCTATGGGCGCGGCATGCCGCGCCTTCACCAATACCTCACCTATGACAACTTCACCGCTGCGCCTGCTCCCCGTCGAGCCGGCCACCCTGAACTGGAACGGGCATCGTCTCGCCCTGTACCGCGCGGGCAGCGGACGGCCCGTGCTCCTCGTCCACAGTATCAATGCCGCCGCGTCGGCCTTTGAGATGCGCGCTCCCTTCAGGGATCTGCAAGACTCCTTCGCTGTGCACGCCATTGACCTGCTGGGCTACGGCAACAGCGATCGTCCGGCCCGCAGCTATGGCCCCGAGGACTACATCGCCCAGATCGGCGCCGCGCTGGAGCACATCGGCGCACCGACGACGCTGATTGCCAGTTCCCTCGGCGCGGCCTACGCCATCGTCGCCGCCGACCGCTGGCCGGAGCGGGTCAGCGCCCTGGTGCTGGTTTGCCCCACCGGCTTTCAACAACTTGCCGACCCGGCGGGCCCGGCTGGCTGGGCCGCCTACCGGGTGCTGCGCGGCCCCATCGGGCGCGGCCTGTATGAAAGCCTGACCAGCCGCGCCAGTACCAGCCTCTTCCTGCGCTCACAGGCCTATCACGATCCCGCCTGTGTCACGCCCGAGACCTTGGATGGCTTCTACCTGACCTGCCGTCGCCCCGGGGCCTACTACGCGCCGATCTGTTTTCTTACCGGCCTGCTGAACTGCTCGGTGCGCGAGAGCTTCCCGCGGCTGCGCCAGCCGGCGGTGATTGTCTGGGGCAAACAGGCCACCACTACCCCGCTGCGCCAGGCCGAGGCCTTCCTGGCCGCCAACCGCGGCGCCCGCCTGGAAGTGATCGATCGCGCCTCCATGCTGGTCCAGGACGAACGGCCCGAGCGCTTCAATGCGATCGTGCGCGCCTTTCTTACAAGCCCGTAATGACGCGCCGTACAATGCGAACGTGAACATTGGCTGCTGGAGCAGGGGTGTGGGGAAACCAGGGTTCCCCACGCTCCCGCCCGCGGGCGGGCCAGGCCCTCCAGCAGGGGTATGGGGAACCCGGGGTTCCCCACGCCCCCGCCCGCAGGCAGGTTCGGGAGGGCTTCGCTCTCCCAGGAACAATTTTTTCATCACGGCAGGGTGCGGCGCAGCCGCATGAGGGTCTATAGTGTAATTGGATCGATCCGGCGGAGTTGGAAAGCGCGGGCCTGACGCGGCCTGGTTTCTCCAGCCGCCACCTCACCGGACAGCTATGCGAGTTCTGCCCCGCAGCGCGCAACTGTATCTTGGTAGTCTCTGGGCGCTGGCGCTTGCCGTGGCCGGCGGGGGGCTGCGTCTGCTCTGGGCGCCGCCCTCCCTTGCCGAGTTCCTCGCGGCGTTGATCTTCGCCGTCATGCTCACCGTCGCCGATCTCACGGCCTTCGAGATGGACGACGGGCGCATCGTCTCCATCGCCGTGGCGGTGCTGATCGGCGCGTTGACCTCGCTGGCCTGGCCGGCGCTGCTGGCGGCGATCTTGCTCGGCACGCTCTGCGGGGCCCTGGCGCGCGACCAGGTATGGTGGAACGTGATCTCAACCGTCGCCGTGCGCTGGCTCGCAGCCGCCGCCGGCGTGGCCGTGGCAACCCTCCACGTGGGCACATGGACGGTGGATGCCGGCGGAGATGCGATGCCGTACACGTCGCTTGCCTCTCTGGGGGGCCTGCTGCTCACCGGCGCCGTCTTCTACCTGGTGGAACGCGGGGCTGTGGCCCTGCTCGCCTGGCTCAGCGCCGGCGCGCCTCTCGGCACGGGGTTGCGTCCGCGGCGCGATGAACTGACCTGGTACGTGTTTCTGCTGGCGCCCCTTGGCGGCCTGCTGGCGCTGCTCTGGCAAATCAGCGGCATCGCCATTGCCCTGGGCATCGTGCCGATGGTGCTGCTCCAGAACGCCCTGCGCAACCAGAGCGACGTGGCGCGCTACAGTAACGAGTTGCGGGCCATGGCCAACAACTCCACCGCCCTCTCCGAGAAGCTGGAGCGCCTGCAGAACCTGATGGTCGCGCTGATTACCAGCCGTGACGTGCCGACCATGCTCCAGGTCCTGGTAGACCGCCTGGCCAGCCAGATGAACGCCGCCAACGGCTGGGTCGTGCTGCTCGATGATCAGCAGGCGCCGCAACTGGTGGCCTGGCACAACCTTCCCGTTGCCGCCGGCGCGTCCGGGCCTTTTACCGTGCCCCTGCCTAGAAGCTACGAGGCCGTGCTCAGCCGCGAGCGGGTGATGATGTTCACCGACCAGCATACCCAGACCCTGGCGCCGCTGCCCGAGTTGACCCAGGGCGTGTTCTGGAACTCGCTGGTCTGCATCCCGCTGGTTGACGACAAACGGGTGATGGGCGCGGTCTGTCTCGCCTTCGCCGAGATCCGCGGCCTGCGGGAGGACGAGCAGCGCGTGTTGATGGCCTTCGCCCGCCAGGCGGCCACGGTCATCGCCAACGCGCGTCTCTTCCGCCGGCTCCAGGAGTCGCAGGCCGAGCTGATCCAGTCGTCGAAACTGGCCGCAGTGGGCACCTTTGCCGCCGGCATCGCCCACGAATTCAACAACCTTCTGGCGGGCATGCTCGGCTACGCCCAGCTTGGTCTAGCCGCCGACGATGAAGAGAGCAAGAACGAGTCGCTTAAGGTCGTGGTGGACACCTGCAGGCGCGGCAAGAGCATCACCGGGAGCCTGCTCACCTTCGCCCGCCGGCAGGAGCCACGTCGCGAACTGGCCGACCTCTACGATGCGGTCGAAGGCACGCTCACCCTGATGGAACTGGAATTGCGCAAGCACCACATCCAGGTGGTGCGCCAGCTCCAGCCGGTGCCGCCCACTATCTGCGACGCCGGACAGCTCGCCCAGGTCTTCCTCAATCTGCTCACCAACGCCCGCGACGCGATGAAACCCCGGGGCGGCACGCTGACGGTGCGCCTCGATGGCGATGAGCGCGAGATCGTGCTGGAAGTAAGCGATACCGGGAGCGGCATCCCCGACAGCATTCGCGACAAGATCTTCGAGCCGTTCTTCACCACCAAAGGCGCGCTGGGCGGCAGCGCCACCCCTGGCACCGGATTGGGCCTCTCGGTCTCCTATGGCATCGTGAAGAGCCACGGCGGCGCGTTCGAGGTGGAGAGCGAACCGGGCAAGGGCACCACCATGCGCGTACGCCTGCCGGTGGTAACCACGCCCGAAGAGGCGGCGGCCCTGGTAGAGAATGAGCGCGAGCCGGCGGAACTGCCGGGCCTGCGCCTGCTGCTGGCCGAAGACGACGCCCAGGTCGGACGCTCGCTGCGGAAGCTGCTGGAGCAGATCGGCCACACGGTGACCCTCTGCCCCGATGGGCAGTCGGCCCTTGAGGCCTACCGCGCCGGCGACTTCGATGTGGTGCTCACCGACCTGGCTATGCCGGGTATGAACGGGTTGGACCTGCTCCGCGAACTGCGCGCCGCTGACCCCGACGCGCGCGTGGTGGTGCTCACCGGGCAAACCACCGGCAGCCAGATTGACGAGGCCCGCCGGCTGGGGGCCGTCGAGGTCCTGCGGAAGCCCTTTGAACTGGAAGAGGTGTTGCGGGCCATTCGCGGGGCTTATCTGCGCCGGCAGCCGGTGGCGCGGTAGCCGTCCATGCGGCTGCGCCGCACACCGATGGGATGAACATACTTCCTGGGAGGGCTGCGCCCTCCCAGACCCTCCCCCCGGGTGAGGGATGGGGAAACCGGGTTTCCCCAATACCCCTGCTTGAGCGGCAATACGTTGCAACGAAGGTGATGGCCCCCTCCCCAGCCCTCCCCCGCTGGGGGAGGGAGTCCGCGGATCCTCCCCCCGCTGGGGGAGGGAACCCGGCTCCTCCCCCCAGCCGGGGGAGGCTGGGAGGGGGGCAGAACGCTGCGAACGGTTTTCACATCAGTCGTCCATGCGGATCCGCCGCACAACGCCGCAATGAAAATAAGTTTGTTCTTGGGAGGGCTGCGCCCTCCCAAACCCTCCCAGGGGCCGGGGCCTGGGTGCGCGGGCCTCCGGCCCGCGTCCGCTGAGGTATGGGGAAACCCGGTTTCCCCCCTCGCCGAGGACTTATTTTCACGTTAGCTCTGGCATCTCCACGGGATCCTCGCGTGGCTCGCAGACCCCGCAGAACAAGGCCCGCGCGGTGACGATGGCCCGATGTCCCCCCTTCTGGCTGCGGTACACTGCCACGATATGCGGCATCTCGCGGGCATGCTCGCGGCACACCGCGCGCCCGCAGAAGACGCACACCCCATGGGCCGGTCGCTCGCAGTGCCAGCAGTTCATTGACGGTGCCTTTCTTCAATTGACAGGGGACGTACGCGGTGGAGGGGTATGCGGGGAGGCTTCGCCTCCCCGCATACCCCTGTTCCCGCCCGCGGCGGCCAGGCGGCCTGGCGCAACCCCCACGGCTCTCCGTCCGCGGGCGGACAACAATCCGGTTGGTGGAGGGCCTGCGGCCCTCCACTCCTCCTCGCCTTGCGGCACAGCAATCCAAGGCATGGTTCAAAACCTGCGGTTTGCGCTTGACCGTCTGGCGGCGAGGTGTGGAGGGGCCAGGCCCCTCCACAACCTCCCCCGTGGTCCCCTGTCGAGGCGAACGGTCACGTGCGTTTGAACCACGCCTGAAATCCAAAATCTACAATCCGAAAGAGTATCCGACCTCGATGACGCCAACCGCGGCCGGCGCCGCGCCCATGAACTGACTGCGCTCGTCGGTCGCGTAGGCCTCGGGGTGGGCCGGGTCGTACCAGCCCACGCGCCAGGTGTAGCGGCCCGGCGGCAGATCGGCGGGCAGTTCCAACTCGAACTCCTCGCGAATGATCGCCCCCACGGGCCACTCGGCCGTGGGCAGCAGGGCGAAGGTGGGCAGGTGGACGATCCGCCCCTCTACTCCGTCAAGGGTGCTGACAGGAATGAGACTGCGGTCGCTCGGGAGCGGCCCCGTGGCCGTCCAGGCAAAGCTGGCCCGGTAGCGCCGCCCCTCCAACGGCGCAAGCTCGGCGCCGAGGAGCCGGATGGGGCCGAAGTAAGCCGTGCGCGCCGGAAGGTCGTTTGTCGTTGCCACCGCTACTGCCTGTGACAGGAGCGCATCGGCGTTCCGCTCGAAGCGCAGCAGGCCGTCCTCGGCAACGCTGAGACCAAAGGCCGGGTCGCGCAGCAGCAGGGCGATCTCGCGGCGCTCGTAGGCGGGGCCGCCGAGGATCGTGGCGCCGTCAACGCTGCGCCAGTCGAAGAGCGCATCGGCCAGGACATAGTCAACCTGAGGCAGCAGCGCGGGCAACCGCTCGCCGCCGGGATCGTCGGGGTACCGCACGACGTAGAGGGTCTGGCGGTCGGCCAGGCGCGGGGCCAGAAACATCGAGGCGGCAATGGGCGCCGCGGGGGGCGGGGCATGGGTCGCCAGAAAGCGGTCCTTGAGCCGGTCACGGGCGGTCATCCCATAGGCCGACGGGTCAGCCCCCCACCCCGGCAGACCCATCCAGAAGGCCGGGTTGAGGGGCTGATCCACCAGCAGGGAACTGGTCAGGCCGACGATCGCTGTGGCAAAGAGCAGATCGGCGCGCCACTGACGCGCCTTCCCGCCGGGCGGGGCCGCGTCCGCGACGCGGCGCAGGCGCGCCGCGCCGTCAATGACGGCCATGACGAGGAAAGGCACGGCCAGGGCGTAGTGGTGATAGACGTAGTGGTAGCCCGCGCCCGGCCCGGTGCTGACCAGCACCGCCCCGATCAGCGGCGCGGCCAGCAGCAACCAGCGCCAGCCGCGCCAACCCACCCACAGCGCCGGCCCCACCACCACCAGGGCGGCCAGCGCCCGTTCGCCGGCCGTGGCCAGCAGCGTCTCGGTCGCGCCGAAGTAGTGAGCGATATAGTTATTGGCTACATGGACACCGCCGGCGGCCTCGAAGCGGGGGCGGATGACCAGGAAGACTAGCGCGCCGTAGAGACTGGCGGCGCCGGCGGTGATCAGACCTGTCCGGCGCTGCCCGCCCCAGAGAAACAGGTACGCGCCCAGCCCGGCCACGGCCACGGCAACATACACCTTGCACAGCAGGCTCAGCCCTACCCACAGCGCCGCGGCGCGGAGGTCGCGGCGATCGAACGCATCCATCGCCCAGAGCAGCAGGGGCATGGCCAGCGTATCGCCGTGGAAGTCGAAGAGCGCCGCGGTGAGGGCCACCGGGTAGAGCAAATAGATCAGCGCGGCGCAGCGGGCCGCCAGCGCGCTGTCGAGGCGGCGCCGGGCGATGCGGTAGGCGGGGATCGCTCCCGTCGCCGCCAGCAAGGTCTGGCCGAGCAGCAACCCGCGCGGGTCGGGCCAGAGGGCCACCAGCGGGACAAAGGCATAGTAGATGAGTTCGACATGCCCGGCCAGGCGCGAGACGTTGCCTCTGGCGGAAGTGAGCATCAACGGCTCGCCGCGCAGCACCGAGGCGATGGCCTGGTACATCGAGCCAAGGTCGAGGAGACCGGCGTTATAGCCGGCATAGCGCAGCAGACTTAACCCTCCTACGACGATCACATAGACGGCCATCGCCACCCAGAGGATCGGGTCACGGAAAACACGGTGCTCGCGTGTCGGTTGCTGCATTGAGATCGCCATCGAAATAACCTGACACCTGATGTGAACATACGCCCTCGGAGAGGGGTGTGGGGAAACCGGGTTTCCCCACGCCCCCGCCCGCAGGAGGGTTTAGGAAGGCTACGCCCTCAAGCAGGGGTATGGGGAAACCGGGTTTCCCCATACCCCCGCCCGCAGGAAGGTAAGGGCGCAGCCCTTGCGCAGGGGGATGAGGAAACCGGGTTTCCCCATTCCTCCGCCCGCAGGAGGGTTTGGGAGGGCTACGCCCTCAAGCAGGGGCATGGGCCACGCAGGCTTCATGCCGGGCGGCGGGCGATCACCCGGATGACGCCACTGGAGCGCATAAGCGCCGAGATCAACCCCAGTGGAGCGAATACGGCCACGGCCAGGGGGTTCTGGTAACGAACGAAGCGCGCCAGCGTGGTATGTCCACGGGCGGCCAGCCAGAAACGCGCGCTGCCGATCCACACATTCGGGGCAGGGTTGTGAATAACCTTCTCGATGCGCAGACCAGACCTTTCGAGCAGCGCGACCAGAGCAGGCTGCGGGAAGAGAAAAAAGTGGCGGGGAAACTGGTAACCGTACCAGTCCCGTCCAAAGATCCGCGCCGTGTGCGAATCGATATTGGGAATGGTAAAAATACAATAGCCTCCAGGCCGCAACAGGTGTGCAATCCTGGTCAAGGTTTCGCGGGGGTCGGGCAGATGCTCGAGCACATGGCGCATCAGGACGACGTCGAAACTGGCGGGAGGCAGGGAGACCTCGTCCAGTTGCCCGGCGCGAACATCGAGACCGTGGCGCGCGCGGGCGATGCGCGCCGCCTCGGCGCTCAACTCGAGCCCGAGAAGCCTGGTGCGCCCATACCGCCGGAGTTCGGCCAGAAACTCGCCCGTTGCCGAACCCAGTTCGAGAATGGCGCTATCCGCATTGGTGCGGGATACAATTTCCCGCACTTCCGGGCGCCAGGCGATGCGGCGCATCCACACCAGGAAGCGCTGGCGCTCACCCATGTAACTCTCGTAGGTGGGCGGGTAGATCTCGGCCAGTTCCTCGGGCGTATCAGGGCGTGGGCTCAAGTAGACCAGGCCGCAACCCCGACATTGTTGCAGGGTGTAGATGCGCCGGTTCTGGGGGTTATCGCGATCGTAGCCGGTGCAGAGCAGGCGCTGGTCAGGGCTAGCGCACAGGTTGCAGGTGATCGTTTTCACACCCCATTCCTCCAACCGCGCCGGCAGCCAGTTGAACCGCGGGCATGCGGCGGCGCCCGATGGCGAACCATAGCCCCCCGGTCAGGCCAACACATGTGCGCATGACGTGCAGAAAGATCGACAGGGAGAGCGCTTCCGCGGCGGTGACGCCTACGGTCGCCAGGAGCAGGATCATCGCGTGATCCTGCAAGCCCAGGCCATTGATGGCCACCGGCAGCACCGTAATCGCCAGCGCAATCGGGATGGTCGCAACATAGGCCAGAGGTCCGGCAGTGATCCCGAACGCCTGCCCGGCGCAAAAAACCGATAGGCAGATCACTGCCTGGCGCAAGACAGAGATCGCGCCGGCGGCGAACAGAATGCCCGGTTGCTGGCGAAAGCCAAGAATGCTCTGGTGCGCCTTGAGGATCCGCTCGCCAAAGCGCCGCCAGAGGAAACCCGGCGCCAGGCGCGCGCCCCACCGAAAGAGGGTGCGGCTGAAGAGGGCAACAACCCCCAGCGCGAAGATCAGCGTCGCCACAACCAGCGTTCCCATAATGGCGCGATCGCCCCAGACAACCGGAAGGAACAGGACCGCCAGGACGCCGACGAGGATCGTCACGGCCATGCCCACCACCCGGTCGATCACCACCGACGAAATAGCAGCCTCACGCTGGCCGGTATCGGGAACCAGCAGCAGCATTTTCATGACGTCGCCGCCAATCGAGGAGGGCAAAAACATGCTGAAAAAGGTGCTGAGCAGCGTGACCCGCGTTAGTTGCAAGAACGACTGCCTGACACCCACACCGATCAACACCACGCGCCAGCGCCAGATGAGCAGCGCAAACGAGACCAGGTTCAACACTCCCGCCAGCGCCAGCCAGTGTGGCCTGGTCTGCGCAAACACCCCCCCGATGCCCGCCACGTCCACCTGGGTGAAGAGCCAGCCAAGCAAGACAGCGGTAATCAGCAGGCGAATGACAAACTTTCGCATTGGTTAATCTTTCACCGAAACCGTTTCGGCCCCCGGCACCATGGGAGATGATCCGGCCCCCATGGCCTTACGGTCGAGAAGGGTATCGTAGACCGCATTGATCGTTGCGCCGATCGCGCGCCAGGAATAGCGTTGTTCGGCCCGGAGACGGGCGCGGCGACCCAGGTCGGCCCGGCGCGCGGGGTCGCGCAGCAAGGCGATGATCTGCGCCGCCAGGGCCACGCCATCGCCGGTGGGGGCGTAGACCCCGGCATCGCCGAGGGTCGCCAGATTACCCGGCAGGTCAAACGCGACGGTTGGCAGACCACAGGCCATGTAGTTCAGCAACTTGCCGTTGCCTTCCATCGGCGTGAGCTTGGCCGAAACCGCCAGATCGCCCAGCGAAAGGTAGCGCGCCGCCTGGGCATAGTCAATGCGTCCCGGCAAGGTGACATGGTCCGCGATCCCCAGGGCCCTGGCGCGGGCGCGGTAATGCTCTTCATTGGGATAGCCCATGAGCAGAACATGCGCCCTGGGGCAGGCGCGCACAATGGCGGGGATGGCTTCGAGCAACAGATCAACCCCCTGATAATCGCTCAATATGCCAAGGTACACCACCAGCAGACGTTCGCGGGGAATGCCAAGACGGGCATACAACTCGGCAAGGCGCTCCCTGGGATACGGCCTGAAACGATCGAGATCAACGCCATAGTCTACCGGAAAGACCTTTGCCTGGTCAAAGTCGAACATGCGCTGTAAGGTGTCGCTGATATAGCTCCACATGAGCATCCCGTCCACGCGGGCAATGATCTGGCGCTCGATGGCCCGAAACAGATGGAACAACCCGCTCTGCGGTCGCACAAAGCCGTGATTGACCAGTTCGCCGACCAGGCTCCCCTGCAGGTCGAGCAGCAGGGGCACGCCGAGCAAGCGGGCGATGGGGAGGGCCACTGCGGCGCCCTCGTGCAGATGGGCGTGGATGATGTGGGGCCGGTAACGGCGGGCCACCTGGAGCGCGCGGGCCATCAGGAGCACATCGAGGTACAACTTGTGCCACGATGGCCCGGCTGCTCCCTTCCGGTACCATGCAATCGGCGGGATGCGGTAGGTCGGGATGGAGCCGATCGTGTTGCCGAGATGATAGGTCACGATGGCGACATCGTTCCCGTTCACTTGCTGCGAACGCGCGACCTCGTAGATCTGGACGTGGCAGCCGCGGTCCAGGAAGTAGGGTGTTGGGGCCACCATGAGCACGCGCTTCTGCGCAGCCATCGTTCACTCCATGGGTACCTATGCTGTGCCAGCGCCGTTCAACTCCTCCCGCACCGCGTAGATCGGGCGGTTGCGGCCCTCGTAGTACACCCGCGTGATCAGTTCGCCCAGGAGACCCATCCCCAGCAACTGCACCCCTACCAGGACCAGGAACACCGCCAGCAGCGCCAGGGGCCGGTCGGCGATCGGCTGGCTGAGGATCAGGCGCACGTAGCCCAGATACAGCAGCAGCGCGGCGCCGATGGCCCCGCTCAGCAGGCCAATGCCGCCAAAGATCTGCATGGGCCGGGTGGAGTAGGAGAGCAGGAAGCGCACGGTGATCAGGTCGAGCAGGACGCGGGAGGTGCGCCCGATGCCGTACTTCGAGCGGCCGTACTTGCGCGCGGCGTGGTTGACGGGCACTTCGGCGACGGCCACCCCCTGCCACGAGGCGATCGCCGGGATGAAGCGGTGCAACTCGCCGTACAGATCGATGTTCTTCACCACCTCGGCCCGGTAGACCTTCAGCGAGCAGCCGTAGTCGTGGAGACGCACGCCGGTGGCCCAGGAGATCAGGTGGTTGGCGATGATCGAAGGGAGCCGCCGGCTGAGAAACGGGTCCTGGCGGCGGGCGCGCCAGCCGCTGACCACGTCGAAGCCGCTCTCGGCCTTCGCCAGCAGAGCCGGGATGTCGTCTGGGTCGTTCTGCAGATCGGCGTCAATGGTGATCACCCACTCGCCGCGGGCGCGGTCGAAGCCGGCGGCGAACGCGGCAGTCTGGCCGAAGTTGCGCCGGAAGCGAACCACCCGCAGACGCTCGTCGGCGGCGGCCAGGTCACGCAACAGTGCAAAGCTCCGGTCGCGCGAGCCATCGTCAATCGCCAGGATCTCGTAGGGATGCCCGAGACGCTCGAGGACGGCGGTCAGGCGGGCATAGAGATGGGGAATACTCTCTTCTTCGTTGTAGATCGGCGCCACCACGGAGAGGTAGGGACCGGGCGCTACCGCGCCGAGCGCTTGCAGATCGGGGGCCACGGCACAGGTGCTCATACGTGACTCCGGCACACGGTTCATCGCCTGTTCGCAGAGGTTCATGGTACGGCAGGCATACGTTCGCTGCGCGGCTCTGTGCGGAACCGTCCAGGAGGGGCGCTGGCTGCGCCTCCCCTTCGTACGTGCCCTGGTCATTGTAGCGCAGCGCCCTTACCGGTGAGAAGCACGGCGGCTGGGAAGATGGTCCCCATTGCCTGCGGCGGATGAGGATGGGGCAACCGGATTGCCCCATTCCCCTGCTCGAGCGGCACTATGTTGCAACGAAGGTGACCGCCCCCTCCCTGACCCTCCCCCGCCGGGGGAGGGAACCCGGCTCCTCCCCCTGGCGGGGGGAGGCTGGGAGGGGGGCAGAACCCTGCGAACGGTTTTCACATCAGCCGTCCATGCGGCTCCGCCGCACAACGCCGCAATGAACATAAGGTTCTTCTTGGGAGGGCTGCGCCCTCCCAGACCCTCCCAGGGGCCGGGGCCTGGGTGCGCGGGCCTCCGGCCCGCGTCCGCTGAGGGATGGGGAAACCCGGTTTCCCCACCCCCCTCGCCGAGGGCGTATGTTCACGTTAGCCGTCCATGCGGCTCCGCCGCACAACGCCGCAATGAACATAAGGTTCTTCTTGGGAGGGCGAAGCCCTCCCAAACCCTCCCAGGGGCCGGGGCCTGGGTGGGCGGGCCTCCGGCCCGCGTCTGCTGAGGTATGGGGAAACCCGGTTTCCCCACCCCCCTCGCCGAGGGCGTATGTTCACGTTAGCCGTCCATGCGGCTCCGCCGCACAACGCCGCAATGAAAATAATTCTTGGGAGGGCTGCGCCCTCCCAGACCCTCCCACCGGGTGGGGGGATGGGGAAACCCGGTTTCCCCATTCCCCTGGGTGAGGGCTTTGCCCTCCCAAACCCTCCCCCGGGCGGGGGAATGGGGAAACCTGGTTCCCCCATGTTCACGTTAGACGAGCCCCTTTTCCCGAAGGCGCCGTTGCAGCGCCGCCGAGCCGGCGTACGGCCCCGTCACCTCGGCAAGTCTGGCGTCGAAGACGGCCTGCTGGCCATGATGCGCGGCCAGGTCGCGCAGTTCGGCCAGCAGGGCGACCCCTTCATCGTAGCCGCTGGCGGTGCGCCTGGCCAGCAGGCCGGACACACTCGCCCAGACCTCGGCCTCGCGCCGGGCCAGGGCCTCCAGTTTCGCCAGCCGGGCGCGCTCGGCGGCCTCGCGCTCTCGCTGGAGCCGCAACTGCTGCTGCCGCTGCGCGGCGGTCCGGAGTTCGGCAAAGGTGCGGCGCCCGGGCAAGGTCGCCGGCCCATGGGCCCCACCGGCCTCACGCAGGCGCCGCAGAAGCTCGGCGCCCACATCCGTCTCGCCGCGGGCCACCCGCACCAGGAAGGCATTGCGCTCCGCCTCGGGCAGCAGGGCAACCCAGCGCTCCAGCGGCTCCGTGGTCGCCTCCAGCGCCGGACTGGCCGCGGCAGCCGCGGCGATCAGATCTTGATCGATGGCGAAGAACTCGGCGAACGCCTCCAGCGCGGGATCAAGCTGGCCCAACCCCGGGGGCACAGGCGGCTCGACCAGGGCCTCGGGGCTTTCGTAGCCCTCTTCGTCCTCGGCCCATCCGGCGCGATCCATCGCGCAGCGCAGCCAGAAGAGGTACAGCGCCCGCAGGTCGCCGCGCAGGATAGCCTCGCGCAGGGGGATGAGCGGGTCAAGCAAGCCCTCGCCCTCGATCCAGCCATAACTCTCATACTCACGAATCTCGAAGCGGAGCACAAGGTGCTGCGGCATCGTCAGAAGTTCGCCCGCATAGCCCTCATCTTCACCAGGCAGGTAGGGCTGCAACGATCCAGCGTCCACAGCGCCCGCGGGAAAGCGGAAGGCCAGCATCTTCGTGCCCCAGTTGGCGATGTAGAGCAGAGCATCGAAGTGCTTCTCCAGCACCTCCAGGGGGTCCCCGCGGAAGCTGCCATACGAATAGTTGAAGGCGGCGCGGGTCGGGCTCAGATCCACGCGTTTGGAGAGCCGGCGCATCTCCGCCTGCTGCTCGGCAGTGAGTCGCCGGTCAATGGTCTGGAACTCGTAATACTCGTATTCGCTCATGGTTCGGCAACCTCCACAAATGACATAATGACGCGTCCGGCATCTTGCGTCAGGCATGGGTTCGCTGCAAGGCCTGGCGCGACCCGTTGCGGCGGGGCGCGGCGGGCCTGGCGCGCCGCGCCCCGCTAACAGTGGAGTATATGCGACCCGACCAGGGAGTGGCAAAAGGTCTTGACACAGCACCTGTTCACACGTGAGATTTCTGGCAGGGAGGCGGAAACGCAAAGAAACCTGGTTCACAAACGTGTGCATAGGGGAGGAATCTCCCTTCCTGGCTCCGACCAGCGACGCAGGGGCGATCGGTCCCGGCGAACGATGTGCGTTGTAACTCCGCGGAGTATCCTGTTCTCAGATAGATCAAGACCGGTGGCCAGTACCCTGTGGCGTGCAACCCTGCCGGTCTGTCCATCCACTTCCGCGACTGTCCCTGGTGGGTCAGTCGCTTTTTTGTTACACTCGCGCGGCGCAGCGGCACATCACCAGGATATGGGGAACGGTAAGCGTTCACCTTTCTCCTGGGATCGCGGGCATCTTGCCCGCGGAGACGCGACTGAGGGCGGGACGTCCTCGCTCCCAGGCGCGTAGGTTACCCCAGGTGTGAACAGTTCCGGGGAAAGCTGGGTTCCCCATCCCCTGCCCCCGCGGGAGCGTCCACCGCCCTACCGCCGGATAGCGGACCGGCGAAGCGTGCCTGCGCACCTTTGCCATATCCAGTGGGGAGGCCACATCCCGCAATCAAAAATCTACAATCCGAAATGGCGAGATCCTCACTCCTCAGGAAGGGGTTCCACCATCCAGCCTATCCGCGAACGGGGGCTATAGGTCACCAGGTACCGGCCCTCGGGTTGAAGCGCTTCCCACCTCTCGCGGCTTATCTGAAGCGTAACAGGAGTATCAAAGACCGCGTAGAACTGTTTCGGGTTGCGCGCGGAACTGAACTTGCGCGTCAGGCGCGCCGCGTGGACATGGGCCACGCCGTCGCGCAGGTCCAGGGCGATGCTGTAGACGCGCCACGCCACGAACCCGAGCGACACCAGGGTTATGGTCAGGCCCACGATGATAAAGACCCTGACGATCGGCGCGTTACCGCTGGCGATGAACAGGCAGGTAAAGATCGTGCCCAGGCCGATGACGCAGGCCCCGATCAGGGCCACCATCAACCAGGCGATGCTCTTGAGGGTGTTTTGCTGTTCGATGGTGAGAGGAATGCGGTGCATAGCTTCAGCAGGCGCTTATGATTGTGTTTGGAAAGGCTGCGCCCTCCCAAACCCTCCCGCGGGCGGGGGTATGGCAACGTGGCTCGTTATCGTGCTCGCTCGTATCCCCAAACCCTCCCGCGGGCGGGGGTATGAGGGAACCTGGTTCCCCCATGTTCACGTTAGCCCATACCGCCCAGGGCGATAAACAGGAGCGTGCCCAGACAGAGATAGCTTCCATAGGCGATATAGGTCGGCGTGGGCCGCCCGGCGCGCCGGGCGATGAGGATGCCCGCTGAGACGACGCCAGCCAGGAGCATGCCGTAGAACAGCGCCGGGGCCAGGTTGAGCAACCCTACTGCCGCGCCGATGAAGATGGCCAGGTAGACATCGCCGAGACCAAAGGGCACGCCAGAACCGGGGAAGAGGAGACGGGCCGTCAGGTAGAACATCATGAAAACGAAGCCGCCGGCGAGCGCGCCGAGAGCGACGTTGAGCCAGTTCAGGCCGGCGAGCGGTCCGGCGACGAGGGCCACCAGGGCCGCGCCAAGAATGACGAAGGTGTAGATGTACCGGTAGAGCCAGTCGATCGCCCCGGTGACGATCAGCACCGCACAGACAAAGGCCAGGTAGAAGAAGGCCGGGCCGAAGCCATAGAGGTGGTAGAGCCGCAGCAGAATGAGCGCGGTGAGCAACTCAACCAGAGGATAGATCCAGTGCAACGGGCGCCCGTCGAGGGCGCGGCCCCGTTGGAGCAGCCAGCCGGCCACGGGGATCACCTGCCAGGGGGCCAGGGGGGCGCCCGTGCGGGTGCAGCGCGGCCAGCCGAGCAGGCGCCGCTCGCGCGGAATGCGAATGATCAGCAGATTGAGCAGCGAGCCGAGCATCAGTCCGGCCAGAAAGACCAGCAGCGCGGGAAGCATGCGAATGTCCGTAGCGTGTACAGCGGAGGATCGCGCCGGCCAGGAAGGAAGCGGCGGTCGCCTCCGCGCCCTGCGGGGAGATCCTGGCCACGGTATCATACCAGCCAGGCGCAACCAGGGGTATGCTTCGGTCGAACCAGCCAGGGCTACGTCAACGTCGTCCGCCCGGCAACTGAAGCTGCGGGCTAGCCTATGCGAAGCCCGCTTTCGCGGGCTCCATAGGCCACGCAGGTGGCCTTCGCAGCCGTAGCCGAGGCGTTTACGCCCACGGCGCGGACGATTAACCGGACGTTGACGTAGCCCTATTGAACCGCCCCCGGCGCTCATTCCCCTCACCCCGTCTCCTGCAGCGCGGCGCGCATGACCGCGAGGGGAGCCGGGCGCCCGGTCCAGCGGGTGAAGGCCAGGGCGCCCTGGTGCAACAGCATGCCCAGGCCATCGCGGGTGGCGGCGCCGCGCGCCGCGGCCTCGCGCAGCAGGCGCGTGGGCCGGTAGACCATGTCGTAGACCAGGGTGCGCGGGCCGACGGGGGGATCGGGCAGGGGCGTCTCGCCCTCGCGCCAGCCGAGGGCCGTGGCGTTGACCAGCAGGTCGCAGGCGGCAAGATGCTCGCGCAGGTCAGGGTCGCGCAGATCGAGGGCGATCAGGGTGGGCGGCGGCTCGCCGGAGGCGGTCAACCCCTGTTCGTCGGTGATGCCGATGAGCAGGTCGGCGAGCAGGTCCTCGGCGCGCTCGACGGTGCGGTTGGCGATCACCAGGCTGCCGACCCCGGCCCCGGCCAGGGCGAAGGCGGCGGCGCGGGCCGCGCCGCTGGCCCCGAGGATCACCACGCTGCGCCCAGCGAGGTCAACGCCAGCGTCGGCCAGATCGGCGCGCAGGGCCGGGGCGTCGGTGTTGGCGCCCACCAGGGCGTCGCCGTCTTTGTAGATCGTATTGACCGCCCCGATCAGCGCGGCCTGCTCCTCGAGCCGGTCGAGGAGCGGGATAACCGCCTGCTTGTGGGGCAGGGTGACGTTGGCGCCGAGGTATTCCGGGCCGCGCAGGGCCGCCACGCGCACCGGAAGTTCGGCTGCGGTGGTGCGCAGCGCCTCGTAGCGCGCGGCGATGCCGAGGTGTTGCAGGGCGGCGTTGTGCATGTGCGGCGAGCGGCTATGGGCCACCGGATCGCCGATGAGGATAATGCGCTGCATAGGTGCGTTTCCCGCGCGCAACCCGGAGGGTCACGCTCGCATTGCTTCCGGCGGGCATGGAGGTGGGGAAACCGGGTTGCCCCATCTCCATGCTCGAGCGGCAATCCGTTGCAACGAAGGTGCCTGCCCCCTCGCCAGCCCTCCCCCGCTGGGGGAGGGGTCCGGCGCCTCCCCCCAGCGGGGGGAGGTTGGGAGGGGGGCTGCGGCGCCGCATGCGCTAACGTGAACATAAGCTCTCGGAGCGGGGCATGGGGAAACCCGGTTTCCCTATTCCCCTGCGGGGCGGGGGCGTGGGGAAACCCGGTTTCCCCACATCCCTCGCCGAGGGCCTAAGTTCACGTTAGGGCACTTCCGGGAGGGTTGCGCGCTTCTGCCCCCCGCGGGAAGCGCCCGCGCGGGGGGGCTACTGGCAGGCGAGCCATTCGGCCTCGTAGCGCTGAAACTCCTCGTAGGCGGCGGCGAAGTTGTGGCTGCCGTCTCTGGCGCAACTGGCGACGAAGAACAGGTAGCCGGCGGCGGTGTCGGGTTGCGCGGCGGCCTTCAGAGCGGCGAGGCCGGGGGCGGCGATGGGGCCGGGCGGCAAGCCGGGATTGAGCCGGGTGTTGTAAGGACTGGCGATCCGCAGATCCTCGTCGGTCAAGGTTTTGCGCCACCAGGCGCCTTCCGCGGCGCTGTAGCCCGCGGCGTACTGCACCGTGGCGTCCGAGCCGAGGGCGCCGCCGACGATCGGCGCGTACTCCGGCTTGAGCCGGTTCCAGAACACCCCGGCGATCAGCGGCATCTCATCGAGGCGCGCCGCCTCACGCTGGACGATGGAGGCCATCGTCACCAGGTCGTGCACCGTGGCCCCCGGCACCTGCACGCCGCGCTCGATGGCGGCATACTGCTCGACAAAGCGGGTGAGCATGGCGCGAATGACCTCCTCGGGGCGCGCCTGTTGGGGGAAGCGGTAGGTGTCAGGGAAGAGGTAGCCTTCAAGCGAGGCGCCTTCGGGCATGCTGCTCAGCAGGAAGAACTCCTTGCGGAAACGCTCCCCGTCGCGGGCGACGGCCAGGAAGTCCGTCGCGCCGGTTACGCCAGCCGCTTCCAGGATGGCGGCGATTTCTTCCAGCCGCGTTCCCTCCGGGATGGTCACCTGCACCTCAGCCATACGGCTGTTCTGCAGAGCGATCAGGATCTGGCTCATGGTCATGGTCGGGCTGAGGATGAAGCGCCCGGCCTGCAATTCGTTCTCCAGCCCCTGGCTGCGGGCCAGCAGGGTAAACAGGGCCGGCTGGCGGATCAATCCCCTGGCCTTGAGGGCCGTGGCAATCTCGCCGGCCGAGGCGCCCGGCTCAACAATGAACTCGACCGGGTCGCCCGCCGCCGCGGCAGGGGCGCGGATCTCGCTCAGGATGACATAGCCGCCGCAGGCGATCACCAGGGCGAAGAGGCTAATGCCCAGCATGAGGGCGCGCACGTGGCGCATCACGGTGAACCTCCCCGCATCACCCCCTCTGCGCGCAACGCCCGGCAGCCGGCGGACGCGCCGCGCGCCTCGTTTTCGCAGGGGCCATTATAGCATTCTTTCGCCCCGGCCCCTATTCGCTCTGCATGCCTTCCTCTCGGGAAAGCATGTTTTCTCGATGAACCCGAAACCGGATACTCTGGTTATAGCTCCGTGCTAGAATTGTAGCCGCAATAGGCTATCAAGCCCTTCATGCGGCTGCGCCTCACAACGCCGCAATGAACCTACGGTTGTTCCTGGGAGGGCTGCGCCCTCCCAAACCCTCCCACCGGGTGGGGCTATGGGAAAACCGGGTTTCCCCATCCCCCTGCTCCAGCAGCCTATTTTCACGTTAGAGGTCTCCAGATGATCCATTGGATTGAAACCCTTACCACTGTCACGGCCACCGATCCCGATACCAGGCGCCGTGGACGGATCCTGATCATCATTTGCCTGGGCATCGTGGCCATGCTCTTGAGTCTCGGACTTGGGCTGACGTTGCTACAACCATCGCCTGGACGCTTTCTTAACCTCGGGCTGGCATTGATGGTATTTGCCGGGGCAGCGGCCCTGGCGCGAAAGGGTCTGGTTACCGCTGGCGCCTATATCCTGATCGTGCTCAGTAGTATCGGGGCGTTGAGCGGTGTGTTTCTGAACCCGACTTCTCCGTTCAACTCGTTTTACCTGATCATCGGAGTGCTATTGTCCAGCATCCTGCTTCCTCCGCAGCAAATCTGGATCGTGCTCGGACTGTTGATCGCCGGAGTTGCAGGCACCCTCGCTCTAGTTCCACCGGCAACCCGTGAGGCGATCAATCTGCATCTAGCAATGGCCCATCTGACGGTGCTGCTCAGTGTCAGCGCCTTCATTTCCTTTATCGGGGCGCGGGGTCTGGAGCGCGCGCTGCGCGATGCGGATACGGCCCGGCAGCGCCTCGAAACGACCAACCGGCAGTTGTCCGACATCAATGCCACGTTGGAGGCGCGGGTCACGGAACGCACCGCAAGGCTGCGGCAACTGGTGGAAGAACAGCGCGCCACCGCGGCGCAACTGGCCGAGAGTCTCCAGGCCCAACAAAAGCTGAACGAGTTGTTCATGGCCGTGGCGCTGCCCATCATCCCGGTGAGCGATACGACGCTGGTGATCCCGCTGATCGGCAACATTGATACCCATCGCGCCCAGCACCTGTTCACAACGGTGCTCAATGCGCTCGCCGAGCAGCGTGTCCGCACCCTGATCCTGGACATGACCGGCGTGGCGCTGGTTGACACGCAGGTTGCGGCGGCGCTCCTTCAGGTGGCCCAGGCCGCCCGTCTGATGGGAGCCGAAACGATACTGGCCGGCATCCGGCCCGAGGTCGCCCAGACACTGGTCAGCCTGGGCGCCGATCTCAGCGACCTGCGCACGACCGCGAATTTGCAGACGGCATTGTCATCTATCGCCAACGTGAACCTGGCCCGTTGAAGATGGGGGCTGGAGAAATCAGGTTTCCCCAGCCCCCATCTGTGAGAAGGTTTGCGAGGGCGCAGCCCTCGAGCAGGGGGTCGGGGAAACCCGGTTTCCCCATATCCCCACCCGCCGGGCGGTTCGGCGCGCGACGGGAGCATCCCGCATAGCCCTGCTGAAAGCATGTCGAAGCATCCAAACACGATGGAGAAACGCACCGCCCTCCTGGGCCGCCTCTGGGCGCGCTGGTGGCACCTCTGGGGCCTCAGCCTGTGCTACATGGGGCACACGACCCACGACCGCTCCTTCTACCGCGCCGGGGTCGGCTCGTTTCAGCGCGCCACCCGCTGCTGGCCCGACTTCGCCCCGGCGCACTACCGGCGCGGCCTCATCCGCGGGCGCGAACTGGGGGAGTACGCCGCCGCTATCGCCGATCTGGAGCGCGCCAGCGCGTTGCTCCCCGAGTGGCCCGAACCCTACCTGCAACGCGGCCTGTTCCATCGCTTCAACGGCAAGCCCGCGCAGGCCCTCGCCGACCTGCGGCGCTTCGTCGAACTGTCCCCCGAGGGCTACTGGCGCGATGAGGCCGGCAGGCAGATTGCCGCCATCGAAGCCGAGAGCGCCGGGGGCATGGTATAATCGCCGGCAAGGGTCGCCGCAGCTTGAATCCCCGCCAGCAGGTCTCCCATGCCTACCTACCACGCCTGGTTCGCCGCTCAGGATGATCCCGACGAGCGCTACCCGCTGACCGAGGTGGTCTACTACTCGCGCTCCGGCGGGTTGCTCGAAGTGCAGCACGATCTCGAGGCCCTGCGCCAGGTGAGCGCCGAGGAGTGGAAGCGCCTCTTCGACCGCCGCTGGATGCGCACCGCCTGGCCCTATGGTTCCGGCGTCTGGGGCAAGAAGGAGTGGGTCTGCCCCGAACTGGACGACGCGAACGTCGTCAGCATGTTCGAGGGCGGCACCAATCTCTTCTGGGCCGAGCGCTTCGGTCGCGAGATCGGCGTTGAGGACTTCTGGATCAAAATGTGCGGCAATAGCCATACCGGGTCGTTCAAGGACCTGGGCATGACCGTGCTGGTGAGCGTCGTCAAGCAGATGATCCGCGAGGGCAAGCCCATCCGCGCGGTGGCCTGCGCCTCCACCGGCGACACCTCCGCGGCCCTGGCGGCCTACGGGGCCGCGGCCGGCATTCCGACAATCGTCTTCCTGCCCCGCGGCAAGGTCAGCGTGGCCCAACTGGTGCAGCCGATCGCCCACGGGGCCACTGTCATCGCCCTCGACACCGACTTCGACGGCTGTATGCGCATCGTGCGCGAGATTACCGCCGACCCCAACAATGGCCTCTACCTGGCCAATTCGCTCAACTCCTTGCGCATCGAGGGCCAGAAGACCGTCGGCATCGAGATTGTCCAGCAGTTCGACTGGGACGTGCCGGACTGGATCGTCATCCCCGGCGGCAACCTCGGCAACACTTTCGCCCTGGGCAAGGGCCTGCTGATGATGTACGACCTGGGGTTGATCTCCCGCCTGCCGCGCATCGCCTGCGCCCAGGCCGAGCACGCTAACCCGCTCTACCGCGCCTACCGCAATGACTGGCGCTACGAGCCGATCACCGCCGGGACCACCGCGGCCTCGGCCATCCAGATCGGCGCGCCGGTCAGCATCAACCGGGCCATCAGCACCCTGCAACGTTTCAATGGCGTGGTCGAGCAGGCTAGCGAGCAGGAACTTGCCGATGCCGCGGCGCGCGCCGATCGCACCGGCGCCTATGCCTGCCCACATACCGGCGTGGCCCTGGCCGCAGCAATCAAACTGGTCGAGCAAGGCGTGATCCGGCGCAGCGACCGGGTGGTGGTCGTCTCAACCGCCCACGGGCTGAAGTTCAGCCGCTTCAAGATCGAGTACCACGAGGGCCAGTTGCGTGAAGTGGTCAGCACCTACGCCAACCCGCCCATCGAACTGCCGCCCGACGTGGACGCCGTGCGCCGCGTGCTCGATGCGCGTATGGCCGCATAGGAATCTGAAGCGCGTATGGTCATCACCGGCTACGCCCGGCGCGTCAGCGCCTCCCTGACCCCCTGGCAGGTGATCGCCCCCGAGGTGGTCGCTCGCGGCGATCCGGCGGACATCGCCGCTCATTGTCTCGCGGCAGTTGACGCGGAGTTTGCCGAACGCACCCGCGAGGGTGACGTGCTAGTGGTGGACGGAGCGCTGTCCGGCGGCGAGGGGGCCGAGGCGGCGGTGCTGGCCCTGCAGGCCGTGGGCGTCGCGGCGCTGATCTGCCGGGAGGCGGCGGCGGACCTGGTCGCCGCCGCTGAAGCTTACGGCCTGCCGGTGTTGAGTCTGCCCCCCGCCGCGGCTCACCTCGCCGAAGGGTCGCTCCTGCGGCTGGATCTCGAGCGCGGGCGCCTCGAGGGCGATGGCGTCACATGGCCCTTCACCCCGCCGGGGCCGGCGGCCCTCGCGAGCGCGCGCCGGGCGCAGGCGCTGGCCCGCATGCGCCGCGTGGTCGAGGAGGAGGGCCTGGCCGAGGGGTAATACGATTTGGGATTTTAGATTTTGGATTTTAGGCATGGTTCAAACGCACGTGACCGTTCGCCTCGACACGGGACCACGGGGGAGGTGGGGAGGGGCCAGGCCTCTCCCCACACCTCCCCGCCAGACGGTCAAGCGCAAACCGCAGGTTTTGAACCACGCCTCAGGCGTATGGTTCACCCCCTACGTTACCGTTGACAGGACGCACAGAGGCCGTGCCACCCCGCACCTGCCGTTCTGCCCACGGCGGCAGACTCCTTCGGTTCGCGCCAGGGCGCGCCCCCGCCGCGGGCGGACCAACGGGATCGGGGTTGGCCAGGCCCGCCGCGCCTCCCCCCACAAGGAGTGTGAGACGCGAGCCGGCAGGGAGGCCCGCAGGACACAGGAGGGCCAGTATGCGCGCGAAAGAGTTCCGGCGCCTGGTACACGACCTGGTCCGGTCGGGGGAGGCCGTCCCGCCCCGCTGCCGGCATGCCGTCGAATGTGGGGGCTGCGCCTTTCAGGACCGGGCCTACCCCGCGCAACTCGCCGCCAGGCGCGCCGCCCTGGAGCGCATCTTCGCCGAGGCCGGCATAGCGGCGGCCACTCCAACCGCAGCCTTTGAACTCATCCCCTCCCCTGATCCCTTCGGCTATCGCACGCGCATGGACTACGTGGCCACCAGGGGGCACTTCGGCCTGCGGGCGCGCGGACGCTTCAACCATGTGGTCGATCTGGAAGAGTGCCACCTCATTCCTCCAGAAGCCTTCGCGGCGGCCCGCGCGGTGTGGGCGGCGGCCCGCGCCCTGGGCCTGCCCGACTATGACGTGCGGCGCCACGAAGGCTTTTTGCGCTACCTGGTCGTGCGCCGCAGCCCCGACAACGAACTGCTGCTCGCGGCGGTTACTGCCGCCGGAGAGCCGGAAGCGGCCATGGAGCGCCTGGCCACCGCAGCGCTGGAGCAACCCGGCGTGGTCGGCTTCCACTGGCTGCGCAACGCCACCCTGACCGACCTCTCCTTCGGCGCGCCGGTGCGCCACTGGGGCGCCGCGACGCTGAGCATGCGCGTCGGGTGCCTGCGCCTGGCGATAGGCCCCAATACCTTCTTCCAGAACAATGTGCATCTCCTGGAGCGCCTCCTCGACGACGTGAGCGCCGCGGTCGAGCCCGGGGCGCGCGCCGCCGTGGCTGACCTGTACGGCGGTGTGGGCCTGATGGGGCTGACCCTGGCGCCGCGCGTGGCCCGCGTGGTCTGCGTGGAGGCGCTGGAGGAGAGCGCCGCCCTGGCGCGCGAGAACGCCGCAGCGAACGGCATCGCCAACATCGAGCCGGTCGCCGCTGACGTAGGGACGTATTTGCGCGCCCAGGGGCCGGGCGCCTTCGATGTGGCGGTGCTCGACCCGCCCCGCACCGGCCTCGGCCCCGATGTTTGCCGCGAGCTGCTGCGCGTCGGCCCGCGCCGGATCATCTATGTCTCGTGCAACCCGCTCACCCAGATCGAAGATCTTCTCGCGCTTGCCCCGCACTACGCCGCGCGTTTCCTCCGCGGCTATGACATGTTTCCCCATACCCCCCACGTAGAGACCCTCGCTGTGCTCGATCGGGCGTGACAGCAACGCTTCCCGGCACGTCGGCTGGAGCAGGGCGTGGGGAACCCGGTTTCCCCCTCCTCCTGCGCGCGGGCTGCGCCCTCGCCTTCCCGCGGGCGGGGGCGTGGGGGAACCTGGTTCCCCCATGTTCACGTTCGGCCCCGTGCGCGGGGCGCACACCGCCCGATGAACATGGCCTGGGAGCGCGGGCGTCCCGCCCGCGTCGGGGCTCCGCGGGCAAGGTGACGGCCCCCTCCCTGACCCTCCCCCGCTGGGGGAGGGAACCCGGCTCCTCCCCCCGCTGGAGGGAGGCTGGGAGGGGGGCTGAACGCTGCGAACGATGTTCACATCAGCCGTCCATGCGGCTGCGCCGCACACGAAGAGGATGAACACAGGTTCTTCTTGGGAGGGCTGCGCCCTCCCAAACCCTCCCGGGGATGGGGGTATGGGGAACTCGGGTTTCCCCCTCCCCCTGCGCACGGGCTGCGCCCTCGCCTTCCCGCGGGCGGGGGTATGGGGGAACCTGGTTCCCCCATGTTCACGTTAGCGCTCACGAGCTTGCAGCGTCTCTATGCAGGGCTAGTGCAAAGTCCTTGGGGCGTTGCCCCAAACCCCAGTTTTTGAAAAGAGTATCGCGGGGGCGGCTCCGCCGCCCCCGCACCCCCACCGGAGGTGACTTTGCAAGAGCCCTGCGTCTCTATGACGCTTCGGATTGAAAATCGGCGGATCCATGGTAAAATAAGAACATTAGTTCTCATTTTACAAGACGTACGCGGTCGCCTTCCGGCGGGGAGGGGCGGAGGGCCTGCGGCCCTCCAGGAACCCTTCCATTCGTTTCTCGTTGGGCCGGGATGCCTGGCCGTCGCGGGTAGGCAAGGGGAGTATGCGGGGAGGCTGCGCCTCCCCGCGCCCCTCCACCGCGTAAGCCAGCCCCCCCATCGGGAATACGGGTAAACCTGGTCTCCCGTATCCCCGACGGGAGTGCGCACGGTACGTTCTTGAAGGGACGTGGCGGCCGGGGAAGGACGCGCCTCACCGACCCTCCCATGGCCAGGGGCGTGGGGAAATCAGCTTTCCCCACGTCTCATCAAGGGCACGCGTGGCGGGGTCTCAAACAGGAGGGTCCGGGAGGGCTACGCCCTCCTAGAACACCCTCTTCTCCGAGCACGGTGGGCGCGGGCTACGTCCACGCGAACACACCTGGAGGAAGGAGGTCAGCTATGGCGGTGACGAGCAGGGAACTCGGCAGGAACATGCCCACGGTCCCCCGGAGCCTGGGGCCAATGGCCTACGCGCTGACGTTCGCGCTGGCGGCGCTGGCGATCCACGTACTGGTCGGCGCAGTGGTGGAGCGCGCGCGGGTTACGCTCGATGATCTGCGCTATGGCCGGCCCCGCACGGCCCACGTGACGGGGTACGTCGGCCATGGCGCGGAGGACGCCGGGCGCCCAACCCATATTGTCGCCATGAACCTGGAACGCCAGGTAGTGGTGCTCGAACTGCCCGGGAGCGACCCACAACAGGCGCGTAGTTTGCCGGGGCCGTACCTGTTTGGGGAGCGTCAAGATCTTGCGCCTGTGGTATTATTGCTGCGGGATATGGACGGTGACGGCCTCCAGGATCTGGTGCTCACGGTCAGCAACGAACAGGTCGTCTACCTCAATCGCGAGGGCGCATTCCGTCTTCCCACGGCGGAGGAGCAGGCACTGCTGGTGCAGGAGCAACTTCCGTGAGTGCATCCGACGACCAGGATCGTCCGGCGGATCAACGGCGGCGGCGTGAGCCTCTCTTTCCACTGGAGGGCGAGGACGTCGCCCGTAAGAAGCGCCCTCCTCAGCCGCTTTCACCCCTCTTCGCCGAGGACGAAGAGAACCTTCCCACCTTCGCCGCGACCCGTCTCGACCGCGCGGGCCGGTCCGGTCGCGATCCTCGACCGGGGGAGGATTGCTCCCCCGCGACGTCGAGCGATGGGGAGTCCGCTGAACAAGGTGGTCTTCCGCGTGCCGTGCCGGCGCGCGCCCCGGGGCCTGCTGGCAGGCACGCGGCGCAGCCAGGCTACGACCGGTCGCCTGCCAGCAGGCGCCGGGGCGCCGATGCGCCCGCCCCGGCGCCCCCCGTGGACAGGCCAGACCCGCGAGTGCGCCCTTTCGCCCCCCCTGACACCGCGCCCGGCGCGTCCGGTGAACTGGCGCGGCCGAATGGTGATGAGCGGCACGTTGTCGCGCAAACGGAGCGCCCGCGAACCCGGCTCGACACGCGCCGTGCTCATGCCGAGGATGACCGGCGCGACACGGGACCGGCAAGGGCGCCGCGCCCGGCGCGGCAGGGGGAAGCGCCAGACACCGGCCAGGGGCTGGACCCGCTGGCATTGCTCGACACGTTCCTTGGTCCGCTCACGCTGGCATTGCCGGCGGAAGTCAGGCATTGGAGCAAGGTCGCGCTGATCGCGGTGGCGAGCCTGGCGGTGATCATCGCCCTCCGGGGCGGGCCAGGCGATACACCGCTGGGCCGCTGGGTGGACGCGCGCCTCAACGGCCATGAAGGCAGCGCGGCGATGGCGGGCGCCGTGGCGCGCCCGGTGGGCGATTATACCGTCGAAGGGCCGCCCAGTCTCACCCCGCAGCAGATTGACGCTATCCTGTCCTCCTATGGCTCCCCCGCCGCGGGAACGGGCACCGACTGGTACAACCTCGGCCTCCGCTACGGGATTGACCCGGCCTTCGCCGTGGCCTTCTTCATTCACGAAAGCGGGGCCGGCACCAATCCCAACTGGGCCGGGCTCAAGCCCGGCGGCGGCACGACCCATAACATCGGCAATATCATCTGCGCCGGGTATCCCACATGCTACGGGCGCTTTCGCGACTACGGCTCCTGGGCCGAGGGCATCGAAGACTGGTACCGTCTGATCTCCGTTGAGTACATCCAGGGTCGCGGCACGCGCACCGTGGCCGAGATCATCCCCATCTACGCCCCGGCCTTCGAGAATGATGTGCAGGGATACGTCAACGTCGTTCAGCGCCTGGTGGACGAGTGGCGGGCGCAGTTCAGCTCCCCTGCCCAACCCCTGCGGGGTCGTGGCATGCCCGACGAGACCAGGCCCCACGGAAACCCGCTGCGAGCACCGAATACGGTGATCACCCAGGGCTACGGCGCCGGCTCCCACACCCCCGTCGAGGTCTGGGGCGCCATTGATCTGGCCCTCGATGGCGACGGCGATGGCAAGGCCGATCCCGAAGGCACGTGGGAGCGCCCGATCTACGCCACCCATAGCGGCGTGGTCACGATCACCGCCAACAGCCACCCGGCGGGCAACCATGTCTGGGTCACCAATGCCGCCTATCGCACCGGCTACGCCCATCTGGCCTCCTTCGCCGTCAGCGACGGCCAGGAGGTGCGCCGCGGCGACCTGATCGGCACCATCGGCTCCACCGGGATGTCGTCCGGTCCGCACCTGGATTACCAGGTCTGGGTCCGGCGCGGCGAGCAGTGGGTGAACGTCAATCCGCTGGAATATGGCGCGCTGGAGCCGATGCCGTAGGCGCAGCTCGTCGAGCCACGCACCGGCTGCAACACGAACCGTTCGTTTACCGTCCTATGTTCGGTTAGACACAATACTTTTCAAATGAGGTGACTGCCCCCCTCTCCAGCCCTCCCCTGCCGGGGGCGAGCGTGCGGCTCCTCCCCCCAGCGGGGGGAGGTTGGGAGGGGGGCTAAAGCGCCGCGTTTGCTTATTTAACAGGTATTGCTCCCAGACCCTCCCGAGGGCCGGGGTGTGGGGAAACCGGGTTTCCCCAGACCCCTCTCGACGCTAGCGTTGGAGGGGCGCGGGGAGGCTGCGTCTCCCCACACCTTCGGCGTGCCGCCCGCGGCGGCAGAGGGGAAACGGGGGTTGCCCTCCTCCCAACTGGCCGTCAGGCGGCGTGAGACAGTTTCCAGGGAAGCAAGCGGCTGCGAATAGCCGTAGGAGCGCGCAATGCAGCCCCGTCTGAGGCGGAGCGCCACCGAGTCCGTGGTGGCAGGCGTATGCGGCGGTCTCGCCGAGTATTTCACGATCGACCCGGTGATCGTGCGTCTGATCTTTGTGATCGTGACCCTCACCAGCGGGCTCGGGTTGCCGGCATACCTGATCCTGTGGGCGGTAATGCCCAGGGCGCCATCAACCGGCGCGGGCCAGCCCGCCGGCAGACGCGCCCGATGGGGCGCCCGGGTGGAGGTGGAGACGAGGCAGCCGGCCACGACGGCGGTTGCCCGTGAGAAGCTCGATCAACCGGCGCAATACGCCCGATCCCAGGGCATCGTCGCGGTTCAGGGGTCGCCCCTGGAGCGCTGCGACCCGCTCACCGAACAGCCGTCAGGCACAGAGGAACCCGCCGACCGCAGCGTTTCCCCGGCGCCACCTGCGGAAACGCGGGAGCAGCCCGGGCGCCGCACCGCCCGCTGGCGCACCCTCGGGCTGATCCTCATCGGCATCGGCGGCCTGGTCCTGCTGGATCAGTTCGGTATCGACACGTCGTTCCTCTTCCCCGCCCTGTTGATCGTCGCCGGGGTGCTCCTCCTGCAACGTCAGGGCTGAGGCTTGCCAAACTTTTTACGATCCTGTATAACGAATAAAAGGACGTAAAACCGGCTGCGCCGCACGTTACTGGTCGTCCATCACATCAGGCCACATTCGTGGGGCGCACAACGCCCGATGCAAACGGCCTGGGAGCGCGGGCATCTTGCCCGCGGAGACGCGACGCGGGCGGGCCGCCCGCGCTCCCGGCCTATGTTCACCTCAGCCGTCCATGCGATTCGCGCACAACGCCGCAATGCACATACGGGTGTTCCTGGGAGGGCTGCGCCCTCCCAGACCCTCCCACCGGGAGGGGGCATGGGGAAACCCGGTTTCCCCATGCCCCTGCGGGGCGGGGGGTGGGGAAACCGGGTTTCCCCACCCCCTCCTCGAGAGCCTATGTTCACGTTAGCCGTCCATGCGGCTCCGCCGCACAACGCCGCAATGCACATACGGGTGTTCCTGGGAGGGCTGCGCCCTCCCAGACCCTCCCGCGGGCAGGGGGATGGGAAAACCGGGTTTCCCCATCCCCCCGCGTGAGACGCGGGCGGGGGGGTGGGGAAACCCGGTTCCCCTACACCCCTCCTCTGAGCGACTATGTTCACATTAGAAAGGAGCAGGGCTATCGAGACCGGAACCATCGCCCGGCGCGTTGTCGAACTGGCCGAAGACAAACAGGCCGACGAAATTGTGCTGCTCGACATTCGCCCGCAAAGCGTCATTGCCGATTATTTCGTGATTTGCTCCGGAGAAAACGATCGCCAGATCCGGGCGATCGTGGAGCACATCGGTGAGAAGGTTCACCAGGAGTTCGGGCTGAATCCGCGCCGTGAAGGTGCCCCCGAAAGCGGGTGGATCGTGCTCGACTATAATGATGTGGTCGTTCACGTGTTCAGCCCGGCCCAGCGCGAGTACTACCGCCTGGAACGGCTGTGGAGCAAGGTGCCGCCGGTGGTCGTCGTCCAGTGAGACCTGCGTCACGGCGATGAGCCACCTGAGGTTGCCGGAGCATGGGTATGATACTGAGCGGCAAGGTAGCGATCGTGACCGGAGGAACCGGCGCGCTGGGTGGCGCGGTGGTTGACGCGCTGTTGAGCGCCGGGGCCGTCGTGGCCGTCCCCTATCGCCACGCCGGTGAGCTGGAGGCCCTGCGCGAACGGCTGGGACGCACCGGCGATGCGGCCCTGTCCGGCGCGCAGGTTGACCTGACCGATGAGCAGGGCGTGCGGGCGTACTACGATCAGGTTGCGGCACCGTCAGGGGGACTGGATATTCTGGTCAACGTGGCCGGCGGCTTCGACGGGGGCAAGCCCGTGCACGAGACGGGCTGGGCACTCTGGCAGCAGCAGATCGATATCAACCTGAAGACCGCGGTGATCTCATGCGCGGCGGCGACGCCGCACATGATCCGTCGCGGGGGAGGGGCCATCGTCAACGTGAGCACCCGCACCGCCACGCAGGCCGGGGCCAACCTGGCCGCCTATGCCGCCTCGAAACGGGCGGTGCTGCAACTGACCGAGGCCCTCGCCGCCGAGTTGCGCGATCACAATATCACCGTCAACTCGATTCTGCCCAGCACCATCGACACCCCCGCCAACCGCCGCGCCGCGCCGCAAGCCAACCATAGCCGCTGGGTCCCGCCCGAAGCCATCGCGCGGGTGATCCTCTTCCTGGTCGGTCCCGACGCGCAGATTATCAGCGGGGCCCACGTGCCCGTCTATGGCAAGGCATAAGGCCAGGGGTAGGGAACCTCGCACAGGGAGAGGGCCTGAGTGCGCGGGCCTCCGGCGCGCATCCGCAATGGGATAAAAGGATTCTCCTGAGAGGGGTGCGCCCCCCCAGACCCTCCCGCGGGTGGGGGAATGGGGAAACCCGGTTTCCCCATTCCCCTGCGGGGCGGGGGCGTGGGGAAACCCGGTTTCCCCACACCCTCTTCGAGAGCCTATTTTCACGTTAGCCATCCATGTGGCTGGGCCGCACACCGACGGGATGAAAATAATTCTTGGGAGGGCTGCGCCCTCCCAAACCCTCCCGCGGGCGGGGGGATGGGTGCGCGGCCTCCGGCCCGCGTCCGCTGAGGTATGGGGAAACCCGGTTTGCCCATACCCCTCGCCGAGGGCTTATGTTCACGTCAGTGTGCCGCGCAGCGTGTTCCACCAGCTTTGACCTCACTCCTCCACAGGCGTATCCAGGAAGGGATAGAGCATGCCGCTGGTGAGGGTGGAATGGGACGACGATCCTTCGCTGAAGCGGAACGATCCCAGCACCTTCATATAGTTGGCCCGCTCGAAGGCCGCCGGCTCGGCCACGGCAAGCTGCGACATGCTGCCCTGCATCAGGCTGATCGAGTCGTACTCGTGCTCAACCATCCAGGCTTCCAGGTCGGCAATCACGCTGCGCACGATCTGCTGGTAGTTGCCCCGCAGGAGCGCCGAGGCCATCTGCGTTACCTTCGCCCCGGCCATCATCGCCTTGAGCACATCGAACGCCGTGTGCACACCGCCCGAAATGGCGAAGTCGGCATGCACGCGCCCGTGGAGGATGGCGACCTCGCGCAGCGGCAGGCGCAGATCGTCCGAGGTGCTGAGACGCAGATTAGGCACCACGGTGAGGTGCTCCAGATCGAAATCGGGCTGGTAGAAGCGGTTGAAGAGCACCAGACCATTGGCGCCGGCCTCCACCAGGCGCCGGGCGACGTTGGGCAGGGCCGTGAAGTACGGGCTGATTTTCACGGTCAGGGGGATGCGCAACTCGGCCCGCACCGCGCGCACCAGTTCGACGTAGGTCTGCTCCAGTTGAACGCTGGTCAGGTCCGGGTCGGTGGGAATATAGTAGATGTTGAGTTCGAGGGCATCGGCCCCGGCCTCTTCGATCAGCTTCGCATAATGGACCCAACCGCCCTTGGAGACGCCGTTGAGGCTGCCGATGACCGGAATGCTCACCGAGCGTTTCAACCGGCTGAGTTGCTCCAGATACTGCTCCGGCCCGATACTGTAGCGCCCGGCATCGGGTAGATAGCTCAGCGCCTCGGCGAAACTCTCGGCCCCGTGGCTGAGCAGGTAGTCAATCTCCAGACTGGCGTGGATAATCTGCTCTTCAAAGAGTGAGTACATCACCACGGCCGCGGCGCCGGCTTCTTCGAGGCGCTGCACCGTTTCCACCCGCTGCGAAAGAGGCGAGGACGCGACGACGATCGGGGTCTTCAGCTTCAGGCCGAGGTACTCGGTGCTCAGGTCAACCATCGCAGTAACTCCTGGAGGCATAGTTCAGCGCTGGGCGTTCCAGCTTCACCGTGGCTGCGCAGCTCCACAGCTACCGGCTTGTAGCGCTGTGGAGGCGAAGACGACCGGGTCAAGCAGGATTGAACCACACCTGGATAGAAGAAGCCGGTGCGCCAGCAACCATGAAATCGGGGCAACCAGGAGCGCCGGCATCAACGCCGCTCAGGGCGCATCCGCCACGCTCCTGGTTCCCGCATCTCGGGCGCTCCCGGTCGCCCGGCTCTCCGACTTGTCCTACGCGTCCTTGTCCAGCATTTGCTCAAGGCGGTGATAGTGCTCGGCGTTGGTGCGCATCGCCTCGGCGATCAACTCCTCGGCGCGCTGCGGGTCGCTGCGCTGGAGGATCTGGAAGCGGCCCTCCCCGGAGATGTACTGCTCGATAGAGACCGAGGGCGCCTTCGAGTCGATGGTCAGCGGGTTCTTGCCCTCGCGCAGCAGGGCCGGGTTGTAGCGATAGAGGGTCCACATCCCCGATTGCACGGCCAGTTTCTGCTGATCGAGGCCGCGGCGCATATCAATGCCGTGGGCGATGCAGTGACTGTAGGCGATGATCAACGACGGGCCTTCGTAGGCGTCGGCCTCCAGCATCGCGCGCAGGGTCTGCACATCGTCATAGCCCATCGCCACCCGCGCAACATAGACGTTGCCGTAGGCCAGGGCGAGCAAGCCCAGGTCCTTCTTGGGGGTGCTCTTGCCTTTGGCGGCGAACTTCGCCACGGCGCCGAGGGGCGTCGCCTTGCTGGCCTGCCCGCCGGTGTTGGAGTACACCTCGGTGTCGAGCACCAGGATGTTGACGTTGCGCCCCGAGGCCAGCACATGATCCAGACCGCCGTAGCCGATGTCGTAGGCCCAGCCGTCACCGCCGATGATCCACACCGAGCGGCGCACCAGCACCTCGGCCAGCGAGTCCAGATCGCGCAGCAGCGGCGTATCGGCGTCGGGTTTGCCCGCCAGCTCGGCGGCGATGTGCTGCTTGAGCAGGGCCACCCGTTCGCGCTGGGCCTTGATGCCGACCTCATCGTGCTGATCGGCGTTCAGCAGGGCTTCGACCAGATCAGGGCCGAGGCGCCCGGCCAGGCGGGGGAGCAACTCGCGGGCGTACTCGCGCTGCTTGTCGATCGTCAGGCGCATACCCAGGCCAAACTCGGCATTGTCCTCGAAGAGCGAGTTGGACCAGGCCGGGCCGCGCCCTTCGCGGTTCACCGTCCAGGGCGTGGTGGGGAGGTTGCCGCCGTAGATTGACGAGCATCCGGTGGCGTTGGCGATCACCGAGCGATCGCCGAAGAGCTGGCTGACCAGCTTGACGTAGGGCGTTTCGCCGCAGCCGGCGCAGGCGCCGGAGAACTCGAAGAGCGGCAGCAGCAACTGCGAGTTCTTGATCGTGTTGAGGTGGAGCTGGGTGCGATCCACCTCGGGGAGGTTGAGGAAGAAGTCCCAGTTAGCCGCCTCTTGCTGGCGCAGGGGCGCCTGGGGGGCCATATTGATCGCCTTGCGCCCGGTCTGGCGCTTATCCTTCACCGGGCAGGCCTCGACGCACAGGGCGCAGCCGGTGCAGTCTTCGGGGGCGACCTGCAAGGTGAACTTGTAGCCCGGAAACTCCTTGAAGCGCGCGTCGGTGCTCTTGAAGGTCGGCGGCGCGCCGGCAAGGGCCTCGGGGGCGTAGATCTTCGGGCGGATGACCGCATGGGGGCAGACGAAGGCGCACTTGTTGCACTGGATGCAGATATCCGGCTCCCAGACGGGGATCTCGATGGCGATGTTGCGCTTCTCCCAGCGAGCGGTGCCGGTGGGATAGGTGCCGTCGAAGGGCAGCTTGCTGACGGGCAGATCGTCGCCGTGGAGGCTGATCATGGCCCCGAGCACCTCGCGCACGAAGGGCGGCGCGCCAGGAGTGACCGGCGGGCGCATATGGTAGCCGTTCTGCTCTGGCTCGACCGCGGGGATCGGCACCTCATAGAGCCGGTCGATGGTCTGATCCACGGCCATGAAGTTCTGCTTGACCACCGCATCGCCGCGCCGGCCGTAGGTCTTCTTGATGCTGCGCTTGATCTGGGCGATAGCCTCGTCACGAGGGAGCACGCCGCTGATAGCGAAGAAGCAGGTCTGCATCACCGTATTGATACGCCCGCGCATACCGGTCGCCGCGGCGACCGCAGTGGCGTCGATCACCCAGAAATGCAGCTTCTTCTCGCGAATAGCCTTCCGCACCTCAACCGGCAGTTTCGACCAGACCTCATCGGGGCCGTAAGGGCTGTTGAGCAGGAACACGCCGCCAGGGCGGGCATAGCGCAGCACCTCGAAGCGTTCGAGGAAGCTAAACTGGTGGCAGGCGACGAAATGGGCCTGGCCGTCGCCGATCAGGTAGGGGGCGCGGATCGGCTCGGGGCCGAAGCGCAGGTGGGAGATCGTCACCGAGCCGGACTTCTTCGAGTCGTAGACGAAGTAGCCCTGGGCCTCGTAGTCGGTTTCCTCGCCGATGATCTTGATGCTGTTCTTGTTGGCGCCTACCGTGCCATCGGAGCCGAGGCCCCAGAAGACGCAGCGCACCGTGCTCTCCGGCTCGACGTCGAAGCTGCCATCGTAGGGCAGGCTGGTTCCGGTCAGGTCGTCGGTGATGCCGATGGTGAAGCGGTCGCGGGGATGGGGCGCGTCGAGTTCATCGAAGACGGCCTTGACCATGCCGGGGGTGAACTCTTTGGAGGAGAGACCGTAGCGCCCACCGATGATGGTGGGAAACGGGCGGTGCGGGCCGCCGCCATTGTGGAAGTGGCCGCTGCCGTAGCCATAAACCGCCGAGACCACGTCGAGGAAGAGCGGCTCGCCGGCGCTGCCCGGTTCCTTGGTGCGATCGAGCACGGCAATGGCGCGGGTCGTAGGCGGCAGCGCGGCCACGAAGGCCTCGGCGGCAAAGGGCCGGTAGAGCCGCACCCGCACGACGCCCACCTTCTCGCCGCGGGTGGCCAGGAAGCGGGCCACCTCTTCGCTCACCTCGCCGCCGGAACCCATGATCACGATCACACGCTCGGCATCCGGCGCACCGGCATAGTCAAAGAGATTGTAGCGCCGCCCGGTCAGGGCGAAGAACTGGTCCATCGTCTGCTGGACCACGCCGGGGCAGGCGATGTAGAAGGGGTTCACACTCTCGCGGGCCTGGAAGTAGACATCGGGATTCTGCGCTGTGCCGCGCAGCACCGGATGCTCGGGCGAGAGGGCGCGCGCCCGGTGCGCCCGCACCAGTTCATCGTCGATCATGGCGCGGATGACGCTGACATCGAGAGGGGTGATCTTGTTGACCTCGTGGGAGGTGCGGAACCCGTCGAAGAAATGCAGGAAGGGCACGCGGGATTGCAGGGTAGCGGCGTGGGCAATGAGCGCCAGGTCCTGGGCCTCCTGCACCGAGCCGGAGGAGAGCAGGGCCCAGCCGGTGGCGCGCACCGCCATCACGTCGGAATGATCGCCGAAGATTGACAGCCCCTGCGCGGCGAGCGAGCGCGCGGCAACATGAAAGACCGTCGGGGTAAGCTCACCGGCGATCTTGTACATGTTCGGGATCATCAAGAGCAAACCCTGCGAGGCGGTGAAGGTAGTGGTCAGCGCACCGGTCTGCATCGCGCCGTGCAGGGCGCCAGCGGCGCCGCCCTCGGACTGCATCTCGTAGACCGTGGGGACGGTGCCCCAGAGGTTGGGTTTGCCCGCTGCCGCAAAGGCATCCGCCGACTCACCCATCGGCGTGGAGGGCGTGATAGGATAGATCGCCACCACCTCACTCAGCATATATGCCACATTTGCCGCGGCTTCATTGCCGTCAATGGTGATTTGCGGGATCGGCTCGGCAACGCCGGTGGCGCTTTCCAGGTCCGGACGTACATCCATAAGGATGCCTCCTCTGTTAGTGGCGCAACCGGCATGCGCTTGAACGGGAAGGGCTGGGAGGGCTTCGCCCTCCCAGCAACCTTACTTCCCGACCATTCGTGTAACGGGGTTTGCCGGATGCACCAGTCAGTCTCGATCAGCACGCATCGTAACAAGGTTAGTATAGGATTTGCGTCGCCTTGCCCGAGGTAAAGGCCGTGCAACCTTTGGTGACAATCTCTTTTCTTCATGTCGAATATGGCATCCGCAACGATACATCTGACAGGACCTACGCGGTGGAGGGGTGCGGGGAGGCTAAGCCTCCCCGCATACCCCCGTTCCAGCCCGCGGCGGCCAGGCACCTGGCGCAACCCCCACCGCCCTCCCGCCGCGGGCGGGCAACAACCGGTTGGTGGAGGACCTGCGGCCCGCCACCCCTCCTCGCCGGAAGGCGACCGCGTACGTCCTGTCATCTGAGGTGACCATCGTTCGCCGCGTTCAGCCCCCCTCCCAGCCTCCCCCCCCTGGGGGGAGGAGCCGGGTTCCCGCCCCCGGTGGGGGAGGGTCCGGGCGGGGGCCGGCGCCGTGTCCGCGGCGCCGTGGCGCGGGCGGGACGCCCGCGCTCCCAGGTCATGGTCATCGCGGCGTTGTGCGCCATGCGCATGACCGTCTCACGTGAACATAGGCCCCAGGGGTGTGGGGAAACCGGGTTTCCCCATCCCCCCACCCCGTGGGAGGGTCTGGGAGGGCGTAGCCCTCCCAGGAACAATCGTATGTTCATCCCGTCGGTGTGCGGCGCGAGCCGCATAGGGGTCTGAGGTCGCCTGAAAGACCCGAGCGGGCGGGCGTAACGCAGTGTGTTATACTGCTCCCCACAGGGGTGACATTTCGCTCATCCCCCCCGCCACGGGAGGGTGTCACAGCGAGTACTATAACTGTAAAGGCTGGAGGGCGTGGCTGTCCTGCAAGCCGCGGCTGTTCCGCACGCTTCAGGGTCGGCAGCGGAGAGCCACGCTCCGCACCTCCGTCGAAGGGATACGCCAGGGGTCACGCAGCGAAACGATGTCGCAGGCCATACAGGGAGTAGTCTATGACGCCAACGCTGATAGTTCTCGCTGATGCATTGCGGCGCGAGGATCTGGTCCACCCGCTTGGCCGGGCAGCCATGGCGCTGTTCCAGGCGCTTGTCAGCGATACGGTCGAGGTCGCGCGGGAGATCAGCGGCGCGCGGGTGGTGGTGGCCCACGATCCACGTGTGCCGTTGGATCTGGCCCCTGAAGCGGAGGTGATGCTACGGCCGCTGGCGGGCAGCGGGCCGCAGGCCCTCGCCGCGCTGCTCGAGGAGGCCCTGGCCGGAGGCAACCCCGCGGTGGTCATCGGCGGCGATCTCCCCCATCTGCCGCCCTGGCGCCTCCGCGACGCCCTCACCCACCTCGTTGCGGGGGCAGGAGTGGTATTCGGCCCCACCGAGCGGCAGGGATGGTACCTGCTGGGGTTGAGGAGCGCGGAGCCGCTGCTGCTCCGCACGCTGCCCGCGCGAGACGAGCATCCCGAGGCGCTGCTCTGCGCCGCCCGCGGGCTTGACCTGTCCTGGGCTATCCTCCCGAATTGGTTCGGGGTGAACGATCTGGCCGACCTCGAGGCCCTGGCGGGGATGGTGCGCGACATGCCGGCGACGGTTGCCAGGCGCACCCGCGCGCTGCTGACCGGCGAACACGCCCGCGCTGTCGGCGGATGACGAGAGTCTCATCCATGGCGCCGGGCACGGTCAGCGGCGTCCCATCGCTGTCCGATACACTGGAGGCGTCGTATCCGATTGCGGTAGAGCGATACGGAGGAAAGCCCACTATGCGGCAGGAACCACACAGCGCGACGGATCCGCTGCCCGTATTCATCGACGCCGATGTCGGCTGTGATGACGCCCTTGCCATCGCCTGGCTGCTGCGACGTCCTGACGTCAAGATTGTCGGGATGAGCAGTGTCTTTGGCAACAGCAGCGTACAGAACACCACCGCGAACCTGCTCACGCTCCTCGACGTACTGCGGCGCGAGGCGCCGGTGACCATTGGCGCCTCGGCGCCGATGGTCTATCCCCGAACCAACGCGGGGGCGTTGATCCATGGCCCTGACGGGCTGTGGGGAGCGCAGCGCTCCCATGATCTTGACGGGGTGCCCGCGGGGGCGCCGGGGGCGATTGCCGCGGCGGCGCGCGCTTACCCCGGCCTGACGATCATCGCGCTCGGGCCGCTCACGAATATAGCCCGCGCCGTGCAGGCCTACCCTGAAGACCTGGTCGGCGCGCGGCTGGTGGCGCTGGCTGGCGCTCAGGGCCCTGGATCGATCACCCCTGCGGCTGAGTTCAACGCCTTCGCCGATCCCCACGCCCTGGCCCTGGTGCTCGAAAGCTCCCTGGAGGTCGAACTGGTGACCCGTGATGCGTTCCAGGCCCTGGAACCAGACCACGGGTTCGCCAGACGGCTGGAATACGAAGGCGGCGAGGTTGGTCGCTTCCTTGGCCGGGTGTTCGACAGCTACACCCGCGCCGTGAACCGCCAGATGACGCCCGTTGCCGTGCCCGCTGCCGCGGCGGTGATCTACGCCCTGCATCCCGAACTGGGTATGGCCGTACCCGCGACCGTGCGCGTCGTGACCGAGGGCGAACTGACCCGCGGGCAGACGATCATGGCCCTGAGCGAGCCGCATCAGGCGGCGCTGGCGCTAGGAACCCACGGGATCGAGCACCTGGCGATGAACGTGACCACGCCTGGTTTCGACTATGAAGAGGCGCTGCGCCAGGCCCGCGCCCGCGCGCCGCGGAACGCGCGCGTGGTGCTCGAGATTGACGCCGGGACCATGGCGGAGATGCTGGAAGCGGGGTTGATGGAGTGGGGCATCGAGCGCGCGGTGGGCGGGTAACGCAGTGGGGGCGGGGGCGAGGCTCCCCCGCCCCTCCGCCGGCCCCCTATCGCGCGATGCCAGGGGCGGGGTTCCCCCTCCCCTATGCCATCCCCTACATCGCTCCTACGCCTTCCCCCTTCCCCCACCAACCGCCCCGGGTGGGGATAACGCACCCCCACGGGGTCCGTCATTGGGGAAGAGCGAAAGCCTGCCCGTCTTGCTCCACCTGCAAGAAGACGCCCGGCCGGGCCGAGCAAACGGCAAACCGGCCACGTCATGCCACGCCCCCCCGCGCCCGGCGCTCGATGCTGATCCCACGGCGCGGACGGAGTCATGCCTGCGACGGATGGCGTCACGAACCTGGCCAGGAAGCCTGCGAGGCTGTGATTCCATACGGCGCCCTATTTTGAGTCGAGTTGATCAGAAATAGCAGTCAAAAGGATCTTGACATGCCATTGCAGTTGTGATACTAATGAATCCCGCAAGCATACATTTATCCCCGAGCAACGTGATAGCATAGTCGTTCGGAGAAGATAACCGGAGCGGATCAGGGTGCGGCAATCTAATTCGCCCCGGAGGAATACATCGTCATCTAGCGATTATTAAACAGCGGCTGACAAGGGCTTGCACGTGACTTTGCTCCACTGCGCTCCGCAACGCGCCTGAAACTGATCTTAGGACGTGAACGAGGAAAAGACTATCATGATTGATACTAAGCAGCCACTGGCGGAAGTCTTCGGTCATCTGACAACCGATCAAACTGATGCTGCTAAACGATACCGGTCTCACCGTCTCTGCCCCTTCAACAACAAAGTACCCAACTGCACAAAGGACAAGGCGAAGAATCCTCTTGGCGTGTGCAGTATCTATCACGAGAATGAGCCCGTCATTACCTGTCCAATCCGTTTTCGCCAGGATTGGATCATTGCTGACGATGCGGCAACTTTCTTTTTTGATCAAGGAGCAAGATGGAGTTCTCTCACTGAAGTGCGCTTGAACGATGCCAATGGCAAGTCTGCCGGAAACATCGATGTGGTTCTCGTCGCTTATGATGATGGCGGTATGGTCCTTGACTTTGGCGCACTGGAGATACAAGCCGTCTACATCTCCGGCAACATTCGTGAACCCTTCGAGTATTATATGAATGACCCGCAAAACCGAGCAACAATGGACTGGTCTAGAGAGCCGAACTATCCTCGGCCCGATTACCTTTCATCTTCTCGAAAGCGCCTCGTCCCACAACTCGTCTATAAGGGTGGGATTCTCCACGCTTGGAGAAAGAAGATTGCCGTAGCATTAAACAAAAGCTTCTTCGCCACTCTTCCCACCTTGAAACAAGTACCGAAGCATGATGCAGATATCGCATGGCTTATCTACGATCTGCAACTTCGTGCCGAAAAAGGCAACACACCGGGACGATATCATCTCACGAAGGTAGATGAGGTCTTTACTGAGTTTGAGCCTGCTCTGCTTTCGATCACTACCCCATCGCCCGGGAAAGTAGAAGACTTTATAAAGCTGCTGCAGGAAAAACTCGATGATCATCTTGAAATACCCCCAACGAACCAGACTATCGAAAGGCCGTTTTAATATGTCTAAGATGAGACAAATACCGCTCTTTGCTGACATATCTGCAGAGACAGAAACACCGAAGCCGGTCAATGTTGCCTCTGTCCAGCAGCGAAGCCCTTTTCGGTATCCAGGCGGAAAGACATGGTTTGTGCCAACCTTTCGGCGTTGGATTGCAAGGATGCATGCACGGCCAGGCATTCTGGTCGAACCGTTTGCCGGTGGAGGAATCATCAGTCTTACGGCGCTCTTTGAGCATCTGGTTGAAAAGGTTGTCATGGTTGAGTTAGATGAGGACATCGCTGCCGTCTGGAATACTGTGGTCAATGGTGATGCGGAGTGGTTAGCCAATCGAATCATGGCATTCGAGATGACGAGAGAAGGGGTGGTAGCGGAACTTCAGCATCCTCCCACAATGATACGAGAGAAGGCATTTCAAACAATCCTCAAGAATAGGACGTTGCATGGAGGCATACTCGCCGAAGGCTCTCGCTTTATCAAGTACGGAGAGAACGGAAAAGGGATTGCATCGCGTTGGTATCCGAAGACGCTTGCTCGCAGGCTTCTCGATCTCAACCATGTAGTAAGCAGAATAGATTTTCGCTGCGAGGATGGATTAAAAGTAATGGCAGAGTTTTCTGCGAATGAAGGGGCTGTCTATTTCATTGATCCTCCATACACTGCCGGAGGAAAGAAAGCCGGTAAGCGTCTTTATAAGCATCATCAACTCGATCATGAATATCTGTTCACGATTTGCGAATCCCTCGCGGGAGATTTTTTGATGACATATGATGAAGCAGAAGAAGTGAAGGATATGGCGCGAAGGCATGGATTTCACATGCGCTTGATTCCGATGAAAAACACTCATCACGCAACAATGAAGGAACTGGTTATCGGTAAGGATTTGTCCTGGTTGGATGAATTGCCCACCGTGCAAGAGCGCAAAGCCAGATATCTGGTCAATAAACCAGATGGGAACTGTTCTCATCAAGGGCGCTGATATACGTCGTTTATGCTAACCCTCAGGCCCTATGCGGCTACACCACACAAAAACATGATAAAAAAGGGTTTTTTTCTTGGGAGGGCTTCACCCTCCCACACCCTCCCACCAGCCGGGGGCTGGGGAAACCAGGTTTGCCCAGCCCTTTCGCCAGGGGGCAGTGTTCACGTCAGGCCCCCCCTTGCGGCTGCGCCGCACCCCAATGGGATGAAATTGTTCCTGGGAGGGCTGCGCCATCCCAAACCCTCCCGCAGCGACAGCCGTGTCCCGGGTTCACCAGGGCGCGCACCTGCCGCGGGCAACCCTCCAACCCGGTAGCGCCAGAGTGCACCGAACCATGTTCTGGGGACGAAGCCCTTCAAGAAGAGTCCCTGTTCGTGCCCGCGTTAAGCGGCACAGCCGCGTTTATCAGGAGGTGCACCGGCATGCGAACCAGCGTCTGGCTCGTGCGCCACGGTCAGACCCGCGCCAATCTGGAGCGGCGCTACCAGGGCCTCGGCGACAGCCCGCTGACCAGCTACGGGCGCCTGCAGATCGAGGCCCTGGCGGCCCGCCTGCGCCCCGTGCCCTTTGGCGTCGCCCTGGGCAGCCCAGCCGGGCGCGCGCGCCTGACCATGGAGGCCATTCTGGCGGGGCGGACCGGGGTTGACGCGCGTCTGGACGCGCAGTGGGCCGAGGCGCACCAGGGCCGCTGGGAGGGGTTGACCTACCGCGAGGTGCTGGCGCGTTACCCCGACGAGGCCCGCGCGCGCTGGGCCGCCGGTCTTGACGGGCGGCCCCAGGGTGGCGAGAGTCTCGCCGAGGTGCATGCGCGCGTGTCGGCGGCCTGGGGCCGCCTGCTCCAGGAACATTCGGGGGGGCGCGTGCTGGTGGTCACCCACGCCACGCCGATCCAGTTGGCGCTCTGCATCTGTTTCGGCCTTTCCCCCGCCGCGCACTGGCACTGGCGCATTGACCTGGGCAGCATCACCGCGATCGACGTCTATCCCTCGGGGCCCATCGTGCGCATGGTCAACGAAGTGCCGCGCATTGCGCGGTAATGGGGCGTCAAAGAACCACGGGGAACCCCGCGGCCCGACGTCGGGGCGAAAGATGTTTCGCCCCAACGTCGGCGAAAGGAAGGGAGATGCAGCACGACCGGCACCACAACCAGCACTGGAACCCCTGGTCAGTCGTGGTAGGCCTTGGCGAGGCCATCCGCTTCTTGACGATCATTCCCCAACCCTGGCTACCGCCGATGCACGAGCGCAGCGCGCTCGTGGCGATGCCCTGGTTCCCCGCGGCAGGACTGGTGATCGGCGGGCTGCTCTGCCTTGCCGGCTGGCTCGCCGGCTGGTTCTGGGGCAGTCTCATGGCGGCGGCGCTGATCGTGGTGAGTTGGGGCGTCATCACAGGGGGGCTGCACCTGGATGGTCTGAGCGACACCTTTGACGCGGTAGTGAGCTGGCGCTCGCCTGAGCGTAAACTGGAGATCATGAAAGACAGCCGCGTGGGGGCCATGGGCGCGCTGGCACTGATCGCCGTGCTGCTGTTGAAGGTCGCCCTGCTTGCCGGCGGCGGCGCGGCGTGGTGGCAGGCCGCGTTGCTGGCCCCCGTGCTCGGGCGCTGGGCCGCTTGCTATGGGATCTTCTTCTTCCCGGCGGCGACGGCGGGGGGCCTGGGCCGCGCCTTCCACGACCAGGCGCGGCGCGCCGACGTGATGGTCGCCAGCGCCACCACCGCGCTGCTGGCGGCGCTGCTGGCCGGCGCGGCGGGCCTGGCGGCGCTGCTGGCCGTCTGGGCAGCGACGCACCTGCTCGCCCACTGGTGGACGCGCGCTCTCGGCGGGTTGACGGGTGACACCTACGGCGCCCTCTGTGAGATCGCCGAGGTGGTGGCCCTGGCGACCCTGACTGCCAGGCCGATCTTTGGAGGGGGGTAAAGGCTATTCTTGGGGGAATGGCCCTGCCAGACCCTCTCACGGGGTAAGGGGCGTGGGGAAACCGGGTTTCTCCAGACCCCTACGCAAGGGTTGCGCCCTCCCAAACCCTCCCGCGGGCAGGGGCGTGGGGAAACCCGGTTTCCCCACGCCCCTGCGTGAGAGTCAGGCCCTCCCGCGGGCGGGGATGTGGGAACCTCACGACCGGTATCAGCAGCGATAACAGCCAGGCCCTCCCGCGGGCGGGGATGTGGGGAAACCCGGTTTCCCCACACCCCTCGCCGAGGGCGTATGTTCACGTCAGGAATATGTGTATGAATGAACTCCCTCCTACCTTTACCATTCTGGCCCTGGAGACCTCGTGCGATGAGACCGCGGCGGCGGTGGTGCGCGGGGGACGCGAGGTACTCGCCAACATCGTCGCCTCACAGATGGATATGCACCAGCGCTACGGCGGGGTGGTGCCGGAGGTGGCCTCGCGCCAGCACATCGTGACCCTTGTGCCGGTGGTGGAGGCCGCTCTGCAGGCCCTGCCGGGGGACTGGAACGCCGTGCACGCCGTGGCCGCCACCTATGGCCCGGGCCTGAGCGGGGCGCTGCTCACCGGCCTCAACGCCGCCAAAGCCATAGCCTGGCAGCGCGGGATACCCTTCGTCGGTGTGAACCACCTCGAGGCGCACATCTACGCTAACTGGCTTGACACGACCCCACCGCAGTTCCCTCTCATCGCCCTGGTGGTGTCGGGCGGCCACACCGTGCTCGCGCTGCTGCGCGACCACGGCGACTACACGCTGCTCGGCCAGACCCGCGACGACGCGGTGGGTGAGGCCTTCGACAAGGTCGCGCGCATTCTGGGCCTGGGGTACCCCGGGGGGCCGGCCATTCAGCAGGCGGCGGCGGGGGTGACCGGCGCACCAGCTCTGCCCCGCGCATGGTTGCGCGACAGCTACGACTTCTCCTTCAGCGGCCTGAAAACGGCGGTGCTGCACCGCGTGCAGGAGCGGCAGGCGCGCGAGGCGCGGCTGCCCCGCGCGCAGGGGGCCGCGCCGGCCCCGGCCCTTGACCCGCAGTTCGTGCGCCAGATGGCCTGGGCCTTTCAGGAGTCGGTGGTGGACGTGCTAGTGACCAAAACGGTGGACGCGGCCCGGCGTTACGGCGCCGCCGAAATCGTGCTGGCGGGGGGCGTCGCGGCCAACCTGCGCCTGCGCGAGGAACTGGCGCGCCGCGCGCCGGTTCCGGTGCGCTACCCGCCCCTGGCGCTCTGCACCGACAACGCGGCGATGGTGGCCGGAGCCGCGTTCTACCGCTTCGCCGCCGGGGTGCAGAGCGACTGGGATCTCGATGTGACCCCTGCGCTGCGTCTGGGGACTACCTGATCAGTTGCGGCGCGTAATCCACGCGCGGATGGTAGATGGACTGCAGGCTGTTGACGAAGGCCTGCTTGATCTGGGTCAGTTCGCGCATCGTGAGCGGAGCGTTGTCGAGTTCGCCCTCGCGCACACGGGACTCGATGATCGACTGCACCAGTTCTTCCAACACCTGCACCCCGGCAGGGGCGCCGTTGTGCCCGCCGTTGCCATTGGCGGCGACCAGTTTCCCATTCTGGGCCTTCGAGCGCACCGTTGCCTCCACCGAGTCGGCCAGCATCAGGATCGCCTGCTCGCGTGTTTGGGGACGCGGGCCGGGGTAGCGGAAATCGGCCTCGCTCACGCTATCCTGCTCCTGGAGGGCCTGCTGGTAGAAGTGGCGGATCAGGCCGGTTCCGTGGTGCGTGGCGATGAAGTCCACGATTTGTTCGGGAAGGCCCGCGCTGCGGGCCATTTTGACCCCTTCGCGCACGTGATCAATGATGATTCTGGCGCTGGTGACGGGATCCAGGTCATTGTGAACATTCTCGCGGCCCATCTGGTTGTCGGTGAAGAAATAGGGGCGGATGGTTTTGCCGATGTCGTGGTAGTACGCGGCGACCCGCAGCAGCAGCGCGTCGGCGCCGACCGCCTCGGCGGCGGCTTCGGCCAGGTTGCCCACGGCGACGCTGTGGTAGTAGGTGCCCGGGGCCTCGCGGATCAGTTTGCGCAGCAGCGGGCGCGAGGGATGGGCCAGTTCCATCAGTTGCAGGGGCGTCACCTGTCCGGCTGCGCGGCTCACCACATTGAAGACGCCGATCGCGAAGATCGCCGAGAGGGCCCCGTTCATACCGGCGAAGAGGGCCACGGGCGCCAGATGGGTCATCAGGCCCCTGGCCGGTAGCGTCGGCTGGCGGATCAACCAGAAGGCCAGTTCGGCCACCAGCACCACCAGCGCGACGCTCACCCCGGCCAGCAAGAAGGAGCGCAGGCGCTCGGCATCGTGGGTCATCAGCACGGCCGCCACGCAACTGCCGAACAGCGTCAGGGCCAATCCCAGGGTGTTGTGCTCCATTACCCCGATGGTAGCGCTCATCAGCACGGCGGCGGCCAGGCTGACGCGACCGTTGAAGACGACTGTCAGGGTGATGGCCACGGCCGCCAGCGGGAAGAAGAACATCCTGTCGCCGACCACGGGCAACACCAGGCGGGCGATGATCAGCGCGAAGATGATCAGGGTGATGATCACCAGCAACCCGCGTGGGCGCCGGCCAATGGGGGTTTCGAAACTCAGCGCGTAGGCCATGAAGCCCACGCTCATCAGCGCGGCAAAGAGACCGCGACCGGCGATGCCCGCCCAACTCAAGGGCGTGGGCATCGCGCCGGTCTGTTGCAGTTTCTCGATCATGTCGGGGGTGATAATCTCACCCTCGCGCACGATGGCCTCGCCGGCCAGGACGCGCACCTGCTGCGGGGGCACGCTGTCGCGGGCGCGCTGGCGACGCTCGGCGGTGGCCGCCTCATCAAGGGTGCGGTTGACCCGCAGGAAGGCCTCGGTGAAGAAGCGGGCCAGATCACGCTCCTGCGGCGACAGGTCGGTGGTGGCGAGCCAGTAGGCCAGCCAGCGCTCGCGCAACTGGATCAGGGCGCGTTCGTCTACGGCGTAGTCGTAGCGTTCGATCGCCCGGTCGTAGAGGGCCAGGGTTTGCCGCCGCACCTGCTCCCAGCGAGCATCGCTCAGAGCGAGGATCTGCTCAGCCTGGCTCTCCGAGATCTGCAGGGCGGCGTTGGGCAACGCCGCCAGTCTGGCCACTTGATCGGCTCGCTGGAGCGAAGGATCCTCACGCACACGGGTGATCGTCTCGATCAGCGCGCTGAGGTCCAGGCGTTGCTGCACCGGGATCAGCGGATCGAAGACGTAGACCAGGTTATCGGAGTTGTTCTCGGCCTGCGCCTGACGTTCGGCGGTACGCACCTCGCTAACGTAGGTCACCTCTTTGGGCGCCCAAATGCTCGTCGGGCTGGGTTGGCCCACTTCGAGGCACCCGTACTCGCCGGGGAGGCTGAGGGTCAGCGCCACCCAGATCCCGACGAACAAGAGCAGACCCTCGAGGGTCATAATCAGGCGCAACCGACGGGAAAACGCTTCGACCGGCTGGAGGGGCCGGAAGCGTGGCAGGCTGGAAACCCAGCGTCGTCGCGTGATATTCATATTCCCGTGTCGCCGGTGGCGGGCGCGGGCCCTCTCCGGCGCGTGGCGGCCCACAGGCCGCGTCCACAGGTACCTGTTATGCTCCCGCGAAAGTGTTCACACCCGGGGTAACATCCGCGCCTGGGAGCGAGGGCGTCCCGCCCTCGTCGCGTCTCCGCGGGTAAGCTGCCCGCGCTCCCAGGAGACATGTGAACACTTACGCTCCCGCAAGTAATTCGCGTGCCACCTGGTTGAGCGTGCGCCCCTCGGCGCGGCCCTTGAAGCGCTCCATCAGCACCGGCATCAGTTTGCCGATGGCGGCGGGGCCGCTGAGGCCCAGCTCCGCGATGATCGCGGCCACCTCGGGGCGCAGTTCTTCGGCGCTCAGCATGCGCGGCAGGTAGGATTCGAGAACGGCGATCTCAGCCTCTTCCCTGGCGGCGAGATCGAGCCGGCCTCCCTTACGGTACATCTCGGCGGCCTCCTGGCGCCGCTTGACCTCTTTAGCGATCACGGCCACCTGCTCGGCCGGATCGAGGGCCTCTTGCCCACCGGTCTCAATCGCTGCCAGGGCCGCGTCGCGGGCGGCGGCATCGTGGGCGAACTGCTGCTCAATCGTCCGCGCCGCCGCCTCGTAGCGCGCCCGCGCCGCCTCCAGCCGGGCGCTCTGCAGTGCCGCGCGGGCGCTGCGGATCGCGTCGACGCGCACCTTGTCGCCCGCTTTCATCGCCGTTTTCAGATCGGCTGCCAGTTGCTCGTCGATTGTCATGGCCCTACCTCATAGAACACGAGTTACGCGGTCGCTTCCCGGCGAGGAGGGGTGGAGGGCCTGCGGCCCTCCACAAACGACTCCACACCTGCGGTTTGCGCCTGACAGTCTGGCGGAGTAAGTGTTCACACTTGGGGTAACCCACGCGCCTGGGAGCGCGGGCGGGACGCCCGCGTCGCGTCTCCGCGGGCAAGATGCCCGCGCTCCCAGGAGAACTGTGAACACTTACCTGGCGGAGAGGTGTGGAGGGGCCAGGCCCCTCCACAACCACCCCCGTGGTCCCGTGTCGAGGCGAACGGTCACGCGCGTTGGAAACATGCCTAAGAATTAAAACGGGTATAGGCCGCGCCGGCGGGCTCCACATTCCATAGCCGAGGGCTGATGGTCTTTGAATACAACTCCGCTCTCGCCCGCGCCGGCGGGCTTCGCATTCCGTAGCTGAGGGCTGATGGTCTTTGAACAATTACTCCGATATAGCCCGCGTAGGCGGGCTTCGCCTTGCCTAGCCGAGGGCTTTAGCCCGACGGCCAGCCCGGCCATAGCGGATGAATTGCTCAAAGACCATCAGCCCCACGGCCAGCCCGGCATAGGGGATGAATTGCTCAATAACCATGCCTCCCCGCACCCCACCGCGTCAGTCTTACCGCTACAACGTAACCTGGCGCGGAAATACGCGCTGCTTCTCGGCGATGATGATCGCCCGGATCTGGCCGACCGCCTCGTCCAGCCGGTCCTCCCGATTGATCACCACATAGTCAAAGTGCCGCACCTGTTCCATCTCCTGGCTCGCCATGGCCAGGCGTCGCTCGATCTCTTGCGGGCTCTCGGTGCGGCGCAGGGTCAACCGCCGGCGCAACTCCTCGGGACTGGCGGGAGCCAGGAAGATGAAGACCGCTTCCGGGGCCAGCCGTTTGATCGTCGCCGCTCCATCAACGTTGATCCGCAGCAGCACATCGCGCCCGCTGGCCATTGCCTGGCGCACCTCGGACTTCGGAATGCCCTTGTACTGTCCGTAGACCTTTGCCCATTCCAGAAGTTCGTCGTCCTGGATCATCTGCTCGAAGCGCTCCACCGAGACAAAGTGGTAGTCATAGCCGTCAATCTCTCCCGGACGGATGGGCCGGCTCGTCGCCGTGACCACGAAGTGGAAGGGGAAGGCCAGCTCGCGCATGCGCATCAGCACCGAGTCCTTCCCCACCCCTGATGGCCCGGAGATGACGACCAGCAGCGGCACGGGCGGCTTCCCATCAAGCTGGGGATTGCGGAACAGTGGTGACATCGGTAACGCGCGTCCTCGTTTCAGGTATGCCGTGGCGCGCTGATGGTCATTGAGAACGTCATCCGCTAACCATTGTCCTTTGGAGCGGGGTGTGGGGAAACCGGGTTTCCCCACACCCCCGCCCGCGGCCGGTGTGCGGCACAGCCACAAAGAAGGCGCTCGCCCGCGCAAGCGGACTTCGCATACCGCAGCCCGCGGCGTGAGCCGCCGGGCGGGGGCGAATAGCGGATTCTTTCTTCAAGGACCATCAGCGTCCACGCCTGGCCAGGGATGACCACGATCGCTCACGATTTGCTATGCTACCATCAGGGTGCCATCGTAGTGGGAATCACGTATGTACTTCGACGCTCTGACCCTTGCCGCTATCACCGATGAACTGCGCGAGAGCGTGCTCGACGGGCGGGTGCAGCGGGTCATCCTTACCGGTCCGCTCAGCCTGGGCCTGGAGGTCTACGCCCACCACCGGCGCGTGCAGTTGCTCGCTTCGGCCCATCCGCAACTGGCCCGCGTGCATCTGGTACGCGGGCGGCTCACACGGGGAGTCGCGCAGGAGACGCCACTGCTCCTGCTGTTGCGCAAATATGTGCTGGGCGGGCGGATCGTGGGCGTCGAGCAGCCAGTGCTCGAACGAGTGCTTGTGCTCAGTATAGTCAAACCGCTGGCCTTGCGCAACAGCAATCCGCTCGCGGGGGATGCCGACGTCGACGCGGTCGAGCCTGAAGCCGACGCGCCTGATGCCTTTCCTGCAATCACCCATGAAACGCTGCGCTGCGAACTGGTGATCGAGCCGCAGGACCGGCGCAGTAATATTATCCTGGTGGATGATGATAACCGCATTCTCGACAGCGTCAAGCGCGTCACGCCGCGCATGAGCAGCCGGGTGGTCCTGCCGCGCCACGTCTACGAATTGCCGCCGCCGCCCGATAAGCGCGACCCGACTCGCGCCACCGCCGCCGGCATCGCCGCGCTCGCCGCCGGACCCGAGCGCGACCTGGCCCGGGCGCTGGTGGCAGCCTACCGCGGGGTCTCACCGCAGGTCGCCCGCGAGGCCATCTTCCGTGCCCTGGGGCGCGTCACGGCCACCGTGGATGAACCGCTGCCCCACTACACCCTGGCAGCGCGGCTGCGCGAGTTGTTCACCGCCCCGCCCGCGCCGACCCTGGCCCTCGACGAGGAGGGGCGGCCCGTAGCCTATGCGCCCTATGCCCTCACCCATCTGCCGCGCGCCGTCGCCGTCGCCAGTATGAGCGAGGCCCTGGAGCGTTTCTACCTCGCCCATGAGCAGTTGACCGGCCACCAGCAACGCCGCGAGGCCCTGAGCGGGCAACTTCGGGCAGCGCGGGGGCGCCTCGAGCGCCAGCGCGAGCAGATCGCCGCGGAACTGGAGAAGGCCCGCGAGTTGGAAACCCTGCGCTGGGAGGGGGAGATGATCTTTGCCTTCATGCACACCCTGCGCCCCGGCCAGGAGGCGCTTGAGGTGGAGGGGCGGCGTATCGTCCTCGACCCCCGCCAGAGTCCGGTCGAGCAGGCCCAGGCCCGCTTCCGCGCCTACGACAAGGCCCGTAGCGCCCTCAGCGGCCTCCCCGAGCGGCTCGAAGCCGTCGAGAACCACATCCGGGGCCTCGATGAACTCGAAGCCCTGCTGCACCTCAGCGACGGCTATGCCCAGATCGAGCAACTCGCCCGCGAGGCCGAGGAACTGGGCTACCTCCACGAAGCCGCTGCTATCGCCCCCGCGCGCCGCGCGGCCCGCCCGGCGCGCCTGCGGCCCCTGCACATCCTTTCCCGTGACGGCCTGGAGATCGCCGTGGGACGTAGCGCCCGCGAGAATGAGCATGTCACCTTTCGCCTGGCGCGGGGCGACGATCTCTGGCTCCACGCCCGCGGTCTCCCCGGCGCCCACGTGATCGTGCGTAGTGGCGGGCGCCCCGTGCCGGAGACAACCCTGTTGGAGGCTGCCGGTCTGGCGGCCTACTTCAGCCCGGCGCGGGCCGAGCCGGCGGTGGAGGTGGATGTCTGCCGCCGCGCCCTGGTGCGCAAGCTGCCTGGCGGTCCCCCCGGCCTGGTCACCTACCGCGCCGAGCGCACCCTGCGCGTGGCCCCCCGGACGCCGGAGGCGCGCGACGCAGCCGATGGCCCTGTCGCCCCTGGCGCGCCGGGTTGACATCACGCGGCGCCGTCGGTACAATCGGCCAACCGCGCCGCACCAGGCGCAACCTGGAAGGTGGCACCATGTCGCCCTTGCCGGGCAGGGGCGTGGGGCGCCCGGAGGTCCCAGCTTCACGGCCAGCCCGCCTGCCGGCCAGGGGCACAGGGCACCCGGAGGTCCCCATTCTCCTCCAACCGGCCCGTTCGATGTCCTCGCGGCGTTGCCGCACAAAGACGGGATGCAATGGGGAGGGCAAGGCCCTCCCCAACCCACCCGCGCGGAGCCTGGTGTATGTTCAAACGCCCCAAACCGAAAGAGAGCGAACAGGATCACCTCTGGCTGCGCCAGGTACAGGCGGTGATCGAGACCCAGATCGCCCGGCGTCCTTTTCTGTTCCAGATGCGCGCCGTGGCACGTCAACTCGGCTACGAGCGCGAGCACTGGCCGGTGCTGCTCCCCTTCTTGCTGGTGGTCTTCCTGGTGGTCTACCGCCGCGAACGCGCCCGCGTCCTGGAGGTCGCGCGCCGCCTGGCGGATTAGATGAGGTCGGGGAAACCCGGTTTCCCCAGACCCCTGCTTGCCGGAGAGGGTCTGGGAGGGCCTGGCCCTCCCAAAGACATTTCTAAGCCGATCGCCGGGGCCTGGAGAAACCGGGTTCCCCCAGGCTCTGCCTTGCGGTTGCCCCAGGGACCTACGGCGCCCGTGGTTGCGGTTGTGGGTAGGGCGGTAACGCCACCTGTAGCCGCACCGACGCCTCGGCCAGAATGACGTTGGTAATGTCGTTGCGGTCGAAGATCGTCACCACAATTGGGCCGCTCTGCGACGGCAGGGTGAAGGTAAGTTCGGCGCTGAAGGCGATCGGCGCGCCGATGAGGCGCGGCAGGGTGACGGGGAAATCGCCGGCCCCCAGTTCACGATTGGCCCCGTCGGTGATGCGGTACTTGAGCCGGCCCTGGTAGGGTGGCACGGCAACCTGCCCGTCAATCGTCACCGGGCTGCCGACCAGCGTATCCGTAACCGGCGCAGTGATGGTGATACGCTGGTTCCCACCCTGCCCGCCGGGCGCCGTGGTTGGCGTCGCCGTGGCCCGGGGCCGCACCTGGAGCCGCACCGTGGCGCTGGCGATGATCTGGCCCGCCCCGTCGCGGTCGTAGATCTCGACGATGATCGCCCCGCCCTGGGGCGGCTCGGCGAAGCTGAGCGAGGCGACGAAGGGCACGTTGGCGGTCTGGCCGGGGGCCGGACGCACCGGGAAGCTGCCCTGGCCGAGGTTCTCGCGCGCCGGGGTGCGAATAACGTAGTACAACTCGCCGAATTGCGGCGGCAGCGCGGCGCGGCCGGTGATGACCACCGGGCTGCCCACCACGGTGTCGGTAGGCGGGGTTTCAATCGTGATGGCCTGCCGCGTCGGGGGCGGGGTGGGGGTGGCCGTCGGCAGCGGCCCGGCTACCACCAGTGGCAGGGTGACGCTGGCGCGCACCTGGCCGTTGCCCGGGTCAAGTTCCAGCAATTCGAGGGTGATTGGCCCGCCCCCCGGGGGCAGATTGAAGAACACCTGGGTCGTAAAGCGCGCGCCGCCCTCCTGGGTGCCGGCCACACCGAACTGCCCCGCGCCGATCGGTTGTCCCCGCGCATCGCGCACGCGGTAGGTGAGCTGGCTGCCCTGGGGGAGCCGCACGGTGCGCCCGACCACGGTCATCGGGCTGCCCACCTGCTGGTTGGCCGGCGGCGACTCGATGATGATCGCCTGCTGCTGCGGAGCGACGTTCAGGTCAATGCGCGCGCTGGCGGCGATCTGCCCGCTGGTCGCGTCCTGGTCCACGATCTCGACCGTGATGCGCCCGCCCGCCGGCGGCACGGCGAAGGTCAGGCTGGCGTTGAAACTGCCTGGCCCGTCTGGCGCGCCGGCGACGGGGAAGGACCCCTGGCCGATCTGGTTGCCCGCGGCGTTGAGGATGCGGTAGCCCAGCGCGCCCTGGAAGGGGTAGCGCGCCGTGCGCCCGGTGATCACCACCGGGCTGCCCACGGTCGTGCCGGGCGGCGGGGTGTCAATCAGAATGGCCTGCGGCGGGGCGATGACCAGCACCAGACTGGCGCGGGCCACCGGCGGCGCGCCGCCGACGCCCGGCTCGAATACTTCCAGGGTGATGTCGCCGGAGCCGGGGGGCAGGTTGAAGGTCAGCGAGGCGTTGAAGATGCCCCTGCCCTCCGCCGTGGCTGACACCGGGAAGGCGCCGCTGCCGAGCAGCCCCCCTGCCGCGTCGCGGAAGGCGTAGCTCAGCGCATTGCCAGCGGGCAGCTTCGCGGTGCGCCCGGTGATCACCACCGGGCTGCCCACCACCGTGCGCGGCGGGGGCGTGTCAATCACGATCTCCTGCTGCGCCGAGGGGGAAGGCGGCGGCGTGGGCGAAGCCACGGGCGTGGCGGTTTCGGGGCCGGGAGTGGGCGCCTGCGCCGCGCTGAGCCGCAGCATCACCGAGGCAATCGCCCGGATCGAGCCGTCGGCCGCGCTGATCTCCACCACCTCGAGCCGTCCCATCCCCGCCTGCGCCAGGGTGTAGGGGACGGCGCCGCTAAAGGCCCCGGGGCCGTTCTCCGGCCCCGTGGTGGTGAAATAGCCCTGGGCCAGCAGCGCCCCGTCGGGGCCGAAGAGGCGGTAGTTGAGGTTGCGTTCGAAGGGCTGCAGGACGACCGTGCCGCTCACCGCGATGGGCGAGGTGACGGTGGAGTCGCTCAACGGCGTGAGGATGGTAATCTGCTGGGTCGCGCCGCCCGCCGGCGCGGGCGTCGCCGTGGGCTGGCGGCCCGGCGCCCCGCAACCGGCCAGGATCAGGCTAACGCAGCACAGTACTACGATGCGCCATCGTAGTCCGCGCCGCGAACGAGCGGTTGGCTGGCACATGCCGGATACCTCGTGGGGCCACGGCGGCAACCGCCGTGGCCATGAACCGCGGGAACGCTACTTCAAGTGCGCGCGGAACCAGGCCACCTGCTCCTGCGCCGCGTAGAGCTGGTTGGCCGGATCTTCCAGGCCGTGCCCCTCCCCAATGAAACGGACCATCCGCGCCGGCAGGCCCCGGTTCACCAGTTGCAGGTGCAGGTTCTCGTTCTGGGTGATCGGCAAGAAATCCTCGGTGCCGTGGAAGGTGAGCACTGCCGCCTTGATTCGGCTGGCGTTGTAGGCAGGCGAGTCGCGCCGGTACTCCTCCGGCATATTGTAGGGTGGCAGGCCCTGGAGGTAGGGAACCAGCCGGTCGTAGCCCCGGGTCCAGTCGGTAATTAGATCGATGAAGGCGCACTGAGGGTTGGCCGCGGCGTAGAGATCGGGATGGCGCGCGACACTCTGGAGGGTAAAGTATCCACCATACGAACACCCGGTAATGCCGACCTTGCCCTGCCGCGTCCAGCCACGGGCGATCATCTGGCGCACGATTTCGGCCTGCTCGTCAATGTCAACCGCGCCGAAGTTGTTGCCGTCGGCCAGGGCGTTGAAGACCGCGGGGGTATAGCCGGCGCGCCCGGCCAGCGGGGTGATCAGCACTGGCAGGCCCAGGTCCGGCAGGAGCGCGTAGGGATTTTCGACATTGACCAGCCAGCGGTTCACCATGGCCACGCCCGGACCGCCCTCCTGCCACACGACCAGCGGCGCGTCACGCGGGGGAAACGGCGCCCCGGCGGGTTGCACCAGCACCCCCACACGCGTCTGGCCGTTGCGCAGGGTGAAGCGCACCGGGTCCTGGCGCAGATTGGCGAACAGCCGCAACTCCTCGTTGAACCAGGTCAGGCGCTTCAGACCACGCCCGTCCCAGCCGAGCCGGTAGATCTCCGGCGGCTCGGTGTAGGAGCTGAACATGAAGACGATTTCGCGGCTGGTGTTGGTGGCAAAGACGTTATAGTACGAGCCGGCCCGGTCGGCCAGATTGCGCAATTCGCCACTCACACGGTTGTAGTAGTAAGGGTGGCGATCGGTGCCCCGTTGGGCGCGGAAGATGATCTCGTCGGGCGAGATAAACTCCGCCGCCGCCCGCGAGAAGGCCCCGCTGCTGAACAGATCGCTCTCCAGCCGGCCAATCTCCGTGCCGGAAAGATCGTAGAAACGGTACGAGGTGCGTTCCGAGAACTGCGGCGTGTAGATGGGGTAGCGCCGGCCTTTGAGCCGGGCCGGGTGCCAGGCCTGCACCAGCAGCGTGCGCTGGTCGGGCGACCAGGCATGGGCGGACAGGATCGGCGGCAGGGTTCCGCCCGGCTGGATAATCTGCACCGCGCCGCTGGCCCAATCAACGATGTAGGTGTTGTTGTATTGCAGGATCGGGTTCTCGGAGGGGGCCAGGTTGCCGGTCACGTCGCGGTAGACCTGCTCGGAGAGCAGGGCGCCGTCGAGCTGGGGCCGTTCCTGGTCCGGGTCAAACAGCCCGAAGATCGAAACGGCCAGCCGCGCCGAGTCGCGCGTCCACGTGTCACCGAAGAGCACCGACGCGGCGGGCACGGTGGTCATATAGCGCAGGCTGCCATCGCGCCGGTCGAAGAGCGTCAGGTCGAGGGTTTCGGGCGTGGCGGCGACCTCGCCTGTCTCGCCCTCGCCCTCCTGGCGCATCCAGAGCCGGTTGAAGGCCGGGTGACTATGGACCCGCGCGGCAGCGCGTTGCAGCCTGGGAGGCAGGGGGATGGCCGAGGCATGGGCCGCGCCAGGGGCCACGCGAGCAACCGGCACGTGGATCGGACGCGCCATCTGCGCGTCCTCCTCTGCTTCGGGCGGCAAGAGCACCAGGAGAAAACGGTCCAGGTCGGGCGCGACGGAGACGATCCCGCTGTCCGGCGGCAGGGTGATCCGCTCGCCGCTGACCTTCAGCGTGTCCCGGTTGATGCGCAGCTTGACAAGGGCTTCTTCGGCAGAATCGGCGGCTTCGTTAACCGCCAGCGCTCCCAGGTGTTGCCCGTCGAGCCAGGCGAAGCGCGAGAAGCCCACCAGCGGCAGCGGCGTCAGGCTCCCGAACGCCTCCGGGTCGATCGGGCGGATCGCCCCGTCGCTCAGGTTCATAAAGCCTACCCGCTCTTCAGAGACGACGAAGATCGTCTGGTCGTCGGGGCTGGGCGGGCTGAAGGGCAGGTAGAGCGTGGTCTCCGTCTGGATCCGTTCGAGACGGTTGACCTCGTCGGTTTCCAGCAGGTTCTGCCGCTGGCCAGGCCGCGAGGCGTCGATGTTGAGGACATTATTCCGTGCTTGCTGGGCCTGGGCCGGGGCGACGAACGCCACGCAGGCGAGGATCAGCAACAGCCGCAACCACCGCCGGAGGTGCATAGAAGTGTGCTCCTTTTGAACATACGGGGAGACCGACCTTCCCCGCGCCTCTGCCAGCCGGACATCGTTCTGGAGGCAATACTTTTTTCAAATAGGTGACGGCCCCCTTCCCAGCCCTCCCCCGCCGGACGCGGGAGTCCGGCTCCTCTCACGTGAACCTACGCCCTCGGCGAGGGGGGTGGGGAAACCGGGTTGCCCCACCCCCCCGCCCGCGAGAGGGTTTGGGAGGGCGCAGCCCTCCCAAGAAGTATGTTCATCCCGTCGGTGCGCGGCGGGGCCGCATGGACGGCTGCGGTGACCATCGTTCGCAGGGTTCAGCCCCCCTCCCAGCCTCCCCCCGCTGGGGGGAGGAGCCGGGTGCCCGCCCCCAGCGGGGGCGGGTCAGGGAAGGGGCGGTCACCGTGCCCGCGGAGCCGCGATGCGGGCGGGACGCCCGCGCTCCCAGGGCATGGTCATCGCGGCGGTGTGCGCCATGCGCATGACCGTCTCACGTGAACCTACGCCCTCGGCGAGGGGGGTGGGGAAACCGGATTTCCCCATCCCCCCGCCCCCGGGAGGGTTTGGGAGGGCGCAGCCCTCCCAGGAGAACTGCTCTCTCCCCAGACGGGGAAGTCCGGCTCCTCTGATCTGGCCCATCGCCCCATGCCACCATAGTGTAAAGCAGAATTGAATAAATAATATCAAACTTTTGAGGAAAATGGTATACTATGCTGCGAATAGTCTTTACGGTTCCCCGACATCGGTGAGTGTTGCCCCCGGCGAGTCGCTTCCGCCCGGGGGGGCGAAGGCAGTGTTGATATGGAGTGCGCCGAGGCGCGGCAGTTGCTCGACGCGGGGGTGGCGCCAGGGTCCACCGATCCGCGTCGCGCGGCGTTGGGGTTTCATCTGGCTCGTTGCGCCGCCTGCCGCGCCTATCGGGAGCATCCGGGGGACCTGGGGCTGCTCGCCGCGCTGCTGGTGGAGGCGCCGCCGCCCGCCCCATCCGCCGCGCCGCGGCCCCCCATGCCCCGCATGGGCCGCGGGCGCGCCCGTCCGGCCGGGTGGCGCTACGCGGCCTGGGCCGTGGCGATCGCGCTGCTGGCGGGGCTGGGCCTTCTGGCGGGCCGCATCGCCGTGGCCGCGTACACCATCCAGAGGAACCTGGCGGCTATGCGCGTCACCAGCGCGCCCCGCCCCACCTCGGCGATGGGGATGACCGGCGCGCCCCCGGTCGTGGCGACACCGGCGTTGCCGGGCGCGGCGACGCTTGCCCCGCCCGCCCCGGCAGCGCGGCCCGATCGCCCGGCGAACGGCGCTGCCCCCGCCGAGGCCGACCTCGCCACCGCCGAAGCAGCCGGTCGTATCCCTTCCGTCACCGCCCTGCCCACCATCGGCGCCAGCGCCACACCGGTGCGTTTGCCGGCGATAGGCGCGCAGCCCATTTCCACCGTGCCCGCAATCAACGCCACGCCGGTGCGCCTGCCGGCGATGGGCGGGCACCCCATCCCCACCCTGATGCCAACCGTCCCGGTGCGGCCGGTCTCCGGCGAGCCGCTCAACGTCCTGCTGCTGGGCAGCGACCGCCGCCCCGGCGAGGGCTGGCAGACCCGCTCCGACGCCATCGTGGTGGTGCGGCTGGACCCGGCCCGGCAGCGGATTGCTCTGCTCTCCCTTCCGCGCGACCTAGTGGTGAACATCCCCGGTTACGGCTACGCCCGCATCAATGCCGCCACGGTGTACGGCGAGTCCGACCCCTATGCTGGCGGGGGGATGGAACTGGCCCGCGCCACGGTGAGCGCGTTGTTGGGCCTGCCCATCCATCATGTCGTGCGCGCCGATTTCAATGCCTTCATTACCGCGATTGACGCCATCGGCGGGGTGGACGTCGTGGTGGAGCAGGAGTTGTACGATCCGGCCTATCCCACCATGGACTACGGCTACATGGTGGCGCACTTCCTGCCCGGGCCGTACCATATGGACGGCGAGACGGCGCTGATCTACAGCCGCATGCGCCACATGGACAGCAACTACGCCCGCAATCGCCGCCAGCAACAGGTGCTCGTCGCCGCCTTCCAGCGCGTGCGCGAGCAGAACCTGATCGATCAGGTGGAGACGCTGGCCAATCTGACTACGGCCCTGCGCGACCACATCCAGACCGATCTGAGCCTGGAGCAGATGATCGGCCTGGCCTGGGCCTTCCGCGACGTCGCCCCGGAGATGGTCGAACGCTACGCCCTCGACGAAAACCTGGTCTATGAGGGGGGCATTGCGGGCGACCCGTATGCGACGCTGCCCCTGCCCGGCGCGGTTGAGACCCTGGTGGCGCAGTTTGTGCAGGGAGGAGAATGAGCGCCCTGCGTAAGCGTTCACATTTCTCCGGGAGCGCGGGCATCATGGTCTTTGAGAAATTCATCCGCTCTCGCCCGCGCAGGCGGGCTTTGCATCCTATAGCCGAGGGCTGATGGTCGTTGAATACATCATCCGCTCTAGCCCGCGCAGGCGGCCTTCGCATCCTATAGCCGAGGGCTGATGGTCGTTGAATACATCATCCGCTCCAGGCCGCGCAGGCGGCCTTCGCATCCTATAGCCGAGGGCTTTAGCCCCACGGCCAGCCCGGCATACCGGATTAATTTCTCAAAAACCATCTTGCCCGCGGAGACGCGACGCGGGCGTCCCGCCCGCGCTCTCGGGCGCGTGGGTTACCCCAGGTGTGAACAGGCACGGCCCCGCAGGGAAAGAGGAGAGCAACCCGGAGGGTTGCGCCTCAGGGCCGCAGATAGACGGCGATCGCGTCAGGGACGGGGCGTTGGGGGCGGGACCAGAGGGCCTGGCCCCGCCAGACGGCCTGGGTCGAGGTGTCGTCATCGCCGCCGAGGGCGTCGTGGCAACCCATGTCGCGCAGGGCGCGCGCCAGTTCCACCCCGGTGATGCCGGCGGAATTGGCCAGCACCAGGAACGAACGCCCGTCCGGCAGATCGCCGACGCAGACGGCGGTCTTGGGATAGGCGCCGTTGTACACGGTGATGCGCCAGTCGAGTTGCACGAAGTCCTCACCCAGGGGATTGAAGGGGAGAAACTCGTCGGTCTCGGCGCCGACGGCGGGATTGGCGAGCTTGCCCTTCCAGAGGATCACCGGCCCGCCGCCCACGGCCTGCTGGCAGCCCCGCAGGGCCTCGGCGTCGAAGAGCCCGATCATCGCCCGCCGGTCGGCCGTGATGCACAGCGCGCCGCGCCAGGGGTTCACCCGATGCACGACGCCGTTGATCACCACGCTGCCCTCGTTGGAGGTGCGCACCGCGCCGTGGAAGCCAAAGGCCATCGCCCAGAGCAGTTCCATGCCCTCGCGCGCGGCGAAGGGCGCGTTGGCCATCTCCACCACCGCCTGGAGGTGCCGCCGCCCATCGAGCCAGATGGTGTCGCCGCTGGCATCGCTGCCGGGAACGGCCCCGTCGGCGTTGATCACCTCGACGTGCACGCGCTCATCGAGGCGCGCCACGGCGTAGAGCAACTCGCCCCCGCCGACGCCGCGCCGGTAGAACTCGACCAACCCCTCCCCGGCGCGCTCCTGCAAGGCGCTCTCGCGGTTGAACGCCTCCAGGCGTTCGTGCGCGGCAGGGGGCGCGGGCGCCGGCCGCGGCTCCAGACGACTCACCAGTTCCCGTGGCGCGGGTTGGATCGCGCTGGCTACCGTCAGCGCCCAGCGCGAGAGCACCGTCGCCTCAGCCGCGGGCCGGGCGAACAGGAAGTACGCCCCCAGGGCGGCCAGCAACGCCAGGGTAATCCGATGGACGGTTCGCGGCGACATTGGAGCACCCTATGCCATCAGGATAGGAAAGGGTTTTCTCCGGGGGACGGATAGCGGAGCATCAGCCGCCGGGCGGGCAGACATTGACGTAGCCCTGGCGCCAATACCTTACCAATAAAGCGCTGCGCGCGACACGGCCGCCTCCCAACCTCCCCCTCGCTGAGGTGACCATCGTTCGCCGCGTTCAGCCCCCCTCCCAGCCTCCCCCCGCTGGGGGGAGGCGCCGGGTTCCCGCCCCCGGTGGGGGAGGGTCAGGACGAGGGCCGGCGCCGTGCCCGCGGCGCCGTGGCGCGGGCGTCCCGCCCGCGCTCCCAGGGCATGGTCATCGCGGCGTGGTGCGCCATGCGCATGACCGTCTCATGTGAACATACACCCTTGGCGAGGGGTGTGGGGAAACCGGGTTTCCCCACACTCCCGCCCCGCAGGGGGATGGGGAAACCGGGTTTCCCCATCCCCCCACCCGGTGGGAGGGTCTGGGAGGGCTACGCCCTCCCAGGAACAATCGTATGTTCATCCCGTCGGTGTGCGGCGCGAGCCGCATGAGGGGTCTGGAGGGAAGCGTCCAGTTCCCTCCCCCAGCGGGGGAGGGTTGGGGTGAGGACGAAGAACTTATGTGCAAGGTACTGGCCCTATCGCATCCCTCCACCGCACCCGTCCGGTGAATGCTATGGTATTATAGCACAAACGTACTAATCTGTTGGCAGCAGGGCTACGTGGATGTCGCTTGCCGCGCCCGAAACTCACCCTCCCGGTCACCTCTCCGTCAAGCGGAGAGCGAATGGAGGTGAGGGCCTGGAGTTGCCAGGTCACAGTCCGGTTGACCGTCCGCGCCGTGGGTGTCAACGCCTCGGCTACCGCTGCGAAGGCCACCTGGGTGGCCTGTGGAGCCCGCGAAAGCGATCTTCGCAGAGGCTGGCCTGCGGCTTCGGTCACCGGGTGGACGACGTTGACGTAGCCCTGGGCCTGGAGTCAGGACGTTGGTATCGCCCCATGCCGGAGGAGGCGCGCATGGCTCGTCCCATCTCCCTCATTCTACTGCTACTCACGCTGCTCGTCGCCCTGCCACCGGGCGGGCCTGCTCGCGCCCAGCGCGCCGACGGGCTTGACCAGCCGCTGCTCGCCGCCAACCTGTGCGGTTCGGGCGATGGTTCGGAGATCCACTTCACCATCGCGGCCACCGGCGACACCTTCCCCCACGAGAACATTCAGGCCGTGGGCGAGAGCCAGGGCTACGACGTGCTCTTCGATGCCGTGCGTCCCTTTCTCCAGGCCGCCGACCTGGCATACACCAACTTCGATGGGGCCATGCTCGAAGGCTCGCCGATCAGCGGCTATCCCCTGTTCAACTTTAATCCGGCTCTAGCCACCGCGCTGCGGAACGCGGGGATCGACGCGGTCTCCACCGCCAACAACCACATCCTCGACCGCGGCCCCGAGGGCATCGACGCCACCCTGCGCGTGCTGGAGGCCAATGGCCTCCAGCAACACGGCACGGCCCCGATCGGCGCCGTCCGCCCGCCGTATGTGCCGCTGACCCTCACCCGCGACGGTGTCAGCCTGACGATCGGCTTTATTTCGGCCACCTGGGGCACCAACGGCATCCCCGATCCGCACGGGCAGGTCAATCTGCTCTATGAGTCGACCGAATACGGCCAGCAGGGCGGCGTGCGCCAGAGCATCCTCGACGCCATCGCCCAGGCCGACCGCGAGACCGACCTGGTGCTGGTGGCGGCGCACTTCGGCTTTGAGTATCAATTCTACCCCCACGAGAGCCAGATCGATGCCGCGCGGCGCATGGCCGAGGCCGGCGCCGACGTGATCCTCGGCGCGCAGTCGCATACCCTGCAACCGGTGGACATCCTCGATGTGGGCGGGCGCAAGACGCTGGTGATCTACTCGCTGGCGAACTTTCTGGCCTCCCAGGGGGCCTTTCAGGCCAGCGCCTACTCGGCCACGTCGGTGATCTTCTACGTCGGGTTGGCCCGCGGCGCCGATGGTCAGGTGCGGGTGACGGGCTATCGCTATCTACCGATCATGCACATTGACAACGACACGCGCCCGGCGCCCATCCAGCCCGGCAGCGCCGATGACGTGATCGCCCATGTGCGAATGATGATGCGCGATCCCGGCGGCCTGCGCCAGGTGTCGCCGGCGTCGCCCGCCTCGGGCGCGATCATCCCGGTCTGCCCCCCGATCGCCCTGGCCGAAACGCCCGAGACGCCGATCAGCGGCGACTTCGTCCAGCACTACGCCACGCTCGGCGGAACGGCCCCCCGTCCGCTGACCGACGCGATTGCCGTGCTGGGGTTGCCCCTGGGGCCGGCGGTGATCGAGCCAGCCGGCGATTGCGCCACGCCCGTGCCGGTGCTCTACACCGAACGACAGCGTCTCGAACTCCACGCCACCGAGCCGTGGCCCTTCCGCGTCTCTGGCTCGCTTCTCGGGGTCGAGTCCTTCACCCGCCGCTACCCCGGCGTGGCGCTCCAGCGGCGCACCGATCTCGCGGCGGCGGAGGCCTTCGCCGATCCGCGCTTCCGGGCCTTCTACGAGCAGTTCGGCGGTCTGGCGATCTTCGGCTACCCCATCTCTGGCCCGCTCAACGAGGCGCATCCCGAGACGGGCGCGCCTATGACGGTGCAGTATTTCGAGCGCGCGCGCTTTGAAGCGGCGCCCGACGCGCCATTGACCGGGCAGGTGCGTCTGGGTCTGCTCGGACGCGAGTTGCTCGCCGCCGGCGGAGCGGCCAGCTTGTGCCCGGGGGCCCCGGCGACCGACCTGAGCGCCGCGGCGGAGACGTCGTCCGCCGGACGGACCAGCGGAGAAGCGCCGCGCGGCGCGCCGGAAGGCGGGCGCGGATGGCTCGGCGGTCTGTTCGACCAGACGTTCAAGCGAACTGGCTGGTGGTTGCCGATGCTGGCCCTGGCGGCGCTAGTGGTGGCGCTGGTAACCCTGGTCGGGTTCGCCGTGGCCGACTGGCGCTCCTTCCGCCGGCACGGCGCCCGGCGGCGCGCCTACCGGCGCCGGCGCAGCGCCTTCGAGCGCCTGGGCCAGGCCCCCGTGCAGCCGGCGCCGGCCCGCGCGCCCCGGGAAAGCCGCGCCACGGCCCATACCGGCACAACCGTCCGCCGGGCGCCGCCCGCCCCGCCCGATGATGACGACGCATTGTTGCGCCGTCTGCTGGAGGAGTAAGCCATGGGGGCTGGGGAAACCGGGTTTCCCCAGCCCCCGACCCACGGGCAGGGGTGGAGCGACCCTCCCCTGAGGCAAGCCTACAAATACCACGGCGCCATCTGGCGCCAGATGGCGGCACAATGGGCCTCGCCAGGCCAGATGTGCAGGGCGTGCCAGATGCCTTTCTGCCACAGAATGGAGCTGAGCGCCTGATTGTTGGCCAGGAACACGTCTTCCTCGCCCACGGCCAGAATGATCTCCAGCCTCCGCAGCGCCTCAAGCAACTCCGGGTCATTCAGTTGCGGCAGGAAGTGACAGGGGTTGTAAAAGTACACCGTCTCATCATAGTGACCGTCGAACAGATCACGGAACGACCCCATCGGCGTGGTCAAGTCGTAGCGCCCACTCAAGCCAACCACTTTGCGGAAGCGCTGAGGGTGACGGAAGGCCAGGGCAACTGCATGATACGCACCCAGGCTGCACCCGTGGGCGATCAGATGGGGGTTGGGATTGAGTTGCTGCGAAAAAGGCACTACTTCTTCCAGAATATACGCCTCGTATTGCTGATGGCGCGCGAGCCGCTCCCAGGGCGGGCGATGCCGGGCGTAGAGGCTCTCGTAGTCCACACTGTCGACGCAGAACAGTTGAATGTTGCCTGCCTCAATCGTTTGACGCAGCGCGTCAACCAGGCCCCAGTTTTCATAGTCGTAGAATCGTCCGCCACGGGTAGGAAAGACTAGCACCCGCGCTCCAGCGTGCCCGAACACCAGCAGTTCCATGGTTCGCTGCAAGCGTGGACTGCGCCACGCGTAATACTCCCGGCGCATCGGCGGTCCTTGACGCTGGGGTAACGCCGCAAGACTCCAGATCGGCCCGACCCGAAGAGGCCCGATGGCCATGCATAGCCTGTGAGGCAGGCTGGCACCGTCATCTGAACGATGTGGTATACGTCCCGTTCACAAAACACGGTAGAGCGGAAGCGTTATCGCTGTATTAAATCATGGCATGTTTTTGACGATAAACAGGTTAACCCTTCTTCGCGCAATCCGTTGGGTTGCGTTACGGTATTGCCCCGGCGGGCAGGTTGTTCCTGGGAGGGCGCAGCCCTCCCAGACCCTCCCACCGGGTGAGGGTGTGGGGAAACGGGGTTTCCCCACACCCCGCTCCGAGGGCCTATGTTCACGTCAGGGATCAAAAAGCGGAAATCGAAAGGTGCGCAGGATCGCTGCCCAGAGGCGATAGCCCTCGTCACTCAGATGCAGACCGTCGTCGGCGAAGAGCGCCGGCACAGGCTCGCCGTTGCGCTGGAGCATGGGTTGATACACGTCGATGAAATACCCCTTCGGACGCGCCGCAAGCGCCTGGCGCGCAGCTTCGTTGACCTGGCGAATGGCATAGCGCAGCCGCCAGCGGGCCGGGCTGGGCTTGATGGCCATAAATGCTACCGGGATGTCGCCACAGAGGGCGTCTACTTTATCCAGCAGCCGGTGGAGCGAACCAATGACCGAACTGGCCGGCTGCCCGTCGCCGAGGTCATTGTCGCCGGCGTAAAGCACCAGGCTGCCCGGTGCGCATGGTGGCACCAGGCGCTCGAAAAAGTGGACGCAGGCAGCCAGGGTTGAACCGCCAAAGGCCCGGTTCACCACTGGCCATGGCATCAGGTCCTCTTCCAGGGTTGACCAGAGGCGGAGCGATGAACTGCCATAAAACACCGTCGCTCCGGGAGGGGGCGGGTTCAGGGCGTGCGCCCGTTCGATGGCCCGCACCTCTTCCTCGTACCATTCCATGGCAATCCTCTCTCCTCCACGCGCAGGACGGGGCTGCGCCATCTCGACGTGAACAGTTTGGGAGGGCTACGCCCTCCCAGACTCTCCCCCTGGGAGAAGAAGATGGGGGAACCAGGTTGCCCCGTGTTCACATTAGACGGTCATGCGCATGGCGCACACCGCCCAATGACCATGACCTGGGAGCGCGGGCGGGACGCCCGCGCCACGGCGCCGCGGGCACGGCGCCGGCCCCCGCCCTGACCCTCCCCCACCGGGGGTTTAGGGGCGGACAGAACGGATGAGCGACACCCGCAACGGTCAGGTCGGGGATGACAAGGAGTCTGGAACCTTCTATGATAGGTGTATCACCAACCATCGCAGAAGGAGCCAGACTCATGACCAGGA
>Ga0209227_1000078_pt1 | contig 77679 bp, 61 predicted proteins | sample YNPBryantNP2012_FD_185815 | JGI IMG/M metagenome (GOLD analysis project Ga0209227, IMG submission 185815) | Anoxygenic and chlorotrophic microbial mat microbial communities from Yellowstone National Park, USA - YNP Bryant NP 2012 (SPAdes)... ...
CGAATTCCCCGTTGGGCCAGAAGGCCCGGACGATCCGCACAGTCGCCTCATGTGGTTTGTTGGACAGCACAGCCAGAGCTACCCCGCGCCGTCGCAACCGCTCGACCGCCTCCGGCACGCCCGGGTAGGGCCGAGTGTGAACGAGCAGCCGCGTTCGGTAGTAGGTCCGGGCCAGCTCGACGAGGCGGCCTACGAGATCGGGGTGTGACTGTGCGATCGCTCGCTCGCATAAGGTCGGTATGCCCTCGCCGACAAGGTACCGATAATCGCTGACCGGCCGCGTTGGGAGGCCGAGCAACTCCAGGCAATGGTTCACGGACTCTGCAATGTCACGCAAGGAATCCACCAGCGTGCCGTCCAAGTCAAAGATGCAGGCTCGGGGCCGCGGGAGCGGTTGTGAAGCCGTCACGCCGGGTGTCGAATCAAAGCCAGCGACCATACGCAACCCATTTCGCCCGTGCATCGTACAAGGATTCGGCCACAGACGCACCGCGCCGCTTCATCGGCCCAAGGCCGCGAGGCGGCACCCGAATACCGGCACAGCGTACGCCTACGTGGGACGCCTGTGCGAGCACGGGTATAATACCCAGTGCCCGTCGTCTCGGCTGAGCCGCTTAAGCGCTTTGCGAGAGCTTGCAGCCAGCGCGAGGCTTGGGCGGGCGGACGTGGAGCTGTCGGGTTCCATCAGCGGACGCGAGAGCCGAGGGAGTGAGAAATGTCTGTCAGTAGATGCTTACCGCGCGTCGCGGCGCTGCTGTTGCTGGCGACCGCGGGGTTGACGTGGGCGCAGGAATCTGAGCCCCCGCCACGCCCGCGTTGGAGCAGCCTGATCAACATCGACGCGATGATCGACAACTACGCGCGTCTTCTGGCCCGCAAATACAACCTCACAGAGGAACAGGATGCCTTCACGCAGGAGTTTCTGCGGGAACGGGCGCACACATTCCTGGACCGGCACCGCGCGGAATTGTTCGACCTGGTCGATCGGCTGTTCGAGGTGCGTAACGGGGCAGACATCACGCCGCAGGAACTTGTCGAGTGGGGCAAGCGCGCCCAGCCACTGTTCGAAGAAGCGCGTGTTCTCATCATCGATGGAAACAACGAGTGGCGAAGCATCCTGACCGAAGAGCAACGCAAGTTGCACGATGAGGATCTGAAGCTGATGTACGACAGCTTCGCCACGACCGAGGATCAGCTTCGCCGCATGGTCTCGGGTCAGATGACGGTCGAGGAATTCCGGCACGGGACCGGTCGGCGATCTCCGCCGGTGGGACCGGGCGGCGACCGGCCGGTGTCGCCCAAGGGCCTAGAGGGCGCAGGCGGTGCGCCCAGCTCTCCAGCGCCGGCGCCCCCCGCAGCGGCTTCGCCAGCTCCTCCGGCACCGCCATCGACGCCACCGGCCGCGTCGGCAGGGGGCCCGCCCGCGCCTGCGCCCGCACCGAGTGGATCGCCGAAAGCGAGTAGGGCAACGCACAGTCCCAAGCCGCCGTCGTCGAGCCAGCCGGCCGGGCCGCCCCGGCCGCGTGAGCCGGTTGACGAAAAGGGGCGGGAGGCGGCGCTGGCTCGCTTGGAGGAACTGCGGCGGCTAAAGGACAATCCTTCAGCGTCGGCGGGTCCGCCGGCTCGGCCTGGTGTGAAAGGACGGGCGGCGTCGCCCGGGGGGGCGGGGACCGACTTTGAAAGTCAGTGGGACGCATACGTTCGGGACTTCATCCAGAAATACAAACTGGACGAGGAGCAGCAGCAGCGGGCCTACGCAATCCTGAAGCAATGCAAGGAGGAAGCGCGGGCTTACGTGGACAAGAGGAAGTCCACTATCGAAGACCTCGACCGGCGTATACAGGCGCTTGCCGGGTCCGGCGACAAAGAGAAAGCGGCGGAGCTGGGCAAGCTGAACGAGAAAAAGACAAAGCTGATGGCGCCGGTGAACATGATCTTTGAGAAGCGACTCAAGCCGCGGCTGGAGAAACTGCCCACGCGGGCACAGCGCGAGGCGGCCGAAGCGGCAATGAAGAGCCCTGGGACGGCCAAGCCGCGAGGAAACGAGCCGCCAAGGGCGGGTCCGCCGCCGGCACCGCCACCCGCGCCGCCGGTTCCGCCGCCCAAGCCGGAGCCGCCGCCGGAACAGCCTCCGGTCGAGCCGCCGCCGGCGGAGCCACCGCCTGTCGATCCGAGCGAGTAGGCGCTACTTGGCTTCCTCGTCGGCGGATAGCGGTCGGCGTCAACCGTGTCGGAAAGGTGCGCTCGGGCTGGCCGGGCATCGCGAGGGACGCCCGGTGGTTCAATCGGGGCTGGATGACCCGCCGATAACCGGGTATAGGGCGCGTGTCGGCAGCGTGCGGCCCCGGCCTCCAGGCTGTCGCGGCAGAGCCAAGGGCGAGACCAGGAGTTCCGAGACCGGGGCGACAGATACGTGCAGGCCATTCAAACAGAGGAGAAGCGCATGCGCGCAGCAATGAGTCGTGGGCAACGCTGGCTGGTGTTTCTGGTCGCCGGGGGAGGAATGCTGCTGCTGGAAGGCTGCGACGCTTCAGTCCGCGACACGCTGCTGACGGGGTTTGGAAACGCTGCTACGACGCTCATCGGCACCCTCTTCCAGGCGCTCATTCAACAGCTTCAGGCGAACGACGACACACTGAACGACGCCACGACGGTCCGCGCGCTGCTTGATCTGGTGCCGCGGTTCTTAGCCTGACGTTGGAAGGGACGAGTCGGCGGGGCAGCGCTGGAGGGGTGAGGAGCACTTCGCGTACCGGGCAACAAAGGGGGGCACCACGCCCAGGAAAGGCGCAGTGCCCCACCCGCTCCCATCCCACGCCGCTACGGGACGATCACGGAATCTGTATTGGTTGACGGACCCCGGTTGTTGTTCGGGACCATGCCGACCAGGGTTTCCCACAGCGTGGACGTCGTGTCCAGACGCGCATGCTGGGTGTAGATGTTGTCGTAGTTCACGCCGACGATGGGCTTCTTTTCAAACGTCGCGTGGCCGTCCTGATACAGGCAGTTCTGCCCTTCCGAACCGTGGTTCCGGCTGTTGTAGGGCCGCCACTTGTCGGTGTCCATGTTAAGGACTGGTTGCGGGTCGTTGACGGAACCGGGGAAGCCCTGAAGTTGCTGTCCCACCGGGAAAGCCGTCACGGCTGTGTCGGCCGTCCGGTACCCGTTGTCGAACGACGAGCCGGACTGGAAGAATGGACCCTTGTCGGCCATGATCACCATGCGCGTGTCAAGGTTCTCGTTGCCCTGGCCGCGATTGCCGAACGGGAACTGGATGCCGTAGCTGACGTACGGGTAGCCCCGGAAATCGAAGCGGTTGTTACCGGGGGACGCGGCGACCAGGTTCCCGCTGACGTAATTCTTCAGGTCATCTTCCGTATCGCCGGAGCTCGGGCAGACATACTGCTTGGCCGAGCAGCTTCCGTCGATGACCATCATGAACATGCACCGGCTGGGGTGCAAATTGTACCACGAGTCATCGGTGCTCGTGACCTGACTGGTCAGGCGATCCGACATCTTCGTGATCCAGGTGACGCTGCTGTAGCCGCCGCTCTGGGTCGTAGGACGGAAGAGCACCGTCGGATAGAAGTCGGCATTGTCATTCGCATACACCTTCGTCGCCTGCCCGATGCCGCGCAGCTGAGACGCGCACACGGCGCGTTTCGTGATTTCACGGGCTCGCGACAGGCTCGGTAGCAGGATGGAGATCAGCAGTGCGATGATCGCCACCACTACCAGCAGCTCAATCAGTGTGAACGCCTTCCTTTTCCTCATGGAAAACCTCCTGGCAGCTCCCATGATCCACGACCCGGCCAGCCGGTCCGGCGGGTGCTATGGCCATTGCAGCGGCCGATGTTAAGTACGAAAACAGGTAGCTTCATAGCTGCCAGCCACAGCGGTGCGCCTCTCCATCCGCGGACAGACCGCACCGGGAAACCGCGCCGTAAGCCCGAGACGCACGCCGTCCCGAGCCTCGCGACCCCATGGGAACAGGTCGCGGCGCGGCGTTTAACTCCCAGTTAAGCGCGACGGCGTATGCGCGCACCCCAACCGGGGTCTGACTTGGCCGTCGTCTTTCGAACGAATGGGGCTGCAACTTATGAAGGAGGGCAGGATCGGCTACGAATCGGATAAGCGAATGACAACTATGATGACCTCAATCAATACCCTCATTCGTTCGCGTCGGGCAGCACCAACGCCACCCATATATAGCATAGCACATCGCGTACCCGTGTCAACGGCCTGACAGGGAGGTTTCGGCATGCGGTCCCGCCATGCGCTGATCGCTCGCCACCCATCTCAGCGGTCCAAAGGGGATGTCACCCGTTTGTTGACCGTCGGGCTGCCAGGTGCAGCCGACACAGGGGTGCCCCGCGCCACCGGCGGCAACTGCGACCATTCGTTACCGCTCCCGAAAACAGGATCATTTCGCACACGTTTGACGCTTAGCGCTTGCCGCCGGAGCGGGTTGCGCGTAAAGTAGCGGCAGGGCCCTGGCGTCGCGGGAGGCGGCGCCGGCACATTTCGTGGTGCCGGTCGGGCACCCGGTCGGGCCGATGGCGATTCGACCGATCAGAAGTACTGTCGGACCCGCATGTCGTAGTCGCTGGTGCGACGCAGATTTACTTGGTTATCCGGAGGCACATCCGCATGGCCCAGTCCGAGGCCAAGACCCGGCGGGATGCTCATCTGACATTCCTGGAACACCTCGCGGAGGTGGATCGGGCAATTCGCGGCACCAGCGATGTCGACCAGATGATGGGGGACGTTCTGCAAACCGTCCTGTCCATCTTCCGCTGTGACCGGGCGTGGCTGCTTTATCCGTGCGATCCCGACGCACCGCGCTGGCATGTGCCGATGGAGCGCACCGTCCCGGAACACCCGGGTGCGTTTGCCGAGCGCGCCGTTTTGTCTATGAGCCCTGAGATGCGCGACATGCTGCGGGTAGCGCGTGAGGTGCGCGGCCCCGTTCGCTACGGCCCTGGTTCTCCGTATCCCCTTCCCATGGACACGGCCACGCGCTACAAGTATCGCTCGGTCCTGGCCATGGCGATGTATCCGAAAGTGGGCTCGCCATGGCTGCTTGGCCTGCATCAGTGCTCGTATGACCGCGTCTGGACCGACGAGGAGGTCCAGCTTTTTCAGGAAGTCGGGCGACGCATCGAGGACGCGCTGACCGTTCTGCTGGCTTTCCGCCAGCTTCAGGAGAGCGAGCAGCGGTTCCGCTCGTTGGTCGAGCAGGCCGCCGATGCCATCTTCGTGCATGATCTGGAGGGCCGCTTTGTCGAGGTGAACACCCGGGCGTGCGAGAGTCTGGGCTACACACGTGGCGAGCTGCTGCAACTGAGCGTGCCCGATGTCGATCCCGATTTCACGCGCGATGACCATCCGCGCCGTTACTGGGACGCGCTGCCGCGCGGCGAAGTCGTTGCGTTCGAATCCCGGCACCGGCGAAAAGACGGCAGCATCTTCCCGGTCGAGGTGCGGCTGGGGCTGATCGAAATGCGCGGCGAGCGACTGATCTGTGCTCTGGTCCGCGACATCACCGAACGGCGCCGGGCGGAACAGGAGAAAGCCCGACTTGAGGCACAACTGCGACAGGCCCAGAAGATGGAAGCGGTGGCGCAGCTCGCCGGCGGGGTCGCGCACGACTTCAATAACATCCTGACGGCAATCCTGGGCCACGTGGAACTCATGGCGACCGACGTCAAGGCCCACCTTCCGCAGGCGCACAGCCTGCTGGAGGGTTTGCAGCAGGTCGAGCGCAGTGCGCAGCGGGCCGCGACGCTGACGCGCCACCTGCTGACACTGGGCCGTCGGCAGGTCACGCGGCCGCGCGTCGTAAGTCTGAATACCGTTGTGAGCGACCTCGAGAAGCTGCTGGCGCGGCTTCTACGGGAGAACATCGCCTTGCAGGTTGCGCTGGATCCGGACCTGCCGCCGGTAGAGGCCGACCCTGGCCAGCTTGAGCAGGTCATCATGAATCTCGTCGTCAACGCGCGCGACGCGATGCCCACCGGGGGCACCCTGACGCTCACGACCGGCTGCACCACGCTGGACGAGATGTCCGCCGCGGCCCACCCGGATGCACGTCCCGGCGAGCATGTCGTGCTCACCGTCAGCGACACCGGCTGCGGTATGGACCGCGCGACGCTCGAACGGATCTTCGAGCCCTTCTTCACAACCAAGCCCATGGGGTACGGCACCGGGCTCGGTCTTTCGACCGTGTACGGCATCGTGCGACAGTCCGGCGGGCACATCACCGTCTACAGCGAACCCGGCCGGGGTACAACCTTCAAAGTCTATCTGCCGAGCGTTCGGCGACCTCTCACGGCAGAGCACCCGGCCCCCACGGAAGGCGCGCTGCCAACGGGAACTGAGACCATTCTGGTCTGCGAGGACGATGCGGATGTGCGGAGCCTGGCCGTCCGGGTTTTGACGGACGCCGGATACACGGTCCTCGCGACGGGCAGCGGAACTGAAGCCCTGCAACGCGCGGCGGCCCACGCGGGCGATATTGATCTACTGTTGACCGATGTGATCATTCCTGACATGGATGGCCGTAGGCTCGCCGAGCGCCTGCTCGCCGCGCGGCCCGGAATTCGGACCCTGTTCATGTCCGGGTACTCCGCGAACATCATTGCGCACCAGGGGCTGTTGGACGCCGACATCGAGTTGTTGGAGAAGCCTTTCACGCGCCGCGAGGTGCTGTGCCGCGTGCGGGAGGTCCTGGACCGGCGTGGCGCGGCCGACTCGCAGGTTGCCTGCCCCACGGCGGCCCCAGCGCCCCGAGTGCCTTCGGCCGATGGGTCGACCGCCCCGGCCTGATGCATCGCATGGGGGGACGTCGGCTGATAGAATTCATTGCCGAGCGAGCCCAGGACAGGTAGCACGCTGACGGTCACCGGGGGCGTGACCGCGGAGGTTGGTGCGTGTGTCTGGCCATCCCCGGTAAGGTAATCGAGTGTGCGGCTGACGAAGCCCTCGTCGATTTTCACGGCAACACGCTGCGCGTCAGTACCGTTCTGACCCCACAGGTGCGCGTCGGCTCCTGGGTGCTCGTGCATGCGGGGTTTGCGATCACCGAGCTGGACGAGCAGGAGGCCCGCGAGACCTGGGACTACCTGCGTCAGGCACTGGCGGACGAGCCCCGACTGGCCGACGGGACGCCGGCCGCGCCCTCCACCGGCGACATACAGCCGCCTCCGACAGTACCGGGGGCAGAGCAGCGGGACGCCGGCGGCCGTGCCCATGACGATGAGAGGGGGCCTGCGTGAGGGACCGCATCGCTCCGCTGGTTGAGGAACTTCATCGCCGTTGTCGCGCGGTGGGCCGGCGGATCCAGTTGATGGAAGTTTGTGGTACGCACACCGTGGCACTGTTCCGCCATGGGGTCCGCGCGCTCTTGCCGTCCAACCTCCGGTTGGTGAGCGGTCCGGGCTGTCCGGTGTGTGTGACTGCTCAGCGGCACATCGATGCGGCGATCGAGTTGGCCACGCAGCCGGGGGTCATTCTCGCGACGTATGGCGACATGTTACGCGTTCCTGGACGACGTGGGAGTTTGGAACGCGTGCGTGCGGCCGGTGCGGACGTGCGGGTCGTGAACTCTGTGCTGGCAGCGCTGGAGCTGGCCCGCCAGCACTCCGCGCGGCCGGTCGTCTTTCTCGGTGTCGGGTTCGAGACAACCGCTCCGGCCACGGCGGCCGCGGTGCTGGAGGCCGAGCGTAGCGGCCTGACGAACTTCTTTGTGCTGGCATGTCACAAGCTGGTCGTGCCGGCGATGAGAGCTTTGTTGGCGGCGGGGGATGTGCCGCTCGACGGTTTTCTGGCCCCCGGGCACGTCAGTGTGATCATCGGCGCGCGGGCGTACGAACCCATCGCGGCCGAGTATGGTCGCGCGGTCGTGGTCGCCGGCTTCGAACCGGAGCAGATGCTGCGCGGTCTGGTGGCCCTGGTGAAGCAGGTCGCCGACGGTCGCGCCGCTGTGGAGAATGTATACACGGGCGTCGTGTCGGACCAGGGCAACGCGGTCGCGCTCGAGCTGTTGCAACGTGTGTTCGTCGCAGCGGACACGCCTTGGCGGGAACTGGGCGTCATTCCGCAAAGTGGGCTGGAGCTGGCTCCCGCGTATCGCCGCTTTGACGCCCTGGCTCATTTTGGCATCGAGCCCGGTGCCGACCAGGAAGATCCGTTGTGTCGCTGCGGCGAGGTGATCACGGGGCGCGTCGAGCCACCCCAGTGTCCGGCGTTCGCAGGCGCCTGCACGCCGATGAACCCGATCGGTCCGTGCATGGTGAGCAGCGAGGGCACGTGTGCCGCCTGGTACAAGTACGGCCGCGCTGAGCATGGCAACCACGTTTCGCGGTGCGCCCCGGTCGGAGAGCCGCAGGTATGAAGACGAGCGCCGTCGGTGCCGCCCACGATCGCATTGTCATTGCCCATGGCGGCGGCGGAGAGCTCATGGGGCGGCTGATCCGGGAGCACATTCTCCCGCCGCTGCATAACCCACACTTGGTGAAGCTGGGAGACAGCGCGGTTCTGCCGTGGACCGGCGGTGACCTGGTGTTCACGACCGACTCCTATGTCGTGGCGCCGATTGAGTTTCCGGGCGGCGACATCGGACGGCTGGCGGTCTGCGGGACCGTAAATGACCTCGCGGTGATGGGGGCGGTGCCGCTCGTGTTGTCGCTCGGGCTGATTCTCGAAGAGGGGTTGCCGCTGGCGGTGCTGGACCGGGTGCTGGCCTCGATCGCGGCCACCGCCCAGGAGGCCGGGGTACAGGTCGTCACCGGGGACACCAAGGTCATCGAACGGCGCACGACCGGAGACAGTGCCTCGGTCGCCGCGTCGCCGGGGCTGTTCATCAATACCGCCGGCGTGGGTCGCCTGCGGTCGGGCGTGCGGCTCGGGCTCCAGCGTGTGGCGGTGGGCGACGCGCTGCTTGTGACGGGCCCGATCGCCGCTCACGGACTCGCGGTCATGTCGGTCCGTAGCGGCTTGGAATTCGACTCGTCGCTGCGCAGTGACGTCGCTCCGCTGAACGGTCTGATTGGAGCCATTCTCGACACCGGTGCGGACGTGAAGTTCCTGCGGGATGCGACGCGGGGCGGTGTCGCCGGGGTGCTGGCGGACATATGTGACGCCTCCGGGCTATCGTTGGTCATCGACGAAGCCCGCGTGCCGCTGTCCGTCACGGCCCGACACGCCGCCGAGATGCTGGGCCTTGATCCGCTTACGGTGGCGAACGAGGGCTGCTGCGTCGTGGTGGTCGACGAACGCGACACCGAACGGGTCGTGGAGGTTTGCCGGGAACATCCGTTGGGAAATCAGGCCGCGATTATCGGCCACCTAACGGACAGCCGTCCGCCGCTGGTGGAACTGATAACGCGAGCGGGCGGCCGGCGCGTCGTGCAGCGCCCCTACGGCGAGGACCTGCCGCGCATTTGTTGACGAGTGGAAGGGCGCTATACAGCGGTATGCATGAGATGGCAATTGCGACCGCGCTCGTCGAGCAGTTGACCTGCATCGCGCGCGAGAATAACGCCAGCCGGATCACCACGGCCGAGGTCCACTGCGGGATATTGCGCCAGGTCGTCCCGGAGGCACTGGAGCTGGCCTTTGCCGCAGCCAGCGCGGATACCCCGGCGGCAGGGGCGGTGCTGACGATCGTGGAGCAGCCGATCGTGGCTCGCTGTCGGTCGTGTCAGCAGACCTTCCAGGCGGCGGTGGACAACTTCCTGTGCCCGGTCTGTCAGACGGCGGACGTCGAACTGCTCGCGGGGCAGGACATCATCCTTCAGACCGTGACGCTTGAGACGCCGGACGAGAGAACGTCATGAAGATCAAGGTCGTCGAAAGTGTGTTGAAAGCCAACGATGCTGTGGCACGGGAAAACCGGCGGCGTTTTGAGGCTGCGGGCGTGCTGGCGGTCAACCTGATGAGTGCGCCGGGCAGTGGCAAGACGGCGCTGCTGGAACGCACGCTGGCCGGGCTGGGGCCTGACGTGCGTAGCGCCGTCGTGGTGGGGGACCTTCAGACGACCCGCGATGCGGAGCGCCTTCAGAACACGGCGCAACAGGTCGTACAGATCAACACCGGCACGGGGTGCCATCTGACGGCGACGCAGGTGGCCGAAGCGTTGGAGAGTCTGGAGTTAGCGGGGTTGCATTATTTGTTCATCGAGAATGTCGGCAACATGGTTTGCCCCGCCGGTTTCGACCTCGGTGAGCACGTGCGCGTCGCCCTGCTGAGCACACCGGAGGGGGATGATAAGGTGGCGAAATACCCGACACTTTTTCTGTGCGCCGACGTCATTCTTCTGACGAAGACAGACTTGGTGGCAGTACTTGACTACCGCCGCGAACGCGTTTATGAAGATATCTCGCGGATCAACCCGCGTGCGCCCGTGATGGAACTCTCCTGCCGCACCGGTGAGGGTGTCGATCGCTGGCTGAGTTGGCTGAAGGACGAGCGACGCCGTCGCACCCGGGAAGTTACGACGGGTTGAATCGGTGCAGCGCGTGGGACCAGACCAACGAGGAACCTCATGAGCAACAATCTCACCGCCGCAATTCGGGAGATCTGTGATACCTGCGGGCGTGATCGTACGCGGCTGATGGATATTCTCCGAGCCGTGCAGGCGCGTTTCGGCTGCGTGTCGGGGCCTGCGATGGAGCTGATCGCGCGGGAAGTCGGCGTCGAGCGCGTCGAAGTGCAGGGCATGGTTACCTTCTACGCTTTCCTGTCCGAACAGCCCAAGGGCAAGGTTGTCATCCGCCTGTGCAACGACGTGGTCGACATCATGGCCGGTGCGGAGGACGTCGCCCGCGCGTTCGAAGAAGAGCTCGGGATCCGCTTCGGTCAGACCACCCCGGACGGGAACATCAGCCTGGAATACACGCCCTGCATCGGCATGAGCGACCAGGCGCCCGCGGCCCTGGTCAACGACGTGGTCGTGACCGAGCTGTCCACCGACTCGGCCCGCCGCATCGTACGCGAACTTCGCAAGCACATGGACCCGACACGCCTGGTAACGCGGCTGGGTGATGGGAATAACGCCCACGAGCTCGTCCGGGCCATGGTCATGAACCACATCCGGTTGCCCGGACCGTTCCTGTTTACGCCGATGAACCGCGGCGAAGCGATCCGCAAAGCCTTGGCGATGACGCCGGCGGAGGTGATTCGCGCGGTGAAGACGGCCCGCCTGCGGGGCCGCGGTGGCGCCGGGTTCCCGACCGGGCTGAAGTGGGAATTCACGCGGGCCGCGCCGGGCCAGCGCAAGTACATCGTCGGCAACGCGGACGAGGGCGAGCCGGGTACGTTCAAAGACCGCGTGCTGCTTACGGAATTGCCGGACCGCGTCTTCGCCGGCATGACCATTGCCGGCTACGCCGTCGGGGCCGAGGAGGGCATCCTGTACCTGCGGGGCGAGTACGCCTATCTGCGTCGGTACCTGGAGCACGTACTCGAGAGACGGCGCGCCGACGGCCTGCTCGGCCGCAGCATCCTCGGTAAAGAGGGCTTTAATTTCGATATCCGCATCCAGATGGGTGCGGGAGCTTACGTCTGCGGCGAAGAAACCGCGCTGCTCAGCTCGTGCGAAGGTCGCCGCGGAGATCCGAAGACCCGGCCACCGTTCCCCGCGCAGAAGGGGTATCTGGGCTGCCCGACCGTCGTGAACAACGTCGAAACCCTGGCGTGCGTAACGAAGATTCTGGAACAGGGCCCGGCGTCCTTCTGCGAAGTCGGCTCGCAGGGCAGTCCGGGCACGAAGCTGTTGAGCGTCTCGGGCGACTGCAAGCTGCCGGGCGTCTTCGAGGTGCCCTTTGGCATCAAGCTGAGCGAGCTGCTGAAGCTGTGCGGCGGAGAGGATGCCATCGCCGTGCAGGTGGGCGGCGCCAGCGGGCAGATGGTCGGACGCGAGGAATTCAACCGGACGATCTGCTACGACGATCTGGCGACCGGCGGGTCGATCATGGTCTTCGGCCCCGAACGCAATGTACTGGAGATCGCCGCCCGCTTCATGGACTTCTTCATCGAGGAAAGCTGCGGGTACTGCACGCCCTGTCGGGTCGGCAATGTGCTACTGCGCGAGCGGTTGGGGCGGATTTTGGCCGGCTGCGGCGAGCCGGCGGACCTGGATTACCTTCAGGAGCTCGGCCAGACGGTCAAGACGATGAGCCGCTGTGGGCTTGGGCAAACCTCGGCCAATCCGGTGCTGACAACGCTGAAGAACTTCCGCCCGGCCTACAACGCGCTGGTGCGGAAGCGGACCGATGGATTTCAGCCGGCCTTCGATCTGTGCGCTGCGGTGGCCCAGGCGGAAGCCATCGTCGGTCGAAAGTCGGAGCACGTACATGCCTAACGGGCCTGTGGCCCGGCGCGCCGGGAGTTTCCCCAGCATGCCGGCCGGCTGGCAACCAGGAAGCAGAGCATGAGTTCAACCATTACGTTCACGATCGACGGCAAGGAAATCACCGCGGGGCCCGGGCAGTCCATACTGGAGGCGGCCCAGAAAGCCGGCGTTTACATTCCGCGGCTCTGCTACATGCGGGGCCTGTCGCCCTGGGGAAGCTGTCGCGTGTGCACCGTGCTGGTCAACGGCCGGCCGCAGGCCGCCTGCACGCAGCCGGTCGCTCCGGGCATGGTTGTCGAAAGCAACACCGAGACCGTCAACGCGCTCCGCCGCAACATCATTGAGATGCTCTTCGTCGAGGGCAATCACTTCTGCATGTTCTGCGAGAAGAGCGGTAATTGCGAGCTCCAGGCGCTGGCCTACCGATTCGGCATCACGGCTCCCAAGTATCCGTATCTGTTCCCGAAGCGCGACATCGACATGTCGCACCCGGACGTGTTCATCGACCGCAACCGCTGCATCCTCTGTGCCCGTTGCGTGCGCGCATCTCAGGAGGCGGACGGCAAGCACGTCTTCGACTTCGTCGGCCGCGGACCGCACAAACGCGTCGCGGTCAACGCCGAAGGTCTGCTGAAGGACACCAACCTCGCGGTGACGGACAAGGCCGCCGAGGCCTGCCCGGTCGGAGCCATCGTCCGCAAGCGGGTGGGCTACGCGATCCCCATCGGACAGCGCCTGTATGACAAGAAGCCGATCGGCTCCGACATCGAGGCCGCGGCGCAACGATAAGGAATGCTCACATGGCCAAACCGAAGGTGGCAACGACGTCCCTGGCCGGCTGCTTCGGCTGTCACATGTCCATTCTGGACATCGACGAGCGCATCCTGAAGCTGGTCGAGCTGGTCGATTTCGACAAAAGCCCGATCGACGATATCAAGAAGTTCACCGGCCGCTGCGCCATCGGGCTTATCGAGGGTGGCTGCTGCAACGAGGAGAATGTCCGCGTGCTCCAGGACTTCCGGGCCCACTGCGACATTCTCATCTCGGTGGGAGACTGTGCGACCATGGGCGGAATCCCCGCTCTGCGAAACACGATCCCGCTCCGGGAATGCTATGAGGAGGCTTACCTCCGCGGTCCCACGGTGCACAACCCCGAGGGACGTATTCCCAACGATCCGGAGCTGCCGTTGCTTCTGGACAAGGTCTACCCGTGTCACGAAGTGGTGAAGATCGACTATCACCTGCCCGGCTGCCCGCCGCCCGCCGACACGATCTGGCAGACGCTCGTCGCGCTGCTCAGCGACAAGCCGGTGCAGCTGCCGTATGAACTGGTGAAGTACGACTGATGGGCCCGCGGTCGCACGGTGCGGCAAGCCCCGAGCGCCGCACCGGACGACGAGCGGCCCACCGGTATCGGCGGACGGGCGAGCGCGTCCGCAGGCTGGAGACCCGAGCGTGGTAACGATGACAGGCAACCTGAAGCGTGTGGCGATCGAACCGGTGACCCGCGTCGAGGGGCACGGCAAAGTCACGCTGCTGCTCGACGAGCAGAACCGCGTCCACCAGGCGCGGCTGCATATTGTGGAGTTTCGCGGGTTTGAACGCTTCATCCTCGGCCGACCGTTCTGGGAAGTCCCCGTCCTCGTGCAGCGGCTGTGCGGCATCTGCCCGGTCAGCCACCACCTGGCGGCGGCTAAGGCCATGGACCGGATCGTCGGGGGCGAGAATCTGACGCCCACCGCCGAGAAGATGCGCCGCCTCATGCACTACGGGCAGATTTTCCAGTCGCACGCGCTGCACTTCTTCCACCTGGTCTCCCCCGACCTGCTGTTCGGGTTCGATGCCGACCCGGCGATTCGCAACATCATCGGCGTGGCGGCGAAGTATCCGGAGCTGGCCGTGCAGGGCGTGATGATGCGCAAGTACGGGCAGGAGGTCATCCTCCGCACGGCCGGCAAGAAGATCCACGGGACAGGTGCGATCCCCGGCGGGATCAACAAGAACCTTTCCATTCAGGAACGGGACGAACTGCTCAAGGATATCGAGCAGATGGTGAAATGGTCGCAGGCGGCGGTGCAGCTCGCCCGTGACTACACGCTCAAGCATCTGGACAAGCTTGCGACCTTCGGATCGTTCGATTCGAATCACCTGTCGCTGATCCGCGCGGATGGGGCGATGGACCTGTATCACGGCGGGCTGCGGGCCATCACCGCCGACGGAAAGAAGATCTTCGATCATGTGGACTATCTCAAGTACGCCGAGTACATCGCCGAGGAGGTCCGTCCCTGGTCATACATGAAGTTCCCGTTCATCCGCTCGCTGGGCCCCGAGAACGGCTGGTACCGCGTCGGACCGCTGGCGCGGCTCAATACGGCCGACTTCATTGATACGCCGGAGGCTGAGGCGGCCCGCAAAGAGTTCAAGGCGGTTACGAACGGCAAGCCGAACAACATTTCGCTGGCATACCACTGGGCCCGGATGATCGAGCTGCTGCACGCGATCGAGAAAATTCAACTGCTGCTGCACGACCGGGACCTCCAGGGGACCGATCTGGTCGTGCGGGGGGAACGCCGCGAGGAAACCGTCGGCCTGATCGAGGCGCCGCGCGGGACCCTTTTCCACCACTACAAAGTCAACCGCGACGACCAGGTCGTGATGGCGAACCTGATCGTCTCGACGACGAACAACAATGAACCGATGAACCGCGCCGTGCAGCGGGTGGCCCAGGACTACCTCAACGGTCGGGAGATTACCGAGGCGCTGCTGAACCATATCGAGGTGGCGATCCGGGCCTATGACCCGTGCCTGTCATGTGCCACGCACGCGCTCGGCCAGATGCCGCTGGTCGTTGAGCTGCTTGACGCCCACGGCAACCTGGTGGATCGCAAGGTTCGCGGCGCGGACACCGCGGGATGAAAGAGTGGCAGACAGCACGCGCATCCTGATTCTCGCCTGGGGCAATCCCGGCCGTCGGGATGATGGGCTGGGTCCGGCCGCGGCCGCCGCCCTGGAAGCGCTGGACGTCCCCGGTCTGACGGTCACGTGCGACTATCAGCTTACGGTCGAAGACGCCGCGGCCGTCGCGGAGTGTGACGTCGTGGTCTTTGTGGACGCCGCCATTGCCGGCCCGGAGCCGTTCTCTTTCCAGCGGGTCACGCCCGGTGAGGGCAGCAGTTTCAGTACGCACAGTGTGACGCCGTCACAGGTATTGGCGCTCGCTGCGGACTTGTTCGGAGCTCGGCCGACGGCCTGGCTGTTGGGCATCCGCGGATACGAGTTTGACGAGTTCGGAGAATCGCTTTCGCCCGCGGCGCAGAAGAATCTGGTGGCCGCCGTGGGTTTCCTGCGCCACATGGTGGAGCGCGGCGACTTCGACGGGGTGGCGGCGGCCAAGGAGCCTGCCCTGGTGGCTGCCTCTTCGAAAGGGGTAGTGTGATGCAGAACGGAAAATTCGTGATCCTCTGTGTTGACGATGACCAGGACCTGCTGGACGCGCTGCGCCTGGTGCTGGAGAAGAACGGGTATGTGATGGTCGCAGCCCGGACGGCGGAGGAGGGGCTGCGCAAGTTCAAGGAGTCCAGGCCGGACCTGATCATCATCGACCTGATGATGGAAGAGGTGGACGCCGGGACAAGCCTGGTGCGCAACCTCAAGGCCGAAGGCAACACGGCCCCTGTGTATATGCTCAGCTCGGTGGGAGACAACCTCAGCTCGATTACGGACTACTCCGAACTGGGACTGAGCGGCGTCTTCCAGAAGCCCATCAACAACGAACAGTTGTTGACCGTGCTGCGCACGAAGCTCAAGCGCTGAAAACGCTTGGGGTACGCTTATCCGACGGGCGGCGGCGCCGGGCGATCGAAACCGCGCACGGCGACACAGGCAGGGGAGCGGCAGGGAGCTGGCTAAATAACCGGGTCCGCCTGAACGTCTGTAAAATCGAAATGGTGCCGATGAAATATGACGTTCGCCCAGGGGCCTGACCGGGGCAAGACGGCGGGGTGCCGGCCGCCGGTGGGCCTCAGACGGAGGTCAGGCGGTGAGCACATGCAGGGTAGGACGCGCATACCTGGCAGGCTTGATTGCGCTGGGCGTGTCGTGGGCGGTTTACGCCGACACGCGCGACGATGAAGCGCTCCGGCAGTTGCAGCAGACACGGATGACGTTGGCGCGGGCCATCGCCGCGGCAGAGGCCCACAGCAAGGGCCGGGCCATTGCGGCCCGCGTGCAGGTAGAGGGGCAAACGGCTCAGGTACTCGTGCACTGTGTCGTCAACGACAAATGCAACATCGTGCCGGTCGACGTCCGCAGCGGCAAGGCGGAGAAGATGACGGAACCTACGCCCGCCGAGGAGAAGGAGGCTCACACGGGGCGCCCGAAAGATATTCTGAAGGCGCTGGGCGACGAGCAGACGACGGTCACGCGTGCGATCGAAGCTGCGGAGCGCCGTCACGGACAGGCCATCGCCGTCGCTTCACGGTTCGAGGGGGGCAGCTTGAGTTTCGTCGTCACCTGCGTGGAGGATGGCAAGACCCGCCTCGTTACGGTCGACCCCAAGGGGACGGTCACGCGTGTGGATGAGTCGCGGCGTTCGGAACAAGGTCGTGCCCAGCCCAAAGGTCCGCGGTCCGGCAAACCATAACGAGAGGTCACGGGCGGCGAGAATTCAAGATCACGGGTGCGTGGCGTCCTGTCGCAGCGCGGTCCGCAGCAGCCTTTCGCCGCCGACCAACAGCAGGAAGAGGACCAGCAAACCAAACGGCAGGACAGCTATGGCGTCGGATTCGGCCCAGCGGCCGATGTATCGCGGTCCGATCGGCAGAGCGGCGGCCAGCCCCTCGTGCAAATACAGCAGCGCGACCACGATCCCGCAGATCGTGCCGCCTGCGATCAGCCCGCTCGACAGCAACACTCCCGGGCTCATTTCGCTTTCCGGCTGCCCGCGTCGCAACCAGCGGTCGACGACCCACCGTGTCAGCCCGCCGACGAAAATCGGGGTCGAAGCGGACAGCGGAAGATAGACGCCGACGGCGAACGGCAGGGAGGGAATGCCGGCCAGCTCGAGGACCAGCGCGATTGCCACGCCGAGCAGCACCAGCGACCACGGCATCTGACGCGAGAGGATCCCATCGATCAGGAACGACATGAGCGCGGCCTTGGGGGCGTCGTACTTCTGGACGGGCGTGCCGTCGTCGTGGGTCTTGAGACGGCCGTTGACCCCCGGATCAACGAGGTAACAGATGCGGCCCGTCGCATCGACCAGGTACTTGCCGGCGGGGACGCCGGGGACTTCGCCCACACGGACGTGGACGGCGTAGTAGGTATTGGGGTCCTGGCTGGCACGCGGCCCGCGCACGCGTTCCTGTCGCTCCGTCCCCCGCAGCGGCAACGTGACAGCCGGCAAGTCTTTCTGCGAGTACACGGTGCCGCCGTCATTCAGGACCAGCAGCGTTTCTCCAATGACCAGGGCGGACGTCAGCGCGCCAATGAGGATGGCGAGCTGCATCGCCCGGGGCGTACCACCCACGAGAAAGCCGGTCTTCAGGTCCTGTGAGGTCGTCCCGCCGTTGGACGCCGCAATGCACACAATGCCGGCCACGGACAGAGCTGTAAGCTTGTGCTCCGCAGTGGTCCATCCGAGAACGAGAAAAATCAGGCAGGTCATCAACAGGGTTGCGACCGTCATCCCGGAGATCGGGTTCGACGAGCTGCCGATCTCGCCGGTCAGGCGGGACGAAACGGTCACGAACAGGAAGCCGAACACGACGATGCACGCCGCACCGACCACATTCATGTGGAAAATCGGTTTGGCCAGGAGGATCACCCCGACGATCGCGAGGCTGCCCAGCAGCACAATCCGCATTGACATGTCCCGCTCGGTGCGCGGGACGGTGCGACCGGCTGCGCCAGCGTCGGCGTTACGGGCTGCCACGTCGCGCAGCCCCGCGCGAATAGAAGCCAGAATCATGGGCAGAGCCTGAAACATGCTGATGATGCCGCCGGCGGCGACCGCCCCGGCGCCGATGTACAGCACGTAGCTGCTGCGAATCTCGGCGGGCGACATGTCGCGGATCAGCTTCTCGGCCGGAAACAGTGGCGTGGTGAGCCCTTCGCCGAAGAACACGATCGCCGGTGTGAGCACCCAGGCCGCCAACACGCCTCCGCCTACCATGATGCACGAGATCCGTGTGCCGATGATGTAGCCCACGCCGAGCAGATGCGGGACGAGCTCCCCGGACAGCACGGCGCCCTTGAAGCCCACCACGCGGGCACCGATCTGCTTCCAGAGCGGCCACTCGGGAATGTCCTTCCACAGCTTCAGCCCCACGTTGAGAAACGAGTACGCGAAGGCGACGAGAAAGCCGACGAAAACGGTCAGCGCGGACGTACCGCCTTTTTCGCCCACAATCAGCACGTCGGCGCAGGCCGTACCCTCCGGGTACATAAGCCGGCCGTGCTGCCGGACGATAAACGCCCGCCGCAGTGGAATCATCATCAGCACCCCCAACAGACCGCCCAGCACCGCCACCAGCGTGACGCGCACGTAACTGAGGTTGTATCCGAGGATCAGCAGCGCCGGCATGGTCACCCCGACACCAAAGGCGATCGACTCGCCCGCCGACCCGGTGGTCTGAACGATGTTGTTCTCCAGAATGCTCGTGCGGCGTCCCAGCAGGGGGGCGAAGACCCGGAACAGCGTGATTGAAAGCACCGCGATCGGAATCGAGGCGGAAACCGTCATCCCGACCTTGAGGACGAGGTACAGCGATGAGGTGCCGAAAATGATCCCGAGCACGGCGCCCACCAGGACGGCCTGCCACGTGAACTCCGGCAAACGAACGTGGGGGGGTACGTAGGGCTGATGAACCAAGGCTACTGGCTCGGCCGCAGAGGCGTTGTCTTTCATGAGCCGGCTCCCGAAAACTGGCGGTCCGTCACCTGTGCCCGGTCGGACACGACGCTGAGTGTCTCCGGCCGACCAAGAGGATGCAACACGACGCGGCACATCGGACGGAGAACGCAGAGTGCGTCCTGTGCCGCGGCCGAGCGCTGTTGGACCGCGGGCAGCTCACGGAGTATCGTGCCTGTTCGTTGTGCGCGGCCCGGCCGTATCGTGCCGCGGATGGCGCCGCGCGGCGCGCAGCGAGGTTGTGCGCAGGGAAGCACCGTGCCCGAAGAGACTTCTGAATCTCTTGCCATGCCACCGGTTGTCGCCCGACCGGTCCTCGCCCCGGCTGGCGTTGTAGCGCCGCGTCCGCTGGAACTCGACGCTGTTACGCGCCGGGACGCGTTGTGGGACTTGCTGCTGGTCGTCGTCGTCGCGCTGGTTTTCCCGGTGGGGTTGAATCTTGCGGCCCACGTGTTTGCGGGAGCCGGCGCGGCGCGCTGGCCTGCCAGGGGATATTTCGCCGCCGCCAAGTGGCTCGACGCGCTGCTGGTCGTGATCTTGACCGCGTATCTGGTGCATCGCCACCGTCTGTCGAGTGTGGCGTTCGGCCTTCAGACGGAGGGGCTGGGTCGCCAAGTGCTGTGGGCGGCCGGCACACTCGTCGGGACGTATGCCCTGCTGATCCCGACGGTGATGATGATCGGGCTCCTGGTATGGGTGTTTCCGGAGCTGCATCGTGACCTTGACCGTCGGCTGGAGTTCATGAGGCTGATGCCACTGTCCAGCGTCGGCGACACGTTGCTGCTACTGGGGGCGGTCGGGATCCACGAAGACCTCCTGTTCCGCGGGCTTCTGATCCCGTATCTGCGGCGGGTGGGCTGCGGATGGGGCGGAGCGGTCGCCGTTTCAGCAGCCCTGTTCGCGGCGCTGCACGTCGCACAGGGTGGGCTGGCTATCGTGCAGGTCTTCACGGTCGGCGTGGCGTTGTCGATCTTTTTCGTGCTGTCGCGGAGTTTGCTGGCGGTGATCCTCGCTCATTTCGCGTTCGACTTCCTTCAATTTCAGCTCATCCGGGTCCTGCTGCCATGGATCGAGCGAAACTGGCCTCCGACCTGACCCGCCGGGAGCTCACACGCCCACGCGATGCAACAGGTAAAGGAACATGGCCAGGCCGAGGACACCGACCGCGGCCGCGCGCCGCCACACGGCGGCCCGGGGCGAGGTCGCGCGCGGTGTGGCGGGCCAGTCCATGAAATCGCCATCTCCGAACTGGACCTGGGCAATCAGAACCTGTGCCTGAAAATCGGACAGCCCCAGCTTTCGCGCGTGCTCGAGAATCATTTGCCGGCGGGAATAGCGCAGCAGACCGTCTTCCAGGGAGGCCGCAATCATTCGCCGTAGTTGTCCGAGACGATCCTCGTCGGCCGCCCGCGCCGCGAGGTATTCTGACTGACGCTGCGGGTCGCGCAAGACGCGGTAGGCCAGGTGCAGATCCTCAAGCTGCTGGCGGGTTTTGGCGTGCGTGGCCGGGTCCGCAAGGGTCGCCAGCAATTGGCTGCGACGCTCCACGAACCGTCGCGTGATTTCGCGCGAGTCATAGCGTCCCGGGGACAGTCCGAGAATGGCGAAGTAGTCGCGGGCCATCTTTCGACCTCCTACCTGACAATAGGCCCGCGGAACGGATCATGTGCACGTAGAGGCGGGGGTTCGTTGGCGCCGCCGGTCGTCGGCGACGGAAACGGAGCTGTCGGCAAAGACTCCGCGTCTTGGCCGATAATGGGATGCGACCGCCAGTCAGGATATCGGCCGAGCGCCGACGAGCAGTTTTTCGTACTCGCTGGTGCCTTCGGCGTTCGTGAGCGGGCCGCTGGGCGAACCCGTCAGGAACTGCTGCACGATCCAGTCGGCCTCGGTGGTCAGTTGCGCCGGCGGCGTGTCACGCAGCAATTCGAACTCCCGCCGCGACCCGCTGCGGAGAATCCGCCCCGACTGCAACATGATCATCCGGTCGGCGATGCGGAACGCGGAGTCCATCTCGTGCGTCACGACGACGCTGGTTACCTGGAGTTTCCGCGATAGATCCATGATCAGCCCGTCGATGGCGGACGCTGTGACCGGATCCAGCCCGGCGGTCGGTTCGTCGTAGAACAGAATCTCCGGGTCCAGCGCCGTGGCCCGTGCCAGACCGGCGCGTTTCTTCTGGCCGCCGGAGAGCTGCGACGGATACTTGTCGCGATGCTCCAGCATGCGGACCTGTTGGAGCTTCATCGTGACCACGATGTCGATGATGTCCTCATCGACGTGCGAGTGCTCGCGCAGCGGAAGCGCCACGTTTTCCGCCAGTGTCAGGGAGCTGAACAACGCGCCCGATTGGAACAGAATCCCGAGCCGCCGACGGATCGCGTTGCCGGTCGCCTCGTCGGCCCGCACCAGATCGACCTCGCCCAGCCCGGGCAGCCGATAGATGATCTGCCCCTCATCCGGCGCGAGTTCTCCGATCAGGCAATTCAGCAGCGTGCTCTTTCCGCAGCCGGAACCGCCCATGATGACCAGCGTTTCGCCGCGGAATACGTCGAACGTGATGCTGTCGAGCACGGCGACGCGCGTGCCGTCGGCGGCGTCGAAGCGCATGACCAGATCGCGCACGGAAAGCACGATATCGCGCGGGGCCACACCCATGGCCATATTGTAACCCCCCGACCTCGCCATGCCGCGCGTCAGGTCGGTGCGGCGGCCGGCGCGGGAACCTCAAAGCCCGCGGGGAGCTCCTTCGTCGCGCGGCACTTCGGGTACGCACTGCACCCGAGGAAGCGGCCGCGGCGTGACGACCGGACGACCATCGGCGCGCCACACTGATCGCACAGGATGTCCGTGATCACCGCCCGCGGGCGGGCCGGCGCCGGCAGCAGCTCTTCCGCCTGCTTCTTGGCCGCGCCCCGCACGTTGCAATTGAATCGGCACCGCGGGAAGTTCGTGCACGAGAAGAACGGTCCGTAACGGCCGCGCTTCAGCTCCACCGTGCCGCCGCACTGTGGACACGTCAGTCGGCCGGATTCGGGCAGGACCTCGACGACGAGCCGCCCGGTGCGTGTGAGGGCATAGCCGGGGGGCACGTGGTTGGTCGTCTTCGCCTGGTTTTCTGCGGCCGTCGCCGACTCTGGCTCGGGTGATTCCACCCCCGTTGAAGCCACGCTGTTCACGGTTCCTTGCGAGTTCCCCGCCTCAAGCTTCTCCAAGGGCAACGTGTGGCGGCAGCGCGGATATCCGGAACAGGCTACAAAGCGGCCGCGTTTGCCGGAACGGATGACCATCGGCCGGCCGCATTTCTCGCAGTTGATTCCGGCCTCCTGTTTGGGCGCCGCCGGTGGGCGTTCCAACCGTACATCGGCTGGCAGAGGCGCCGTGTTCGTGCACTCCGGATAACGGTTGCACCCGAGGAATGCCCGTCCCCCCTTGCGCTTGACGACCAGTTGCCCGGTGCCGCAAACGTCGCACGGACGCCGCAGCTCTTCTTCGCGGACGGTTCGCAACGGTTGCCCCTGCGCATTGCACGGGATCGTGCACCGGCAGGCCGGGTAGCCGCTGCATCCCAGAAAGAACCCGCGTCCCGACTGGCGCACCAGCATCGGGCGTCCGCATTCCTTGCAGGTCTGAAACTCCGCCGGCGGATGCACGGGCTGGCCGTCGCGATCTACGACCAGCGTGGCGCTGCAACGGGGATACTTGCTGCACGCCAGAAACCGGCCGGACCGGGCCCAGCGATACACCATGGGTGCCCCGCAGGCGGGACACGCGTGCGAACTCGGCTGGCTGCGGGCCGTGGCCATTTCCTCCTTGGCCCGCGCCAGCAGCTCGCGGAACGGGTCGTAGAATTCATGCAACACCTGCACCCAATCCAGGTGCGCTTCCTCGATCTTGTCCAGTTCATCCTCCATGTGCGAGGTGAACTTGACGTCCATGATCTTGGGGAAGTGTTGGACGAGCTTGTCCGTCACCAGCTCGCCCAGCGCGGTCGGGTAGAACTTCCGATCTACCTGCTCCACGTACCCGCGCTCCTGGATCGTGTCGATGATGGTCGCATACGTGCTCGGCCGCCCGATCCCTTCCGCTTCCAGCGCTTTGACCAGCGAGGCCTCGGTATAACGCGGCGGCGGTGACGTGTATTGCTGCCGCGGCTCCAGCCCCAGCAGGCCGAGCGGCTGCCCCTCGGACAGCTCCGGCAGCAACGGATCCTCACCCGGCGTGCCGGCCACCTTCAAGTAGCCGTCGAAGGCCAGCTTGCGGCCGCTGCCGCTGAAGCGCGCCACGCCCAAAGCCGTCTCGGCCGTGACGGTTATGGTCGTCGAATCCCATTGCGCCGGCGCCATCTGCGACGCGACGAAACGCTTCCAGATCAGGTCGTAAAGGCGGTACTGATCGGAAGTCAGCGCCCCGCGGACATCCTCCGGCGTAATCGTCGGGTCGGTGGGACGAATGGCTTCGTGTGCTTCCTGAGCGCGCTCCTGACGTTTGGCGAAGATGTGCGGCCGCTCGGGCAGGTAGGCGTCGCCGAAACGCTGTCGAATGAAGTCGCGGACCGCCGTGATCGCCTCCGGTGCGATGTTCGTCGAGTCGGTCCGCATGTACGTGATCAGACCGACGGGTCCCTGACCGTTGATGTCCACGCCCTCATACAGTGACTGCGCGGTGCGCATGGTTCGGGACGCGGAGAAGCGCAGCACCGTGCTCGCCTGCTGTTGCATGGTGGCCGTGGTGAACGGGGCCGGGGGCTTGGAAACGGTCCGCCTGGTGTGGAGCTGGGCGACGCGGAACGCCGGCAAGCGGTCCAGGTCCAGCGTTCCACGCACGGCGACTTGCTGAAGTCCCAGGTGCGCGTATTCCTTCCAAACCTCGCGCTGCACCGCGTCTACGCGAAAACCGAGTGCCTGCACCGCTCGGCAGGCCTCCTCGACGGTCCGGGCGGCAAATGGCTGACCGCCCAGTTCGTCCAGTTCCACGCGCAGACCGCCATGGTGCGATAGCCAAAGTTGTGCGTCCTTCTGCGTGCGCTCCCCGGATGCGAGATACTCCTGCCACGCGGCCCGCAGCGCCTCGGCAGCCGACGGGTCGGCGGCCAAGTATGCGAGCAGCTTCCAACTTTCCTCAGGCACGAACGCGCGGATTTCGCGCTCCCGCTCGACGATCAGCCGAACCGCCACCGACTGCACCCGACCGGCGGAGAGCCCCCGGGCAATCTTCTGCCACAGTAGCGGGCTTAGTTCGTAACCCACGATGCGGTCGAGGATTCGGCGAGCCTGCTGGGCGTTTACGCGATCGAGATCAATTTCGTGCGGGTTCGAAAACGCTTCCGTAATCGCGGCCTTCGTAATGGCGTTGAAGACAACGCGGCGCACCTTCTCCGGCGGAAGCTTAAGCGCCTCAACGAGGTGCCAGGCGATCGCTTCGCCCTCGCGGTCGAGGTCGGTGGCCAAGTACACTTTGTCTGCCGCTGCCGCGAGCTTCTTCAGCTCGGCTACGGTCTTGGCGCGCGCGGGAACAATCTCGTAGGTCGGTGCGAAATTGTTACTTACGTCAATCCCAAACTGCCGCTCGGGAAGGTCCCGTACGTGCCCCAGCGACGGCTTGACGATGTAGCCGCTACCAAGGTATTTGGCGATCGTCCGCGCCTTGGCTGGCGACTCGACGATCACGAGGTTCTTCCCGTTTGTTTGCCGCTTAACCATTATCCGCCTGTTAGTTCGGAGGAAAGCACACCGCGCGGCGATCGCACCACGTGCGAGGCCGCGCAAGGCGGTTCACGTTCAGACCCTATCGGAAGTCCGATCCCGGATCTTCGCATGATGGTTAGCGCCCCGACACCCGGTGTCAAGCACCGACCGCAGGCACGCCGCGCCGTAGCCGACATCCCCTCTGGCGCCAGCCCGGGGTATATTGTGCACCGCGCAGGCGAGAGTGGCGGAATTGGCAGACGCACCAGATTTAGGTTCTGGCGGGGAAACCCGTGCGGGTTCGAGTCCCGCCTCTCGCATTCGGGGACGGCGGCCGGCGTTTCAATCGCCCTCCAGCCACTCCACCCACAGCGCGCAACGCGGGAAGTCGACCGTTAACGTTTTCATTTTGCGGAACGTCGGCATTCCCAGCAGAACATCCGCCTGCATGCCGAGTACCGGGCCCAGCACCTTGTCCAAGGCGCCCAGCGCTATGCCGCTGTAGTTTTCAAAGCGGCGCTCCGCGAATAGAAGCCGCACGCCCGTTCCAAGGGCCACTTCCGTCGGCTGCCCCTGACCGATCCCCAGACCGATGTCCACATTCACTTCGCGAATCGGGCGCCCGGGAAACAGCGCGCGCAGGCGTGACGGTGACAGCGCCACGGCGTCCGCCCCGGTATCCAACAGAGCCACCGCCGGTTGGTCCTCCAGCGTTACGGGGCACATGAGCTTGGCATCGCCCACCAAGCGGAGTTCCACACGACGACCCGGGCCGGGCGCGTCGCGCGAGGCGGAAACGGCGAGCTGCGCGCCGGCAAAGTCCAGCGTCAGACGACCATCCGCGAAGATACCCGTCCCCACGATGCCATCCGCGGCATTGAGGATCGCGGCACGCACGTCGAACGTTCGCGCGACCACGCGGCGACAGACGATCGAGCCGATGCGCAGGTCCTCAACCAGGACCTGACCTGTCTCCTGCTTGCCGGCGACGCCTCGAACGCTGGCCGGCGCAACCGACTTCAATCCCAGCTCGTCCGCGACGGCCTGGTCAAGCGCGAGCATAATGCTGCCGCCCGTGTCAACCACCATGCGGTAGGGCCCCCGGCCGTTGATCATGACGTCGCAGCTCGGCAACCCGAACATGACCAGCGCAGGCATGGGCGCTGTGCCGTACTCGACAATCTCGTTCAGCGGCCGAGGGCCCACGGCGCGCAGGAAAGCTGCCACCCCATCGATCGAGTCCGCCAGATAGTTTTCGGGATAACCGTTGGCCGGGTCGATGAGCCGTTCCGTCCGACTTAGAAGCTCTGCCAGATTCTCCGCATGTCGTCGCCCGAACTCGACGGCGAACAGGTGATAGTAGTCATCCGCGGTCTGTGGACCGATGGCCCGCAGGCGTCGTGCCCAGCGATCCGCCTGAGTCACTTCGCCACGCGACAGATGAATGGTAATCCGGGTGCGGACCGCCACGCGGTCGTCCGTATCGGGCGCGATGCGCTCGGCGACGCGTTCCGCGTCGGCGATGTAGCCCGCGCGCCAGAGCGCCCGGCTGACCGGGCCCCACAGCGAAGCCTCGTCGCCAAACTCCTTCTGAGCACGCCGCGCTAGCCGCAGCGCGGTTTGCCAATCGTCCGCGCGCCAGCAGGCTTCCAGCGCGTCGCGAAGATTCGAGGCGGTCGGCTCGGTCTCGGCCTTGAGCGCGGCCGAGCGTGCCTTGGCCGTCCACGGGTTCTCGGGTTGCTGCCCGGACAGCATCAAAAGCATGGCGACAACCGGAGGCATGAACATGAGCGTGGGCATTCGTAATTCCGCTAATCCACGAGCGTTGCCGCCGCGCGACGAGCACGATGCTCGCCAACTCCATGGTACTCAGGGCCGGCCGGAACGACGACGTCCGGTGTCCCGCTCTTCGCCGCCCGTTCTAGCGGGTCCTTTCGATTTGGCGGGTCGCAGGCCGCGTGCTTCCGCCTCTGCGGCCGAGGAATAATAGCGCAGATTAGACGGGGAAATCTGCTTGACCCACGCCGAATCCGGCTCGTGATACACGTCGCTGTTGATACTGCCATAGACAATAGCAGTGTTCGCTCCGCCTACGGCATGTTTCAAAAACGCAACCACATCTCGTTCAATTCCATCGACGACGCCGAACATGTTTGTGCCATGCGCCGACGCGCCGGCCGGGATCTGCACCTCCACACCGCTGCCGCGTTTCTCGAGCGTGTAAACCGCGTCTTTCTCATCCTCCGTAGCGATGAGGAGCAGCCGTCGGCCGGTGATTTGGGCGATGTCGCCGGCGCTGTCCAGGCCCAGGTAGTCGAGACCCGGCGAGAGGCAGACCACGGCGTCCACGCTGCGGTCGCGCGCCGCGTACTGAAGCGCCACGCTGCATCCAACGCTTGCGCCCACCAGAGCAAACCGCGCGCGGTCCACCCGCGGCTGAGCGGCAAGAAAATCGTACGCGCCGCGCAGGTCGTTCTGCATTTCTCGGAAAAGCTTCGGATCGCGGTCCAGCACCCGTTGACGCGTCTCCGTCGTGGCGCTGTCGCCGTGGCCACGTAGATCGACGGCCAGGACCGCAAAGCCCGCCTCATGCAGGGGTCGGATCAGTGGCTGCCACGCGTACCGGTCGCTCCGATACATGTGCAGAAGGATGACCATTGGCGCGAGGGACCGGAGATCCTCCGGCGGCGGGAAATAGTCTGCGGTGAGGCGCATTCCGTCGGAGGCGTGAAAAGTGACTACCTGAGGGGTTTCTGACCCCGAGGCAGCGTGCGCGGTCACAAGCCAGAGCGAGCAGACCAATACCGGGACGAAGGCTTTTCTCATGGAGTGCGTTCGGCGGCTGGTCATAGGGCCGACTCCGCATCAGGCGACAATGTAGGGAAGATTGTAAGGCTGCCGGCTGGCCAACGGCTAGGAAGAAGAGATAATCGATTATCGTTTCGGCGGTTCGGGAATTGCGTCCCGGCTGGAATGGTTCTGGCGCATGGACGTCGCCCTTAGTTGGCGGCGGTTCGTGGATGGGCGGCGCGAGCGAGAATTCCTTCGAGGCTCTGGCGCTCCCGCATATGGAGTTGGTCTATCGGATTGCGCGCCGACTGACCCGGGACCACCATGAGGCCGAGGATCTCGTTCAGGAGACGTATCTCAAAGCCTATGCAGCGTTTGGGCGCTTTGAGATGCGGCAGTTCGGGATCCGGCCGTGGCTGCTGCGGATTCTGAACAACACGTTTTTGAACCGTCAGCAGCGCCAACAACGTGCTCCGCGGGCGGCGGATCAGCAGGCACTGGATGAGATTCACGCCGACGATGCGATCGCTACGGCCCCGGAGCTGGACTTCGAGCACTTGGACGGCGAGGTCAAGGCGGCGCTGGATAGTCTGTCACCGGAATTTAGATCGGTATTGCTGCTGTGGGCGACGATGGAGTTCAGCTACAAGGAAATCGCGGAGATCCTCGAAGTACCCGTGGGCACGGTGATGAGCCGACTGCACCGCGCCCGTAAGCAGTTGATCGACGCGCTGGCGGAGTACGCACGCGAACGAGGAATCCGCGGAGTTGGTGTGGAGTCGTGAATCCTGCCGAGCTGAGACAGCGCTTGCTGGAGTACGCGGACGGCGAGCTGAACCCCGCCGAGCGCGCGGAGGTCGAGGCGTACCTTCGCGACCACCCTGCGGAGCGCGTCGCGGTGGAGCGCTGGCGCGCATTGCGGCAATGTGCGCGGCGCGTGTTGGACACGGAGGCGGTTCCAGAAGGCTTGGCCGATCGTGTCCGCGCCCGGGTCACCTCCGCGCGCGGGCGGCACAGTGCGCGCTGGTATCGCCTCGGTGCCTCGGGGTTGGCAGCCGCCGCCGTTCTCGTGCTCGCGGTTTTCATGTGGCCGCGCGGCGCCCAGGCTACCTCGATCCAGGTTTCCGGGTTTGCGGCCGTGCACCGGCGGTGCGCCCTCGAGCGCCGGCACGACACGTTCAATGTGCGTACCGGGGAAGCGTCTGGGGCGCTGCGGCAGCTTCAGGCCGTTGAACCGCTGGCTCGCCAACTGCCGAACCTGACGGCTGCGGGATATCAGCTCGACAGTGTCTGTCGCTGTGGTCCCCCGGAGTGCCGCGGCTGCGGGGCGCGCGTTCTGCACGCGTGCTTCCGGCGGAGCGATGACCAGGACGTGGTTGTGTCATCATTCGTCGTCGACCGCAGCGTGCAGCTCTGTGCGGCGGACGGTTCGCACTGTTCGAAGTGTCAGCGTGGCGGGCGGTGCTTCCGTTGCGGCACAGACGGCGACATCACCGTCGTCGGCTGGAGCGACGGCCGTACGAGCTACCTCTTGGCGGCGCATATGCCGCGGCACGAACTTATCCGTCTGGCCGAGAAGTTGCATGTGGGCGGGGTGTGGCCCGAGGAATAACACGGCCGTTGGGGGGCTCGCTTCACATTTATCTGCCCCACTTATGTCTATGGAGCCCATGGACGGGACTTCGGCCCTTACGGGTGAACTGTGCTCTCGGGGTAGCCGATGACCAAATCGGCAAGTAGCGCGCAGCCCGTGCAGGTCCCAATGGCTTGCACGCCCTACGCGTTTACGCATGGGGCAGCATAGGGCTGCCGGGCGGAGCGACTGAGGTCGCCGACGGGGCTGAGACAAGAAGCGGCTCCGTCCCGGGCTGCGCATGTGCCGCCGAGGGCCACGGCCATGCGGAGCATTACCGCAAAGTTCCTGTTGCCAGCCGGGTTGGTGGTCTGCGTGTTGGCCTGCTGGCTGGTACACAGCACGTACGCCACCAGCCGGGCGCACCTCCGTGAGCTGGCTGACCAGCAGGCACAACTCGCCCTGGAGTTCAACCTGGCCGTGCGCGATTACGTCGCGCGTGAAATCCGACCCGTCGTGGAACAGCTTATCGCCCCTGGTCAGTTCCGGCCGGAAGCGATGTCCAGTTCTTTCATCGGGCGGCGGGTTTTCGAACACGTCCGGCAACGATTCCCGGACCTGCTGCTCAAGTATTCGTCCGACAATCCCCATAACCCCGTCAACCAAGCTGGCCCGGCCGAGCGCGAGTTGATCGAGTACTTCCGACAACATACCGAGGCACGCGCCTGGAGCGGCGAGCTGGTTGTGGAAGGCAAACGTTACTTAGCCCACGTTACGCCGCGGCGCATGGATGCAGAATGCCTGAAGTGCCACGGTAACCCGTCTGACGCGCCCGCCGAGCTGGTCGCACGCTATGGCCCGACGGCCGGGTTTGGTCGTGTGGCGGGGGAGATTGCAGCGGTGGACATGGTGGGCATACCGGTGGAGCAGATCGAGGCGGGCACCACCGCAGCGGCGCGGCGAACGTCTGTAGCCGCGGTCGGAACGGCGGTAGTGCTCTTCGGTCTGCTGGCATTGGCGTTCCACGCGTTTGTGGGGGCACGGCTGCGCTGGATCAGCCAACACTTCGAACACCTCGCCGCGCAACCGGAGGGAGCGCCGCTGGAACCAGTCCCCGTCCGCGGGCGGGACGAAATCGGGTTGCTGGCCGACAGTTTCAATCGCCTAGCCGCGCGCGTCCGCACATGGCATGAGGAGCTGGAAAGCAAGGTAGCGGAGCGAACGGCGGCCCTCGCAGCAGCGAATGAGGAATTGCAGCGTACGATGCTCGCAGTCCAAGAGGCCAGCCGCACGAAAGACGCCTTCTTGGCTACTGTCAGCCACGAGCTGCGCACGCCGATTGCAGCCATTTTGGGTTACACGGAGCTGATACTCGATCCCAACGCGACGGACTCAGACCGCGTCGCCGGCGTTCAGACGATTCAGCGCAATGGGCAGCATCTGCTGCAACTCATCAACGACATCCTGGACATGTCCAGGATCGAGGCTGGCAGGCTGGAGGTGGAGCGCGTGCCCTGCGCTGTCCGAACGCTCCTCGCGCAAGTCGTCGATCTGCTGCGCGGCGCGGCCGAAGAGAAGGGGCTTGGATTCACTGTCGAGGCGCATGGTCCCATTCCCGACCAGATCATCACGGACCCGACGCGTCTTAAGCAGGCCCTCGTCAACCTGATCGGCAACGCGATCAAGTTCACACCCGCCGGTTCCGTACGCGTGCGCGTCTCGTGCGACCGTGCCAGCGAACTGATCAGTTTTGCGGTCACGGACACGGGCATCGGCATGACACCTGAACAGATCAGCAAGTTGTTCGTGCCGTTTTCTCAGGCGGATGACTCAACCACACGTCGCTTCGGCGGGACGGGACTCGGCTTGGCCATTACGAAGCGCTTGGCGGAGGCTCTCGGCGGCCACGTGGCAGTTACCAGCGACCCGGGGCGCGGCAGCACGTTTACGCTGACCGTGGCTACCGGTCCGCTGGACAACGTCAAGATGGTGACAACGGTCGAGCCGGAGCTGGCGGCCGAATCAGGCCCGCCCCGACCGGAGCTGCCGCGCGTCGACGGTCGCATACTGCTTGTAGAGGATGGACCGGATAACCAGCGCCTGATTAGCGCGTTTTTGCGTAAGGCCGGGGCGAAAGTAGCGCTCGCGGAGAACGGTCGCGACGCCGTAGACATGGCGCTGGCGGCCGCCGCCGACGGAATCCCCTTCGACGTCATCCTGATGGATATTCAGATGCCGGTCATGGACGGTCTGACCGCCACGCGCATTCTGCGAGCGCGCGGCTACACAGGGCCGATCGTGGCCCTGACGGCCCATGCGTTCAAGGCCGAGCTGGACCGGTGTTTAGCAGCCGGATGTGATCACTACCTGACTAAGCCAATCAGCCGGGACAAACTGATACGCGAGGTGGCCAGCCAGATTCGCACGTCACGCAACGGCGGCGTCCGTGCGGAACAGGTCAGTTGCGGCCTGCAACAGCCTACGTCATAGACGGTATCCGGTTCAGACACCCGGGACGGTTGACGATCATGACCGCGCCCGGCAGGATTCGAACCTGCGACCGCCGGATTAGAAATCCGATGCTCTGTCCATCTGAGCTACGGGCGCACCCACGCACGACAGATCGGCATAACCGTCGCCAGCACCGCGCAGTAGACAGTTACGGATTCTACGGGCGGGCCCACCAGCCGCAAGCGGGCTGGACGCGCACCGCTGCAACGCCTGGCTGGAGCACCCTCAGCGACGCTGGATGGGCACCGCGCGCGGACTACTGGGCGCGCGCCAGGTAAATCGCCTCTGTGCCCCCTGTGCGCGCGGCCCGAAAGACGATCTCATCGCGGTCGTTCAGCATGCCGCTGCGGCCCACGCGATCCCTCCGCACGTCCTCGATCGTCGTGATCCCGATCGTAGATGGCGGCGCACCGGCTACCGGATCTGCCACGAGCAGCAGTTGTTGCCCCGTCCAGAACACCAGACCCAGACTGCTCCCGCGCGTGTACCCCAAGACCGCTCGTCCATGGTTGTTGATCGAGCCGACGGAATCGGACCATGTGATGGGCACGCCGTAGAGTTCCGCCGGCGGCGTCATATTCAGTTGGATGCGCTCGGTGCGGCTGACGAGATACGGGATGCCGCCAGCCAGGATCACGAATTGACCGTCTTCGTTGACGCCCGTGACGAGGTCCGTGGCGGGTGTTCCGTTGAAGCCCGTCACCTCGGTCCAAGCCGAGACAGCGTAATCCCAGACGAGTACGGTTTCGCGAACTGTACCCCCGACAGAGAGAGTGGTTTCCACAGCGATGTGACCGGCCGGCCCGACGGCGAATCCGGCAAACAGGTCGTCGCCGGGCTCAACGCGGGCTCCGAGCGGCAGCCCGGGCCACGAGGCTCCCGAACGGTTGTCGATGACGCGGTAGTTCGTGGCGTCGCGACGCAGGTACAGGCCCACGGCCCCCGCGCCGGACGCGTAATAGCTTTGAAACAGCATGTCGCCGCCGCCACTGAGCGTGGTCAGTACGTCAGGCTCATCGAAGTACGCAGTGCTTCCTTGACCGGGAACGGTACCGGGCGACTGGCGGCTGAGTACGCTGTCAGCGATGGCTGCGACAGTTGTACCATTGCTCCAGAAGACGCCCTGCCCGGTGACGGCCTGGGAGTTGGGCGGGCGGGTGAAGTAGACATAGGTGGCCCCGAAGATAGCTTGGCCGGAGTCGCTGACGCCGGGCAGGTAAAACTGGGGAGCAAATGCGCCGGGAGCCGCGTTGGAGAAAAGGGCGGCCAAAGCGTCGATGTCGACGACGCGGACGAACGTGGCGTCGGTCGCCCGCCAGCGGTAGATACCGCGCATGACCTCCGCCGTTCCGCGGCTTACGTTGGAGATGAACAGCAGGCGGTCACCGCCGGCCCAGACGAGTTCGCGGTTGAGCGCAACGTTGGGGTCCGTGTAGCGTCCGAAGTAGGCCGGGTTCGAAAGACCGGGCACGATGCCCGCCGTGTTCGGGTCGTCGTCGAGCACGCGTTGCACGCCGAGGTTGGGATCCCACACATACAGACCACCGTTTCCCCGCGCTCCCGTGCCTTGGAACATCGCCCAGAAAGCGACGCGTCCCTTCTCGTCAATGACCGGCTTGCCAAACTGCGTGAAGGTCACGCCGGTAGGCTGTCCGGGGACTTGGTCGCCAGTACGCGCGAGCTGAGACAGACTTATAGCCGTCGGCGGACCACTCGGCCCCGTACTGCCAGTGGGTCCGGAAGCTCCGGACGCACCGCTGGGCCCCGTGGCCCCGGTCGCGCCCGTGGCCCCGGTGGCGCCGGTTGCACCCGTGGCACCGCTGGGACCGCTCGCTCCCGTCGCACCCGTTGTGCCGGTGGCACCTGACGGGCCAGTAACCCCGGTCGCCCCCGTGGCGCCAGACGCACCCGTTGGGCTAGTGGGGCCGCTGGGCCCGGAAGCGGTTCCGCCAGGCTCCGGTACTGGCGGACAGCCGCCGACGATCACCCACGCTGCGACCACGCCCAGCGTCAAAACAAACAGGAGGCGGCCAGTCCCGTTAGTCAGGAAGCCGAGCATGCTGAGGTCCTCCGGACGGGTCGAGGGCGAAACGCCGCCGAAAAGTGCCGACGGTTCTATGCCGACGATCTAAGCTTACCGACCACGTCAATCATCGGCAAAAGTCGTGCCGCCGCACTCTATCCTAGCAGCCGCCAATGCTTTTGCCCCCCGGAGGACGCAGCCATCCGGCGCAGACGTACGCCGCTGGGCGTGTTCAAGGGAGCTTAGTGACGATCTCAAGAGGTGCAGGCGGTACGCGGTTCGCCGCTACGGCGCCTCGGGGGGCCGGGACGAGGAATTCGCACTCCAGGTACTTTCGCCCGAACCGGACGCAGAGGTCTCGCGATGGCAAGAAAATATCGACCGTGTTATGACGAAACCGCCGGTGGGTGCGGTCGGTGACCACGAAGCTGCGCCCTAAAGCGGGAATGTAAACCTTTGCGCCGAAAGGAATATTCGCAGGTGCGGCACACTGCCCCGGACCCACGCGTCGGCCGGACGCAGTGATTCCGCGGTCGCAATAAGCAGTGACGCGACAGACTCGACGTATCCGGACGAGCCCGTCACTGAACTCTTGCCGCGACTTGAAAGACTGGGCCCTTCCGGTCGACTCATCCGACGCGGGGACCGAGCCATCGTCCAGACCGGACTCAATTACCGGGATTTCGACCGTCTCCGGAGCCTCTTGGGGCAGGCTGAGGGGAGTCGAGCGACGGATCTGACCCGCGAGGAGGGCGCTGGCGAGCAACACGATACCCAAGACGCGCAGACTCAGCCCGCCCAGTGCGAACATATGGGGTCTCTCCGTTTCCTGACGCAGTGGTCGCGAGGTCCCGACGACCAACGCGGCGCCCGCCAGCCGTTTGCCCACGGCGACTGACGGGGTAGGGTACACATGCTATCCGGAGACGGGTGGAGATGTCCAGCCTGAACGCTTGGGCACCGGCCCGGCAGTTCACAGTCCTATAACCTTACGAGGGCTGAATGGGCTCACGGCCTTGCCCGCACCCAACTGGCAGCCATGGCGACGCGCTTGGCGCTCGGTCCGCGAAAATTGGCGTCGCGTTCAAGGGCGCGATCCGCGTCAACGGCGCGCCCGCGCGGGGCGACCGGAACCGGATTAACGCTAACTCGAGATGCGCAAGCGGGCGGGGCGCTTGGTTAGAACTCGCCAAGGAAGTGGCGGGCGGCGCCGCACTAGCGTGCGGGCTTCAGACAGCACGCCGCCGAATCGTGAATTGCCATATGGCGGGCGAATAGGGGGGCGGGTAACGTGAATACCCAGGAGGGGAGGCAAAGCTGGCCCAAGCGCGCGGCGAGCTGAAATGAGGTGGCCCATGAGCGACGTACTCTTTCCGATCGCACACGGGTTGTTAGCGGAACTGAGCTCTGGGTTCGTAACTGCCTACTGGGTCGCTCTGATCGTCGGCGGCGGATTGCTCGTTCTGTCGCTGCTAGCTGGAGCGGGTGATCATGACGTCGATGTAGACGCGAGTGCCGAGGTGGACTTTCACGCGGACGCTGACGCGAGCGGGGTCGGCGGAGACGTGCACACCGACACAGATGCCGGGGCAGCTGCCGGGGAGACTCACGTAGAAGGCAGTCACGGCGACCTGCTGCACGCGGATCTGGCGCACGCGCACGGGGCTGGCGTCTGGAGCCTGTCGACCTGGATCTCCGTCCGCTTTGCGGTGTTCTTCCTGGCGGTTTTCGGAGCCATTGGTGTGGTGATGACGTATATGACGTCCAGCAGCCCGCGGTTGATCCTGGCGCTGGCGTTAGCCGGCGGCGCCATCGTCGGCCAAGCGGTCCATCACCTGTTTCGCCTAATTCGAAGAACCTCGGGCGATAGCGCGCCGCAGGTGACGGATTACATCAACAAGCTGGCACGGGTCACGATCAACATCGAGCCGCCTCAGGTGGGCGAAGTCGCGCTCCAGGTGCGCGGGGCGGAAAGGCACGTGCCGGCCACAGCACGACGTCCGTTCATCATCGGTGACGAGGTAGTGGTGGTGGGGTACCGGGCGGGCGTGGCGGAGGTCATGGGGCGGGAGGAGTACGAGCAGAAGCTGCGCGGGTAGCCGCGAAGCAATCAGCAAGAAAGGGAGGCAGGTGATGAACTCGGCGCTGCTGGCTGCGAGCTCTTTGGGAGCAACGATCATCCTGGGTTTTCTGCTGCTGTTCGTGGTGATCGTCGTGTTGACGATCATCGCGCGGCTGATCGTGGTGGGCAACCCGAGCGAGATGCTCATCATCAGTGGCCGACGACAGCGCGACGGGCTGGGTTATCGCGTGGTCATCGGGGGGCGCACGCTGGTGATCCCGCTCATCGAGCATGTAGCGCGCCTCAGCCTGCGAAACATGCAGGTGCAGCTCGAAGTCAAGGCGCAGGCGGGTGGGGGGACCATGGTGCCGGTGATCGTAACGGGGGTGGCCAACGTCAAAATCTCGTCCGACCCGGTCGAGCGCACCAACGCGATCGAGCGCTTCCTCGGTCAGCCGCCGGAGCAGCTCCAGCGGGTTGCCAAGGAAACGCTCGAAGGCGGCCTGCGGGCGGTCATCGGCAAGATGACGCCCGAGGAGATCGTCGGCGACCGCGAGAAGTTCGTTGCCACGGTGATGCGGGAGGTGGCAGAGGACTTTCGGCGGTTGGGTTTACTGATCGACAGCGTCGTGATCCAGAACGTGCACGACGAAGAAGAATACCTAGTCTCCATTGCGCGCAAGGCCCGGGCGGAGGTGCTGGCGGCTGCCCGCAAAGCAGAGGCTGAGCGGGCCGCAGAGGCCGTGACCAAGGAAGCCGAGGCCAACGCTGCGGCGCGTAAGGCCAAGGCCGACCGCGACGCCGAGGCGAAGCTTATCGAGGCGTCCGCACGTCAGAAAGCGGAGCAGGCGCGGCTTGCGGCAGACAAGGCCGTGGCTGAGGCGGAGAACATGCTTCGCATTCGAAAGGCGGAGCTCGCCCGAGAGGCCGCCTTGGCGGAGGCGGAGCAACAGAAGGCGGAGGCGCAGGCCGAGCAGGCTCGGCTGGCCGCGACGGAAGTTGCCAAGGCCATCGCTGCTCGTGACGTAGCACGGGCGCGCGCAGAGGGCGACGCTGCCAAGCTTTATGAGGAGGGCAAAGCGCGGGCGGCTGCGATTGAGATGATCGGGTCGGCAATCCAGAAGAATCCTGACGCTCTGAAAGTGATGCTCGTGGAAATGATGCCAAGCATCGTCCAGGAACTGGCCGGGGCGGTGCAGGGCGTGGAACTTGGGAACGTGACGGTCATCGACAGCGGCAGCGGACAGGCGTTGGCCGGGGCCGCCCTGGGCCGGGCGAAGCTGCTGACCGAGTCGCTGGCGACGATTGAGTCCGTCTTGGGAATCGACCTCCGGCAGCTCTCCCAGACAATCGCGAAGAATGTCGGCGGGACGCCGGCCGTCGCGGGTGCCGGAACAGCCGAGAAGAAAAGCGGCTGACTGTTGCGCCAGCCAGCCTGACGCACTTCCGGGAACGCACGGTTTGTTAGAACACCGAACCCGGCCGCGAGGAAGTGCGACGCGGCCGGGTTCGGAACTTCCAAGGCGGAGCGTTTTGTTACGCGTGTTGGGGCAAAAAGGTAAAGCGCCCGCTTTAGCGATACCAGCGTCGGGACGCCAGGCCCGTTACCATGAAAAAGAACAGACCGGCCGGCTCGGGGATCACGGTCGCTGAGCAGGAAAACGCCGCGGTCCACGAGAGGTAAGGGGGAGTGCCCGAGGCATTGGCCAAGGCGAACGAGAAACCTTGGTCACGAAGGGCGGGCGCCGCGGGAATCCCTACGCCCGTAATGGTGACGTCATCGCGTCCCAAGAACTCGGTGGCACCAAAATTCAGAACGTCAAGGGTCGCCGATTCGAAGGTGATCAGAAGCACCAGGTTATCGGTGGCATCGTAAAAGCGAATCGAGCCGGGACCGAGCAGTGTCGGATAACTGCCCGGCGTGGCAACCGTCACCGGATCCATTTCAAAGCGTGCGTTCGGGTAGTTGTTGCCGGTGAACGGCATCACCAGGTTGAGCCCCGGTGCGTTCCATCCGCCGGTCAGCAGGTTACCCGCTTGTACGAAGACAGGGACCTGCCCGCCGGGCGAGGGATCCGAAAAGGTCGCGATGGTGGCGGCCTCAACGCCGACCGTGCCGGCCAGAAAGCCGAGACTCACGACGAACAGAAGTTTCCGCGAATTCATTGTTCACCTCCAACCCACAGGTGGGCCGCGCTATGCCAGAAAACCGCGCCGCGAGGAGTTGCGCATCACCGCGGCGACGTGGGCGCCCGCACCGGACACCTCTGCCAATCGTAGGACCGGCAGTGCGCGAAACTCAAACCGCTGATTCAGAAAGTACTTATCGGTCGGCGTCGCCCCGGGGTGGACGGATGCCGAGACGTGGTGACGCCGCGGCCGGCACCGTTGGTCGGATGCCGGCCGCAGTGAGGGGAGGAAGAGCCGTGGCTCGCGAATAATGGATGGAATGAAGCCCTGTGTGCCGCCTCCAGCTTGTGTCAGCTACGCAACCGCTCCGAAGCAGACCGTCCGGAGGCGGAGTCCAAACCCGGGAAATCAGGGGGCTGTCTGCCCCGCAGGTTTCGTAGCGGCAGTTTCCTCTGCCGGGGCGGTCGTCGTCTTGGGCTTGGGCGGCTCCTGGTAGTGGACGACCTTGCGCGTGTGCTGCACGTTGCCCTCCATAGTGACTACCGCGCAGGAGGACCGGTAGAAGTCCAGCTTGCGAACCACGTTGCCCGCCTTGGTGATCATGGAGAGCGCGGCGCTGGCGGCGGGATTCTTCGCCAGATCGGGCGCCATGAGCTGTACCAGCCCCGCCATGCTGAGGAAGGTGCCGAGCTGCTCGCCGAACGTCGTGAGGTCCTCGAACGAGTACCCGGTCGCACCGGGTGGCATCGGCAGCCCCTCCTTGGCAAAGCGTTCGTTATGCGTGAAGTCCTCCTCCTGCCCGGCCGCGGTACGAAGCGCCGCGGCGAGCACCTTCGGCCCGGTGGTAATGAACAGGTGCCCGTCCTTGATGCCGTACATCGGCTGGCCGAGCATCGAGATCATCATGAGTTGCGGGGGAAGGATGATGCGTTTGAAGCCCTCGACGCCCTCGACGGTGGCGTCTTCGACGCCGGCGCCCTGCGTGCCCTGCGCGGTTAGCAGCCCGTTGAGAGCTTCCGTGGCCCAGTCCAGAACCTTGCGGGCCTTCTCCTCGTCGCGCAGCGCGAGCACGATGACGGTGCCGGGCATGTAGGGCGTGGGCAGAGGCGCGGAGAACTGCACGTACCCACCAGCCAGGGCACCGAGCAGGTCTTGCTCGATGTCGATCGGCAAGTCTTTGCAGACCGCATCGAACTGGGCGAGCGCTTCGCCACCCTCAGGGATTTCCTTCTCGACGAAGTCACGGATCGCGCGGTAAAGCGCCAGAAAATCGAGCCCGGTACCGATCGACACGCTGGTTGCAGCCTTCGGCACCAGTTTCAGCGGGTCCCGCACCGGCGTGCCTCCATAGAGGGCCTTGGCCAACGGCTTTTCCCGCGCGTCGTCGCCCAGCACCGTGACTTCCTCGCTGAGCGTTTTCATGCCGTCCGTAGCTTCGACGCCGGCGACGTAATCCCAGATGTCGAGCTGGTCTACCAGCGGCACGAGAAACGCCAGCGGGCCCGCAGGCCGGGTGGTGGCCGGCGCGGTGGTCGGCTCCGTCGCACCCCAGGCGGCCGCCATACGGGCATAGCCACGCACCTGAGCCATCAATCGGCTGACGTCGACGAAGTAGAAGGAATCCTGCGGGGCCGGCAGACGCCGAAATGCCTCCCGAAAGCGTGACGTCGCGACCAGCGTGCCGGTGCTCTTGTCCGCCTCGCCCCGCAGCAGCGCCAGAGCCTGCTCCGGCATGGCGGAGCCGAAGCCGAGTAACAGAACGTCCTTATGGCGCGCGAGCGTCAGTGAGAGCGGCGGAATCTGGTTGGCAACCGCCACCTTATGGATGACGGTGTCGCCTTCGCCTTCCTGGGAGTGCACAAACAGTTTCTCGGTGTCCAGCTCGAGCAGATTCTTCAGAATGGCTGCCAAGCCGTCGAAGTCGGATGCGACCTGATCCGCGGGCGGCATCAGCAGGATCACCCATTCCGCGCCCGTGGTGGGGACAAGCTTCATCGCGAAGGCGGCTTCGCGTTGCCCGAGCTTAGACCACTCCACGCCCGCTGCCAGGTCCATGATCTGCTGCCAGCGCGTGTCGAAGGCTTCGAGGTCGCCGCCGCTCTCTTTGACCAGGTTCTGAAGCAGTCGGCGGAGGTCCTTGTCGAAGCGTTGGCGGGCCACTTCGGCCCAGACACGTTCCTTTTGCGTATTGACGAACGAAAGACCCTCGTGGTCACGCGTGTGGAACGCGATCATCGCGTCCGCGGGCACGGCGCCGGCCAGGTGGAATGCGTCAAAGCCCGTGGCGGCGTAGGACGCAGCCATCGTGGCCAACAGTCCGAACACGGCCCATCCGCGCACCACCCATCTCAGGTTGCGTGTCATGCCTTGCGTCTCCTTTCTGATCTGGGAGCCGGCCTCATTGCAGCCGGAGCCCGCGCCAGCTCCGGACGCGCCGGGACCTCCCGACCATCCAGACCCTGTATTCGCGCTGACGCGGGAAATCTTACCCGTCCGGCACGTGCCGAAAACCGTTTCACCGACCGCGGCCACGGTTTCGCACAATTTCCGACACCCGCGGCCCGCCGGGGGCGGCGGCGCAGTCCTGGCCGCCTGCGGACGTTGGCAACGGGAACCGGTGGTATAATCCCCACTTTGTACTCCGCCGGCGGCTGCGGGACTTGGGACCAGGCGGCGCGGCAGCGCCGCCGGTCCAGCTCATGCCGCCGGAACGCGAGACGGCCGTCGTGATAGAGCGGTTGCCGTTTGAAATCTTCCCTCAGCCGAACGACACGGCGTGCGGTCCGACGTGCCTGCATGCACTGTATCGGTATTACGGGGACGAGGTACCGCTGGCAGTGCTCGTCCGCGAGGTGCCGGCGACGGAGAAGGGGGGCACATTCGCCGTGGTGCTGGCATGCCATGCCTTGCGGCGCGGGTATCGGGCCGCGATCTACACCTACAACCTACAGTTGTTCGACCCGACGTGGTTCGTGCCGCCCGGAGCGGATTTGCGCAGCAAACTGGCGGAGCAACTGCGACGGAAGCAACCGGCAGACGAGCGTTTGGCGACCTCGACCCACGCGTATTTCGAGTTTCTGGACTTGGGCGGCGTTGTACGCTTCGAGGACCTGACAGCCCGTTTGATCCGCAAGTATCTGACCCGCGGGCAACCGATCCTGACGGGTTTGAGTGCGACCTATCTGTACCGGGACAGCCGTGAGCGCGGCAGGGAAAATGTTCCGGATGACGTGGGTGGGGAGCCGCAGGGGCACTTCGTGGTGCTGTGCGGGTATGACCGGCGCCGACGGGAGGTGTTGGTGGCGGACCCATTGCACCCGAACCCGCTGTCGGTGACCCACATTTACGCGGTCGGGATTGAGCGTGTGCTGGGTGCCATACTGCTGGGTGTCGTGACCTACGACGCCAACCTGCTCATTCTTGAACCGGCCAGGGCCCCGCGCTGAGGACGAGGGCGTGTCCAATCTGATCGTTGTGGATAACCTGAAGACGTGGCCGCTGCACATTCCCGATGTGCCGATCGTCACGGGCCGCGAGTACCTCACCGACCCCCAGTACAGCGAGCAGCGGAATCTGAAGGTCTTCAACCTGTGCCGGTCCTATCGTTACCAGAGCACGGGGTACTACGTGTCCTTGCTGGCGATGGCCCGCGGGCACAAGGCGTTTCCCAGCATCACCACGATCCAGGACATGAAAAGTGTGTCGATCGTGCGGATTGTGGCCGAGGACCTGGGCGACGTCATCCAGCACGACCTGCGCCCGGTCAAGCCGAACCGCTTTACTCTCAGCGTCTATTTCGGGCGCAATCTGGCCAAGCGGTACGAGGAGCTGGCCTCACGCCTGTTCCGCCTTTTCCAGGCGCCGCTGCTGCGGGCCGAGTTCGTCCGGGAAGAAGGAGTTTGGAAGCTGGACGACGTCGGTCCGATCGCGGCGAACGAAATCCCCGCCTCGCATCTGGATTTCGTTGTGGACGCGGCGTCGCAGTTTTTCACCCGCTCGCGCCTGCCGCGCCTGCGCCGTGCTGCCACCCAATATGACCTGGCCATTCTGTACAACCCGTCGGCGGAGCGGCCGCCGTCCAATCGGCGCGCGCTGGGCAAATTCGCCCAGGCGGCGAAGCGCCTGCATATGGGCGTGGAACTGATCAAGCGCGAGGACTTCGGACGTCTGGCAGAATTTGACGCTCTGTTCATCCGCGAGACCACGTCGGTCAATCATTACACGTATCGCTTTGCCCGACGGGCGGCCGCGGAGGGACTCGTGGTGATCGACGATCCTGATTCCATCGCCAAGTGCAGCAACAAGGTCTACATCGCCGAGCTGATGGCCCGCTATGACATCCCGACGCCGCGGACGCTGATCGTTCATCGCGACAATCGCGACCGCATCTGCGACGCGATTGGTCTGCCGTGCATTCTCAAGGAACCGGACAGTTCGTTTTCGCAGGGGGTGTTTCGCGCCGAGGAACGGGCGGAACTCGACGCCGCGGTGGAGCGTCTGTTGGAGCGGTCAGACCTGGTGATCGCGCAAGAGTTCTTGCCCACGCCTTTCGACTGGCGCGTGTGCGTCCTCGATCACGCCCCGCTGTTCGCGTGTCGCTACTACATGGCGGAGGGCCACTGGCAGATCGCACGCAGCGATGGGCGGCGTGTGGAGTGGGGCGCGGTGGAACCGGTCCCGTTAGACCTCGTCCCCCGCACGGTCATGAGCACGGCTCTGCGGGCCGCCCGGCTGATCGGCGATGGGCTGTACGGCGTGGACGTCAAGCAGATTGGCAAGAAGGCGTATCTCATGGAGATCAACGATAACCCGAATATCGACGCCGGCTATGACGACCTCCTGCTCGGCAACGAACTGTACGACCGGATTATGCGCGTCTTTCTGACCCGCATTCAGCAGAAGAAGAACGGCGGCTGACAGATCATTCCATGAGTACGCCCTTCCACCTCTTTGAGCGCGTCGGCGTGGAGCTGGAGTACATGCTGGTACGACGGGACACACTCGCCGTGCTGCCGGCTGCGGATCAGATCCTCCGGGCAGCAGCGGGGCACGACGCGGCAGACGTCGCGGTCGGCGCACTGACCTGGTCGAACGAACTCGTGCTACACCTCATTGAGCTGAAAACGACGGAACCGGCCACGGGCCTGTACGGGCTGGTCACATCGTTCCAGGACGACGTGCGGCGGATCAACGCATTGCTCGCCCCGCTGGGCGGCCAGCTCATGCCGGGTGGGATGCATCCATGGATGGACCCGCACACGGATACGCACCTGTGGCCGCACGATGGCGCCGAGGTGTATGCGACCTTTCACCGCATCTTCAACTGCCACAGCCACGGCTGGGCAAACCTGCAAGCGTCGCATCTGAATCTCCCGTTCTACGACGATGAGGAATTCGGGCGTCTGCACGCGGCCATTCGGTTGTTGCTGCCGATCCTGCCAGCCCTGGCAGCCAGCTCGCCCGTGGCGGACGGTCATGTGACAGGCGCGCTGGATACCCGGCTGGAAGTGTACCGCTCCAACGCGCGCAAGGTCGCCTCCGTGACTGGGGACGTCATACCGGAGCCGGTGTACACACGCCGGGATTACGAACAGCAGGTCCTGGCGCGGATTTACAAGGACCTGGCGCCGCACGATCCGGGAAGCATCCTGCGACACGAATGGGCCAACGCGCGCGGCGCCATTGCGCGTTTCGACCGCAACACGATCGAGATCCGCCTGCTGGACATTCAGGAGTGCCCGCAGGCGGATTTGGCGGTGCTTTTTCTGCTGGTCGCCGTGTTGCGCGCTATGGTCGCCCAGCGCTGGACGGGCTGGTCCGAGCAAAGTCGCTGTGAGGTCGCGCCACTGGCGCGCATCCTGCTTGATACGATCGTGGCCGCGGACCAGACCGTGCTGACGGACACCGACTACCTGCGTCAGTTCGGTTTGGAGCGCGTCAAACGCTGCACCGCCGGTGAAGTCTGGCAGCATCTGTACGAGAGCGTGCTGACACCGGCGGAGCGCAAGTCCGAGTTCCTTGCGCCGCTGCGCACCATCCTGGCTCAGGGGTGTCTGGCGCGGCGCCTGGTTCGTGCACTGGGGACAGAACCGGACCGCGCCCGAATGGCGGCCACGTACCGCGATCTGTGCACCTGCCTCGCGGAAGGCCGGATGTTTCAGGCCTGATTGCGCGGGAGCGCTGCGCGGCGCGGGCGCAGATCAGGCGGCGGTCACACGATATCGGCGAAACGGCGTTCGACATGCCGGAAGCAGAGCAGGCCGACCCACAGGAAGAATACTCCCCAGACCACACTTGGGAGAAGTTCACCGAGGTCGAAAGGCTGGTCCGGCAACAGCGCCCAACGGGCACCCTGGACAGCACTGGTCAGCGGATTGAGCGTGTACACCCAGAGCCAGCGCGACGGAATCGCGGACAGCGGATACACCACGGGCGTGGCGAACATCCAGACTTGCGTCAGCAGTGGCACGACCTGTGTGACGTCCCGGTAGCGCACATTGACAGCGGCCAAGACCAGGCCGACGCCGAGCGCCTGGAGGCCGGCCAGCCCGGCCCACAGCGGAAGAGTAGCCAGCCGCCAGCTTGCGCCCATGCCGTACCACGCCAGCAGGACAAAAAACATCGCCAGCGCGCACAGTAGATCCGCCACGCAAGCCGCCTGCGCGGCCAGTGGTAGAATCAGGCGAGGAAAATACACCTTGGTAGCCAGGCCGGCATTCGCTACCAGACTGACCGTCGTCGCCCGCAGTGCCCGCCCGAAAAACGTCCACAACAGGAGACCCGCGTAACAGTACAAGGGGTAGGGCAGCTCGCCGGCGCGTATCCCAGCCATGCGGTGAAACACCAGCGTAAACAACAGCATGCCGGCCAGGGGCTCCAATAGCGCCCACCCCGCCCCCAGTAAAGTCTGCCGGTACCGAACGCGAAGGTCGCGCCAGGCGAGGAAGAGCAACAGCTCGCGGTAACGCCACAGCTCGCGCACGTCCAGCAACGCCGCGGTTGCTCGGGCGTCGATGATCGTGCAAGGAACTTCGGCGGACGGGGGCGCTCCGGCCATACGGCGGTTTCACCTCGCGGAGTGGCGCGCGTCGGGATCGTCGTCCAGCGGTGGCGTGCCGTCCGCCATTCGGGCCGGGACACGGTTCCACTCGCGCGCGCGAGCGGCCCGCACCCGCGCGAGCGCCTCGCGAACGCGCTCCTGGACGACCCGCAGCCGCTCGGCAATGGCTGTGGCCTTAGAATGCCCTCCCGGTGGACTGGACGCCGTCGCCGTCGCGGCCGCGCGGGCTTCGGCTGCCAGTCGAGCTGTGGGGGGTGCGTCGGCGCCTGACAAAGCGACCGCCAGTTCCTCTACGAGCTCGGTCGCGGCGCCGGGAGCGGCCGCCTCGGTCGGCTCAGAGGCTGAAAGGGGCGAGGGTTCGTCGCGCAGCGGCTGCGCCGCGCGGTCCGCGGCGGCGTCGGTGCTGCTGGATGGCTCCGGCGGCGAGTCGCCCGGCGCTGGTGCCGTGGCGGGCGACGCGTCCAGCGCCGGCGCGTCGAGGCGGAGCGGGACGCTTTGCGATACCAGGGCGCGCACGGCGGGGCCCAGACGTTCGAGTAACAGGCGCGGTCGCCGGCGGGGCGGTCCGATAATGGCTCGCACCGCACTCACAACATGTTGCGCGTCGATGGTGGTGCGGTCGTCGCCGTAGGCGTCGACCAGCGCGTTGTCGCAGATCTGGTTCACGAGGGCGGGATTTCCGCCCGACAATTGGAAGATCATGTCTTCCGCGGCCGCGGTAAACGGCTGAACGTCGCCGCCGGCTTGGGTGAGGCGATGGCAGATATACGCCGTCATTTCATCGCGTGTAAGCGGACGCAGTTCACAGGTGCGGAAAATGCGGCGGCGCAGGCGGACGAGCGCTCGGCGGTCGAGGCGCGTTAGAAGCTGCGGCAGCCCGAGGAGCACTACCGTGGTCGGGTGGGCACGTCGGAACTCTCGTGTGAGCAGCGAGAGCAAATCCATCCACCCATGGTGGGGCAGGGCATCCGCGTTGTCGACGATGACGACGCTGGACTGGGCGGCCGGCGTCGCCGAGCGCACCCAGGCAGCCAGCGTCGTGGATTCGGGGCACACGCGGTAGAGCGTGCAGTTGCCGGCGGAGGACCCCGGCGGGTAGAGCTGCACTTCGGTGGCACCGGGCGGCTGGCCAATACCGGGGATCCAAAGCACCTGTGCCGTACGATTCACGTGGTCGGCGAGGATACGGCCGAGCAGGGTCTTGCCCGAGCCGGATTCGCCGAGGATCACGCAACAGGCTTTGGCCGCGTGGACCGCGTATTGCGCGGTAGCCAGCGCCTCAGCATGCCCAGGCGTCTCATAATAAAAGGCGGGATCGGGCCGTGCCTCGAACGGCGGCTGGCGCAAGCTGAAATAGCGGTACGCTTCCATCGCGCTGGTGCAGCTCCTGGGGTGTTGTTCTGTTTATCGGCTTGAGGGAAGGGCAGCTATAACGTCGCGCTACGGGCGGGGCAGCGAAGCCGGTCAGGGTGGATAGGAGACATCTTGCGGGGCCAGTAACTTCAAGGGGCGGGCGATTCAGTCGATAACTCTGCCGAGAGCTTATGGATTGATCGCGGCCAGGGACGGCGATGTCAGGGCGTGACTGTAGCGCCCGATGCGAAGGAAGTCGTGATGGTCGTGCTCGGCACCCCGACCCCGTCCGCCGCAACCCGTCGCGCGGGGGGCGCCTTGCCGTGGCTGGCGCTCGCGCCGGCGTTGTGCTTGGCCGGCTGCGCGAACACGCACGAACAGATGGTGGCTTTTCTGCGCGCCCACGAGAACGAGGTGTCGACGGGGCACTACGTCGTGCGTCCGCCGGACAGGATCACGATTCACGCGCCCGGTGCCCCGGAGATTGACGGCATGTCGCAGATGGTGCGGGCCGACGGCAAGGTCGTGCTGCGTCTTCTGGGCGAGGTCGATGTGGCGGGCCTGACGACGGCGGAAATCGCGGAAAAGCTGAAGACGCTGCTGTCGCGGTACTACGTGGACCCGGAAGTTGTAGTCGAGGTCTCGGCCTACAACAGTCAGTTCTACTACGTGTTCGGGGAGGTGGCGTCACCGGGCCCCAAACGGTACACGGGACGCGACACGCTCGTGATGGCGCTGGCCGACGCGCAGCCGACCTTCCTGGCGTGGCGTTCGCAGATCCGTGTTGTCCGTCCCGGGGCGCGCGAGGGGGAACAGAAGGTAATCACCGTCGATCTGGAGCGGATGCTGCGCGAAGGCGATCTGGCGATGAACTTTCTTCTTCAGGAGGGAGACGTGATCGAGGTTCCACCGACCCCGCTGGGCTGGCTGGGCCACCGCGTGCGTGAACTGCTGTATCCAGTTGCGCCAGCGGTGGAGGCCTATCGTGGCCCGGCGTCGGTGATCAGTGCGACGGAAACCTACCGGGGTGACGATGACGACGAGGATGAACATCACCGGACCGGACTGCTGAGCCGCTTCGGACGCTGAGTGGTCCGCGCGACCGGGTGCGGATATGACGCACCAGCCCACACGCACGCTTGAGGACCTGCGCGAGACTCTCACCGAGGGTCTGTCCATTCTGCGCCGGCGCTGGCGCCTGGCGATCGTTGGGCTGTCCGTGGCGGGGTCCGCGGCGTTCTGGCTCAGCCAATACGTGCCGCGCGAATACACCGCCACGACGACCTTCGAGCGTCGTGACGACGTAGTCCTTCAGAACCTGGTACAGAGCAGGTCGCCGTACAGCTTCGACCGCCTCAAGGCAACGCTGATTATGGACATGACGGGTTCGCGCGCTGTCGGCCGGGCGCTCGTGCGGTTGGGTTTACTCCCGGCCGACAGTTTTTCGGGCGGCCCGGTGGTTACGGAGCGTGAACGCGCTGCGGTGGACGACGTGGCGCGCCGTCTGCGCCTCCGCACCGACGTACGCCTTATTCACAGTAGTGCAGACCTGGACACCATCCAATTGACCTGCGCGGCGAACGACCCCGATGTCGCGAGGCAATTGGCTATCGCCTTGCGCGACCAATACGTGGCCGACACCCGGGAGCGCCTGCGCGAGATCCTGCACGGCGCCCGCGACTTCTTTGCCGCCGAAATCGCCCGGTTGCAGGAACGGGTCGCGGCGGCAGACGCGCAACTGCGAGAAGACCTCGGCGCCTTGTCCAGCCAGGACGTTGATCTGGTGGGCCTGAGCAACCGACTGGAAATCCTGCGGGCGCAACGCGACAACGCATACCAGCGCCGCGTCGCGCTGGCGGCGGATGTGTCGGCGCGCGAGGCGTTTCTCGCACAGGGACCCGGACCACCCGAAGAGTCCGGCGCGCCCAGCAGCGGTGAGGCACCGGCTGGAGCCGCTTACCAGACCGACACGCTGTTAGACCAGGCGATCGAGCAGGCGCGACGGGAGATCGTCAATCTGATGACGGTCAAGCGCATGACCGCCGAGCACCCGGCGGTGCGGACCGCGCGCGAACGTCTCGAACAGTTGGAGTTGCTCCGCCAGACGTTGCTCACCAACCCGCCGCCTGAACTGGCAGCTCTGGCTACGCAGTTGACCGACCCCGCGACCAGTCAGGCCTATCGGCAATGGCAAGCGCAGCGCTTGCGCGTCGAAATGGAGCTTGAGTCGTTACGCAAGCAACTGGCGGCGGCCGACGAGCAGTTGGCCGATGCGGACAGGCGTCTGGGCGAGTTTCAGCGGCTTTACGACCGCCTGGTCAGCAAGGATGGCGACGTGAGGACGCTGCTGGATGAGCGTACGCAGGCAGCGCGCGAACTGGGCCTCTGGCGGGAGCACCTGCTGGCGCTCGAGCGCGTCCTCACGGCGGAAGCGGGTGAACGGGGCACGCAGTTCGCGCTGCTGGAAGAACCGGAGGAAGTCATCCGGCCAAGCAGCCCGCGCATCGCGTCCGTTTTTGTCGTTTGTTCCGCTGTGGGCTTGGCCGTGGCCGTTCTGTTGGCCGCGTTGGGAGAAATCTTCGATCGCTCGTTCCGTTCCGCTGACCAGGTAAGCCGTGTGCTCGGTGTGCCGGTCCTGGAGAGCGTCGGGGTCATCCCAACACCGCAGGAGCGCCGTCGGGCCGTGCTGTCCGCAACCGTGTGGTGGCCCGCGTTGGGCCTGCTACTGCTGGGGCTGGTCGTCAGCGTGGCGTTGGCCTACGCAAGCTTTGCGGGACGGCAGCCGCCCGAGCAGGTGCTGCGACGAGTGTTTTCCGCTTCCGAGACGACAGGACTGGTCTCAGGCCCGATGGCGGCCGAGCCCGCGCTGTGAGGTGTCCGCGATGAGCTCCATGACCCGCGTCATGCAGAAGATCCGCGAGGACGCCCCGACGGGCGAGTCGGCCAACGTGCCCACGGAGAGTTTTGAGACACCCGCGGCGACCGCGCCGTTTGAAGAGGCGAGCGGGGTCGCCAGCGGTTTTGTCGAGGAGCCGGCGGTCGCTCCCCAGCCGCGATCGGTCCCGGTGACACCCTTGGAAGCAAAGACGCGGGAGTGGGACCGCAGGCAGGTCGATCCGGCCGTAATCGCATTCCACGATCGATACTCGCCGATATGTGAAAAATACCGAGCGGCGCGGGCTCGGCTATTGAATGTGAATTCTCAGCATCGCTCGCAAGTGCTGGCCATTACCAGCAGTGTGCCGCAGGAAGGGAAGAGCGTGTCCACGCTGAATCTCGGACTGGTGATGGCTGAGGGCGGCGAGAAGCGCACTGTGATCGTCGACGCGGACTTACGTCGTCCGTCGCTGGCCCGCATGCTCGGGGCCCCGGCCCAACCGGGACTGGCTGATGTTCTGCGCGGTTCTGCAAGGCTGGAGGACGCACTCCAAACCACGCCGCTGCCCAATCTGCGTTTCCTGCCGGCTGGCAACGCCGCGGATGCGAGCGGCGCAGAGCTTTTGAGTTCATCCGGCGCGGCCGCGGCCCTGAAGGAGCTGCGGGCCCGGTTCGACTATGTCTTGCTTGACACGCCGCCGGTGACGACAGTTTCGGACGTTTGTCTGCTTGCGCCTGGGTGTGACGGGGTGATCCTGGTGGTGCGGATGGGCCGTAGTCCCGCGCCGATCGTCGTCCAGGCGGTTCAGACACTCAAGGCCAACAAGGTTCCAGTGCTCGGTTGCCTGCTGTCGCACGCCCGGGACAGCAAGACCCAGGCCCGCTATGCATGCTACTACGCTCCCCGCGGACGCCAGAGCTGAGCGGGAGTCTTCGACGGAATGCGAGGCGCTGAACGCCGTTTCTGCGGCGGCACATGCCGTTGGCGCCCCCGTCGTCGTACGGGCTGCGACGAGCGCCGCCGAACGGGCTGCATGGGAGCGCTACGTCGCGGGTTGTCCGCGCGCCACCCTGTTTCATCATCCCGCCTGGTCGGACGCCGTCGTCGCCGCGTTCGGCCACCGACCGCGGCACCTGCTTGCATGGCAGGGTGAGCAACTCGTCGGCGTCCTCCCGCTTATAGAGGTCAACAGCATCTTCGCCGGATGCCTATTGGTCAGCGTCCCCTACGGCACGTATGGCGGGATTCTGGGCGAGCACCCCGCGGTATACCAGGCGCTGGCCGCTGCTGCCATTGGACTGGCGGAGGAATGTAACGCCCGAGTGGTGGACCTGCGCTCCGCGGAAGCGGATGCGCCCGGTTTTGAGCCGGTGGAAGGGTACTTGGGTTTTGCGCGGGAGCTGCCAACAACTCCAGAGGGCGTGGCGGCGTTTCTGCCCAAGCGCGCCCGGGCGGCAGCCCGGCATGCCCGCGATCGCGACGGTCTGGTCGTGCGACACGATCCCGCCCAACTGCCGATCGTGTGGCAGTTATACTGCCGCAGCATGCGCCGCTTGAGCTCGCTGAACTACCCATACAAGTTCTTCGTGGCGCTATTCGAGCGTTTCGGCGAGCAGGCCTGGGCCAGTGTCGCGTGGGACGGTTCGCGACCAGTATGCGGAACCGTCAGTTTCGTCTTCCGCGATACGGTGATGCCGTACGTTCTCGGCGCAGACGAGCGCTGGCCGCGCGAAGGGGCCGCCAATCTGCTGTACTGGTCGATCATGGAACGGGCGGTGGCGCTGGGGCTGCGCCGGTTCGATTACGGGCGCAGCCGGGCCGACAACCGCGGCGCGATCGGTTTCAAAAAGAATCAAGGTTTCGAGCCACGCCCGCTGGGGTACCAACGTTATGTGCCGCGGGGCCGCAAGGCCCCCGATCTCCGCCCGTCCAACCCGCGGTTCGCGCCAGCGCGGCGGATCTGGGCGCGGCTGCCTCTGGCTGTGACGCGGCCGCTCGGGGCGTGGCTTGCTCGGTCGATTCCAGGGTAGGCGTGACATGCGGGTGTTGGTGGTCCTGCCACGGTTCCCGTACCCGGCGGAGCGGGGTGACACGCTGCGTTCGTGGGCGACCGTCAGCGCCCTGGCCCGGAATCACGAGGTCTGGCTCGCGTGCTTGAACGCCGTACGTCCGGCGCCAACCCACCTGGAGCACGTTCGCGGCCGGTGCGCCGCGGTCGCCGTATGTGTGTGTCCGGCGCGAACCGCTCTGCGTCGCGGCATCATTGCATTGCTGCGAGGGCAGAGCGTGACGGAGGGGTACTTCTATGATCGGCGCCTCGAGCTGATTCTGCGGCGCTGGTCGCGGACGGTGGCGTTCGACGCGCTGCTGACATACTCGTCGGCCATGGGTTGGGTAGCCGAGATCGTCGAAGCGCGCCGCCGGGTTCTCGACCTGGGCGACGTGGACAGCGTGAAGTGGGCACTTTACGCGACCCGCTGCGGACCGCCGCTGGGGTGGCTGTACGGCTGCGAGGCGCGGCGGGTCGCGGCCCTGGAAGAGCGTGTCACACGCCGGCACGATCTCTGCCTGGTCGTCAACGAGCGCGAGCGTGCCAAGCTGCACGGGCGATTTCCCGAGCTGCCGACCGCTGTCTATCCCACGACCATCGCCCGGTCACAATTGATCCCAGCCGCTGACATGAAACTGCCCTCGCAACCGGTCGTGGGCATGCTGGGGTCGATGTTCTATCCGCCGAACGTCCGGGCCGTGAACTGGTTTGGGCGCTACGTGTGGCCGGCGGTACGCAGGGAGGTGCCGCAGGCGCGCTGGCTGATCGTAGGACAGCGCCCGCACCGGCAGGTTCGACGCTGGGCGCGCACGCCGGGCGTCACCGTGACCGGGTACGTGGCGAATGTGCGTCCCCGCCTGCTGTCGATGCGCGTGTTCGTGAACGCGGTGGACAACGACCTGGGGGTGCAATCGAAGCTGATCGTGGCCATGGCGGCGGGGCGGCCCTGCGTGGTGACACCCGCGTGTGCGGCGGGACTGGATGTGGGCGATCCGCCGCCGTTTCTGGTTGCCGATACGCCAGCGGTGTTCGCCGAGGCGGTGGTCCGGCTGCTGCGGGACGATGCGCAGGCTCGGGAGCTGGCGCGGCGTGCGCGGGCGTTGGTGGATGAGCGCTACTGTCTCGAGGACCAGGTTGCGCGGCTGGAGAAGTGGCTGGCGGGCCCCCTGGTGACGGCCCCGCGAGTGCGTGCGCAGACCGAGGTGATTGGCGCGTGATCCGCGACCGGAATATTGTGTGCCTCGCCAGCAGTTGGTTCGATCACCCGACCAGCAAGCACCACATCATGCGCCTGCTCAGCGAGCAGAACCACGTGCTCTGGGTGAACTATCACGCATCACGCCGGCCGCAACTGTGTCGCCGCGACGCGCGTCTAGCGTGGCGACGTCTGGCCCGCGCGCGGCATGGCATTCAGCGGGTCCACCCACAGCTCGACGTCCTCTCGCCGCTGCTGATGCCGTTTCCGGAGTCCGGCGTCGCGCGCTGGGTAAACGCCGGCACGCTCACTCGTCTGATTCGACGTGCCCTGCGCCGGATGCCGACTCGTCCGCTCCAGTTGTGGCTGTTCACACCGGACACACCGGAGCTGATCGACCATTTGCCGGCGGAATGCGTGGTGTACTACTGCGTGGACGACTTTGCAGCGTTCGACGGGTTCAACGCCACGCTGATGGAACGGCTCGAGGCGCGGACGCTGGCCCGCAGCGACGTTGTCATTACGGCCTCGACCAGGTTGTATGACGAACACCAGGGGCGGCATCCCAATGTTCATCTGGTGCCCCACGGGGTGGACTACGAGCATTTCGCGATTGTGCCGGACTTGCCGGAAGCCGCTATCCCGCCGGTCTTGCGACGCATCCGCCGTCCAGTCTTCGGGTACATGGGCCTGGTGAGTGAATGGCTCGATCTGGAGTTGATTCGTCGAACGGCGGAGGCTCGGCCAGATTGGTCGTTCGTTTTTCTGGGCGACGTGCGCTGTGACCTGGGCGCCGTGGCGCGGCTCCCGAACGTACACCTGCTGGGCGGGTGTTCGTACGAGCGGCTGCCAGCCTACTGCCGCGGGTTTGACGTGGGGCTGATCCCGTTCCAGATGAACCGGCTGGTGCGGGCCGTAAACCCGATCAAGTTGCGGGAATACTTGGCGGCTGGGCTGCCGGTGGTCTCCACCGCGATCACGGAAGTGTTCCGTTATGCTCCCGCCGTTCACACGGCTCGGACCCCAGAAGAGTTTCTGGCCGCCTGTCAGCGAGCATTGGAGACGAGAGACCCGGACAGCACGCGCAGACGTCAGGCGCTGGTGCGTGAAGAAAGCTGGCGCGACCGGCTGGACCAACTCGCGGAAATCGTGACCGCCAGCATCGTGGCCAGACGAGGGAGGTTGCCAACTTCCTCACCCGTAACGCTCGTTGTGCAAACGACCGTCGCGGCGCGGTGCCTGGGGTAACCGGGGTGATCTGCGGTCGGGGACCACGCGCATCCGATAAGGGAAGTGTGTCTACGGCGTTCGGCCTTGGCGCCCTGTCCTGCGAAACGCCCCCTCATTCGGAGCCACCCTGCGCACATAGCCTGAACTGTCTTTCCATCGATGTGGAAGAGTATTTTCACTGCGAAGCCTTCGCCCGCTTCGTATCAACGGAAGAGTGGGCGCGGCTGCCACGGCGGGCCCTGGCCGGCCTGGAGCGGATCGCAGCGCTGCTTGCCGAGCACCAGAGCCGGGCGACGTTTTTCGTTCTGGGCGGCACCGTACCGTATCTGAGGTCGTTTCTGCGTCAGGTGGTGCGGCAGGGGCACGAGATTGCCTGCCATGGCGACAGCCACGTTCACCTGCGCCGCATGACGCCGGACCAACTGCGGTCTGACCTGCGGCGCGCGCGACAGCGGATCGAAGATGCGCTGGGGGTGAGCCCGCGCGGGTACCGGGCGCCGACGTTTTCCGTCACGCGCGCGACGTGGTGGGCATTGGATGTCCTGCTCGACGAAGGCATGTACTACGACGCGAGCGTATTCCCGATCCGTCACGACCGATACGGGGTACCCGAGGCACCTACGGAACCGTTCCAGGCCCGCACGCTGTCGGGCCGTTTGATCTGTGAGTTTCCGCCGCTGACGCTCCAGTTCGGACGAATGCGACTGCCCGTGGGCGGCGGGGGCTATCTGCGTCTGCTGCCGGGATTCGTGCTGCGCCGGTGCATCGCGGTGCGCCAGTCGCAGCGTCGTCCGGTCATGGTGTACGTGCACCCGTGGGAGCTGGACCCCGCGCAGCCGCGCATGCCGGCACCGTTTTGGACGCAGTGCCGACACCGCTTGAACCTGCATACGACGGAGGCGAAGCTGGCGGCCTTGCTCCGCACTTTCCGCTTCGAGCGTGCCGATGCGGTTCTCCAACTCTGGTCACAGCAGCACGAACTGCCGACCTTCGGACCCCCCGTGCCTGCCCCGAGTCGGACTTTTCAGCCTGGCTGTGCGGCCCGGGCCCGGGTCTCCTCCGCCGTTACAACCGCGAATTCGAAGTAATTCGGCGCCACGTCGGACACCACGTGGCGACGCTTGCCCGATGGATCGGCGGGAATGTCCGAGACGATCCGGCAGTCCACCTGCACGCGCGGGCCGAACAGCTTCCGGTACCGCTGACGGATTACCTCGCACGATTCCGGCTGGAAATGCGCGTCCACCACCAGCGAGACCACGATCCAGTCCAGCCGGCGCTGATGCGTGCGAAAGCGGACGATGCCCGGAAGACCGCTCACCGCGTATGACGAGACGGCGCCGTGGCACAAGCGCCCGTCCGGCAACGCGAGGAAACCTGCAATCTTGCCGCCCTCCAGCTTCAACACCGGCCACGGCAGCCCGCACGTACATTCTTCGGTCGCGAACCGGCCCACGTCTCCCACCCGGTAGCGGAGGAGCGGCTGCGCCCGCGCGTTCAGGGTCGTGCAGAGAATCTCGCCACAAACGCCGGGCGCCGCAGGCCGCCCACCCGACACCACCTCCACGAAGACGTGCGGCGACACGATGTGCATTCGTCCGGCGGGGCAGTCGTGCGCGATCACACCCACTTCCCGGTTGCCGTATTCGGACGCAACCGGCGCGCCGAACGTTGCCCGCAACTGGCTCCGCTGGTCGGGCGTCAATTCCTCACCCGTGGTGACGACCAGGCGCAGCCAGGAAAAGTCGCGCGGCCCGAGCCGCCGGGCCGCATGTTGCGCGAGCAGCGCCAGTGCCGTCGGGTAACCGTACAGTACGCGCGGCTGGAACCGCAACACCCGAGCGAGATACTGGTCGAGTCGCGCCGGGGTGAGATCGAAGGCGTTCAGCAGCATCTCGTTCAGGAGTCGGTCACGCCACCGACGCAAGCGGCCCGCTCGGCCCTCAATGGGCGAGCCCCAAAGGTGCAGTCGGCGCTCGCCCGGTTGAACGCCGAACAGGCTCTGCATGAACAGACGGGCAGCCAAGTCCTGTGCCTGCCGGCGTCGATCCAGGTAAAAGTACAGTGTGTCGCCTGTGGTGCCGCCGCTGGTGGCCGCGATCAGGCCGCCTGGTACATCCGGCCACACCAGACGCAGGCCGGCCGCGCGCACGTCTTTCTTGGTCAGCACCGGCAGCTTACGCAGCTCCGCCGAGGGATCCGCACCCATGGGGTCTACGCCGCAACGCGCAAACAGATCGCGGTAATAGGGCAGACGCTGGTGCGCAAAGACCAACAGGCGCCTCAGACGCTGAGCGGTGTGGTATGACGTTCGCTCGCGGGCCGCACGCGCACTCTCGCGCAGCGCTGGCAACTCGCGGAGGGTTGGGCGGCCGCGGAAATACTCGTGCAGCGGATAGTTCACCAGTCGCACGAGCCGGGCAAAGGGGTCAGGGCCAGTCCCATGAATGCGGTGACGTTTGCCGCGCGCGACGAGTATGTCGGTGTAGATTCCCTGGAGTCGGCGTGCGACTACCGCATCCGAATACGCCGCCTCGACGCGGGCCCGCAGGTGTTCGCCAAGCGTGGTGCGCAGGGCGGGATCCAGCGCCACACGGGCCATCGCGCGAGCGAGAGCATCCACGTCGCCAGGAGCTATCAGCGGGGACCACGAGCCTTCCTCCGGGAGACCATCCGCCGCGACTGGCGGCGGCAAGACATCGGGTACGGCGCCGACGGCCGTGGCGATGACGGCGCGGCCGTGCGCCGCTGCTTCCAGCACGACCAGCGGCAGTGCTTCGGCGTAACTTGGCAGTACCAGACAGTCGCAGGCCCGCAGCAAAGCGTGCGCCTCGGCAGGTCTTGCGGGGCCGAGCAGACGGACACGGTGCTCGAGCGCGCTTTCGCGCACGACCGCGTGCCAGTCGGTGGTTTCGTGCGCAGGCACGGGGCCGGCGAGAAGCAGCTCAAACGGTACACCGTCGGCATGAAGCTTCCTGGCCGCCGCCAGCAGGTCGGCGACGCCTTTGGCCCGTGTCAGGGCGCCGAGGAACAGGAAGCGACAGGGCTGTGTGGCCCGGTGCGGCCGCGTGGCCTCGGCTGGCGGCATGGCGACCCCGTTGGGCACAACCTCCAGCCGCGCGTTCGACAAATGCGGACGCAGCGCGTCGGCCATGCGCTGCGACAACACGAGCACCGCATCGGACGTCGCAGCGGCCCGGCGAATGAGCCATCGGCCGATTGTGCCGGTGCCCGCGCAGAACTCCGCAAATCGGCCGCCGTGAATGTGGAGACACACGCGCGCCCGCAGGAGCCGCGCGACGGCGATGTCCGCCAGGCTGCGGTAAAACGACCAGCCGCTGCACGTGTGGATATGCACGATGTCGACGCGGCGTGATGCGATCTGCCATGCCTCTCGGAGCAGCGCGTGCGTATGGCGGGTGGCGCTTCGCAAGAGGGCAAGCAGCCGGGCCGGGCTAGGTCGACCGGTTTCGGTGACGCGCGGAGCCGGCAACGCCAGCCGGTACAGTTCGCACCAGCCTGTGAGCGGTCCGGCAAGTAGCCCGTTGATCACCCCGGTCATCCCGCCGATCTGCTCTGTTCCGGGGCCGACATGAAGGACACGAGGTCGGGTACGATCCGGGTCGCGATTTGACCATGTTTGGGCTCGGCACACGCGGTTTCGTCGGCAGCGTGCATACAGGGCCTCGTAGCGTTGCACCATCGCAGCGGCGGTAAAGCGACGCTCGTAATCGGCCCGCGCACGCGCGGCGCGGGCGCGCGCCGCCGCCGGGTCGGAAAGCACCTTCCACAACGCCTCGGCCAGGGCGATGGGTTGCCTTGGCGGGACCAGCAACGCGGTCTCTCCGTCGCGCAACATGGCGGTGTCGAATGAGCTACAAGCGGAGGAGCAACCGACGTCGCCCACGGCTGTGGCCACGATCGGCACGCCTTGGCTCATGGCCTCCACGATGGCCAGCGGCATAGCCTCCGTGGTGCTGGCCTGACAAAGCACATTTGCCCCCGCCATCAGTCGCCACGCATTTGCCACGGGACCGGGAAAGAAGGTGCAGTCCTCAAGGTTGAGGCGATTCCGCTGCTCCAAAACGCAGGCTTCGTAGGATTTGTCGCGCGCCGCTCCGAGGCAAATGAGCGTAGCCGTGCCTGCCCTGGCGCGCAGATGTGCGAAGGCGGTGAGCAGTCCGCAGGTGTCCTTTTCCCGGCAGATCGTTCCGACGCTCAAAATCACCGGGCCAAGTAGCCGGCGACCGCAGAGCGATTCCAAGGCCGCCCGCGCTTCATGGGGAGGCACCGGGGGACGATCGACTCCATTCGGCACGCAGACACTTGCACGCCGCAGGAATTCTGTCGGCAGGCGCTGTCGCAAGGACTCCGCGACGATCACGGACGCAGCGAGCTGGCCCCCGAGCCATGCGGCGAGGTAGCGGTAGTGTGTCGTCCCGCTCAAAAGCAGACCGTGGCGTGTCTGGACCACAGCGATGCCAAGCGGGCGGGCCCCAGCCACCGTCCAGACGGTGCTGGCATTGCTGTGGGTGTGGGCGATGTCGATGCCGTCGCTGCGCAGCCAGCGGGCCAGTCGCCAGACGAGGGACAGATCGCGCGGCCCGCTGCGCGCGGCGCGCACCGCAACGCCTGCGGCCTCGAGGTCGCCGACACAAGCCGCCGGTTGTTTGAAGCAGTAGATGAAGGAGGTATGACCGCGGCGCGCCAGCCCCACGGCGAGCTCGCGTACGACACTCTCGGCCCCCCCGCAACTGAGATCGTCAACAATCTGGGCGATTTTCATGGCTGCGTGGGCACGGCCGGGTCGGCGGCCGGGGGCAGATCGGCCACGGGCGCGGGCAACGGCTGCGAGCCTTCCGTCAGAGCTTGTGGTTCGGCCGGCACGCCGTCGGGCTCCGCGGCCAGGGCGGCGGCATACTTGCTGGCGTTATCCAGACACATGCTCAGACCCAGCAGGAGCCAGAAGTCTTCACTGAACAGGCGGGTGGTGAACATCGAGCAGCCGAGGTACCCGAGGATAGCGCTGCGCAGCGCGACGGTGTGCCAGCCGAGGTGGAAATTGGTACGCCATCGGTAGTAGCGCAGTTCAAGCATGTCGGGCAAGTGACGTGCCGCCACCCGCACGCGCCCGAGGCGGTGCAGGACGACGGCCAGGAACAGAAGAAACACCGCGAGTCCGGGCCAACCAAGCTCGGCGAGGCAGGCCATGATGGTGTTGTGGGCGCCACGTTCCATGTCCAGCTCGGGGATGTAGTCCATGACCACGTGGTGGAAGTTCCCCAGCCCGATCCCGAACGGGTGGTCGCGAACCATTTTCAGGGCTGCCTTCCAGTACTGGATCCGCCCCGTGGCAGCCGCGTCGCTGTGGTATTCGGCGATGGTGGCCATGCGCTTCCACCAACCGGGGTCGGTCAGTTGCAGCGCGAGATAACTGCCGGCTGCAATGGCTGCCAGACCCTTCAACCGGTATCGGCGGGGAAGGGAAAGGACACAGGAGCCGGCGACGAGAGCCAGACCGGCCAGCGCGTTGCGGGTGCGCGTCATGATGAGCATGTTGACGGCGAGCGCTCCGGTCAGGAGCGTGAACGCTTTGCCCAGCCACGTGCGAGCCATGAAAAAGGCTGCGCCGACCAGCGGCAGGGTTGCCACCAGATGTACGGCCAGGTCGCTGGACTCATCGAAGTCCGGTCCGCCCAGGCCGGCGGTCAGACGGCCCTGGCGGAAAATACCGGCTCCGCCCTCGGCTTCGTATCCGAGGTACAGCACGCCCACCAGCCACGCGTAAATCAGGGCGTGGTACTCGGCGGGCGTGCGGACGCAGCGCAGCAGAATGAATATCCAGATCATGAGCTTCAGGATTTTCTCGGCCTGGTACTGTCCGCGTGGAGTGATGTCGACCCCCCAAAACAGGCTGCCGACCGCCAACAGCGCCAGCACGAGCGCCAGGACGTACGCCAGAGGGAATTGTCGGGCGCCGTACTCGAGGCGTGGTCGCCGGATCAGAATTCCAAGGCCTGTCGCCAGGGCGACAGTGAATGACAGACGCGGACCGAGCCCCTGTACAGCCGGCCCCCACCACTGCGTGTTCGGGTTCACGTGATAAACAAGGACATACAGCACCGCGCCGGCGGCCGGATTGAAGAGCGCGGCACAGAGCCCCACCACGTAGATCACCAGAAAAGCGAGTGCGGTCAGCGGCATACAGCCTCCTGCAACGTATCGCACGCGTTGGCGACACGGAGCGTGCGCCGCTCCGCGCTACGCTCGGGCGGCGACGCTACGTTCGCTTCAGAGGGCGCGTCCGTCTGGAACCGCGGATAGCGGTCGCTCGACGGACGCCGCTGCGCGGTATCAGTTAGCAGTGCGAAAAACCGGCTTCCCGCGTCTTCCCACGAATGAGCACGCCGGACCCAGGCGTAACCGTTCTGCGCAATGGCATCGGCGTAGCCGGGGGAGCGTAAGAGCCGCTCGATCTGTGCGACCCACATAGCGGCACCGTCCGCAACGAGCACGTCGTGCCCGCGTCGCGCCGACAGACCGGCGAGGGCCCGTGACGTGGCGACCACCGGGCGTGCCATCGCGCAGGCTTCGAGTACCTTGTTTTTCAGCCCGCCGCCCTTGCGCACGGGGACGATGACCACCCGGGCCTGCCGGAGATACGGACGGACGTCGGGCACATCTCCGACCACTGTCACGCCGGGCACGTCACCCAATTCGCGCACGGCAGCCGTCGGCGCGCGCCCCACGACCAAAAGCCGGCGCGTCGGGTCGGCCGCACGCACGTATGGCCACGCCGTGCGGACGAACCACGTGATCCCGTCCACGTTGGGTTCGAAATTCAGCGCACCGACAAACGCCAGGGTGTTCGGATGCGGCGGCGTTGCGCCGGGACGAAAGTACTCCAGGTCCACGCCGTTGGCGATGACTGCGATGCGCGCGCGCCAACACCAGCGACGCGCGTAGCTTGCGTCAGTATTTGCCACGAACACCGTGGCGGCGGCCTCCTGCATCGCCGCGCGCTCATAGGCAACGTAGAGACCGATACGCCGCAGTAGTCGTGGCCGGTTGCGCCAGGCGGCAGACTCCAGCACGCGGAGCAGCGGCAGGACCAGCTCGTCCTGCAAATCCCAGACCAGCGGCACGCGACAGGCAGCGGCGTATAGCGCTCCCTGAGCGCCGTGCAGCAACGCGACGTCGAAGCCACCCGGATGGGCATGCTTCGCCAGCCATGCGGCCAGTGCGGGTTGCCACCCGAAGTGCCGGCGTGATCGACGCCACACCAGCGGTGCGTCGACACCGACGGTCGTCGTGCTGGGTACGCCGCTTGGCCATTCCACACGAACTGACGCCGGTAACTGTTCCGCGTGCAGCGGTGGGCTGGGCAGCAACAGCGTGACCACGCCGTGTTGCGCAAGCTGGCGCACGACATGGAACACGTGCAGACGCGCGCCACTGTTCAGCGGCCACGGCTCGTCTGCTGCCACTACGAGGATCCGCAACCGACTGGCTGGCGGGCTCATGAATTGACCCCCACGACCGGCAGCGACAGCGAGCGCAGCCCGGTGGTATCCACGCTCACGGGCGCTACCCAGCGCTCCAGCGCCTCCGTCACACGCTCGACGTCGATTTCGTCCATGCAGTTCGGCGAGCGGTCACAGTGTCGGCGATAGCACGGGGCGCACGGAACGCGGGAGACAATTTTCTCGCCGCGCCCGAAAAGGTCGATTTCGGCGGGGCAGGTCGGGCCGAACAGAGCGATGCACGGGACGCCGACGGCGACCGCGACGTGCAAGGCCATGGTGTCGCCCGTCACCACCGCGTGACAGCGAGCGACGAGAGCGGCGAATTCCAACTCGGTATGGTCGCCGCCCGTGTCCAGTACGCCGGGACATGCGGCCGCGATCCGGGCGTTGACTTCGATTTCGTCGGGGCCGCCGAGCAGGGCGATGCGCCACGGGTGTTTGGCGCGCAGCCGGCGGGCCAGCGTGACGAACTTCTCCGCCGGCCAGTTCTTGTTGGCGAAGACGCGTCCTGCGCCGGTGTTCAGCCCGACAACAACGTCGTCCTCGTTGACACCCAGGCTTTGCCAGCGCTTCGCGGCATGAGTCCGCTCGGACACACCAGGGTAGAGGCGATACCGCTGGCCACGATAGGGCAGTCCGCACAGCTCGTAGATGAGCTGCGGGTAGCTTTTCTCATTGGTGCGAAACTTCAGGTTATCGTTGATGCCGAGCTCGAAGTACTCCAGGCAGGCGTCGTTGAGCGGGTACACCGTTCCATACGGGCTCAATCCGATGCCGCACTTCTCACGCGCCTGCACCCGCATGGCCAGCGCTGCGGGGCCGGGCTCCTTGTCTAGACTGATGCACAGATCGAAGTGCTCCCGGTCCAGGTGACACAGGGTTTCGGCATCGAACACGAGCCGGCGGTCAACCAGCGGATGGTTCGCCAGTGCCCGCACGCCGCTGGGGCGGCTTACCCACGTGATGTGGCTATGCGGCCAGCGTTCCTTGAGCCCGGGCAAAAGCGCGGCAGTGCGAATCACGTCACCCAGGGCCCCCAGCTTGATGATGAGAATCCTCTTCCCCTGGGTTTGGTAGTGCGGGCACTGCTGCGGGCAAAAGCCTTGTATCCCCGCGGCGCACGGGCGTTCGCCGCGGTAGTGGCAACAGTCCAGGCGCAGTTGCTTGTGACCCCAGGTGACCTCCGAACTGCAATGGAAAAGTCGGCTCACGGCAAGACGCCCTCTGTCGCGCATCGGCGGCGGCCGGCCTGGAGCGCGTCCACGCACCGCTCATACACGCCAAGCAAGGCTTCCGCCGTACGCGCCCAATTGAAGCGCCGCACCTGCTCGTAACCCTTTTGGACCAGCCGCGCAGCCACATCGCGGTTCAGAAGTTGCTGGATGCCGGCCGCGATGCTCTCCGGTGCGTGCGGATCGCAGTACAGCGCGGCGTCGCCGGCGATTTCCGGCAGGCTGCCGACGCGCGACGCCAGCACGGGTACACCACAAGCCATGGCGTCTAGCACGGGCAAACCAAAGCCTTCGCATCGGCTGGGAATCAGCAACCCGACCGCGTCAGACAGAAGGGCGGGCAGATCTTCGTACGGCACAAATCCCAGCAGTCGACATTCGTCGCCGACGCGCAGCTCAGCCGCGAGCGCAGCCAGTTGCTGCCGGTAGCTTTCGGGTTCGCAGCCTGTCAGAACGAGCTGCCGGCCCGCGCGTGTGTCCGGCGGGACGCGCGCCCAAGCGTGTAGGAGCCCGGTCGCGTTTTTTCGCGGGCTGCTGCCGGAAAAGCTGAGCAGCCAAGGCTCGGCGAGGCGGTATCGCTCGCGTACCCGCCGGCGGTCCCGCTCCGGAATGCCGGCCTGCACGGCCGCCGTGATTCCGCTGTCGGGCGCCCATGGAACAATCGTCGTCCGGTCCGGCGATACCCCGAATTCGCGTTCCAGGGCCGCCCGTGTCGCCGCGGAAGGGACCACAATGTGCTGGGCCCGCCGCACAGCTCGCCTGACGCCGCGCCGGAAGGCCGCCGTTTCTTCGGGCGACAGCTCGCCGGTGACCTCAAGGGGCGCCAGGTCGTGAATCGTCACAACGAACGGGGTGGGGCACCAGAGGGGGGCGTTGTTGGCGGGAAAGTGGCACAGCGTAATGCGGTCCTGCCCCGCCGCGACTGGCATACGCACGTGCAGCCAGGCGTCGAAGCGGTCACCGGGCAAGTCGATCTGTCGCAGGCGAACGTTGGAATGATGCCACGGAGGGTTCTCAGGCTGCGCGGCCTGTTCGAGCGGTCGCTGGTGATAAAGTATGAACTCCCATTCGGGGCGCAGGGCAGGGAGGAGCCGGTACACGTCGACCAGGTTCCGCCCCGTTCCGCGTGGTCGGGGCATAACCATGCTGCGGGCGTCCAGTCCGATGCGCACCATGCCCTGTCGCACCCTTGTGCGAGTTCGCCGCGGCACTACGTTGGCCGCGTACTTTGCCTGGCCGCAGCTTCGCCGCAGCCTGCTGTTCGCGCTTTGGTCTTATCGGTAGCCGCAGTGGGTAACGGTGACCGACAACCACCCGCAAAAGCTGCGCGTCCCGAACCGGTTCGCGGCCTTGGCAGGTCAGGTTTCCGGCGAAATCGGCCGCGCATCATCGGCCTGCGGTGCTGGGCGTTCGCGGTGGGCGAGCGGCACCAGGGCCCGCCAGACACGGACTGTGGCCCACCAGGCCCAGAGCGCCAACAGGGGAGCGGCGCTATCGGCGGCATGCCCAACGCGGTACGCCTGCACAAGCTGCACGAGCGCTGCCAGACTGGCGACGAGCAGGAAAGCAGCTGTTCGGCCTGGAAGGCCGGCCAACGCCAGGCATCCCGCCGTGAGCGCGCCGTACAACGTGACCTGCTCGAAAATGTCCGCGAGAGCACGAGCTGCGGGTAATCGGAAATGGGCCCGGAAGGGCGGCCACTCCACTAGCGGATGGTCGCGCCACGTCGACCCGTACAGCAGCGGTGCGAGCTTCGTCGCCAGAATCAAACCGGCCAGTCCGGCGAATAAAGCGGTCAACCAACGAGCCGCCCGCGGCGACACAACCAGCGCGTTGGGCAGTCCATTGCCGGTCGCGCCCCGTGCAAGAAAGGCTCCTTGGGGCATGTGCGGGGTTGGCCGGTTCGTGGGCGTCAACGACGCGGCAGCAAACAAAGCGCCCGTCGCGCCCCCGCCCATGGCGACCGCGGCGTGAACAGCGCTGGCGACGTGGCCGGCGAGGACGGTTTGCGCCAGTTCCAACGTGATCGCGAGCAGCGCTACAGCCAGCACCGCCCGAAAAGCCGCCGCGTGCCGCTTTCGCCCGCGGGCGAGCGACTGCCCGGCCCAGAGGAATCCGACGCCGGCAAACAACGCAAAGCGACTCAGGCCGAACGAATCGCCGGGGGAGCGTGTGTTTGCAAATCCGTGGACAGCCGCCGGGCGCTGGAACTCCCACGGCACGGTCATGAGCAGGGCCACGGTTAGGACAGCGAGCCAGGTGGCCACGGACCAGGTGCGTCGTCGTTCATGGAGATACCAGAAGAGCCACCTGTGGGCACGTCGGAGCCAGTGTTGGAACACGACCGCCCAGGCTGACCCGATGAACGCTCCGGCACTGTTTGCAGCTACGTCCACGAGGCTGGACGCCCGTGCCGGCATGAATTGCTGAAGCAGCTCGGTGACATAACTCAGCCCCGTCGCCGCTATCCACGCGATCCACATGTCCGTGCGTCCCCGTTGTCCACGTCGTCGTATCAACAGCCTCACGGCCAGCCCCACGGGGATATAGAGCAGGGCGTTGGTCCATATATCCTCAGTGTGTCCAGCAACTCGGGGCGGCAACCACTGCCACGTAGTTGGCCGGTGCAGCCACCGGCCGCGGTAGCCGGCGAGCGGCCCCAGCGTCCCATATATGACGGCGCACAGACATAGCCCGCAGAGGATGCGCTGTGTGGCCCGGGTCAGCACCGGCGGCTTGGCCAGATGGTTTGCAACCGCCTTGCGATCCCCCGTGCGGTCGGTGACCACGCCCATGTTCAACGCTCCCGTCGTCCCGGGGCACCACGCTGTCCACCGGGACCGCACAGGCTTCGTGCCACCGCCGGCCCTTCTAACGGCGCATGCGAATCCACCACCGTTCCGTCAGCGGCTGTTGCCAGTGATGCGGTTGGGTACTCGGAGCCGGAGCGTCGCGGTGGATCAGCTCGCGAAGGCAGGCAACGGTCTGCGCCTCGAAAGCGCGTTGGGCCTGGTAACGTGCGTCTACGTCCCGGTGGTCGCCACGCTTCTCGGCCGGCGACACTTCGCCGCCCTCTTCATCACGAAACACGCGCGAAACGTGCAGTACCGCCAGCGCATGGCACGACGCAGTGTCGTACAGGACGCCGAACACCTGCGCTGAGTTCGGCCCGAATAGGTTCGGGGCATACACGAGTAGCAGGGGAGCCCCCAGCCGCCGTGCGGCCGCGCACAGGTTGGGCACGGTCGGTTCTTCGGGTCGTACGGTGAGCGGACGAAGAAAGATGACATCGCGCAGCGCGGTGACGCCTCGAACCTGCTCGGTCCAGTGCGCTTCCTCCTCTGGGCTGAGCGTCTGGGGTACGAGCGCCGGCGTGGTGTCTTCGCCTGCCCAGCCGAATTTCGCCACGGCCAGCGGGCAGGCGAAGCGACCCTCGGTGTGGACCTCTGCCAGCAACGTGAACGCGTTGTCCGGCGCCGTCAGATCGGGCGCCAGAAGCGACAGGTCGAGGCGCGGCTCGTACACGTGGCTGCGCCGCGCGGCGCACCCACTGAACGTCGTGACGATCGCCAGGGCAGCACCGATGGTCGCTATTTGTCGTCGCATAGTGGCGCTCCCAGACTCTTCCCAGGGGCATTATCGGATTCATTGTCAGGTGACATGCGTAAGCCATGGGGTTGGGGAACCTGGTTGTCCGGAATCTCATGCAGTTATCGACGCTGGTCGATATCACCCAGGAAGCCGGTGGGTACCTGATGCCGAACCGTGCCGTAACCATCCCGTCGCGCGTCGTCCCGGCAAACGTCCGCGCCGGCGCGCGTCGCCGCGCCACGACGCCTTCCGCCCGGCCGGCTCGTTCCCGGGTGCGACGGTTCATTCTGGCGCTTTCCAGCACGACCTGGGTCTGTCTGGATGTCCTCCTGATTGCTCTGGCCGCCCTGGGCGCGCACGTCATCCTCCCCCGGATGGGGACGAACTACGCCTGGATGACGAAGCCGTGGCTGGCCAGCACCGCGTTCAGCGTCTGCACCCCGCTGGCGGGACTTGTTTTCGGACTCTACGAGCGTCCGACGTTGCTTTCGCGTGGCCGCATCTTGTTCCGCTCGGCGATGGCGCTTGCGCTGGGCGCGGGCCTGGCCTTCGCGTGCCTGTCCGTCTTCCTGTACGCGCACTACAGCCGGTGGGTCGGGCTTTCGGTCTGTGTGACCTATCTGCTGGTCGCGGTGCCCATCCGACTGATGGCACACGAGGCGCTGACGCGCAGCCGCGTCCGGCTCCTCTGTGTGGGTAGCGCGGCGGACGCCCGTCGTCTGGCGCGCGTCCTCCGCGACGTCCATGGGCGACATTACCGCGTCGTTGGCCATGTGCTTCCCGACGCGGTCGACGTGCCGTTGCGGCGGGCGCCGCAGCACGGTGCCAGCCGTCGCGACGAGTCGGAGCCGGTTGCTACCGACGTCGACACGGCAGTCCGTCGCCCACCGCTGGGTGCCGTGGAAGACCTGCGGCGGCTGGTTGCGGAACAGGGCGTGGACGAAGTTATCGTCACCGGAGAGCTCGCCGGACATCCGGCGCTGGGAGGCATCGTCGCGACGTGCCTCGACGAGGGTTGCCGGGTTACCGACCAAGCCACGTTCGTCGAAAAGCTGATGGGCGCAGTTCCGGCGGACAGCATCACGGCGGAGTGGTTCCTGCGCGCCGACGTCCAGAACCACAGCAGCTATGACGCCGGCAAGCGCATCATGGACATTCTCGTGGCGCTGGTCGGACTGCTGGTCTCGCTGCCACTGTGGCCGCTCATCGCTCTAGCGATCTGGATCGAAAGCGGTCGTCCACTGCTGTTCACGCAGCTCCGCGTCGGTCAGTTTGGCCGGCTTTTCACGATTTACAAGTTCCGCACCATGTGGTCCAACGCCGAGCAGGGCGGGGCGCGCTGGGCGGCCGCTAACGATGAGCGCGTTACCCGCGTCGGTCGCATTTTGCGCCGGTCACGACTCGATGAGCTGCCGCAACTGGTCAACATTCTCCTCGGCGACATGTCGCTGGTCGGACCGCGGCCGGAACGGCCTGTGTTTGTCCGCCAGCTGGAGCAGTTGTTGCCACACTACCGGCTGCGGCATCTCGTGAAGCCTGGGCTGACCGGGTGGGCACAGATTCACTATGGCTACGGCGCGAGCGTGGCGGACGCCCACCGCAAGCTGTGCTATGACCTGTACTACTTGAAGCACCGCTCGCTGGACCTGGACCTCGCGATCCTCATTCGCACGTTCGGCACGTTTGTGCTCGGGGCCCGCTGAGCCGTCATCCGCACAAGCCGGAGCGAGTAAACGCGACATTGCCGTTGGAGTCGCCGCCCCTGGTCAGCGTGTCGCGGGGACGACTGCACGGCTCCGCCGCGAACGTCCGGCATTCACGGACAGTTCGCTACCAGGGAAGCTGGCTCCAGCGGAGTGACCTCCCACTCACCATCTTCGAGATATGCGCACACTCCCGGCGACCAGTCGCGATCGCTGCGGCGCCTGCCCATGACGACCTCAAAGGGACAGAGTCCTTCCAGCGGCTCTGCCCGCCCGAATCGGACGCGGAGCGTGTAGCGGCCCATGTACAGACGCAGGGCTGGAACGCGGCACACGAGCCGGTACGTCCCCGGAGCGCGGCACAGCGGCTGCTCACCGTCGAAGGTGCCCACATACGCGACCGGTTCCTGAGAACTGTTGCAGATCTGCACCGCAAGGCCAGCGTTGCGAAGCGGATGCGGCGTATGGACATCGATCTCGATTCTCAGCGGGTGCCCGTGCATCTGCACATGGTGCGCATGCGACGTGTGCAGCGCCACGCGCAGGACGCGCGGCTCGGTCGCGGAGACCGTGCCGATGTAAACGGGCTGGCTGACATTCCGCATGCGCAGGTACTCCGCCAAGGCGTCGCCGGTCGGACCGTCGAAGACGATCCGTCCGTCGCAAAGCAGCAGCGTGCGTGTTGTCAGAGCCGCGACGGCGTGCAGGTTGTGACTGACGAAGAGGATGGTTCGTCCGCTGCGGGCGACGCCGTCCATCTTCCCGAGACACTTGTTCTGAAACTCGATATCCCCGACCGCGAGCACCTCGTCCACGATGAGTATGTCGGGATCCAGGTGAGCGGCCACGGCGAAGGCAAGGCGGACGTACATTCCGCTGGAGTAGCGCTTCACCGGCGTGTCGAGGAACCGCTCGATTTCGGCGAAGGCGACGATCTCATCGAACTTGCGGCGGACCTCGGCCCGCGACATGCCGAGGATGGCCCCGTTGAGATAGATGTTTTCGCGGCCGGTGAGTTCTGGATGGAAGCCGATGCCCACCTCCAACAGGCTTCCGAGGCGACCGTGCACGACGGCCCGGCCGGCCGTCGGCGTCACCACGCGGGAAAGAATTTTGAGCAGTGTGCTCTTGCCCGAGCCGTTGCGACCGATAATGCCGACCACCTCGCCCGGCTGAATGTCGAACGAAACCTGCTTGAGCGCCCAGATGAACCGGTCATCGTCGCCGGGTTCGTTGGGCCGTCCCGCCTGGCGCAGCCGCAAGAGGCGGCGCACGCTCGACCAGCGGTCGTCGCTCACCGGCCGACGTCGACCAATCCGGTAGCGCTTCGTAAGGTCTTCAACGATGATGGCAGGCTGAGCCACGCGTGTTGGCCCCGCAGGCAGGTCCGGCCGCCGATCACGGACCGCTCGTAAGCGCGGCCCCGTGCAACCGTCGGTGGTTACGCTGTACGGCGTATCCAGTCTTGGGATTCTGGCCGGAAAACCGATCTCCTGCCGTGGAGGTTATCGGCGCCGCTGTCGTTTGGTCCTTAAGTGGATAGGGCGTGAACCCGATAGCGCGCGTAGCAACGGCGATGCGCAAGGGGCCGGAGCGCGCTCAGGAGGCCATGCTTGGCCGGTCACAATGGCAACGGGCGTGTGTCGGTCATCATTCCGACCTACAACCGGGCGCAACTTCTGCCGCGCGCCATTAACAGCGTGCTGCGCCAGACAGTCGCCGATCGGTGCGACATCGTGGTCATCGACGACGGCAGCACGGACGACACGTCGACGGTCGTGGCGCGCTACGGAGACCGGTTGCAATACATCCGGCAGCCTCATCGTGGGGTCTCGGCTGCCCGGAACGTCGGTATCCGGGCCTCCGACGGCGAGTTTGTCGCCTTTCTGGACACCGATGACGAGTGGACTCCGGACAAGACGGAGCGTCAGCTCGCAGCGTTAGAGCGTTGGCCGGACGCTGTCCTCGTCACGGGCGGCGCGATCGCACGCTACCGGGATGGCCGGCTGCGTCCGCACGCCGTACCGCCGATCCAGTTCGATCGCCCGGTGGACCTGGCCCCGCTGCTGTTTGCGGAGAACTTCATGCCGACGCCCACGGTGATGGTGCGACGGCGTGTTCTGGAAGAGACGGAGCTGTTCCCCGAGGAGCTTCTGCGTTCAGACGACTATTACCTGTGGGTGGATCTTGCCTGCCGCGGGCCGGGGGTGTACGTCGATGCTCTGGTGGCGTACTACGACGACGACACGCCCGCCGGCCTGTCGCGCGACCGCGACACGTGCCTGGAGTACAAGCTGGCCACCCATCGACGGCTCTGCCGGAAGCTGCGCTGCCGGCCGGACTGCAAACCGAGCTGGCGCCGCGGAATGGCCGGGATGCTGGCGGCCATGCGCGACCGCGCCTATCGAAACGGGCATTACGGAGCGGCCGTCCGTTACGGGCTTTGGTCGTTCTGGTACGCTCCCGCCCGCCCGAAGTGGGAATGGCGGCGGCTTCTTTCCGCTATCGGCCTCTGCCTGCTTCCTCGGCGCTGCGCGTCGTCGCAAGCTCCTGCCCGCTGATGCACAGACCGTCGACGCGCTCCCCGTGGGCCGCTCAGGGGAGCGCTGCCAGTCTGGGGGACCACGCCGGCCAAACGTGTTCTTTGCTCGCGGCAGGCGGCGGAAAGCGCCTACGCGACGTGATACGAGGCCCAGGGCCGACAAAGCCCGTCACACGCGCGGCACGCCGTCCGCGATTTCACAGGCACGTGCGCTGCGGCCGGACGCCGGGAGACTGGTACCAGGCCCCGGGGGCAAAACGGGCTGTGGCCGCTGTCCAAGGTGTTGCAGTATCAGCGCGGCTGCCGCCGACCACTGATGGCGCTGCTGCACGGCCTGCCTGCCGCGGTCGCCCAGCCTCACGGCCCACTGCCGATCACGTATCAGCCGGTTGAGCGCTTTCGCCAGCGCGGTCACGTCCGATCGTGCGTAAAGGAGGCCGCAATCGTGCTGCTGCACGACTTCGGCCATACCCGCATAGACCTGGGGCGGGTCATGCTGCGGCACGACGATGGGTAGACCCACTGACATGCCTTCAAGGAGAACATTGGGAAACGTGTCGTAGCAGCTCGTGGAAAGCACGGAGTCCGCGGCGGCATACCACGGGGCCATTTGCCGCTGCGGCCCTGCGAAGTGAATGCGGTCGGCTTGCCCGGTCTGCAACACGAGGCGTTCGAACGTGCCGCGCTCCGGGCCGTCCCCGATAATGACCAGTCGGCCCGCCGGGTCCACATAGGGCCACGCACGGACGGCCAGGTCGAAGCCCTTGTTGCGGTCACATGTGCCCACCGCGGCCACCAGAAAGTCATCCCGACGCAGGCCGAGAGTCTGCCGCTGTTGTGCCCGCAACGTAGCGGAACCCGTTGGAGCGCGAACACCGTAGGCGCACAGTTGCAGCTTCTTTGGACTGTGGCCGATAAATGCTCGGATTTCGTCCGCAGCGTGCTGGGTGGGCGCCAGGACCAGCTCGGCCGACGCGAACGCCTCTTGCTCGATGTGGCGAACTGCCGCCAGGTCCAGCCGCTGCCAAAGCGACCGGCGGCGCGGCGGCCAGGTGAACGGGAGGCAATTTGTCAAAAGGCACGCGAAAACGAAGACGACGGGCACGTGCGGCCACGCCCGGCGCGCCGCCACCACCCAGGTCGGACTGACAGCCACGAAGGCGACGCGGGGAGGCGGGAGGTACGTCAACTGGCGCGCCATGCAGCGCGGCAACAGCCAACCGCGGACGCGCCACAGACGGGCCGGCACACCGCTGCGCACGTTCAAGCGCCCGTCGCGAACTGCGCGCAGGTCGGCGCTCTGGGCACTGTCGTCAATACCCAGGACAACGGCGTCATACCCGAGCGTGCGAAAAGCCTGCTGGAGGCCGACCACGAAAGTTGGTCCGCCGCCCCAATTGTGTACGTCGGCGTGGCAGGCGACGTAGAAATCTGGCGGCGTATGGCCAAGCCAGTCTTTCATGCGTGCTCGCAAGACGCGGTGACGTTACCGGGCGCGGGGCGATCGCGCGTCGGTGTCGATGAAGCCGACGTTTCTTGACTTTATCGGCCAATCAGCCGGCAACGAAACCGAACGAGGCGCAGCACGTGCGCGTTGCGACCGCGCCCGTCCAAGCAGCGAGGGAGGTAGTCGGGGTTCGTCCGCCCGAAACTGAGTGCACCCGGCGTCCGATGGAGTAGTGGTCACGCCACGACGCGCGTACGGCTGGCGGTGGCCTCCGAGGCAACTCAGGTGAACGCAGACGCTGAGCGGCCGCTGATACTCGTTGTTCTCTCCGGCGGCGGCTGGTATCGCGAAACGCGTCGCCTGCTGGAGGTCTGCGACCCGCGGCGTGTTCGCGTCGCCTACGCATATGGGACGCATCGCCATCACGGCTGCGCCGAGCTGCCGACCCCGCTGCCCGGTGAGTGCCATCCCATTCACTACCTCGGTCGCGCACACGGGCAGCCGTGGCGGTACCTGGTGAACCTGCTGTGGCTCGGGCGGGGCTTCGTCGAGGCGTATCAACTTATCCGACGGCTGCGGCCGGACGCCGTGCTGGCGCTGGGGACGGCGGTCGCCGTCCCGCTTTTCGGCGCCGCCCGCTTGCTCCGTGTCCGTTGCGTCTTCGTGGAGACGCTCACACGCGTGCGACGGCTGTCGCGTACCGGGCACCTGATATACCGCCTGCGGCTAGCGGATCGCTTTTACGTGCAGTGGCCCAAGCTGGCCAAGCTTTACCCGGCTTGCCGCTTTGTGGGAAGCGTCCTATGAGTATTGATCTGCGCACGGCGAGCGAGCGGTCGGCGACGCACCCCCGGCTGGAGTATGCGTCACATGATCGCACCGCGGCGCCCGTTCTCCCGTCGGCCTTGGTGACGGTCGGGACCGAGCGTTTCGATGCGCTAGTAGCGGAAGTGGATCGCCTGGTTCTCGCCGGGCGGCTGGCGCCACAGACGTTCGGCCAGATCGGTTCGGGCTCCTACCAGCCCCGGCACTTTGCCTGGGTGCGCTATGAGCGCAACCTATGGGCTCGCCTCAGCAGGGCTGACCTGATCATCACACACGGCGGAACGGGGCTGGTCATGGAGTGCATTCACTCTGGTCGCCCATTCATCGCCGTCGCGGACGAACGGAAGGTCGGGAACCACCAGCGGGAATTCCTGGAGGCGCTAGCTGACCGCTTCGACTTCTGCTGGGTGCGTGATCCCAGGGAGCTGGAAGCTGTATTACCTGCGGCCCGTGCTGCGCGTCCCAGGAAGGCACGCGACGTGCATGAGCTGGCTCAGGACGTTCTGGACTTCGTTCAAGCCAAGACAGGCAAGGCGACAACGGAACGAATCCGCCAGCGCCCGCGCGTCTCGTCGAGCGGGTTCCTGCGGCGGCTCGCGGTGGCAGGAGCGTCCGCGCTCACGAGACGGTGCCACGGACTGCCAGGGCGCTGGCGACTGGTGCGCTGGCTCCAATCACAAGATGCGATCTTCCGGCAGATAGCACCAAGAACGGTCGGGATCGGCAACGGGCTGTATATGTCGGTAGACCCGGTCGATGAAAACGGACGCTGGGCCTACGTGCACGGGTTGCAACCGGCCGAACGCATCGCACGTCAGTTCGTGCGCCTGCTGCGCCGCGGCGACAACGTCCTCGACATCGGCGCCAATCTGGGTTACCTGACACTGGTGGCCGCGTGGCGGGTTGGCCCCCGGGGCTGCGTGCACGCTTTCGAGCCGAATCCGCAGGTTTTGCGCCGGCTCAGAGCCAACGCAGCGTTGAACCCTCGATTCAACATCCGGGTTCACGGACAAGCGGTAACGGACCGCTGCGGGCAAGCCCGCTTGTTCCTCGCTTTCGACCACCGAACAGGACACTCATCCTTGCGCAACTTGGGAGCAGAGGCGGCGCAGACGGCGCTGGTCGAAACCACCACGATCGACACGCTTTTGGACCGGCTGCCACCCATTCGGCTCGTCAAGCTCGACATCGAGGGAGCGGAGCTGCGCGCCCTGCACGGGATGATTCGTTGTATCCAGCGGGATCGACCCTTCATTCTCACGGAGTGCAACAACGAATTCCTGACTGCGCTGGGGGGCAGTGCAAACGAGCTCTGCCACTTTCTCACCAGTCGCAACTACCGCCTGTTCAGGATCGGCGCGGCGGGCCGGCTTGAACCGCTGGCTGGCGTTCCGACCGACCACTGCGACTTGCTGGCGTGTCCGGGCCCGGCGGCCGGCTCTGCATGACGCGGCCGACCTCCCACCGAACGTCGCTTCGCCGCCCCGGACTGCCAGATCGGGATTCGCACGCTGGCGGCGCGCTTGATCGGAACCCGCCACGCGAGTGGCGCGACGGCCCCGCAGGGGCGTGCGGGTTCGGATGGGGCGCCGTCGAACGATGAATCGTCATATACAATAGCGCGCTTTGGAAGGGATGGAACCAGGATGTCGCAAACAGAGGCTCCTGAGGGCGGTGCGGCTGCTGTGGCGGCCGGGCCGCCCGTAAAGCAGATGGGCGCGCAGGCCGGCGAGCCGGACTCGGGTTCGGTCGGGGCGGCGTCGACGGATACTATCGACCCGCGATCCGTCGACCGATCGCTGCGCAGTTCGATTAAGGACGGTGTCGCGTGGGCCGTGATGGCCGGGGCGGGCGAACGCTACGTGAGTCCCTTCATCATTCTCGGCCAGGGGAGCTTGCTGCGCCTGGCCGGCATCACCGCGCTGCCGGGTGTGGCGGGCGCCATTGTGCAATGCGTGGCGGCCAATGTGGTCGATGCGGTCGGACGTCGGCGGGCGATCTGCGTCGGCGCCGCGACGGCACAGGCGCTGACCTGGGTGCCGTTTTGCGTGGGGATGTTCCTGCCCGAGCCGTTCGGTTACTGGCTGATGCTCGCGGCCTTCACGCTGTACATCGGTTTCGGAAACTTCGGCGGACCGGCGTGGAACAGCCTAATGGGACAGCTCGTTCCCATCGACCGGCGCGGCCGCTATTTCGGACTGCGGAATACGCTCATCGGCGTCGGTTTGATCGCCTCTTCCCTCGGTGCGGGAGCGTGGGTCACGTACGCACGCGGGCACCCGGGGCTCGGCGTGTTGGGCTTGAACGGTCAGAACTTCGCGTTCCTAACACTGTTTGTGACCGCCATGCTGGCCCGGCTCGTGTCGGCCCGGTACCTCCATCAGATGCACGAGCCGCCGTACCGGCGGCAGCCGTCCGACCGCTTCACGCTGCTGGAATTCATTCGGCGGGCACCGCGCGCGCACTTCGGGCGGTTCGTGTTTTACGGCATGTGGCTGAACGCCGGCGTCGGGTTTGTGGGGCCGTTTTTCTTCTGGTATGTGCTAAGTGAGCTGCGCTTCAGTCCGGCCGCCTTTGCTGTGCTGACCGCGGTCAACTGGCTGGCGTACTTCGGATCTTCGCTGCTGTGGGGGCGTCTGACGGACCGCATCGGCAGCAAGCGCGTTCTCAGCATCGGGGGGATCGGGATGGTTTTCATTCCGCTGTTATTGCTGGGTGCGACGGAGTTGTGGTGGTTCGCCATCGTGCAGGCGTACGAAGGGCTGGTGACGTCCGCATTCGGGATTGCCAGCATGAACTACCTGTTCGACGTCGTTACGGGGCCCAAGCGGGCGCGGTGCAGCGCGTACAACGCCCTGTTCGTGACCACCGGGACGGCACTGGGTACGCTCGCCGGGGCACTGGTTGCCACGCATGTCAGCCTGCCGCTGGTCCTCGGTCCGGTGACGATCGGGCACCCGTTCACGCTGCTGTGCCTCGGGTCGCTGGTGCTGCGGTTGCTGCCCAACCTGCTGTTGCTGCGCTCGTTTCAGGAGTTCCGGCTGCGACGGCCGGCATTCGCATGAACGAGCCGGCGTGAGGGAAATGGACACGTCATTGCAGAGGTGCGGGCGCAGGCGGTATTTTGTCGCAGGAGCCGATCGGACTTCAAAGACAGAAGGAGAAGACATGCGCATCGGAAGGCTGATGGCGGCAACGGTCGGAACGTGGTTGCTGGTCGGCGTACCGGCCATGGCATTGGAACTGGGCGATGAGGCGCCGCCGCTGAATGTCAAGAAGTGGGTCAAGGGCGGGCCGGTGGACCTGAAGGAAGGGCGCGGGAAGAACGTTTACGTGATCGAGTTCTGGGCGACGTGGTGCGGGCCCTGCATCCGCGGTATTCCGCACATGACAGCCCTGCAAAAGAAGTACCGCGACCAGGGTGTCGTGGTGGTCAGCATCTCGAGCAGCGACCGCAGCCTCGAAGCCGTAACGAACTTCGTGAACGTGATGGGCGATCGGATGGGTTACGTCGTTGGATACGAGGACAAGAACGACGCGCCGACCGACCGCGCCTACATGGACGGTTTCAAGAAGGAGGGGATCCCGCAGTGTTTCGTGGTCGACAAGCAGGGGAAGATTGTCTGGGAGGGACACCCCGTTTTCGGCCTGGACGAAGTGCTCGCCACCATCCTGACCGGGAAGTATGACATCCAGAAGCTGCGCGAGGTCGGCGAGAAGGCATCGAAAGAGAAGCTCGAAAAGCTGACGGCGCAGCGCGAGGCTCTGCTCAAGTACCTCGAGGCCGCGGGCAAGTCGGCCGACCCCAAGGACAGCCGCGCGCTCGGCGAAAAGGCGTTTGCAGCGGTGAAGAACGATCCAGACCTGCTGAATGAGCTGTCGTGGACCATCCTGACCTCCGAGGAGATCAAGGGTCGCGACCTCGAGCTGGCGCTGCGGGCCGCCAAATTGGCCAACGAACTCACCGAAGGCAAGGATTTCATGATTCTCGACACGTACGCGCGGGCGCTGTTCGATAATGGCAAGGTCCAGGAGGCCGTCGACTGTCAGAAGAAGGTCCTGGAGTTGGTCGCAGCCGACAAGGACCTGCGCAAACAGTTCGAAGAGACGTTGCGCGAGTATGAACAGGCGCTCAAAAAGTAGAGGACTCGCTGAGCAGTTGGCACCGGGGTGGGGTCTGCCCGCCGAAAACGCGCCTTAGACGAACCGCCGGGCCCGAAAGCCCGGCGGTTGGCTTGCGCGTTCCTCAACCGGCTCGTGATCCGCCGCGAGTAGCGGCACAGCTCTGCTCAGGACCAGTCCTTACGGGCACGTCGTCCCGATCAGTGCGACGAACGGGTCAATGTCCGCAAAGGTCACTTCGCCGTCGCCGGTGCAGTCTGCATTGAGCCACGGGCACGGCCAGTGGGTCCACTCTTCCTCGCCGGCCAACGCCTCAACGAAGTAGTCGATGTCCGCGAAAGTAACGCCGCCGTCGCAATTGGTATCGCCGGGGCACAAGGCTGGCGGGCACGGATTCGGCGAGCATGACACACCGTCCCCTTGGTACGTCCCATTCCCCGCGACGCATTCGGCCTCCGTCGATACAGCACAGGAACCATCCGTGTAGCAGCAAGCGCCGGTTGGCTGCGGGCACGGGTTCGGCGAACAGGTCGTGCCATTGCCCTGGTACGTGCCGCCGGTGCCAGTGCACTCGGTTTGTGTGCGGACGACGCACGAACCGTCGGCATAGCAGCAAGCGCCCGTTGGCTGCGGGCACGGATTCGGCGAACAACTCGTGCCGTTGCCCTGGTACGTGCCGCCGGTACCGCCACACTCGGCCTGCGTGCGGACTACGCACGAGCCGTCGGCGTAGCAGCAGGCACCCGTTGGCTGCGGACACGGGTTCGGCGAACAACTCGTGCCGTTGCCCTGGTACGTGCCGCCGGTACCGCCACACTCGGCCTGCGTGCGGACTACGCACGAGCCGTCGGCGTAGCAGCAGGCGCCCGTTGGCTGCGGGCACG
>Ga0209227_1000079_pt1 | contig 77360 bp, 62 predicted proteins | sample YNPBryantNP2012_FD_185815 | JGI IMG/M metagenome (GOLD analysis project Ga0209227, IMG submission 185815) | Anoxygenic and chlorotrophic microbial mat microbial communities from Yellowstone National Park, USA - YNP Bryant NP 2012 (SPAdes)... ...
GGAATCCAGAAGAGGACGGCTCCCCCCGGCCGCCCGGCCCTCGACATCCCGCACCATCGCACACCTCCGAACGCATCCTCGCAAATCCGAGGCGGCGAAAACAAAAAGGCGCTCACAGGACGCTTACGTCAGCTCCTAGTGCCCATGCGGGCCACGGGTGCGGTGGGCGAGAGGGCCTCCACAACCCGAATACGGACGGCCGGAGGGGGCCCTTCGATCTGGACCTCCTGGTAGCCCGGCGGAAAGACGAACTGGACGGTTCGCGTGATCCAGCTTTCGGCGTCCTGCGCGCGGGTGGCGGCCCCTCCGCCCGTTTTGGGGATGGCATCCTCACGACTGATCACGATGAACGCCTGGACGTTCTCCGGAAGGAGGCTCTCGGCTCGATCCACCGGCACACGGACATTGATGGACTGGACCCGATCGGCCTCGTCCGCCCACACGACCCGGTACTGTCCCATGAGGTCCGGATTGAGCAGCACGTTAAGGGCGATGGGGCTGAGCCGCTTCTGGACGGTCCGCTGCGTGAGTGTGGCGGTGAACTCCACCTGGCCGGGCACGAACTCAACAGGGACGTCCTGAACGGTTCGCGGAAGCGGGACCGCGATCGGGCCGATTGTGCCCTGAGCTTCCCGCAGCCACTCCTGCACCGGTACGATCACCACCGGCTCTTTCGTCCCGAGTCGCTCGAGCTGGCTTTGACGCAGGCGCCCCTCGACCGTGGCCGGTCGAATGACGATCGGACCGGCCAGGCTCGCCGCCAGGGGGCCCGCGTTGGCCTGGACGCGGAACGTCGTAGTGGTCCAATGGTCGATCGACACCTCCACGGTCGAGGGCCAGACCGCCGTGACGTAAAGGCCCCGCTCGCGCACATCAGGCGAACGGTTCAGCGCATCGATCAGGCTCAGGGTATGGCGGCTCGCGGTCCAGTCTTCCGGCGTGCGGACCTGGAATTGCAGGTTGCCGCCCCGGTCGTCGCTGCTGAGCCGGTTGATGGCCGCCTTGGGGCCGGTGAACTGAGCCCGGACGCGGGCAATGCTGGGTTCGCCCGAGACCCGGACACCCGTCGTCTCGACCACGGGGAGGATGTCGCCCGGGCTGGGCGGCACGATCCTCACGAGAACCTGCGTGACGTAGTCTCCGTGGCTGGACTGATCGGCGTAGACCCAGATGATGACCGTCAGCACCACGGTGCCGGCCAGGAGCTTGAGCTGGGTAGCCATCACGTGATCTCCGCTTCCTGACCGCCATGCGAAACCGCCGCGACCGGCGGACGCGCAGGGGCGGCGGGCCGACTGGAGGGCGGCGGGGCCGGCGACGGGGCCCTCCGGCTCGCCACCTGCCGGAAGATCTGGGGCGGCCACGGCCGGCCGGGGCGCAGCATGCGCGAGCGGAGCATACGGGCCAACTCATCCGGGCTGATGCCGCGGATCAACCTCCCGCGGTCCGCCAGGGAGATCGTGCCGGTCTCCTCGCTGACCACGACCACCAGGGCATCCGACTCGAGGCTCAGTCCCACAGCCGCCCGATGCCGGCTGCCGAGCCGGTGGTCGACCGTTCCCGCCTCGGCCAGCGGGAACTGCACACCGGCGGCTACGATGCGGTCATGCTGAACGACCACTCCCATGTCGTGGAGCATGGAGTTCGGCCAGAAAATCGTGTGAAGCAGGTCCACGCTCAGCTTGGCGTCCATCGGTACGCCGTTCTCGGCGAGTGCCCCCAGCGGCACCTCGCGTTCGATGGCGATGATCGCGCCGATCTTGCTCTTGCTCAGGAGGGCGACGGCTGTGGAGATGGTGGCGATCACCTGATCGACGTCCTTGGTCCACTGGCGGAACCACCGCCCCTCGCCGAGCCGCATGAGCCCGCGTCGCAGTTCCGGCTGGAAGACCACGAGAACTGTCAGGAAGACGGACCACGCGAACGACTGGTACAGCACATAGATACGGTCCCACCCGAATCGCACGGCCAGGACCCGCACGGCCAGGAACCCCAGGATCAGCAGGACGATCAGCCCGCGGAGAAGCCGCGCCCCGCGGGTGCCGTGCAGCGATCGAAGGATCGCATACACGATCGTCCCGATGATCAGCAGCTCCACGATGATCGTCGCGCGGTTGTACGCCTGAGATGTGAGCGTTTCGAGATAGAACCGGATGCCATCAAGCATGTTGCCGGAAAAACTGAGTGGTTCTTACCCTACTATACGCCTCGCAACTCGATAAAGCCAACCCGATGGATAAGACACGCCCCGAGGGCAGAGGATTGTCGGTCGAGGCCTGCGGCCCGGGTTTCCCGGCCCGGTTGGCGGTCGGTTCTGGAAGGGCCCTCGGGTCGGAGGCTGGAAGAGCCGGAGCAGCCTGAGACAGGGCGAACGTGGTCCTCTTGGCCCCCGGGGCCGGGGGGCGGACTGCCTGCGTGGACCGCCCGCCGGGGGATCGGCACCTGGACGGACTGCTCCTCTGGGGCCGGCACCAGCGATTCATGGGCCGGTCGGCCGCCGGCCCTACAGCTTGAAGAGGTAGAAAAGGGTGGTGAAAAGGCAGTCAAAGGCGATCAGCGCCACGATGGACTTGACGACGGTGGCGGTCGTGGCGCGGCCCACGCCCACGGCCCCGCCGGTGACCGAGAACCCTTCGTAGCAGGCGATCATCGATATGAGCCACCCGAACACGCCGGCCTTGACGAGACCCGTGTAGAAGTCCTTTAGTTGCAAGGCGTTGCGCGTGAACTCCAGGTACACGGCCGGCCGGATATTCAGCACCAGATATGATGTTCCCAAGCCCCCCAGGACGCCGACGACATCGGCCAGAACGGTCAAGCCTGTCAGCATAATGACGGTTGCCAGGTAGCGGGGCACGACAAGAAACTGGACCGGGTTGATGGCGTGAGCCCGAAGGGCCTTGATCTCCTCGGCCTCGACCATTGCGCCGATCTCGGCGGCGATGGAAGCCCCGGCGAACCCGCTGAGGACGATGGCGGAGATCAGGGGTCCCAGCTCGCGGAACATGGCAATCGCAATGACATCGGCGATGCGTTCGAGCTGCCCGTAGCTTTCCAGCGTCGGGGCCAGTTGGAGTGCGAGAATGATCCCCACAAAGACCTGGACCAGCGCGATGATGCCGATGCTGTGCACCCCGACCCGCACCATTTGAACGGCCAGCGCCGTCCGCCCGAACTTCACCTTCGGCAAAAACAGGCCCCGGAGGGACCAGCCCAGGGCCTCGGCCCCGAGCTGGGTCAGCCCACCCACAAAGCGGAGGAGGCCCGCGGCGGCCCTTCCCAGTTCCAGTGCCATCCGGCCGACGGCATCCACGCTGCGGAACAACACGCCGGAGGGCGGGTGCGGAGTCCGAGGTGCCTGGATCATGCGTTGAGGGCCTGCTCTTCGGAGTCGCAAATCACGAAGTACTTATCAAGCTTGGTGATCTCGAAGACGCTGCGGACCCGGGGGTTCATGCGCACCAGCCGCAGCTTGCCCTGGTTGGCTTTGACCTTCTGGAAGACGTGAACGAGCACGCCGACCCCCGAGGAGTCCATGTACTCGACCTCCCCCAGATCGATGATCAGCACCGGAGGCCGTCTGGCACATTCTTCCAGGAGAACCGGATGGATCTCCGGCACATGGTGCAGATCAATGTCTCCGCTCAGGACGACTGTGACGGCCTGAGGGGTGCGTCGGATCTCTTTCACCGGCGGGGAGTTCTGGGCCATTGCCTTTCACCTCAGGTCAAGGCCGGATCGGCGACCGGGAAGACGGGCCGATGCGCTTGGTCAATCGCAACAACATCCCGCCCTCCGGCAAGGGCGAGTACTCAACGCGGTCCATAACGGACTGCATGATATGGACCCCGAGCCCGCCCGGGCGGACGTCGGCGAGGTCGCGTCCGCTGATGGCATCAGGCTCGACCGTCCGACCGAAGTCGCGAACCGTCATTACGAGGCGCTCTTCGGGAGGCTCGCCCACGATCTCCACCCGGACGTCGATGGGCTGATCCGGTCGTCCTTCGTACGCGTGGGCGATCACGTTGGCCAAGGCCTCGTCCATGGCCAGGGCGACCTGCGCCACCAGGGGCTCGGCCAGTCCGTTGAGGCGGCCGATCCGCTCGATCACCGACCGGATGACCGGCAGGCTGCCCGTGGCGCTGGGTATCCGGAGTTCCACGCAGCGGCACGTCTCCGAGGGAACCCGTGGAATCATGGCGAGGCCTCCGCGACCCGACCTCCGTCGGGCCGTGTCGTGACCGAGACGGAGGTTTCCAGGTGGCATCGCCAGCGTCGGACCGCCCGATCTCGCTCCGCGGGCGGTTTGCGGTAGTCGTAGCCCAGCCGCGTGCCCCAGATCTTCTCGAGGGCCAGGATGGCGAACAACCGAACGGCCTCGTCCTCATCCTCCAGCCGCTGGACGAGAGCGGGCGAAGCGCTCCGGTCCCGGCGGTCCCCGGCCTGCTTGATGGCCCGGATCCGCTGGCCGGGATCGGGGGATTCCAAGTTCCGCAGGTATCGTCCGGAGGACTCGCACCCGACCGCGGCCCATAGGCCCACCACCAGAAAAGGCCCGGGCATGAGCCGCCCCGCAGCCCGCATCCTCCGCGCGGCCCAACCTCCGCTTACGACGTGCCTGGACAACCCGGACACGCGCGCGATTATAAGGAGGTGTGGGTGCTCCGCAAGCCGGTGTCGGGTGTCCGGGAACGTCGTTATCATGCTGTCCATGCGGAATCGCTGTTTGCGGTACGTGGTGCTCGCGACGATCGTTCCGGTCGGCTGCGGCGGTCCGAATTCGCGCCCGACGCCGCCTTCTTCGGAGGAGCTGCCGATCCTGTGGGAGCGGCATGGCACCGCTTCTCATGTAGCCCGGCCGTTGCGCGTGGTGGTGCGCGATGCGGCCACCCTGGCCCGATTGCCCATTACGGACGTCCCGGTGGACTTCGAAACGCAGATGGTGCTGGTGGCCGCGCTGGGGCCGGTTCCGTCGGATCGGGCGGGGGTGCGAATCACACGCGTGTGGCGACAGGGGGATCGGATCCATGTTCAGGTGCGGACGCTGCACCCGGCGGAAGGCGGTCCGGGGGCCCCGGTGCGGACAAGCCCGTACCATGTCGTGGTGGTACCGCGGAGCGATCTGAACGTGGTGGGGTTTTCGGCGACGGTTCCTCAGGGGGCGTTGGCGGCCCCCTCGATTCCCGGCGCGCGGACCCCATCCGGACGATGAAGCGGAGAACCGGCCCATGCTCGAGTACCGACCGCTCGTCGGGGCCGAACTCGAGGCGGGCATGCGGCTCGTGCTGGAGGCCAGCGGCTCGGGGCTGGACGTCGAGCGGCAGGTGGAGGCCCTCCGGGGCTACGCGGCCGCCGTGGGCCTGCGGCTTGACTGGCAATGGGGCGCCTTCCGGGACGGACGTCTGGAGAGCGCGTGTCTGGCCACCGTCTCCCCCGGCAGGTCCGCGATGCTGTTTCTGCCCGGCGCCGGACGCGCGGCGGCCGCGGATGTGCTCGTTCCGCTGCTTGTCCGGATCCTCCAAGATGCCGGTGCACAGGACGTGCGGCTGGTTCAGGCGATGGTGGGGGCCGGCCGCTGCGCCGAGGAGCACGCCCTGCGTGCGGCCGGCTTTGAGTTCCTCGCGGAACTCGTCTACATGCACCGGGATGCCGATGCGCTGATGCCGGTTCCGGTCGTCCCCGAGGGGTTGTCGTGGACGACCTACGGTCCCGATCGGCATGATCTGTTCGCGCGGACGATCGCCGGGACATATCAGCAGAGCCTGGACTGCCCCAAGCTCACGGGGCTCCGCCGGATCGATGACATCATCGCCGGACATCAGGCGGCGGGCGAGTTCGATCCCCAGCGGTGGTACGTCCTGTTTGCCGGAGGATCGCCTGCCGGGGTGCTCCTGCTGGCGCGGGTTCCGCGTCGTGCGGTGATGGAAGTGGTGTACATGGGGCTTTTGCCCGAGCAGCGTGGTCGCGGGTACGGGCGCATCCTGCTGCACCGGGCGATCTGCACCGCGCGTGGCGCGGGCTGCGTCGAACTGAGCCTAGCTGCCGACGCGGCCAACGCGCCGGCGATGCGCCTGTACCAGAGCTGCGGCTTCGTGGAAACGGCGCGGCGTCGCGCCTGGATCGCGATCCCCCCGACGCCGGCCGCGTGATCGTCATTTCAATCTTGCGATTCGAGTTTGGCCGACAGGATCAGGTTCGGCCGACGCAGGGGTGACGCGAATCCGACGTCACACGCAAGCTTCCGTGGCGTCGATGCATGCCCTTCGGGGCCGGCGACCGGCCGGCACTTGTCAACGACTTATCCACTACGAAGGCACTTTGTGGCGCATCGGTGGACGAAAAAACTTGTCGGCGCGCAAGGTCCTGTGGTTTCGAAGGGTTGCCGGCTGTGCATAAGATTCGCTCAAGAAACCGTATTGACGGGCTTTTTCGGCGCGTTAAGATTCGCCCGCTTGGTCTGCACGTGTTGGGGTCAACGGGTAGCGCGACCGGTGACCCAAGCAGCATAGCTCAGAGGCAATCAACGAAGGCGAGAACACGGGAAGGAGCATTTCCGTGCACGCTACCGTTGTCGACACGGTTGCCCGGATTCAGGCGCGGATCGCAGAGAAGGTCGGACCGCAGCGGTACAAGGTGTGGTTCAAGAACTCCACACAGTTGACTCTGGCCGACGGTTTTCTCAAGGTCGGAGTGCCGAATCACTTCGTGGGGAACTGGATCGAGAACCACTATTCCGACGTGATCGCGACGGCGGCGCGGGAGGTCACCGGCCAAGACCTCAACCTCGCGTTCTCGATTGAACCGCGGCTGCCGGGCAATCTCGGCAAACGTCAGGTGGATTCCCAGGCTGATTATGTGGCCAAGAACGCGGAGCGCGTGGCGCGCCAGGTCCGACGAAACGGACCGCCTCCGCCCCGTCCGCTCAAGGGCCGCTTCGAGGACTTCGTGGTGGGTCCGTCGAATCAGCTCGCGTACAGCTCGGCTCGAAGCGTCGTGGAAGGCGCGGGGATGGGGTGTAACCCGCTCTTCGTGCACGGAGGGTGCGGGCTCGGCAAGACTCACCTGCTCCAGGCGACCTGCAACGGGCTTCAGGACGCGCGCCCGGAGGCTCGATGGCTGTACGTTTCCGGCGAGGAGTTCACGAACCAATTCGTTTACGCCATCAAGGCCGGGCGCGTAGAGGCGTTCCGGCAGCGCTACCGCGACTTGGACGTCCTTGTGATCGACGACATCCATTTCCTCGCGAACAAGAAGGCCACGCAGGAGGAGTTTCTCCACACGTTCAATGCCATTGAGGCGGCCGGCAAGCAGGTGGTCATGTCTTCGGACACGCATCCGAAGCTGATCGGTCACCTGAGCGAGCAGCTCGCCACGCGTTTCATGAGCGGCATGGTGGTCCGGATCGATCCGCCGGAGCTGGAAACGCGGTGCGAGATCCTGCGGCGTCGGGCGGCGATGATGAAACACGCCGTCCCGGAGGACGTGATCCGGTACATCGCCGAGAACCTCAGGGCGAACGTGCGGGAGCTCGAGGGCGCCTTGCTCAAGCTCGTAGCCTTCAGCGCGATCGCCCATCAGCCGATCACCGTTTCGTTGGCGCAGCACGCGCTGGCGGATCACCTTACGCGAACGAATCGGCTGCTGGATCTCAATGAGATCGTGGCGACGGTGGCCGCCTATTTCGGCCAGATGCAGGCGGACCTTTTCAGCTCGCGCAAGACGCGGTCGATCGCCCTGGCCCGGGCCGTGGCGATGCTCCTGGCCCGGCGCCATACGAACATGAGCTTTCCGGAGATCGGCCGCGTGCTCGGAAACAAGAACCATTCGACCGTCATCCTGGCGTGTCGGAAGCTGGAACACGTGCTGGCGGAGAACGGCACGGTCGCCTGGAGTTCCCCGGCGGGCCGGCGGCATGCCCCGCTGAGCGAAATCCTGACGCAGTTGGAGGAGCAGTTGGGCAAGAGGTCCAAGCCCTGACCAACAGGCCACGTTCGTGGTGCCCCGGGGAACTCCACGGAGCGGGCGTCGGCGCGGACGCCCGCTCCTTCTTGTGCGCCCGGAATGTCGGGAATCCTGGAGATGGATAGCCTCTACGGGTCGTGATGACCGCCACCGCCGGCCGCCGGGCAAGGCCATCGCAAGGCGCATTCCGACCGGTTCAGTCGAGGGCAGGGCCCGCCGCGAAGGAACCACGCGGGGGCACCCGGCAGCCGGCGGACGCCGCCCGGTGTCAGTGGCGGACAGTGCCGGCAGGTGATTTGCGCGGAGGCGGCACCGCGCGTTTCCCGCGCAGGCGGGAATCCAGGCGGTGTGACTTCGTAGACGCCCGCCTGCGCAGGGGCCAGAGGGGGCGGACCGCTCACCGCCTGCCAAGCCGTAACCCCGGACCGGTCCCGCTCTCATGGGTTGCTGTGTCTGACACAAGGGCATGCGGCGCTCCAACCTGCGCACAAACCGGCGGAACCGCTGAGCCCGTCTGGTGGTGTGAGACGGTGGGCGGCATGGGGCCGCGTCCCGTCCGGTGTTCTGACGGTCCGGGCGGGCCTTGACAGGCGACAGGCGACTGTTTAGATTGAACACAATCGAACAGGAACGCACACACGATGTCGCCCCAGGTCCGCCGCCACCGCATCGCCGAACTCGTCGCCCGTCGGGGCGAGTGCTCCGTCGTCTGGCTGGCACGGCGGCTCGGTGCCTCGGACATGACCATTCGCCGGGACCTGCGGGCGCTTGCGGCGGCGGGGCGGGTCGTGCGGACACACGGCGGCGCGGCGGCGGCCCCGCGCGTCAGTTTCGAGTTTCAGTTCCTGCGGAACCGGCAGCACAACGAGAGCGCCAAGCGGGCGATCGCGCGGGCGGCGGCCGGCCGTGTGGCCGACGGGCAGGTTGTCATGCTCGACTCGGGTACGACGACGCTGGCACTGGCCGAGGAGCTTCGCTCGCGGCGGGATCTGACCGTTGTTACGACGTCGCTGCCGATCGCCTCGGCGCTCCAGCATTGCGAGCACATCCGGGTCCTGCTGCTCGGGGGGCTTGTTCAGCGCGGGGCCCCCGACCTGGCCGGTCCGCTGACCGAAGCGAACCTGGAACAGCTTCGGGCGGACGTGGCGTTCATCGGCGCGGACGGCATCGATCCGAACGGCGACGTGTACAACGCCTCGCTGGCGGTCGGGCGGATGCTGGCCAAGATGGCCGCTGCGGCGCGTCGGGTGTATGTGGTGGCCGACAGCTCCAAGTTCGGTCGCACGGCCCTCGTTCGGTTCGGGCGTCTGGCCGACTGGGAAGCCCTGATCACGGATCGCGGCCTGAGCCGGGCCGCGGAGGCGGCCCTGAGGAAGGCGGGCGTCACGGTCATCCGGGCGGCCGGCGCGAACGGGCAGGCGATTGCGGATTCGCCAACCCGCCGTTTGCGCGGGAGGCACAGGCCAGTACAGGAGTCAGATTCATGACCGCCATGATGAGCCGGACGGATTGGGCCCATGTGGACCTGAATGAGTACCCGTTCATCCGCGTGCCGCCGCCCGGGCCCCGGTCCCGGGAGCTGCATGCCCGTTGTACTCGGTATTTCAAGGGGCTCTCGGCCCAGGTGAAGCTTTTCCCCGTGGCCTTCGAATCGGGCCGGGGCTGCACGCTGATCGACGTCGACGGAAACCGCTACATCGACTTTTCGTCGGGCATCTACGTGACGACGCTCGGCCACTGCCACCCGAAGGTGACCCAGGCCGTTCAGAAGTGGGCGGGCCGCCTGATGAACTGCCACGACTTCACGACGGAGGTCAAGACGCAGCTGATGGAAAAGATGGCGGCCGTGCTCCCGGGCGATCTTTCGGGCTTTCAGCTCTACGATTCGGGGACGACCGCCGTGGAGGCGGGCCTGCGGGTGTGCCGGGCGGCTACCGGCCGCTTCGAGTTCCTCTCCTGTTTCTATGATTTCCACGGGAAGACCTACGGATCGGTATCCGTGGCGGAGTTTCCGTCCTCGGTGTACGGACCGACGCGGGCGCCGGGGATGCACCTGCTGCCGCGGCCCAATCCCTATCGGCCGCACTGGACGAAGGCCGACGGCTCGATCGATACGGACCGGTACATCGACTTCTATGCCGAGTACCTTGACCGCGGGACGGCCCACAGCGTCGCCGCGTTTGTTCTCGAACCGATCCAGGGATGGGGAGGTTCGGTGATTCCCCCGGACGACTTCTTCCCGAAACTCCGGAGGCTCTGCGACGAACGCGGGATTCTGCTCATGGCCGACGAGGTCCTGACCGGGATGGGCCGCACCGGGCGGTGGCTGTGCACCGAGCACTGGAACGTTGTGCCCGACGTGGTCACGCTCGGCAAGGGCTTCGGAAACGGCTTCCCGGTGACGGCGATGTGCGTCCGGGAGCCGTTCAAGGAATCGTTCGAGAAGATCTCCGCCTCGAGCAGCTACGGCGGGAACCCCATGGCCTGTGCGGCGGCCCTGGCGAGCATCGAGACGATCGAGCAGGAGCACCTGCTGGAACGGGCGCAGCACCTCGAGCAGGTCGCCATGAAGCGGATGCGCAAGATGATGGACGAGCACCGGATCATCGGCGACGTGCGCGGAAAGGGCTGCCTGTTCGGCATCGAGCTGGTGAAGGACCGGACGACGAAGGAGCCGTATCACGAGGCCGGCCGGCTCGTCTATCAGAAGGCGTTCGCCCGGGGTCTGGCGTGGATTCCCGCGGGGCACATCCTGCGGATGAGTCCCCCGATCATCATGGAGGACGAGGTGATGCTCAAGGGCCTCGACATCATCGACGAAGCGATCGGAGAGACCGAAAAGGACCTGGGATCGTAGGAACGACGTCTCGCGCACGGCCATGAGAATCGTTCGCTTCGGAATCATCGGCGGGGGGCTCATGGGACGCGAGTTCGCCAGCGCCGTGGCCCGGTGGTGCCACCTGCCGGAGATGGATGTGCGGCCCGAGCTGGTGGCGGTGTGCGACCGGAACCCGGCCGTGCTCCCCTGGTACCGCGACCACTTCCCCACGGTCCGGCTCACAACGGACGACTATCGGGAGCTTCTGGCTCACCGGGCCGTGGAGGCCGTCTACGTCGCCGTGCCGCACAACCTCCATCAGGAGATCTACTGCGCCGCGATCCGCGCCGGCAAGCATCTGATGGGCGAAAAACCGTTCGGCATCGACAAACCGGCCAACGACGCCATCCTGGCTGTCGCCCGCGAGCACCCCGACGTCTTCGTTCGCTGCTGCTCGCAGTTGCCGTTCTACCCGGCGGTTCAGCGGATCGGGAAGCTCATCGAAGCCGGCGCCCTGGGCACGATCATCGAGGTTGAAACGGGCTTCCTTCACTCCAGCGACCTCGACCCGAACAAGCCCATCAACTGGAAGCGTATGGTCGAGATCAACGGCGAGTATGGCGTGCTGGGGGACCTGGGCATGCATGCCTGTCACGTGCCCTTCCGCGCCGGGTGGCGCCCGAGGAACGTCAGGGCCATCCTCAGCGACATCGTGACCGAGCGTCCGGATGGCCAAGGGGGCCGGGTTCCCTGCCGCACGTGGGACAACGCCGTGCTGCTCTGCGAAACCGAGGACCCTGCCACGGGTCGGGTGTTTCCCTGGACGCTCAAGAGCTTCCGCATCGCGCCCGGCGAGAAGAACACCTGGTACGTGCGGATCCTCGGGACGCGCACGTCCGTGCGCTTCTCGACCAAGAATCCCCGGCGGCTGGAGATCCTCGAGTACACCGGCGGCGAACAGGTGTGGGGGCAGGTGGACACGGGCTACGAGACGGCCTACCCGGGGATTACCGGTGGAATCTTCGAGTTCGGCTTCTCGGACGCCGTGCAGCAGATGTGGGCCGCATATCTGTACGAACTCCACCACGGCCGGGTTCCCTCGCGGTTCGCGGGGTGTGTCACGCCGGATGAGGTGGCCCTCAGTCACCGCCTCTTCACGGCGGCCCTGCGGTCTCAGAAAGAATCCAGCACCGTGGCGGTGGGCTGAGATGCGCTGGGCGCAGGGGGGCGGCCCGGCGCGGGCCGGGCAGGCGGAGAGTTCGGGTCGAAAATCGCGGCGAGCGGCATGTCCCCATCCTGCCTGTTTGGCAGGCGCACAGGCGTGGCGTTGATCCATGCCCGGCATCCACCGGGTGTGGTTCGTCGGCGCCGGAAACCGCCACGGGCAGCTCGGCGGCCTGCTGCGTGTCGGCGCCCGGCTGCGGTATCATTCCGGGCCGCGGCTGAAACCGAGGTGGATCATGTCGCGTCGATGTGCTCCGTTGCTTGTCCTGTGGGGGGTGGTCATGGTCGCGTCCCCGGCGCGGGCCCGCGGAGAACTCGATCCTGCGCCTGCCGAGATGGCGGAACTGGACGAGTTCGTGGCCGCGAAGATGGCCGGTATTCCCGTGCAGTCGATGCCCGCCGCTCGACTCGACGTCCTGGCCAACCACGACCCCGTGCAGCGCAACGCACGGGCCGGAAGGCCCCTGAACATCGCGGGTCATCCGTACAGACGCGGCCTCTATTGTCATGCGGTCAGCAAGGTCGTTGTCCGGCTGCCGGCTCCCGGGCGGCGATTTGCGGCGATCGTGGGAGTGGACAGCAACGAGCAGACGACCCCCGGCAAAGGGAGCGTCGTGTTCCGTGTCACGGCGTCGGGGCGTGAGCTCTTCCGTTCGCCTCTGATGCGGGAGGGCATGGCCGGGGTGCCGGTGGACATCGAGCTCGAGGGTGCGGCGGAGTTTACCCTCGAGGTCGACGACGGCGGTGACGGCATCACGTGCGATCAGGCGGACTGGGCCGCGGCCCGGGTGATGCTGGACACGGGCCGGACGCTTTGGCTGGGCGACCTGCCGGTTGGCGGCCAGGGCCGCCGGCCCTACGGAGCCGAGCCGCCATTTTCGTTCCGGTACGGCGGTCGTCCCTCGGGGGAGTTCCTGAAATCGTGGTCGGTGCGGCACGAACGGCGCAACCTGGACGAGGCTCGCGTGCAGGACACGCACACGTACACCGATGCCGGCACGGGCCTGGTCGTCCGCCGGGAGGCGGTGATCTACCGCCGGTTTCCGACCGTCGAGTGGACGCTGTACTTCCGGAATGCGGGCTCGGCCGATACGCCGGTGATCTCGGAGATCCAGGCGATGGACTGCCGGTTCGAGCGCCCGGAGGGGGGCGAGTTCGTGCTGCATCACCAGACGGGCAGCATCTGCGTGCCCAACGACTACCAGCCGCACGAGACGCTTTTGAGACCGGGAACCGTCAAACGCTTCACGACCAGCGGCGGTCGACCGACCAACAGCGACCTTCCGTACTTCAACATTGTCTGGCCGGGCGGCGGGGTCATCTTCGTGATCGGCTGGCCCGGGCAGTGGGCGGCCACCTTCGAGCGCGATGATGCCCGCGGGCTGCGGGTTTGCGGGGGCCAGGAACTCACGAGCTTCGTGCTGCATCCGGGCGAGGAAGTGCGCTCGCCGCTGATCGTGCTCCAGTTCCACCAGGGCGACCGGATCCGGGCCCAGAACGTGTGGCGGCGGTGGATGCTGGCGCACAACCTCCCGCGGCCGGGGGGCCGGCTTCCGCCCGTCCAGATGGCCGCGTGCAGTTCGCACCAGTTCGGCGAGATGATCCATGCCAACCGCGACAACCAGATCTTCTTCATCGATCGATACGTGGAGGAGGGGTTCCGCCTGGACTACTGGTGGATGGACGCGGGTTGGTACATTCAGAAGGATGGGTGGCCCAACACGGGTACGTGGGAGGTCGACACGAATCGGTTTCCCGGGGGACTGCGGGCGATCTGCGACCACGCGCACGCCCGGGGCATCAGGACGCTGGTGTGGTTCGAGCCTGAGCGCGTCACCCCCGGGACCTGGCTCTATGAAAAGCATCCGGAATGGCTGCTCGGCAGGGACGGAGAGCAGAAGCTGCTCAACCTCGGCCTTGAGGCAGCACGGGCCTGGCTGACCGAGCACGTGGACAGGACGCTGAGGGAACAGGCCATCGACCTGTACCGTCAGGACTTCAACATCGACCCCCTGCCGTACTGGCGGGCGGCCGACGCGCCGGACCGCCAGGGCATCACCGAAATCCGGCATGTCACCGGCTACCTGGCGTACTGGGACGAGTTGCGGCGGCGTCATCCGAATCTGCTCATCGATTCGTGCGCGAGCGGGGGACGTCGCAATGATCTGGAGACGCTCCGGCGAGCGGTGCCGCTGCTGCGGAGCGACTACATCATCGAGCCCGTGGGAAACCAGTGCCACACGTACGGGATCGCCTTCTGGATGCCGTACTACGGCACGGGCTCCGGGGCGATCGATCCCTACATGCTGCGGAGCGTCCTCTGCCCGCACTTTACTGCCTGCTTCGATATGCGGAGGCGCGATCTGGATTACGGGCTCGCCCGCCGCCTGCTCGATCAGTGGCGGTCCTTCGCGGACTGCTACTTCGGCGATTACTACCCCCTGACGCCATACAACCTGGCGAACGACGTGTGGATGGCCTGGCAGTTCGACCGGCCCGATCTCGGTCGGGGAGTGGTCCAGGCGTTCCGCCGGGCCGAGAGCCCTTATGAGGCGGCAAAGTTCCCTCTGGGCGGGTTGGACACGGACCGCCCCTACCTCGTGACGGACCTGGACACGCAGAAAGCGACCACGATCTCAGGTCGGGAACTGACGGAGGACGGCCTGCGAATCGAGCTTGCGGGCCGGCCCGCTTCGGCCGTCATCACGTACGAGCGACGATGAGCGGGAACCGCCTCGCCTCGGTCCGGTCGCTTCGAGGTCTGACCCGGCGGCTGCGCTCGGTATACAATGTCCGCCGATGAGAGCGGTTCACCGCCGACACCGGGATGCGATCGCCGTCGGGCTGGCCGCTACCGTGGCGGCGGCCCTGCTTCACTCCTTCGGGCTGTCGCGCCGGATCGAGCTGCTTGCGCTCGACGCTCAGTTCCGGCGCGTCAATCGGATCGACGCCAGCCAGAAGATCGTGCACATCGACATCGATGACTCTTCGATCGACCGGGTGGGCGACTGGCCGTGGAAACGGGACATCCAGGCGGGCCTGATCCGCTCCCTGCACGAACTGGGGGCGGCGACCATTGTGCTGGACGTGGTCCATCCCGACCCGCAGGGGGCGTACGTGGACCATCCGCAGCTCGATCGGTTCGCCGATCCGGAGGCGCCGGACGCATCCGCTCTGGACCTCGGCCCGGAATACCTCGTCGAGCCCGACGCTGAGCTGGCGCAGGCGATCGCCGATGCGGGCAACGTCTACCTGGCCAGCTACTTCCGAACCTTTGAGCCGGCGGGAGAGGGCCCGGCTGCCCCCGCCCCCACGAACGAGGTGGAACGGCGGATCGTGGAAGCCTTTCGCCAGGATATCGAGGCCGACTGGGATGACATCGTCCGGCGGGTCGCCGCCTCGCGACCGGCCGCCGGCCCCGGGGACCACGCGCTTACGGTGGAGGACGTGCGCCGGTATCCGCTGGTCGCCTTGCGGCGAAGGGCCATCGATGAGCGGGTCGGGGAGATTCTTCGGGCTGATCCGTTGGCTTCTCCCCAGCGGGTTCTGGAAGCGCTGTGTCCCTCCGGTGCCCCGCCCGGGGGGCTGCGCCGGGAAATCCGGTTGGCCTGGACCCAGGTCCGCGCGCGTCACTTCCTGGAGGAGCGGTGTCCGCCGGTTCCGGCGGGTCTGGCGGGGCGTATCCCGGTTGCGGACGAGATGACGGCTCCGCTGTTCGGGTTCTTGGGGACGCGCGACCGTCCGGTTGCCCGGGGGGTGGGGTTCGTCTTTTTCCAGCCTGATAAGGAAGGGGGGGGCCTGCGCCACCTGCCGCTCGTCGTCTCCTATCGCGGCCGGCTCCTCAAGCAGCTTGCGTTTGCCGTGGCCTGCGACGAACTCGGTATCCGGGACGAGGACCTGAGCATCGATGATGCGGGATTCCTGTGCATCGCCCCGGGAGCGGCGCGGCCGCCGCTGCGGATCCAGCTCGACGAGTCCAGGCGGATTCTGGTCAACTGGCACCGGTCCGCGACGGGTTGGGTGGGTTCGTTCATACATCTGCCTGCGGCCAAGGTGCTCGAGATCTACGACTGCGATCGACAGCGTCGCGACAACGATCGTCGAAGGCGGCGCCTGCTTGATGAGGCTATCCGGCAGGCCAAAGGGGAGGAGGCCTATGCCGGCTACCGGCGCGAGCTGGACCGCCTGCTGAGGGACGAGCGCGAGATCCGGGCCGCCGAAGCGGAGGGCCGCGCCGGAGAGGCCGAGATGGCCGCCCGGCGCGCGGACCTGGCCGCTCGGCGACGGCAGATCGAGGCCGATCAGGCGTCCACCGTGGAGTTCATCCGGGAAACCTGGGAAGAGCTGAAGGCCGCCGACCGCTCCGACCCGGCCATCGCCCGGGAGTACCGGCGGTTTGAGCTGGCGGCTCGGGCCATTGCCGTCCTCCCGATGCTGGACCAGGCCGATCGCACGTGGCAGGCCCGCAAGCAGCGGCTACTGGAAAACCTTCGCCCGGTCGTGGCCGGGCGGATCTGCTTCGTGGGCTACACGGCCACTGCGGTGGCCGACATGGTCGATACGCCGGTTCATTCGAGGCTGCCGGGGGTCGTGGTTCACTCAAACCTGCTGAATACCTTCCTGCAAGGGGCATTTCTCCGGTGGGCGCGCGGCTGGGAACAGGTGCTCGCTGTGCTGTGTGTCGGGGCGGCGGCCACCTGGTTTGCGTGCACCCGGGGACCGCGGTCGTCATTCCTCCTGGTGGCGGTCCTGATGGTCGGTCTGGCGGGGGCGGAGGCGTTCGTCCTCTTCCGCGTGTTGCGATACTGGCTGGCGATCGTGACGCCGCTGGCGGTGGCCTTCGTCGCGTGGGCGATGGTGGTGATGTACCGCTTCCTGGTCAGCGAACGCGAGAAACGGCGGTTCAGCAAGGCCCTGGCGCAATACACGTCCCCGGCCATTGCCCGCCGCATCGCCGAGGACCTGGACCGGATTGACCTGTCGCCGGTCGCCGGCGAGGTCACGTGTTTCTTTTCCGACCTGGCGGACTTCACGGGCCTCTCCGAACAGTATCTGGACCCGGCCAAGACGCGATCCGTGCTGAACCCATACCTGGAGGCCATGAGCGCGGTGCTCCACCGGCATTCGGCGCTCATCAACAAGTTCATGGGCGACGGCATCTTCGCGTTCTTCAACTGTCCGGTCTTTCCGTGTGCCAGCCACGCCCGCAATGCCTGTCACGCGGCCCTGGATGCCCAGGCGGCCCTTCGTGAGCTGATCGCCCGCCAGCGAGGCACCCCGCTGGGCCCGGTTTTCGAACGTCTTTCGATGCGGATCGGCCTGGCCAGCGGTCCCGTCTATGTGGGCGACTTCGGAAGCGAAAACAAGCTGGATTACACGTGCATGGGCGATACCGTGAACCTGGCTGCCCGGTTGGAGCCGGCCAACAAGGTGTTCGGCACGAGCATACTGGTCTCCGGCGCGACGCGGGCGGCGGCCGGAGACGACCTCGTCTTTCGCCATCTCGGGGCGCTTCAGGTCAAGGGCAAACAGCGGGCGATCCCCGTTTATGACCTTATCGGTCGGGACGGTGAGGTTCCATCCGAGCGGCGAGCCTACGCGGAGCGGTTCGAAGCCGCCGTGGCCCTGTTCCAGGGGCGACGGTGGCGCGAGGCGGCCCAGGAGTTCGCCGCGCTGCACCACATGGCTCCCGGAGACCGGGCGGTGGCGTGGTATCTCGACCTGATCCGCTCGTATGAATCGGCCCCTCCACCCGACGACTGGAATGGGGCGATCGCCATGACGGAGAAGTAGATTTGGCCGCATTCGGATCCCGGGGCCGGCATCTTCCGGCGATCCGAGGTGCCCTGTAGAATCGGCAACGTGACAGCCGAACGCACGCAACACCGCAGGGCAGTCCGGCTGGTGCTTGTGATCGGCCTGGGCGCTTCGGCCCTGGCCGCCATAGTTCTTGTCCCTTTCCGATTGCCTGTCTGGTTGGCGTTGCGCGAGCTGAGTCACCCGGATGCGAAGGTCCGGCGCGCCGCCGTGCGGGAGCTGGGCGGTCGCCGTGTGCGAGCCGCCGGCGACCGCATCGCCGCTCTGATTCTGAGCGACCCCGACCCAGCCGTCCGTGAGGCCGCCGCTTATGCCGCATCCAGGCTGGGTGTTCGGGGGGCCGCCGAGAGCATCCGGGAGGCCGTACAACGGTGGCCGGACGAGCCCGGGGCAGCCCAGATGCTGGCGAGCCTCGCCCGGCTGACGGGGGCCGACCCCCGGTTGGAGCCGTTTCTCGAGTTCTGCCGCCGTTCGGGACGGCCGTACCTGCGGATCGGGGCGGCCCTGGCGATGATGGAACGCGGCGACTCCCGAGGAGCGGTGGAACTGTTGACGTTCGGCCTGTCGGCTCCCGAGCCTGTGGTTCCCGTGGTCGTGGATCGTGTGTGCGAGTATATCATACCCGCGATTCAGATGGTCGGCGGATCGGTCCCGGCGGCCGAGACCCATCACGGGTTCCTCTCGGGTGTACTGGCGTGGTGGAAAAGCAGCGGCAGCGATCGACTCCTGGCCGATTCGCTCAAGTCGAACCGGCTGGATGCCGACACGCACGAAGTTGAACGCCTCGAGCACGCCCGGCAGCGCGTCGGTCGGGCGCTCGGGCTGCTGCCGAGCCCATCCTCCTCATGAGGGGCGGGCGGGCGATATTGACGGGTCGTCGGGGCTGGCGGACACTTGCGTGGGTCGGACGGGCAGGCGGGCGGCTTGCGGTGCGCGACCTGCCCCGGCGGGTCCCGCAAGACAAGCCTGCCACTTGGACCTCGTCGGCGGGGTGCCGGCGGGGTGGGCCGGGCGGACGGCCCCTCCGGAGGCAGGCGATCGCGCGAGGACGGAGCGTCATCCGAAATGGGCAGTTACCTCGTTACGGGCGGTGCGGGTTTCATCGGCTCCCACATCGCCGCGGCCCTTCTGGAGCAGGGCCATCACGTCCGGATCCTCGACAACTACAGCACGGGTCGGCGGGAGAACGTGGCGCCGCTGGTCGGCCGCGTGGAGATCCTGGAAGGCGATCTCCGGCGTCCCGCGGATTGCCGCCGTGCGTGCGAGGACATCGAGATCGTCTTCCATCAGGCTGCCGTCCCGTCGGTTCCGAAGTCCGTTGAAGACCCTGTCACGAGCCACGAGTCCAACATCGACGGTACCTTCAATCTGCTTCAGGCCGCCCGTTCCGCGAAGGTGCGACGAGTCATCTACGCGGCCAGCAGCAGCGCGTACGGCGATACCCCGACGCTCCCGAAGCACGAGGACCAGCTTCCGCAGCCTCTGAGCCCTTACGCGGTCCAGAAGCTCACGGGCGAGCACTATTGTCGCGTGTTTGCCGAGTGTTTCGACCTGGAGACGGTCTCACTGCGGTACTTCAACGTGTTCGGTCCCCGCCAGGATCCCCGGAGCCAGTACGCCGCCGCCATCCCGGCGTTCATCACGGCGATTCTCGCCGATCGGCGGCCGGTCATCTACGGCGACGGCGAACAGACCCGCGACTTCACGTACATCGACAACGTGGTTCACGCCAACATGCTGGCGGCCCGGGCTCCGCGGGTCCGGGGCGAGGTGCTGAACATCGCATGCGGCGAGCGGATCAGCATCAATCGCATTGTGACGCAAATCAACCGTCATCTGGGCAAGGAGATTCAGCCCGAGTACGCTCCGCCGCGGCCCGGGGACGTGCGGCATTCGCAGGCGGACATCCGCCGGGCCCGCGAGCGGATCGGGTTCGAACCCCGGATCCTCTTTGACGAGGGGCTGGCGCGGACCATCGACTGGTATCGGGCCCACTGGAAGGCGTGATCGGGCCGGGCCGGGAAATCCGTGGAATGCGACGATTCGAACACGTTCGGGGCATTCGAGGTCGGTTCGGAGGCGGGCGATGCGAACGGTAGTCACCGGCGCGGCGGGGTTCATCGGTTATCACCTGTGCGAGCGTCTTCTGAGAGACGGTCACGAAGTGATCGGCGTGGACAGCTTCATCACGGGCCAGCCGCGCAACGTGACCGACCTTCAGGCTCATGAGAGATTCACGTTCATCCGGCAGGACATCGTAGAGCCGCTCGCCGTCACCGGGTCCGTCGACCGGGTGTACAACCTGGCGTGTCCGGCCTCGCCGGTCGACTTCGTCCCCAAGGCGATCGAGATCCTCCGTACGTGCAGCGAGGGGGTTCGGCAGGTCCTGGAGCTGTGCCGGCGCACGGGCGCTCGCCTGATGCACGCCTCCACGAGCGAATGTTACGGCGACCCCCTGGAGCACCCGCAGCGCGAGACGTACGTAGGTCATGTAAACCCCATCGGCCACCGGTCGCCCTACGACGAGGGCAAACGCTTCGCGGAGTCTCTGGTCATGGCGTACCACCGGAGGCACGGCGTTTCCGTCGGGATCGTCCGCATCTTCAATACGTACGGGCCCCGGATGCGCCAGGACGACGGCCGGGTGCTCCCCAACTTCATCCGCCAGGCCCTCCGGGGCGAGCCGCTGACCGTCTACGGCGGTGGGACGCAGACCCGGAGCTTCTGCTACGTTGATGACCTGGTCGAGGGCATCGTCCGGCGGGCCGAGATCGAGTTCCCCGAGCCGATCAACCTCGGCAACTGCGAGGAGGTGACCATCCGGCAGGTCGCCGAGGAGATCATCCAACTGACCGGCAGCCGGAGCCGGATTGAGTCGCGTCCCCTGCCGCCGGACGATCCGAAGAGGCGCCAGCCCGACATCACGCGGGCGCGTGAGCTCCTCGGGTGGGAACCCCGGACGGACCGCCGGGAAGGTTTCGCTCGCACGATCGAATACTTCCGCCGCATCGAGGCCCTCGAAGGCGTCTCCCGTGCGAGCGTCTGAGGGCCGCCCGTGAGGCGCCCGTCGCGCCATGCCGCAGGAGATGCGATCCGGCAGGCCGCTGCCCCGAATGCTGCCGCCAGCCTGGCGGCGGCGCCCTCTGCTGGTGGTGGCGCTGCTGCTTCTTCTGCTGCTGGCGGTGCTCGACCACGCGGGTCGGCTGGGCTCCCGGGGTGACGACCGCACGCGGTACCACGATCGGGTATTCCGCGTGGTGGAGGTCATTGACGGGGACACCTTCGACATCGACGCTCCCGACGCCGGACGGCCGCATACTCGGGTGCGATTGTGGGGAGTCGACAGCCCGGAGCTGCACCGCCCGGGGCACGGGCCGATGCACTTCGGCCGCGAGGCCTGCGACTTTGCGCAACGGAGCCTCCTGGGCCGGCGTGTGCGGATCATCCTGGGGCCCGGCCGCACACGGGACAACGACCGGTACAACCGGCTCCTTGCGTACGCGTACCTGGTGGACGTCGAGCCGGGCCGGGGCGCGAGGCCCCGCTCTGATCCGTCGGACCAGACCCCGGGGCCGGACGGCCCCATGTTCAACGAGATGCTGATCAGCACGGGCCACGCCTACGCCGACCCGCGTTTTGACCACCCGTGGGCCGAGCGGTTCGCCGGCCTCGAAGAGCGGGCCCGGCGCGACCGGCTGGGGCTCTGGCGCGAGGTCCGCCCCGAGCAGTTCCCCCCGTGGAAGCAGCGGATGGAACAGTCGAGAGTCGGCGGCCGCGGCCGCCCGTGAAACCGCAGCGCCGGGCTCTGTCCGCAGCCGCGGGGGCCGGGTAGGATCAGGCCGATGAAGCGGCTGAGCCTCTCGGTCGTCCTTCCGTGCTACAACGAGGAGGCGAACGTCGCGCGGACGACGCAGGCTGCCCTCGAGGTCTGCCGCCGCCTGACGGACGACTTCGAGATCATCATCGTGGACGACGGCAGCCGGGATGCCACCGGGCGGATTGCCGATGAGCTGGCCGCCGCGAATGCTGAGGTCCGGGTGATCCACCACGGGACGAACCAGGGCTACGGGGGGGCCCTGCGATCGGGGTTCCGGGCCGCCCGGAAGGAATGGGTCTTCTACACGGACGGGGACGGTCAGTTCGATCTCGCGGAAATCCGCAGGCTCCTGCCTCTGCTCAGCCGCTACGATATCGTCTCGGCCTACCGCGTGAACCGTCAGGAGTCGATGGTAAGACGATTCAACGGCGAATGCTGGTCGGTCCTGGTGGGGCTGGTTTTCGGAGTCCGGCTTCGCGATGTGGATTGCGCGTTCAAGCTCTATCCCCGGCACCTCTTCGAACGGATCGAGATGCGAGCGCGGGGCGCCCTGATCGACGCGGAAGTCCTGGCCAAGGCACGCTACCTGGGCTATCGCATCGGGCAGATCGGCGTCCGCCACTATCCGCGGCGGGCCGGCACAGGGACGGGGGCCAGCCTCAAGGTCATCGCTCGGGCCTTCTATGAGCTGGTGCGGCTGACGCCCCATATCCTCCGGGTCCGGAGACGCGATAGAATCCCGGGGTAATGCACGCCCGCCAAGGGAACCAGGTTTTGAAAGGGTAGTCCATGCCTCTGCTCGCCTGGCCGGCTTTTCTGTGGATGGTTGTTGTCGGGGCCGGCACGCCCGCGGGCAGCGCCGACCGCCTCGCCGCCTTGCGGCTGCGGCGCAGTCCGGTCGTGGAGGTCTTCGAGCGTACCAAGGACGCGGTCGTGAGCATCGCCTGCACGCGGGTCGTCGAGCGCCCGGTCCGGCTGGCTGACCCTTTCGAGCCGTTCTTCCACCTGCCGTTCGATGCCCCGTATCCGAAGCGGGAGGTCCAGACCGTCGGCAGCGGGTTCGTTCTCGACTCGAGAGGCTACGTGGTGACGAATGCGCACGTGGTCCGGCAAACCATCGACCAGAAGGTCATCTTCAAGGGGGACCGGCGTCTGGACGCCCGCCCGGTGGCCGTGCTCGACAAAGCCGACCTGGCCATTCTGAAGGTGGATGCGGACGAGCCCCTTCCTGAGTTGCCCCTGGGCCGCAGCGACGACCTGATGATCGGCGAAACCGTCCTGGCGATCGGGAACCCCTTCGGCTACGACCATACGCTGACCACGGGCGTCATCAGCGCGCTGGATCGGCGGCTGGATTTTCCCAACGGCGTGACGTACACGGGGCTGATCCAGACCGACGCCAGCATCAACCCCGGCAACAGCGGGGGCCCGCTGCTGAACATCCTCGGGGAGCTGATCGGGATCAACACGGCCATCCGGGGCGATGCGCAGAACATCGGCTTCGCGATCCCCGTGAACGAACTCCGGAAGGCCGTTCCGGACATGCTGTCGCTCGAACACCTCAAGCGGGTCAAGGTGGGTTTACGGGTCGAGAGCCGCAGCGGGATCGTCGTCGTGGAGGTCGAGCCCGATAGCCCGGCACACGCCGCTCAGATCAAGCCCGGCGACCACGTCCTCAGTATGAACGGGCGCCGCCTAAAGCATGACGTCGATTTCTATATCTCCCTGCTGGACAAGCGGGCCGGGGATACGGTGACTCTGGTCGTGGAACGGGCCGGGCGCTCCCTGACCGCCGCGCTGACGCTCAGGGCGAAGCCCGTTCCCGACGGTGCGCGGCTGGCTCAGGCGAAGCTGGGAATGAGGATTCAAACGCTGCCCGCGGAGCTTCGGGAGCAGCTCGAGCTTGAAGGCGGACTGCTCGTCGTCGAGGTGGACCCCGGAGGTCCCGCCGACCGTGCCGGCATCGAACGCGGCATGATCATCGTCACGATCGCCGGAGACTATCCGCGCGATCTGGATCATGTGGGTCTGCTGCTTGAGAATGTGCGGAAGGGTCAGGATGTCACGGTTGGCGTGTGGGAGATCCGCGGAAGGATGATCCACATGTATCCGCTGGTCACGCTGAAGGCCCGGTAGGCCCGCCGGGCGCCCGCAAAGACCGGGAGCGTCCGGCGAGCGCTGCAACTCGGCCCGGGGTGCGGTTCCGCTCGGACTCTGCCTCGGGCCGGTCCGCCGTGCACCATGAGAATCATCATCGCCCCCGACAAGTTCAAGGAATCGCTCACGGCCCCTCAGGCGTGTGAGGCGATCGCCGGCGGCCTGCGGTCGGCGTGGCCGGATGCCGAGCTGGACCTCTGTCCGATGGCCGACGGCGGAGAAGGTACGGTGGAGTCGCTGGTCGCGGCGACCGGGGGGCGATTCTGCGATACGCGTGTTCGCGGGCCCCTGGAGGGATTCGTGACGGCACGCTGGGGGCTTCTTGGCGGGGGGGCGGAGAGCGCCGTGATCGAGATGTCTGCCGCCTCCGGTCTGGCTCTGGTCCCGGCGGAGCGGCGAAATCCGCTGGTGACCACCACATTCGGCACGGGAGAGCTGATCCGGGCGGCGCTCGATGCCGGAGTGCGGCGGGTGATCCTCGGTATCGGGGGCAGCGCGACCAACGATGGGGGCGTCGGTTGCGCGCAGGCGCTCGGGTGGACGTTCCTGGACGATCGGGGGCGCCCGCTGCCGGACGGGGCCGGCGGCGGCCAACTGTTCCGCATCGCCCGCGTGGACGGCAGTCGCGTCGATCCGCGGCTGCGGCGAACCGAGATCCTCGTGGCGTGCGACGTCACAAATCCTCTGTGCGGGCCTCAGGGGGCGGCCGCCGTCTACGGGCCGCAGAAGGGCGCCACGCCCGAGATGGTCCAAGCACTCGATGCGGGGCTGGTGCATCTGGCGGACGTGATAAGCCGCGACCTTTCTGTCGAGGTCCGCGATCTGCCCGGGGCCGGTGCCGCCGGCGGCCTGGGGGCGGGGCTCGTAGCCTTTGCCGGCGGTCGGCTCCGGCGCGGCATCGAGATCGTCATGGAGGCCGTCCGGCTGCGCGAGCGCCTCGAACGGGCGGACCTCGTGGTTACGGGCGAAGGCCGGCTGGACCGGCAGTCGGCGATGGGCAAGGTGATCGCGGGCGTGGCCGATGCGGCCCGTACCGCCGGCGTGCCGGTGCTGGCCCTCGTCGGATCGATGGGAGAGGGAGCCGAGGCGGCCCGCGACCTCCTGGACGCGTGTTTTTCGATCGTTGACCGGCCCATGTCCCTGACCGAGGCCCTCGCGAGTGCCCGGGGCCTGCTTGAGCGGGCGGCAGAACAGCTCGGCCGCGTCCTGCGCCTGCGGGCAGGTTAAGTGGACACTGGCGTTTGTCGGGCGTTCCGGTCCGGGGTATTCTGGACTGGTTATGGACTGGTTCGTCTACAGGAACGGGGAGCTGTTCTGCGAGGACGTACCCGTGCGGCGGATCGCCCGGGAGGTCGGCACGCCCGTGTACGTTTATTCGCGCCGGACGCTGGTGGAGCATCTTGCGCGCATGCGGGAGGCCTTTGCCGAACTCGATCCGATCATCTGTTTCTCGGTGAAGTCCTGCCAGAACGTGCACATCTGCCGCCTCCTCGCCGAGCAGGGGGCGGGGTTCGACGTGGTCAGCGGGGGCGAGCTGTTTCGGGCGCTCAAGGCGGGGGGCGACCCGTCACGGATCGTGTACGCCGGCGCGGGCAAGACCGACGCCGAGATCCACCAGGCGATCGACGCCCGCATCGGCTGGTTCAACGTGGAGTCCGAGCCGGAGATTGAGAATCTCCAGCAGATCGCCGGCCGCCGGGCTGTTCGGGTCCGTGCGGCCCTGCGGATCAACCCGGATGTGGATCCGAAGACGCATCGCCACACGACGACGGGCAAGAAGGAAACGAAGTTCGGCGTGGATCTGGAGCGCGCCCGACGGGTCTTCGAACGGTACGGGAGGCTCTCCCACGTGGAGCTGAGCGGGCTCCACCTGCACATCGGTTCCCCGGTCAACACGGTTCAACCCTACGTGGACGCTCTCACCCGAGCCCTTGGGCTTGCCGAGGAACTGCGGTCGGCGGGGTTCACGATCGACACGCTCGACATCGGCGGAGGTTTCGCCGCGGACTACGGGAATGACCACGTGGCCTCGCCGGCCGACTACGCCCGCGCGATCGTCCCGCTGCTTCGGGGCAGGCAGTTGCGCGTCATCATGGAGCCGGGGCGCTCCATCGCCGCGAACGCGGGCATTCTGGTGGGCACGGTGCTGTACGTGAAGCAATCCGGTTTGCGACAGTTCGTGATCGTGGATGCCGCCATGACCGATCTGATCCGGCCGGTTCTGTACGGCGCCTATCATTTCGTCTGGCCGGTGGCGCCCGGTCCGGACAACACCCCCGAGTTGCGCAAGGGCGATCTGAAGCTCTCCGGTACCACGGAGGTCGACGTGGTCGGACCGGTGTGCGAGACAGGCGACTTCCTGGCCAAGGGACGACACCTGCCCGCCGTACAGCGAGGGGATCAGATCGCCGTGTTTGCCGCCGGTGCGTACGGCTTCGTGATGAGCAGCCAGTACAACTCAAGACCGCGGGCGCCCGAGGTGCTGGTTGACGGAGACGGCTACCGCATCATCCGTCGACGGGAGACCTACGAGGACCTGGTGGCGCCCGAAGGGGTGTGACCCGTTTCCTGCGGGACCTGCCGAGGAGTTACAAGGCCCCTGCAACCGTTGCAGTTCCGGGCGCGGCCCGAGCGCGCCGAATCCGGTTATTTCCGTATCGGACGTGTACGACCTTGGCCCGGCCGGCGTAAAATCGTATGCTCCGTCCGGCAGCCGAAACTGGGAGGCAACCACGAATGCGGACACTGGCACACGTTACGCACGAGGCCGTACAGAAGGTGGGGGGAATCGGGGCCGTCCTCCAGGGCCTCTTCACCAGCCGGACCTACATCGACTCGGTCGACCGTACGGTCCTCATTGGGCCGTTGTTCACCACTGAGGGGGCACCCGAATACCGGCTCGGACCGCAGGGGGAGGTTCTCTACAGCTCGGTTGACGGCATCGTCCGCCACCCCGCCGCCCATCCGCTGGGCGAGGTGCAGAAGCGCTTCGGCGTGGACATCGTCTACGGCCGTCGCACGTTTTCGGACAGAAAGACCGGCATCGCCTACAGTCCCGAGGTGGTGCTCATCGACGTGAGCCGCTCCGACCTCAAGCCGATCAACGCCTTCAAGGCCAGGATGTGGGAGGCGTTCGGAATCGACTCGTTGGCCTACGAGCGGTACTGGGAATACGACCAGTACGTGAAGCTCGCCCCGCCGGCCCTCGCGTGCCTGACGGCCCTCGGGGCGACGGGGCCCCATAACGAATGCGTCATCGTCGCGCACGAATTCATGGGGATGCCCACGGCCCTGGCGGCGATCCTCGACACCGCCCATCACTACCGGACGGTCTTCTACGCTCACGAGGTGGCGCCCATCCGCAAGATCGTCGAGGATCACCCCGGCCATGACACCATGTTCTACAACGTCCTGGCGCTGGCCCGTCGTCAGGGGCTGTATCTGGAAGACGTCTTCGGCGATCAGAGCCACTACTTCAAGCACGCGCTCGTCAGCGCCAGCAAGTACTGCGACAACATCCTGGCCGTCGGGGACTACGTCCTCAAGGAACTCCAGTTCCTCGACGCCAGCTTCCGCCACGTGGACATCGATCTGTGTTACAACGGGCTGCCGGCCTACGACGTCTCCGGCCAGGAAGTCGCCGAGAGTCGGGCGCGGCTCCGCCGCTATGCCGACAATCTTCTGGGGATCCAGCCGGATTACATCTTCACTCACGTCACCCGGACGGCCGTGAGCAAGGGCATCTGGCGGGACCTGCGCGTCCTGGAGCACATCGAGCAGCGATTCCGCCAGACGGGCGAAACGGCCGTGTTGTTCCTGCTGAGCACCGAGGTGCCGCCGCGGCGACCGGAGGACGTCCGCAACATGGAGAAGTGGTGGCACTGGCCCGTCGCCCACCGGGAAGGCATGCCGGACATGTCCGGCGGCGAGGCCATGACCTACGCCGGGATCCAGGAGTTCAATGCCCGTGCCCGGAACGTGAAGGTGGTGTTCGTGAATCAGTTCGGCTGGGATCGCAACGCGTGCGGCCTGCGGATGCCCGAGGACATGGAGTTCATGGACATCCGGCGGGGCACGCACGTCGAGTTCGGGCAGAGCATCTACGAACCGTTCGGGATCGCGCAGCTCGAACCGCTCAGCTTCGGCGCGCTGTGCGTGATTACGAACGTGTGCGGATGTGCCGGGTTCGTCGAGGCCGTCACCGCCGGCCGGGGCTGCGACAACGTGATCGTCGCCGACTATACGAACCTCGGCGGGATCGAGCCCGACATCGACGAGTTGCTCAGGATGGACCGCGATCAGCGGGATCGGATCGAGCACGAGGTGGCCCGCACCGTGGCGGATGAGATCCTGCGCCGCCTGCCCCGGACGGACGAGGCGCGCGAAGAGATGCGCAAACGCGGCTACGATCTGGCGCGCCGCATGAGCTGGGAGGTCGTGGTGAAGGACTACTTCCTTCCGGCCCTCGAGAGGGCCTCGCGCAAGAGCCGGGTCATTCAGGTCGCCTGATGATCGTCCCGCACCGCACGGGCCGGGATCTCCCTGAGGGCCGCCCGGCCTCTCCCCGGCCCCGGGCGCTCGTCGGTGGGAGGCGGCCGCCCGGAACCGCCTCCGTCCGGTTCGTCCGGGTCCGGTGAGCAAAGGCGCCGGTACCGCCGAGGCGGCCTGGCCGGCATCCCGGCAGCGGCTACGATCGCCCGGAGCCATGACCTACGCGATGAACGTCAAGGAGGCCTCGTTTGCCCTGGGAACGAATCCGCCCGACTTCGACACGATCATCTCGTTCGACCTTGCCGGGCGGATGATCGGGGCCTACCTGCGGGAGCCCGACGGACGCGAGGCCAACTTCCGTCGCGGCTTCGACAACCGTGTCATAAGACTCGTCAAGGATGCGACCCTGCGCAACCGGTGGATCGAGGAACTGCCCGCCCTGGAGCGCGATGAGCTGCTGGCGCGGTGCTTCGAGATCGTCCGCCAGGCGCAGGAACACGGCCGCTGGAACGAGACCGAGCGGGGCCTTCTGGAGCGGGCGGCCGCCAACGGCCCGGCCGAGCTGGACCGACAGCGCGAGCAGTTCCTGTCGATCTACGGCTCGGTACCGATTCTCCCGCCGGACCAGTACCGCGCGGTCGTCCTCCAGGTCACCCGCGGTTGTCCGTTCAACGAGTGCGATTTCTGCTTCTTCTACCGCGGCTGCGAGTTCCGTGTGCTCGGCGGCCCGGATTTCGACGCCCACCTGAAGGCCGTCCGCAGCTTCTTCGGGGAGTCCCTGCGGCTGCGCCAGAGTGTATTTCTCGGCGACGCCAACGCCGTCCTCGTGCCGACCCGCGTCCTGCTCGAGCGGATGCAGCAGGCCCGTCTCGTCTTCGAGATTGCCCCGCCCGATCTGACGCCGCGTGAGGAGGCCGCCTGGCGTCGGGAGCACCCTTGCGGGCTGGTGGGCTTCTACAGCTTCCTCGACGGCCTGAGCGGGGCCCGCAAGCGGCTGGACGACTACCGCGAACTCGCCGCCGCGGGTCTCAAGCGGGTCTACATCGGGGCGGAAAGCGGCTGCGACGAGTTCCTGGAGCGGGTGCGCAAACCCTGTCGCCGCGAACAGGTCGTCGAGACTGTCCGATTGTGCAAACAGGCGGGCGTGGCCGTGGGGCTGATTTTTCTGGCGGGCATCGGCCAGGACGATCCGCCCCTCGCCGAGCGGCACGTGGAGGAGACCCTCTCGCTGGCCACATCGTTGCCGCTCGGCGCGGGCGACCTCATCTACCTGTCTCCTTATGTGCCGGAGCGCGGAGCGGCCCCCTGCCTGCCGTCCTTTGTCGAAGCGCAGCTCGACGGGCTTGAATCGCGTCTCCGGGCCTCGGTTGGCGGGTGCCGCGTCGTCGTCTACGACATTCGCGGGTTCATCTACTGAACGGCGGTTGCCGTGCAGGCGGTTCGGCCACGGCGCCCGTCTTGGAATGCATTGGCCATGTCATGGGACGCTCTGTCCCGTTTCCGGTCCCTCGTGTTCTCAGGGCCGGCATGCCGAAGCGAGAGAAGACCGTGTCCGGCCTTTCACGGGTGCGCTTCCAGCTCGTCGCCAGCCGGGGCGCCCTTCTTCAGAAGATGGTGGGCCAGAGCTGCCACCATCGCCCCGTTGTCCGTACAGTAGCTCATCGGCGTCAGATGCAGATCGATCCCCGCCGGCGTACATGCCGCGGCCAGTGCCTCCCGGAGCCGGCGGTTGGCGGCCACGCCGCCCCCCACGACCACCGTCCGCACCCCCGCCTGTTCCACGGCCTTCATGGTCTTGGCCACGAGCACGTCCACCACTGCCGCCTGGAAGCCGGCCGCGATGTGGGCGATTTCAGCGGGCGTAAGCCGCTCCAGCCCCCCGGTGGTCCGTCCGGGCCCGTGGACGTGGTACAGAACGGCCGTCTTGATCCCGCTGAAGCTGAAGTCCAGCGAATCAGGTCCCAGCATCGTCCGGGGAAAGGCAATCGCCTCCGGATTCCCGCCCTGGGCGACACGATCGATGACCGGTCCTCCGGGGTAGCCGAGCCCCAGGATGCCGGCCACCTTGTCGAAGGCCTCGCCCGCGGCATCGTCCGTCGTGGCCCCCAGCAGTTCCATCGAATCAAAGTCCCGGACCAGAAACAGGCAGGTGTGCCCGCCGCTGACGACCAGGGCCACCGCCGGCCAGGGCGGTCGCCCCAAGGCGATCGCGGCACTTGTGGCGTGCGCGTGGAGGTGGTTGACGCCGACGAGCGGCTTTCCCCAGGCCCAGGCGAGCGTCTTGGCGGCGGTCGTTCCGATCAGCAGCGAACCCACCAGACCCGGTGTGCAGGTCACGGCGATTGCATCGATCGTCTCGCGCGAGGCCCCCGCCCGGGCCATGGCCTCGCGGATCACGGTATCCAGCCGCTCGATGTGCGCGCGTGAGGCGATCTCCGGAACGATCCCGCCGAATTTCGCGTGTAACTCGAACTGCGTCGCGACGACGTTGCTCCGGACGTGGTAGCCGTCGGCCACGACCGCGGCGGCCGTCTCGTCGCAGGAGGTCTCGATGCCGAGGATCACGGCCATCACGGCGCCCCGCTCGGCCCTTCCAGGCGGGCGGACCGGGTGGTTGCCGGCCTTGTGCTTGCCGCTGTGGTCGTCGGGGCCGGCGGCATTCCAAGGTTCTCCCGCAGGATGGCGATGGCCTTTTCGAGCTGGCGGTCTCGCACGGCGGGCCGGGTTGTGGGCTCCGTGGCAGCGCGTGTCGTGGCAGGCAGCTGGGCCTCCGGACTGAGGGACCGTTGCTCTTCCGGCGTCAGCCGGACCTCGAAGTCCGGTTTCACGCCGACCTTGTGGATCCGCTCGCCGCGGGGCAGATAGTAGTACGCCGTCGTCAGCTTGATCGCCCGCTTGCCTTCGTTCATCTCGAAGAGCCTCTGCACGCTGCCCTTGCCGAAGGTGGTCTGGCCGACCAGAACGGCCTTGCCGTGGTCCCGAAGGGCCCCGGCCAGGATCTCGGCGGCGCTGGCCGAACCGTTGTTGATGAGAATCGCGATGGGGAGCTCCCATGGGTAGTCGTCGCTGGGTGTCGCAGACCACACCTCTTCGTCTGCGGCCCGGCCTTTTGTCGAAACGATGACGCCCTCGTTCAGGAAGCGGTCCGCGATGCCCACGGCGGTCTTGAGCAGTCCGCCGGGATTGTCGCGCAGATCGATAATCAGCGCCCGCAGTCCCTGCGGATACAGGGCCTGGAGGGCCCGGTCGAGCTGCTCCCGGGTGTTCTCGTCGAAGGCGGTCAGTCGGACGTAGCCGATTCCCGCCGGGGGGTCGACCATGTAGTCCCAGCTGTTGTCCGGGCGTCGCCGGTGTCCCTTGACGGAGGTGAGCGTCACCAGGCCGCGCGTGATCGTCACGTCGTGGGGCTCGTCATCGCCCAGGGACCAGATCTTCAGTCGGACGGTCGTCCCGGCCTCGCCGCTGATCCGGGCGACGGCCTCGGACAGCGTGAAATCCTGTGTGGAGTGGCCATCGACCTCGAGAATCCGGTCGCCTGACCGCAGACCGGCGGCGAACGCCGGCGTGTCCTCGATCGGACTGATCACGGTCAGATACCCGCCGACGATGCTCACCTCCACGCCAATGCCGACGAAGTGACCGGAGGCGCGCTTCTTGAACTGGGCGTACTCCTCGGTGTCGAAGTAATCGCTGAACGGATCGAGCTCCCGAAGCATGCCCCGAATGGCCCCCGAGAGCAGGGCGTCGTCCCGGACCTCCTCCACGTAGTTCTTCTTGATCTGCGCCCGCACGTCCAGCAGCGCCCCGAACTCCCGGTGGAGGGTGTTCAGGCGCAGAATCACGCTGGGGTATACCCACAGCCCCACGCACAGGGAGGCGACCACCAGCAGCCAGACCAGATTCCGCTTGGGCATCGATTTCCGCCGGTCTTTCCCCGGATTCTATCGCGCTGACCCAGGATGGCGGGGCGGCCGGGACCGACCCTTTCGACGCGGGCTCGGCCGGCGGTGCCGCGCCGGCCCGTGCGATTGTGTGACTCGGCGGGGCCCCTGTCAAAGGCGCACGGGCCCGCGCGGCACCCTGGGAAGCCCGACGCGCGCATTTCGTCCTCACGAGGACGCCCCGCTTCCGTTCAGCAGAGGCGATGGCGAAGGCTTCTCGTAGCTCCCTGGGCCGGGGCCTGGTGGTCGGCCGTCGTGGAAGGTGTTGCCCGCTTGCGGTCGGCTGTCCGCCGCCGGGCAGACTGCGCGGGTCGGGATGTCCGGAGTTCAGGTTTGCGGATGTGCTCATGGTAGGGGCGGGGCGTCTCTCGGCCGGGGCGACGGTCGGGCGGCCATGACAGGCGGTCAGCCGCGAGAGGCGCAAGCAACGTCCTCACGTCCTGTCTTCTGGGGCCGAAAGCCGCCGTGCATTACACCGGACGACGCGAGGGCTGACCTACGCTATCATGGACCTGAAGGATCGCCGCGGGGCGGGAAGGATACGAGGGAGACCATCATGTTTGAGGACCGGATCGAGATCCGCGACCTTCTGGTGCGGGGAATCATCGGCGTAAACGAGTGGGAGCGGACGAACCGGCAGGACATCCTGATCAACATCACGCTCTTCGCGGATCTGCGGCCGGCGGGCCGGACCGATGACCTGACCCAGTCCGTGGACTACAAGGCCGTTGCCAAGCAGGTCATCGCGCACGCCGAATCATCGGCCCGGCTGACGGTCGAGGCCCTGGCCGCGGACATCGCCCGGATCTGCCTGGAAAGGCCGCGTGTGCGGCGCGTGCGGGTTCGTGTGGAGAAGCCCGCGGCATTGCGGTTTGCGCGGTCGGTCGGCGTGGAGATCGAACGTCAGGCTGAAGACCTTGACTGAGGATGCCTTCATTTCGCTCGGGTCGAATCTCGCCCCCGAGTGGCACCTGCCCCTGGCAGTCCGACGGGTGGCCGCACTCGGTCGCATCGTGGCCGTTTCGCGTGTCTATCAGAATCCGGCCGTCGGGCGCGAGGCCCAACCGGATTACCTGAATGCGTCGGTGCTCGTGCGAACCGACGTGCCGCCGCTGAAAATCCGCGACACGTTACGCCGGATCGAGGCGGACCTGGGACGCGTCCGCGGCCCTGACAAGTTCGCTTCACGGACGATCGACATGGATCTGTGCCTGTACGGGCGGATGGTGATGCAGGGGGAGTTGGTCCTGCCCGCGCCGGAAATCGAACAGCGGGCGTATCTGGCCGTCACGCTCGCCGAGTGTGCGCCCGACTTTGTGCATCCGATTACCGGCGAGCGACTCGGCGTGCTGGCCGATCGCCTTCGCCGCGGCGCCACGCTGCGGGTGCGCCCGGACATCGTGCTCTGGCCGGAGGGCCCCGATTGAAGGGGGGCGGGGCGCAGCTCTCGGGTCCGATCGCAAGCGGTCGAGGAAGTGACGATGCCTGTGAGCGGAATGCTCGGGACCGGCCCAACCGGGCACTGCTTTCCGGGCCCTCCGCCAGAATTGGCGTAGGAGCGGTGAACAAGGCGGGTCAGGGCCGCCGCCGCGGCTGGCGTTCCGGCCACCATGCTCTGGATCACTGGGAGTCTGCAGTCGCGGGCCGCGAAATGCTGGGGGCCGCCATGCCACACCCCACAATCGCTTCGCCCACCCCGTAGCGGAGGCGCCAGCCCGAACCGAGTCGATGGGTCGGTTCATCAGCCAAGGCCTGCGCGATCGCTCGGGTGTGATTCATCCAGGCCCGCTGATAAAGCCAGAGCGTGCCGGGCAGCAGCAGGGCATGAACTGCCAATCCGGTGGCCGCAACCGTCAATACGCACCCGCGCCGCCAGTCGACTGCGCGCGAGCGTGGCAGCCGCCACGCGTCGGTTCGCCCATGACGAGCCGGCTCGCCGTCCGCGGCCTCTCGTATCCGCGGGCGGGCTCGCCGGAAGACCGCCAGCAGGATTTTGCCCAGGCAGTGCAACCCCACGACCAGCCACAGCGCGGGGGCGAGGGAAGTCACCATGTCGATGCGCCGGGGGACGATCCCTTGGCGCGGGCCGCCCGGAACGAGCATGGCGGCCAGGATCGTCGCCACAACCAGGTAGACGATCGCTTCGAACAGGTCCGCCCGCAAGCCCTGCCGCGCGGCCGCCGGCTCATGTCCGGCTCGTGAACTGCGAAGCGCAGCGCGGATGCTCAGCCGCATCGACCATCCGTGACCGAGCAGGAGCAGCAGGGCTACAGCGACAAGCAGCCGCACGGAGAACACCCAGGTCCAGTCCTCCCCGGCCAGGCCGTGCAGGGCTGCGACACCGGTCGCGGTGGGAAGGGCAGTCAGGCAGGCGATGACTGGCACCTTGCGGGCAGTCAGTGCGGAGACGACCTCCCGGCGGGGAGCGCTCGAAGGTGCCGGCGAACTCCGGCGGCGCAGCGACCGCCTGGCCGTGCGCACGGACCAGGCGACGAGGCCGAATGCGCCTGCCGCGGACAGACCCGCACCGTAGAAGAGCACCCCCGAAAAGGCGATCCCACAACGGCTCAAGGCGAGCATCGCCCGTCGGTGTTCCCTGGGAAAGAACACGCCGCTGCCGGTATTCGGGAGCAGGTTCGGTGGGCCATCCGCGGCCTTTCGCCATTCGTCGTAGACCCGATCCCATTGAGCGGCGACGCGCTCGGACTTCGCCGCCTCCGAGCCGTTGCCGTTTCGGCGCAGCGCTGCCGCCAGCCTGCGATAGATCCCGGGCGCCTCTTCGGCCACGAGCGGAACGAGCGCCGGGAACGCGGCGGCGTCGTCGAGCACGCGGGCGGCGGCTGCATAGGCCATGATGGCCTGGTCCATCCGGCCCTGAGCCGCCCAGGAGGCCGCCAGCGAGGCGAGCCCTGCCGTGGCCGCGCGGACGCGCGGTCCATCTTCTCGGAGCGAGCGAAGGGCATACTCTCTGAGCATGAGGGGAACGGTTGGCGGTGAGTGCCGGCCTTCCAGCCGGCCGCGGGCAGGCCGGGTGTGGGGCCCATGCTGTCCACCCGAGCGGTCGATCATTTGCCCGGCGAACCCGCCCTCCTCCACCGGCGTGGGCGGAACGCCCCTGCGGGCTTCAGTGCACGCGATTTGCTCCAGCACGCGTTGCTCAGATTCGCTGGGCGGTCTTGCGAGGTCGTTGGCCCTTGCCTCCAGCAACGCCTCAGTGAGCCGAAGGCTCTCGATCGGGGTTGCAGGTCGGGGGCGGCTTGTCGGAGCGGCCGGCACGGGGGGGACCATGGCCGCCAGGGCGAGGCTCACCGGCCGGAGCATCGCCGTTGATGCGACAAGCCCGGCGGTGGTCGCCGCCGCAAGGAGAAAGGCGCCTCGCCATCTCCGACCGCGGTCGGGAGAGGCAGGGCCGCGGGCCAGCCGATCGGGCGGTTCAGTCACGCCCCCCTTGTACCTTGGCGGGAATCGCAACTGCAAACGGGCTGCGCACCCGGGGGCGCGGGCGATGGTGTCTGCGGGGAGGGACTCGTCTTCGAGGTCAGGGTCGTGGTCCGCCGGCGGCCTCAGCTCCCAGCGATGTACTTGGGGCCCCGATCGGACTGGCACAGGAGGCCGCAGCACGGTCCCAAGCCGGCGGCATACCCGGGCAGATGAGGACGAATCCCGGCATCCGATTGCCTGGACCGGCGGCCGGGTTATCATGAATGAATATCGGCTGCCGACAAGGTGGCGGCTCGGGGCGTGCGGGCGCGGTTAGCCCCCGCAGCGACTATGATTCGCAGATCTGTCACACGCACGGTCCTTCTGCTGGCCCTCCTGGATCAGTTCGTTCTGATCGCGAGCCTGGCAGCGGCCCTGTGGCTGAAGACCCACTGGATCCTGCCGGATCCGAATCTTCCCGTGGGCCGGCATGTCCACCTGTTCGTCCGGCTGTGGCCGTTCCTGGCGATTACGCTGGCACTGGCCGGGGCTTACGACGTGCGGGCGGCGGCGGGGCGTCTGCATTATCTGCTGCGGCGGGCGTTGGTGAGCGCCGCAGTCCTGGCGGGGGTGTGGATCGCCGGCAGCTTCTACCTGAAGATGAGCGAGTTGTTCGAGTACTCGCGCGGGGTGTTCACGCTGTTTCTGGCGTTCACCGCGGCGGGGCTCCTGGGGGTACGGGTGGCGGTGGCGCGGGGCGCGGGGTGGATCGCCCGTCGCGCCGGACGGGTGCGGCGTGTGCTGGTCTTCGGTGGGGAGGGGGTGGGCCGGAGGATCGTGCGGATTCTCCGACGGCAGCTTTTCGTTCCGATCCAGGTGATCGGGATCACGGGCGATGTCCGGATCCGTGATGTCCCCCGGCTGACCGAGGAGGAGGCGCTCGAGCGGATCCGACAGGGGGAGGTAGACCACATCGTCGCGGATCTTCCGCCGCGCCGGATGCGACTGTTGCTGCGGGTGGCAAGGGCCGCTGAGCGCGAGGGCATTCCGCTTCAGCTCACGTCGACGATCTTCCCGGGCATCCATCTGCGCCCGCAAGTTGATCAGATCGGGCGGATTCCGGTGATCGAGCTGTCGGCGGCGGAGCTGCCCCTCAGCGGGCTGCTCATCAAGCGGGCGCTGGACGTGGCGGTCTCGCTTACAGGGCTGGTGGTTCTGGCGCCGCTGTTTGCGGTCATCGCGGCGCTCGTGAAGCTCACGTCACCGGGGCCGGTTTTCTACGTCCAAGAACGGATCGGTCTAGACGGGCGGCGGTTCCGCATGATCAAGTTCCGTACGATGCGCGTGGACGCCGAAAAGGAGACGGGCCCGATCTTCGCAACGACCGACGACGCCCGGGCCACGCGCGTGGGACGATACCTGCGCCGATACAACCTGGACGAGTTGCCGCAGCTCCTGAACGTGCTGCGGGGCGAAATGAGTCTCGTCGGTCCGCGGCCCGAACGTCCCGAGTTCGTCGAGCAGTTCAAACCGCTGATCGAGCGATACAGCCACAAGCACTGGGTGCGGCCGGGCATCACCGGCTGGGCGCAGGTCAACGGCTGGCGCGGCCGCACGGACTTGAACCGCCGCATCCGGCACGACATCTACTACATCGAGCGGTGGTCGCTGTGGTTCGACCTGAAGATCCTGCTGATGACCCTGCTGCCGCCTCTGGCGAGACAGCGCTGAAGAGGCCCATGGAGTTCGAACCGAGGATCGACGCGTCCGCCCCGGCGGGCGGGGATGCTTCTTCATGCCCGCCCGGCCGGTGGAGCCGCCGGCGCGTGGCGCTGGCGCACCACTGGCTCACCGGCATGCGGGGCGGCGAGCGGGTGCTCCAGGAGATCGCCGCGATCGTCGGCCCCGTGCCGATCTACACTCTGCTGGCACGGCACGAACGTCTCACCCCCGAGTTGCTCGCGCACGAGATCCGCGTTTCCTTCCTCCAACGGATCCCTCTGGTTCGCCGGCGGCACCGATGGGCCTTGCCGCTGATGCCCCGTGCGGCGGCACGCATGGATCTGACGGCCTACGATGTAGTCATCTGCTCTGACGCGGGGCTGGCCAAGGCGATGCGCTGGAGGCCGGAGGCCCTCTGTATCTGCTATTGCCATTCGCCCCCGCGATACGTCTGGGACCTCTACGATCAGTACCGGCGCGAAGCCGGCCGGATCGGAGGTCTGCTCCTGGCGGCCACGGCCGGCCGCATCCGGGAGCGGGACCATGCCGCGGCCCAGCGGGTGGCCGTGTTCGTGGCCAACTCCCACTTCGTTGCCGAACGCATCCGCCGCCATTACGGACGCAAGGCCGTGGTCATCTACCCGGCCGTGCGGCTGGCCGATGTCGCGGCGGACTCGCCACCCGAGGATTTCTACCTTGTGGTCTGCGAGTTGGTGGGCTACAAGCGGGTGGACTTGGCGGTGCAGGCGTGCTCGCGTCTGGGACGCCGGCTGATCGTGATCGGCGAAGGTCCGCAGCTCCGGCGACTGCGCAAGCTGGCCGGGCCGACGGTCCGGTTCCTCGGCTTCCGAGACGACGCGACCGTGCGGGATCACATGCGGCGATGCCGGGCCCTCCTGTTCTGCGGGGAGGATGACTTCGGCCTGACGCCGGTCGAAACGCAGTCCTTCGGGCGGCCGGTCATTGCGTTCGGTCGGGGCGGCGCGTGCGAAACGGTGCTGGACGGGCGGACGGGGCTGTGGTTCAGGGATCAGACGGTCGAATCGCTGATTGAGGCGATGAAGCGGTTCGAGGAGGGCTCGCCCCGGCTGTGGGTCCCCCAGGCGATCCGCGAACACGCCCGACAGTTTGACGCGGCCCTCTTCCGGGCGCGTTTCAGGCGGTTGCTGGATTGGTGCCTGGAGCGATATGAGCGCGGGGGGGTCGCGGCGGTCCGACGCGCAGCCGATCGCCTGGATGCGGAGGCATTCCTGGAGATCCCGTGAGGGGCTCCGGCGCCCCGAAGGTGGTTGACGGCGCGGTCCCGACCCCCACCGAGGTGTTCGGGGGCTGCGGGCGACGTGTCGGAAGGGGGAAAGCCGGAACGGGTGGCAGTCCGCCGGCGCGGGCCGACGTCAGCGGGCCGCGGCCCGGCTCCTGCCGGTGCGCTGCCGCGATTCGAGTTCCCGCAGTGCCCGGCGGATCGCGAGCCGGGCCGTATCCGTCGTCCGATCGAGTATCAGCACGCCATCGAGATGATCCGTTTCGTGCTGCCAGATGCGTGCGGTGAGGTCCTCGGCCGAGCGTTCGACGGGCCGCCCTTCGAGATCCCAGGCCCGGATGACGCATCGCTGCGCCCGACGGACCGGCACGTTGATCCCGGGGATGGACAGGCACCCTTCTTCAGCCTCGACCGAGCCGGACAGCTCCACAATCTCGGGATTCACGTATACCTGGGCATCCTGGGGCTCGCCCGTCGGGTTGCAGACGAACAGCCGCCTGAGGACTCCCACCTGCGGCGCCGCCAGCCCGACGCCCCGCCGGGAAGCCATGAGGGCGAGCATCTGCTGGGCCAGTTCCCGCAAGGAGTCATCGAATGTCCGCACGGGCGTGCAGCTCTTGCGGAGACGAGGGTCCGGATAAAAGACGAGGCCTACGGGCACAACGATCCTTTTCTCGGCCGCCTCGGGCCGGACATTCACTCCGGGGGGCCGTCCTGGCCCCGTAAAGTTCCACGAGGCGGAGGGCCCTTCCCGTTTCTGATCGGCCGATTCTAGCCCGGGCACGCGGATCGGCCGACGCTGGACATCGAATCCACGCGATTTTATGATGCGATCGTCCGCGCCTCAACGGGCGACGGCGACTCGTTCCGTGACCTCGGGCGGTGCGCCGGACGGGGCATCGCCGCCCCGGCGCGACCGCAGGGGGACCCAACACAGACTCCGCCAGGGATTCTGATGCCTCCGGAAAAGCCCAGCGAACCGCCCCTGCCTCCTCCGACGGGAGAGCGCGAAAAGGCCGAGGCACGCCGATGGTTCGAAAAGGCCCGCGGCCTCGTCGAGACGCGGAACTACGACTACGCCATCGAGTGCTATATCAACGGGTTGACCTGCTGGCCGGAGGCGATTGAGGAGGGCCACAAGCCCCTCTACTACGCGGCTCTGAAGCGGGCGGCCGCCGGGGGCAAGAAGCCGGGAACGCTCGAAACCATCAGGCACCCGACGACGGGCAAAGATCCGCGCAAGGCGATGCTCAACGCCGAGCTCCTCATGGCCAAGGACCCCAAGAACATCGGGTACTTGGAGGCGCTCTTCCGGAATGCCGCCCGCGCCCGGCTCGACGAGGTCGTCATGTGGGCGGGCCCGCTTTTCCTGGACGCCGCCAATGCCGAGAAGAAGCCCAGTCCCCAGCGCTTCCGTCTCATCGTGGACACGTACGCGGAACTGGCCGACCGACAGGCGGGCGCAGGTAACGTCAGCGTGGGGATTGAGGCCTACGAGCGGGCGATCCAGGCGATATCGCGGTTGCGGCAGGTGGATCCGAAGGACCTGGATCTCCAGCGCGAACAGACCGAACTGGCCACGAGACTCACGATCCTGCGGGGCAAGTACGAGACGGCCCAGACGTTCAAGGAGTCCGTGCGGGACGCGAGCGCCCAACGCGACATTCATGACGCCGAGCGGGTCGTCCAGGCCGACGAACGCCTCGACGAACTGATCTCCAAGGCGCGAGCCGAGGCGGCGGCCAATCCCGATGTCCCCGCGAAGATCATGCGGCTCGTGGATCTGCTCTGTAAACGGGAGGATGAACGTTACGAGAACGAGGCCGTCCAGACTCTGATGGCCGCCTACAGCAAGACCGACAACTACCTGTTCAAAGTCCGCGCTGACGACATCCGGATCCGGCAGCTGGGCCGCAAGGTTCGACAGGCCAGGGCCGCAGGGGATCGGGAAGCGGCCAGGCAGTTGTACCTGGAGCAGCTCCGGTTGGAGCTGGAGGTGTACCGAGAGCGCGTGGAGCACTATCCGACCGACCTGCGGATGCGGTTCGAGTACGGCCGACGACTCTTCCGGGCGCGCCGCTACGACGAGGCCATCCCCTTGTTCCAGGAGGCCCGCAACGATCCGAAGAGCCGCATTCCGTGCCACCTGTACATCGGCCAGTGTTTCTTTGAAAAGGGCTATCACGACCAGGCCGTTTCCGTGCTCCAGGAGGGCATCAACAGCTATGAGATTCAGGGGGACGAACTGAGCAAGGAGATGCATTACTGGCTGGCCCGCGCGCACGAGGACGCCGGTCGGCTCGACGACGCCCGCAAGGTGTATGGGCAGATCCTCCAGTGGGACTACAACTACAAGGACGTCCGCGACCGGATGGACAAGCTCCGGGTCAAGCGGTAACCTGTAGGGCTCGACGCACGCTGGGCCGCAGGCAGCGGCGATCAGACCGCCAGTGGGCGGCCGGGCCGCCCCGGCCCCAACCTGAGGAGAGCGAACAAACGTGGCACACTCACTCTCGGCCAAGAAGCGGATCCGGCAGAATCTCCGCCGGAAGGCCCGTAACCGCGCCCGCAAGAAACAGGTCAAGACGGCGGTTCGAAACGTCCTCGACGCCATCGCCGCCAAGGATGCCGAAAAGGCCCGCGCCGAGCTGCGGGCGGCCATCAAGAAAATCGATCAGGTGGCCGCGAAGGGCACGATTCACAAGAACGCCGCGGCCCGGAAGAAGTCGCGACTCCAGCGGCGCCTGAACGCCATGCTGGCCAAGTAGGGACCGCTGTCACGGGCGGGTGCGGCACGGCGAGGAACGGCGCCCGCAAGCCGCAGCGGAATGGCGGCGATGCTCGTTCTCTCGAGAGTCGTTCGGCGCAGGAGGCCGACTTCCGCCGGCCCCGTGGGCAAGCCGTGCCATCGGTCTCCCGCTCACGAATACCCCGGCCCTGTCCGAAGCGCGCCCCTGAGGCCCGGCGGCGACCGGCCGGCTCGTGACGCCCGCGCGGGTCCAGGTGCGGTTTCAGTGCCCGACCATGTCATCGAAGAAGACGCCGTACGTATCGCGCGGCGGAATCAAGCTGGCGGCCGGCCTCGATGTCTTACGCGTCGATCCCGCCGGGCGGGTGTGCGCGGACCTGGGCTGCAACGTGGGCGGGTTCGTGGACTGCCTGCTGCAGCGTGGAGCGGTCCGCGTGTATGCCGTGGACACGGGCTACGGCGTTCTGGACTGGCGGCTCCGAAGAGACCCGCGGGTGGTCGTGATGGAGCGAACCAACGCGCTGCGCTGCCGGCTTCCGGAGCCTGTCGATCTCGTCACGATCGACGTGGGCTGGACCCGCCAGCGGCACATCGTTCCGGCGGCTGCCCGGCTGCTGCGTCCGGGCGGCCTGATCATCACTCTGATCAAGCCTCACTACGAAGCCGGCCCGCACCAGCTGCGGAGAGGTATCCTCCCGGACTCGGCGGTGGAGGCGGTCTTGGCCGAAACCCTCCAGATGCTGGTGGACGCGGGTTTCGAGGTCCGCGGGAGCACGGAAAGCCCGATCAGGGGGCAGTCCGGAAACCGGGAGTTTCTGGCTCTGATCGCGCCCCGGTCGTTCGCGAATCACGCGGATACGGCGGTTTCCGGCTGACGGACAGCGGGATATCCACAAGGCCGACCCGTGCCGGGGGACGGCAGGATTGCTCACAAGCCCGACAGCGGCGAGCCGCTTGGAAGCGATTGCCGCCTCAGCGCTGCCTGACGGAGGCTGGCCGATGCGCTGCCAAGCCAACGCTCTGTGAATACGAAGGTTAAGCCGCAGCGCAGCGGCAGAATAGCAGTCATGGAGGGCCTGGAGCGGGTATGAGGGGGGGGCCCCGCACAAGGGTGCTGGGGCGACCTTGATTGATCGGAGGCCAAGAAGGATAATCCGAAGTTCCGTGCGGTTGCCTCGGGCGGGCGGACCGTGCGGGTACAAGCAGCGGAGCATTCATGGGAGCAACACTGGACGCCCTTCACCGGCTTCAGCGTACGGAACTGGAACTGATTGCCCTGCGACAGAGCATCGACGGCAAGTATCGGGCGGTCCAGATCTGCGAAAAGAAACTCCAGAAGCTCGACGCGGAAATCGCGTCCCTCCAGCTCCAGGCCCGACACGAGCAGGCCGAGGCGGATCGCGCCGAACTCGATCGCAAATCGCGGGAGCAGGAGATCGCCCGGCTCCGGGAGGCCCTGAACCGGGCCAAGACGAACAAGGAATACTCGGCACTTCTCACGCAGATCAACACGGAAAAGGCCGACAGCGCCAAGCTCGAAGAGAAGGTCCTCAAGATGTACGAGGCCGTGGACCGGCTCAAGGCTTCGCTCCGTCAGCTTCAGGAGAACCGGGCCAAGGAAGCCGAGCGGCTCCATAGCCTGCGGAAATCCGCGGCCGAGTTCGAGACCTCCGTGCGCCCTCAGCTCGAGCAGCTTCAGGCCCTGCGGGCGGCGGCCGCTGAGAACCTGCCGACGACGGCCCTGCGGCTCTTCGAGCGTGTAGCCGAAAAGCACGACGGCGAGGGCCTGGCTCGGGTGGTGCAGAGCAACCCGCGGCGGGAGGAGTACGTGTGCAGCGGATGCAACATGGGCGTCACCCTCGAGCAGATCAGCGCGCTGCGCGGCCGCGATGATCTCCAGATCTGCCACACCTGCGGGCGAATCCTCTACATCGAGGAGCCCGCCGTCAGCGCGCCGGGGAAGACCTCATAGCCGGCAGACCGGTGCCTCTCACTCGGGGCGGTCTGCGCGGGAAGCGATCTTTACGCTCGTCAACTCGGTGATTCTTCGGAGGCGAGGAGAAATCCGAAGGCGGAACTCCGCCCGGAACTGGTCCGGCCCCATGGGGCCGGCACGAAGACTTGCGCCGAACCGCCTCATCGCCCGGGCCAGGTCCCGCAGGGCGTCGGGCAGAGGGCCCGCGGGCGATTCGACCGAGTACACCCACCGGCCGCCGACGGACTCCAGCTCGACGGTCTCCAACGGAAGCATATCGGCGATCTGGATCGTCACGGCGGCCCGGTCTGCCTCCACGCGTTCGCTGACCACCCGGAGCCTCTCGGAGAACACTCCTTGCGAGTTCGCCAGATCGCCGAGGCTGCAATCCGTGGCACGGACGCCCGGGCACTGGCGCGCGGCAGCCTGCACCTCGCGCTCCGCGGCGATCAGTTCGTCCATGGCCAGCAGGAAGTCGAGAATGTCGGTCGCCTGGTGGGGGTTCAGGTGCCGTATGAGTTCGGCATAGCGGTGTTCGGTGCGGAGGGCGTGGATCCGTTCGACGGTCTGCGCGGGGGACAACGACACGTCCGACCCGCCGGCCGGCGCCAGCGAGGAAAGGGCAGTTTCCGATTCCGGGTGCCGGTCACAACCGCCGGTGGTCAGGACGAGGACGGCCGCAAGCAGCAGAATCGAGAGGCGTCGCACGCAACACCTCCTTATGCGGATGCGCCGGCTCCGTCTCCGGCCCGCCACGCGCCTCGGGCCTGGGACAGGGCCGCTGTTCCTGCTATCGGCTGACCCGCCCCATATTGATGAGCGGGGCCACTCGGGCGATCGGACAGCGGCCATCATATTAGCCGGCGGATGCACGCCCGTCCATCGGCCGGGGGAACGGTTGCATCTCGCGGTTGTCCGTGCCACGCGGGCCTGGGGCGGCCGGCGCGAGCCCACCAGGCCCCGCGACGGTGTTCGGAGTCACACGTGCCACGGGCCGCGGCCGGGCTTCTCGAGCCAGCAGTTGGCCTCGTCATCGCCAGGGACCTGTTCGCGGCCCGGATCCCAGAGGAGTGTGCGACGCAGCCGCCAAGCAAGATTCCCCAGGATGCACAGCGAGGCGGCGCGATGGCCGGCCTCCACGGACATGACCGGCTGGCGTCGCGTTCGGAGGCACTCGAACCAGTTCTGCATGTGGCGGCCCGTCACAGACGGCGCAAGCCCGGGAGCCCCAGACACGTAACCCGGGCCCCCTGCCTCTGTGGGGGCCTGGCCCCCTCCCGGGACGACGAAGATGCCTCTGTCACCCCAGTACTTGACACCGGAACGGGCGTGGCACTCGGGCTCGCCAGGCTGGCTCCAGACCAGGGTCCAGTCGGGATCTTTGAACTCGTAGACCACCTGCATCGTCACCGGACAGTTCCAGGTGCCGTCGTGAGGCGGCTCCCCGGTTGCGCGCACGCTGACGGGGCCGGCACAGTCCTGACCGAGGCACCAGAGCGCCATGCTCATCATCTGGGAGCCGTCTCCGCAGATGCGGCCGCCGCCGAACTCCAGCAACCAACGGAAGTTCGAGTGGGCGCGGTCCTTGTTGTAGGGTACCGGACTGGCCGGTCCGAGCCACAGGTCCCAGTCGAGCCAGGCCGGCGGGGAGGTGTCGGGCCGGAACCCTCCTACGGGATTGGGGGCGTCCCAGCACGTCACAAGCCGGACCTTGCCGATCCGGCCCTCTCCAACGTAGTTGCGCGCGCTGATCGCCGTGGGATCCGAGCGGTATTGCGCCCCGATCTGGACCACCCGGCCGTGTCGAGTTGCAGCGCGGACCATCGCCCGACCTTCGGCGATCGTGGTGCACGCTGGGGTCTCGCAATACACGTCCTTTCCGGCTTGGCACGCGTGCACCGTCATGACTGCGTGCCAGTGGTCGGGCGTGGCGATGATGACGGCGTCGATATCCTTGCGATCAAGCACGCGCCGATAGTCCTTGCACAACAGGGGGGTGCCGCCCACACGCCGGGCCGACCGGGCGATGCGCCGGGCGTCCACGTCACAGAGGGCCGCACAGCCCTCCCGGGTGCTTCGGAGATGAACACTGCCTCTGGCTCCAAGGCCGATATGGCCGGTGTAGATCCGGTCATTGGCGCCGGGCCGCCCAGGCCGGGCCAGTGCGGAGCCCGTAAGCACGTAAGGGAACGCGACCGCCGCGGGCGCGCCGCCGACCAAACCTTTGAGAAACCTCCGTCGGGACAGTGATCGCTCCTTCACGGCGTCATCTCCTGCGACGATGGGGCCGCCGGCCCGGCAAGAGGCACCGGCCAGGGGCATGCTCCCGGGACCGGCCGAGTGGGACGGTTGTCGCGGCCGCACAGCGCGCGTATGGTAGCCGCATTCCTGCACGTCGGGCACTGCTTCCGGAGGGAGCCATATGTCGCGCCTGGTTCGCAGGGGAGTCGGCGTCGCGGTCCTGCTCGGCGCATCCGCGGTGTACCCGCTCTCGCTCGAGGCGGGGGACCCCGCTGGAGAGTACCCGTATCCCGGCCTGCCTTGGGCCGACCGGGCCGAACGGATCGAGCAGGAGATCTGGCGAACCCACGTGTACGAGGGCCATATTGTGCCGGATATCCTCCTCCCGCCCGAGGGGCACCCCGATCGGATCAGCGGGAACCATGAGGACGGGCTGAACTGCACGGGGCCGTTCTTGGCGGCGCTGAGTTACAAGTACGCGGTCACCCGCCATCCGGCCGACCGCGAGCGGGCCCGACAGATCGCCCTGGGCCTGGAGAAGCTCGAGCAGGTGACGGGCGTTCCGGGGTGTCTGGCCCGGAGCTTCTATCGGAGCGAACAGCCGGTGGAGTTCATCGAGCGGTTTTTCTTCCCCGCCGAGTGGCACTGGTCGCCCGTCCGGCCCGGGACGCGGTGGTTGGGCGATCCCAGCTCCGACTCGCTCACGAGCTTCCTGCACGGCTTGGCGGTGTATTTCGATCTGGCTGCCGACGAGTCCGAACGGCGACGCGTTGCGGCTGGAGTGGACCGGGTGATGGGGCGTCTGGTCGCGCACAACATGCGACTGACGGACGTGGACGGAAAAATGACGCTCTGGGGCGACTACTGTCCGGACTCGGAGCCGCAGAACCTGAACTGCCTGCTGGCCCTCTCGCACCTGAAGGTCGCCCATCACATCACGGGCAAGGGCGTTTACGATCGCGCGTACCGCCGGCTGATCAGCGTGCACGCTTACCACGAACGGGCGGTTCGCGCCCGGGATCTGTACGGTCCGAACGTGGAGGCCGCCCCCTGGGACAACGATCTGGGACTGACGGGTCTGTATTTCCTGTTGCGATACGAGACGGATCGTCGCCTGCTGGGCTTCTACCGGGCTTCCCTGGAGCGATTTCGCGAGTATCTCCGCCGGCGCAACGTCCGCGAGCACGATCTGCGGCTTCAGGTGCTGGCCTCGGATGCGCCCCAGGTGACGGCCGCGACATACGAATACATCGCGGGCTGGAACCAGGCGCGTCGCCGCCGGGACGCCCAAGGGACGTGGCAGAGTTCCGGCCACGATTACGTGCATCTGTACTGGCTGGGCCGCTACTACGGGCTCATCGGACCTAAAGTTGCTGACGCGGCCACCGCCAGGGAGGAGGCACTGCCGCGTCTGGACCGGATGGTGGGCCCGCCGTGGGTCGAACCCGAGGTGAAATGCCCGCCGGGAATGACCTACGTTCCGGGCGGAGAGTTCGTGATGGGCTGCGAGACGGGCGACGATGACGAGAGTCCCGTCCATCGTGTGCACGTCGAGCCGTTTTTCATCGACATCACGGAGGTGACCAACCGCCAGTGGAAAGAGGTTTTCTCCGACCACTCGTTCGACCCCGCCGACGCCGATAAGCCCGTCACCGGCATGTCGTGGGAAGAGGCCGACCGCTTTGCTCGCGCGATCGGCAAGCGTCTTCCGACGGAGGCGGAATGGGAGAAGGCTGCCCGCGGGACAGATGGGCGACTGTATCCCTGGGGCAACTTCTGGGACGAGACAATGGTTGCGCCCGGGGAGCTCAGCCCGGTCGGTCGCAGTCCCTGGGGCCGCAGTCCATACGGATGCCTCGATATGGCAGGCAACGCGTGGGAGTGGACGGCTTCCTGGTACGAGCCATATCCGGGCAACCGGGTCGCGGGAGAGGCATACGGACGCAGGTACAAGGTGATCCGGGGCGGCGCGGACTTCGCGAGCTTCAGCTTCAACCGTACGACGCACCGGTATTACGTAGCGCCGAACACCCGGAACTACGGCTACGCGATCGGGCTGCGCTGTGCGATGGACGCCCCCCGTCGTGGCGAGGCGGGCACACAACCCGCCGGATCCGGAAAGCCGCCTTGACGGCGCCGGGTGGGAGCGGCTTGTCCCCGGCACCGGGCGGGATAGCATCCAGGAGCAGGGGGCAGGCGACATCCGGGGCGGGCGGGCCGATCCGGCACGCTGCCGACGCGTCGTCTGTACTGTCCAAGGGGGGTATCGGTGAACGTGGACGCAAACGAAGGCGAACCGACAGTCGGCCTCTGCGACGAATCGGCTGCCCCCTGGCCGGTCCGCGACGTTCGAGGACCGGCCGCGGCGGTAGCGCTGCGGGGGCTGTTACCTGGGAATCCGGCACTCTGGGTGAGCGGGCGGGCCGCGTGGTCCGGTTGCGGTTCGAGTTGTGACGAGCGAGGCTCTGCGCCTCTCGGGTCGAATGGCTTTCTCGGGTAAGAATATCGCGCTCATCGGGTGCCTCGGGGTTGCCGGCGCCGCCGTGTCCAGCTGCCGGACGGAGGGCCCCCGTCAACTGCGGGTCGGCGCGGCCCGCGTGGAGATCACGCCCGAGTATCCCGTGCGGCTGGCGGGCTACGCGGCGCGCCGCACCGAGTGCACCGGCGTCGAGCAGCGGCTGTGGGCGCGGGCGCTGGCGATCGGTGAGGATCCCGAAGGCCCGGCGCTGCTGATCACGGTGGAGAACTGCGTTCTGCCGGGCGGGCTGACCGAGGCGATCTGCCGGCGACTCAACAGAACGGGGATACCCCGCGAGCGGGTCGTCATCGCGTGCACGCATACCCACTCGGCTCCGTGCCTGAGCGGCGCTCTGCCGACGATGTTCGGCGAACCGCTGCCGCCCGATCACCAGGCGCGCATAGAACGATACACGCAGGAGCTGACGGTGAAGCTCGAACAGGCTGCCCTGTCGGCTCTCGCGGATCGCCGGCCGGCCCGGCTGGGCTGGGCACAAGGGCAGGTGACGTTTGCCGTCAACCGCCGGACGTTCGAGGGGGGGCGGTATCGGGGTCTGGGGGTCAACCGCGACGGACCGACGGATCACGCCCTGCCGGTCCTGCGCGTCACGGATCCCGAGGGCCGGCTCGTGGCGGTGGCGGCCAACTACGCCTGCCACTGTACTGCCCTCGGCGCGGACTACACGAAGGTCTGCGGCGACTGGGCCGGTTACGCCGCCGAAGCGATCGAGAACGAATACCCGGGCAGCACATGCCTGGTGATGATCGGATGCGGCGCCGACGCCGACCCGCAGCCGCGGACCGGCATCGAATACGCCCGGCGGCACGGCCGAGCGGTGGCCGCGGAGATCAGGCGGCTGCTGGACCGGGACTTCCGCCCTCTTTCGGGGCCTCCGATGTGCCGGCTGGAGTTCATCCGGTTGCCCTTCGGTTCGGCCCGAACACGCCAGCAGTGGGCTGAGCGTGCGCGCCGGGATGATGCGGTCGGATACCAGGCCAGACTCCAGCTCGCCAGGCTCGACCGGGGGGAGCCGGTGCAGACGCATCTGGACTATCCGGTGCAGACGTGGGTCTTCGGTGATGACCTGGCGATGATCTTTCTGGGCGGCGAGGTGGTGGTCGATTACGCCCTCCGGCTCAAGCGGGAATACGACCCGCAGCGGCTCTGGGTGACGGCGTACGCCAATGACGTGCCGTGTTACATCCCGTCGCAGCGGGTCCTGGCCGAGGGCGGCTATGAGGCCGAGGAGTCAATGGTCTATTACGACCGGCCGGGCCGCCTGGCACCCGAGGTGGAGGATCTCATCATGGCGGCCGTGGGAAGGCTGGTACCCCCATCCTTCCGGGCGATTGACACGGCCGCGGCAGGCGGGCTACGGTAGCCGGTTGGAGCACGTCCATCCCCGCGCGGTCCGGAGGCAGGCTATGAGCAGACTCGCCATCGAAGGCGGCGCGCCGGTTCGCGACACGCGGTCCCGGCCATGGCCGGGCTGGCCGCCGAGCACACCAGAGTCCTGGCAGCGGCACCGGCAGGCTTTTCGCGAGGTGTACCTCAGCGCGACCGAGGGGTTGCCGCAGCCGCGGGGTGAGCGGTTCGCGAAGGCGTTCGGAAGCTATCTGGGGGTCTCGCACGGCCTTCTGACCACCTCCGGCTCGAGCGCGCTCAAGCTGGCGCTGGCGGCCGTCACGGACACGGACGGGCTCGGATACAACGGCGAATGCATCGTGCCGAACTATACCTTCATCGCGTCGGCGCATGTGGCCTGGGAGATGGGCTTCTCGGTCCGGTTCGTGGATGTGGAGCCCGAGAGCGCGTGCCTGAGCCCGGAAGCCCTCGCGGCCGCCATCAACCCTAAGACTCGCGTCATCATGCCTGTGCACATCCTGGGATACCCGGCGGACATGGACCGGATTCTCGAGATCGCACGCCGGCACAGGGTCCCGGTGGTCGAAGATGCCTGCCAGGCCCACGGGGCGGCGTACAAGGGCCGGAAGTGCGGGAGCATCGGCGATGCCGGGTGCTTCTCATTCCAGTCCACGAAGAACCTGACGTGCGGAGAGGGCGGGTTTCTCGCGACGAATTCGCCGGAGGTCTACAAGCGGGCCTACACGCTGCACAACGTGGGCCGGCCGCCCCCGGGGGGGCAGTGGGATGAACCGCGAGCGGGCTACAACTACCGGGCGTCGGAGTACCTCGCGGCGCTGCTGGAAATGCGCCTGGCCGACCTGGACGAGCAGTGCGCCCGACGGAACCGCGCCGCCCGCTATCTGGCCAATGAGCTGAAGGGCATCACGGGGATCCGGCCGGCCCGGGTGGCCGAATATGTCACCAACCACGCGTGGCACCTCTATCCGATGCGGTACATCCCCTCTGCCTTCGGCGGGCGATCGCGGGACGAGTTCATTCGCGCGCTGAACGCCGAGGGGATTCCATGCAGCGCGGGCTATACCGATCTCCAGTCGCGCCACGCCGTTACGCTGGCCGTCCGAAAGAAACACCCGGATCTGGTGGCCGAGGAGCCTTGCCCCAACACGGAGCGGATCTGTGCGGAAAGCGTCTGGCTGACGCAGAACATGCTTCTGGCCGACGAGCGCGATCTGGCCGATATCCCCGAGGCGATCCGGAAGATCCAGAAGGCTTTCCATGCGTAGGGGGCCGGCATGAGCACGAATCCCATGCGATCGGTGCGGCCCAGCCGCCGGGCGGTGCTGCGGAGCGGCCTGGCGCTGGTGGCGTCCCCCTATGTGGCCCGCGGCTCGGCGCGCGAGGAGCCGGAGGGGCAGCGGCTTGTTCTCTTGCACCTGTCCGGCGGGAATGACGGCCTGAACACGGTCATTCCGTACAGCGACCCCATGTACTCCGAACTGCGACCCAGGCTCGGGCGTGTGGCTCGACATGCGATTCCGATCGACCGCGCTCTGGGGCTGCACCCGGCCTTGGCGAAGCTCGCACGGGTTTTCGAAGCGGGCGACCTTGCGATCATCCAAGGCGTCGGCCTGCCCGAGCCCGACTACTCCCATGTGGGTTCGGTGCGCATGTGGGCGCGGCGGCTGGCCTGGACGGCCGGTCCGCAGGTGGCGTTGTGCGCGACCGGCGGCGAACCGTGGCCGGTCAAGCCCGCGGACTATGTGCCCGGCCGGATCGCCAAGGCCTTTGAGGAGATCGGTCGCGCCTTGGACGAGGCCGACGGCCCTGCCGTGATCCGGGCCACGGTGGGCGGTTTTGACACGCACGCCGACCAGCTTGATCGGCACGAGTGCGTACTTCGAGAGCTTGACAACGCCCTGGCGGAATTCCATCGCGCGCTGCGGGCAAGCGACCGGGCACGTCGAGTCATACTCATAGCGTGGTCGGAGTTCGGCCGGCGGCCTGCCGAGAACGCGAGCGGCGGGTCGGACCACGGGTGGGCCGGGCCGGTGTTCGTTCTGGGCCCGGCAATCCGCGGCGGCCTGTACGGCCGTCCGCCATCCTTGACCGAAACGGATTTCGGCAACCTGATTCCGACTGTGGAACTCGGCACGGTCTGTCGGGCGTTGGCCGCGGGCTGGCTGGGGTTGCGCCTGCCGGCCACCGATGGCTGTCGGGGCACACTTTCGATCCTCTGAGACGTCGCGGGGACTGACGATCGGCCGGGCCGCCCGGCCTGAGGCCGGCGGGCGAAGGCCGAGGGGGGCGGTCCCGGACGTGAGGCGGCTTGTGTGCCGTTCCTTCCCCAACGCGGGTTCGTCCGGCTTGTTCCGCCGTGGCGGGGCGGCTCCGGTCCCGGGGGCGGGCTGCTTGGATCGCCCCGTGCGGATACAATGCCGGGGTTGCCTCCGTGTTTCCAGGTGGCGTGGTGTGCGATGCAGGCAGACAGGATCCGGGATGTGCTGGCCCGCGAGCGAGCGGGCGGCGAAGTGACGGTTCAGGGCTGGGTTCGGACCAAGCGGGACTCCAAGGGGTTGTCCTTCATCGAGGTCAACGACGGCTCTTGCGTGGCGAACATCCAGATCATAGCGGACGGGTCGGTGCCCGGCTACGCGACCGAAATCCACCCCTTGACCACGGGCGCGGCCGTGCGCGTGACCGGAGAACTCGTAGACTCGCCGGGCAAGGGCCAGAAGTATGAGATCCGCGCCAGGCAGGTGACGGTGTTCGGCCGCGCGGACGCCGCGAGCTATCCGCTCCAGAAGAAGCGCCACTCGTTCGAGTTCCTCCGAACCATCGGGCACCTGCGACCGCGGACGAATACGTTCGGGGCGATCGCCCGCGTGCGGAGCGGCCTGTCGTTCGCCATCCACAAGTTCTTCCACGATCGCGGGTTCGTCTACGTGCATACCCCCATCATCACGTGCAGCGACTGCGAGGGGGCCGGGGCGATGTTCCGCGTGACGACGCTGGACCCGGCCAACCCGCCCCGCACGCCCGACGGCCAGGTCGACTACACGCAGGACTTCTTCGGCCGTCCGGCGAGCCTGACGGTGAGCGGCCAGCTCGAGGGGGAGGCCTACGCGACGGCCCTGACGAACATCTACACGTTCGGCCCGACATTCCGGGCGGAGAACTCGAACACCACGCGTCATCTCGCCGAGTTCTGGATGGTCGAGCCGGAGATGGCCTTCTGCGACCTGAAGGGCGACATGGACCTCGCCGAGGAATTCCTCAAGAACATCCTGCGGTTCCTCTTCGAGCATTACCGGGAGGAGCTGGAGTTCTTCAACCTCCGGATCGACAACACGGTGATGGAGACGCTCTGCAACATCGTCGAGCAGCCGTTTGAACGGATCACGTATACGGACGCGATCGGGATCCTCGAAAAGAACAACCCCGCCTTCGAGTACAAGGTTTCCTGGGGGGTGGATATCCAGACGGAGCACGAGCGGTATCTGACCGAGACGGTGTTCCGCAAGCCCGTGATCGTCACGGACTATCCCAAGGATATCAAGGCCTTCTACATGAAGCTCAATGAGGATGGCCGGACGGTCCGGGCGATGGACATCCTGGCCCCCAAGATCGGAGAGATTATCGGCGGCAGCCAGCGCGAGGACGACCTGGCGACACTCGAAAGGCGGATGCGGGAGATGCACCTGAACCCGGACGACTACTGGTGGTATCTCGACCTGCGGCGGTACGGCTCGGTGCCGCACGCGGGCTTCGGTCTGGGATTCGAGCGGCTCCTGTTGCTGGTCACCGGGATGGGCAACATCCGTGACGTGATCCCGTTCCCCCGGACGCCCAAGAACGCGGAGTTCTGAGCCGGCGCGGGGGGCTGCCTGCGGCCGGTTCGTCGCCGGCCCGTCACGCCCGAAACAGCCCGACGCGGCCGCCGGAAGGGCCGTCCCAGGCATGCTGCCGGATTCCGGCGATGATCCTCTCGGCCAGGTCCACGGCGGCAACGCCCTCTTCGGCAGAAGCGACGCGTTCCTCCGGCGTCGCGTCCCAGGGCGGTCCGCTGCGAGCCCAGCGGAGGAAGGCCTCCAGCTCGCTGCGGAGGGGGTCGGCATCGTCCACGGCCAGAGGTTCGACCTTGACCAGGGAGCCGAAGTCCACGCCGGCCATCTGCGAAAGGTCCTCGGCGTTCCGTTCCCGGGCCATGCGGATGAGATCGAGGTTGGCGTCCTTCTTGATCGCGATGCCGGTGCGCTTCTGGTAGTCCAGCGAGAGGTATGCCTCTTCCGAGAAGACGCGGATCTTGCGTTCGGTCTTGAGGGCGAGGCGCGAGGCCGTGAGGTTGGCCACCGCTCCGCGGGCGAAGGTGACGCGGGCGTTGGCCACATCCTCGTGGGGGCTGAGCACGCTGACCCCGACGGCCTCCACCCGCACGGGCTCGTCGCGGACCAGGTGCAGGACGATATCGATGTCGTGGATCATCATGTCGAGCACGACCCCGACGTCGGCCGAGCGGAACGTAAAGGGGCTGATCCGGTGCGTCTCAATGAACTTCGGTTCGACCCGCAGCCGCTGCATCGCCCGGACGACCGGATTGAACCGCTCCACGTGTCCCACGGCGACGAGGCTCCGGTGACGGCGGGCCAGCTCGAGCAGTTCGCGGGCCTCGGCCAGACCGGAGGCCAGGGGCTTTTCGATCAGCAGCGGGATACGACGCTCGATCAGCGGACGGGCCACCTCGAGGTGTCGCGTGGTGGGGACGGCGACCGTGGCGGCATCGATTTCTTCCGTCAGGGCGGCCGCTTCCGCGAGGGCCCGCCCCCCGAACTCGCGGGCGACCTGCCCGGCCCGCTCCGGATCCCGGTCGATCACCGCGACCAGTACGGTCCCGGGCATGCCGCTGAGGATGCGGGCGTGGTGGCGACCCATCCGCCCGGCCCCGATGACGGCGACCCGCAGGGGGCGGCTCACGGCTGGTCCTCCAGGGGGGCCACCGGGGCCTCCGCGTAGAAACGGCCGAGGTCGGCGGCCGTATCCGTGCGGAGTGACTCGCGGTACCGCCCGTGCTTGCCCTCCAGCGTGCACTTGCGGAGGTACGCGAAGAGGTAACGGAGATCGTCGTTGAGGGGGCCGTCGGCCTCCAGCTTTTCGATCTTCTCCAGGATGGAGACACCGCTGCGTGTGGCCCGTTTCGAAAACAGCTCGCGGTAGACCCGGGTAAGCCTCCGGATGCGCTCCTCGCTGAAGCCCCAGCGTGAGAGACCTACCCGGTTGACGCCCCGGACCCGGGCGGGGTCGCCCCCTCCGATCATGAACGGCGGGATGTCGTTGGAGACGCGGGAAAAGCCGGTCACGTAGGCGAGGGTGCCGACGGTGACGAAGTTGGCCACACCGATGACGCCGCCCATCGTGACGCGGTCCTCGAGGCAGGTGTGCCCGGCGAGCTGAACGGCATTGGAGAGCACGCAGTGGCTGCCGATCTGAACGTCGTGAGCGATGTGCACGCCCACAAGGAAGCGATTGTGGTCGCCGACTCGTGTCACGCCGCCTCCGAGTTCGGTTCCGGCGTGCACGGTAACGAGTTCACGAAAGACGTTGCCGGCGCCGATAACGACCTCGGTGTCTCCACCCTTGTACTTGAGGTCCTGCGGGGCGCATCCGATCACCGAGTTGGGGAAGAACTCGTTGTCGGGACCGATGGTCGTGTGGCCGGTGATGGTCACGTTGTTGTGCAGGATGCAGCGGTCGCCCAGCACGACCTTGGGGCCGATGAAACAGTTGGGGCCGATCTTCACGTCCTCGCCGAGCACGGCCCGGCGATCCACTACCGATGTCGGATGGATGTCGATCATGTTCGTCCGCATGCTTGAAGTCGGAGGAAGCCGGGATGTGGCGGCCGGACGGCCGCCCCTGCGAATCCTTCGTTCCTCCCCGTATTGCCCATTTCCCGATTTCCGTCGGTCCGGGTTCCGATCCGGTCCTCTGCCGGGTCGGTCACGGCCCCCGTACCGGCCGGGCCGTTAACCCCGCGAACCGGACCCGACCCGCATCCTCTTCGGAACCCATCGCTCGCCACCGGCGACTCCCCACCCTCCGCCCGCAGCGGATGCCTCACAGCGGGTCGGCGTCCACCATCATGAACTTGATGTCCGCCTCGGCCACGAACTGCCCGCCCACCCGGGCGGAACACCGCACGTGGCCCGTACGGGATTTCACGCGGACCGCCTCCGCCTCGAGGACCAACTGGTCTCCGGGAATCACGGGCCGCCGGAACTTGACCTTGTCCAGGCTCAGGAGGACGGCCACCTTGCCCGTGTGCTCCAGCTCCTGCGAGAGAAGGATGCCGCCGAGCTGCGCCATCGCCTCGATGATCAGGACGCCCGGCATGATCGGCTGACCCGGATAGTGGCCCCCGAAGAACTCCTCGTTGATGGTCACGTTCTTGATCCCGACGGCGCGCTGCGAGCCCTGCAGCTCGATCACCCGGTCGATCATCAGGAACGGGTACCGATGCGGCAGAACGCGCTGGATCCTCCGGATGTCAAACGCCGGTTCGCCCAGCAGACGGGTCCGCAGATCCTGCTCGCGGAGCTGCTCCGCCAGCCGGCGCACCAGTTCGTGGTTCAGCGAGTGGCCGCTCTTGCGGGCGTAGATGCATCCGATGATCGGCCGCCCGAGCAGCGTGAGGTCGCCGATCAGATCCAGAACCTTGTGCCGCACGCACTCGTCGGGGAAACGCAGCACGTTCTCGATCGGCCCGTCCTCGCCGAATACCAGCACATCCTGGTAGGTCAGGTGCGTGCCCAGGCCGGCGGCCCGGAACTGCTCGGCCTCGCTCTTGAGGAGGAACGTCCGTGCCGGGGCGATCTGGGCCCGAAAGACCTCGGGGGTGATCCGGGCGCGGTAATGCTGCCAGCGGATCGGGGTCTGGTCGCCGTAGTCGAGGTCGTAGACGATTTCGAGCGTGTCCAGGTCCGGCGTGCCCGGCAGGGCGACCACCCAGGTATCGCCCTCGGCCACGCGGACCGGCTGGGTGATGCGCAGCGGCCGTCGCTCCGCCTCCTGCGGCTCGATGCCGGCCTCCAACAGCTTCTCCACGAACGGCAGCGCGCTGGCGTCGACATCGGGCACCTCGCCGCCGCTCAGCTCAATGCGAAGATTGTCGATGCCCAGGCCCGAGCAGGCCGAAAGACAGTGCTCGGTGGTTTCCACGAAGGCCGTTCCGTTGCCGAGGGTCGTACGGCGGGCGCGTTTGGCCACATGATCGACGAGCGCGGGGATTTCCACGGCCGGCGAGCGGTCGGCGCGGACGAAGACGATGCCTTCGTCGGGGCCCGCCGGACAGAAGCGGAGGGTCGCGGGCTGGCCCGTGAAGAGGCCGCGGCCGCTGATCTGGACCGCCTCACGGATGGTTCTCTGCGGATTCAAGCTGTTCGACCCGTCTGGTCAGTTCCCGGAGAGCCGCCGCCAGGTCCGGGAGGCGCCGCACCATCGCCTGCTCGCGGAGGTATTGCTGGTTCTCCACGGCCGGGATGCCGTTCACGACGGCCCCCGGGCCGAAGTCCTTCGAGATGCAGCAGCAGGCGGCGGCTCGCAGACCGTCACCGAGCGAGAGGTGGTCCCGGACGCCCACCTTGCCGCCGAGCACAACCCCTCGCCCGAGCCGCGTGCTGCCCGCGATGCCGCACTGGGCAACGATGATGCAGTTCGGCCCAATCTCCACATTATGGGCGATCTGGCAGAGGTTATCAATTTTGGCGCCCGCGCCGATCCGCGTCACGCCGAACTTGGCCCGGTCGATGCAAGTGCCCGATCCGATCTCCACGTCGTCGCCGATCTCCACGGTGCCGATCTGCGGAATCTTGTGGTGCACCCCGTCCCGGAAATGGTACCCGAAGCCGTCCGCGCCGATCGTCACGTTCGGATGCACGACCACTCGACGCCCCAGCCGGCACCGCTCGCGAATGACCGTGCCCGGCCAGATCTCGCACCCCGGCCCGAGTTCGCACTCGGCGCCGATCCAGACGCTCCCGTGAAGCGTGCACCCGTCGCCGATCCGGGCCTCTTCCCCGATGACCACGTGCGGGCCGACCCGCACGTCGGCGCCCAGCCGCGCGCTGGGCGCCACGACCGCCGACGGATGGACCCCCACGGGCGGCCGCGGCACAGGCGGCGCGAACATCGCCAGAATCCGGATCATGGCGAACGACGGGTCATCGCACAGGACAGCCGGCATCGGAGTCTCGCCGAAGTGCCGGCTCACCAGGACGGCGCCGGCCCGGCTGTGCGGCAGCCGGGCGGCGTACTTGTCATGGGCGATCCAGGTGAGTTCGTCGGGACCGGCCTCGTCTACTCCCCGCACACCCACCACGCGACGGGACGCGTCACCCCGGACGACGCCGCTAACGGCCTTGGCCAGTTCCGCAAGGCTGTAGCTTCGAGTCATGCTCATGGCAGGACCGCACGAATGACCGGAGCCTCCCGGGCCGGCCCCCTGGGACCGCCGCGGGGCACACCGCCCGCGGCCCCGGGCAATCCCAACCGCGCCGGCGAGCCGCGCGGCCGGTGCGGGCGGCCGAACCGCCGCCCAGGAGACGCCCGTCACTTCAGATTGAGTTTTTCGGGGCCGCCGGCCAGCTTGAAGTCATCATTAACCTTCTTGAGAACGGCCTCCGTGATGTCGAGCCGCGGATCGTAGTAGACGACCTTCCGATTGATGATCTGGGCGAAGAGCCGGTTGGAGTCCTCGGTGTTGGTCTCCAGCTCTTCGCGCGTGAGGACCATCACCAGGCCGTGCTGGCGGGCGATGTCGGCGATCGCCTTCGTAATCGCCGCGTAGTTCTTCTCGACCCGGTCCTTCTTGATCCGTTCCACGCGGCTCTTCTCGAGGCGGGCCCACACCTCGGCGCTGGTCTGCAAGCGCAGGAGCTCCTCGCTACAGCGCGTCCAGTCCGGCGTATCCGGATGGTATGCCTCGAGTTCCTTGGCCTTGGCGGCGATCTCCTCCTTGCGCTTGTCCGCCTCGGCGTCGGATTTCCGGCGCTCGGCCGTCAAGGCATCGTTGACCGCCTTCCACTGATCGCATTCGTTGAAAAGCCTGACCATGTCCACCACGCCGATGGGCAGCGGCGGCGGCGAAGCCGACGCCTGTGCCAGGACCCTCGTTCGCCAGGCACCGGCGGCCAAGGCCAGCCCGACGGCGGGCGTCAGGACGAACCACCACGTTCTTCGCATCGGATGTACTCCCGTTGCAGAGCCCACCCGCATTGTCCGGCGGGACCGACATGTTATTCTGGTCGATCCGCCCTAAAGCACAAGGTATGCCTCCGGGCCTTACGGGGCGAGCAGATACGAGAAGATCTTATAGACGAGCTTGGCCGCGAGAAAATCGGGGGCGACCAGCCCCGGGATCGGCGCCAGTTCCACCACGTCGAACACGGGTACGCCCGCCGACTCGCGGCACACCACCCGCATCACCTGAAGCATCCGCTCCCACAGCAGACCGCCGGGTTCCGGCGTGCCGACGGCCGGCATGATCGAAGGGTCCAGGCCGTCCAGGTCGATCGTGAAGAACGCCCGTCGGTTCTTCACGAAGGCGGCCAGGTCCTCCAGGAACGCGCCGTCGGGCGCCGTGGCCTGCTCGGCGAAGACGGTCCTCACGCGATCGCACGTCCGGCGAAAGGCTTCCTCCGAGGCGGAGATGTTTCGGATGCCGATCTGGAAAACCGGACAGACCTCGAGGATCCGTCGGGCCGCGCACGCGTGGCTGAAAGGCGATCCTTCGTATTCGTCCCGCAGGTCGGCATGGGCATCCACTTGGACGCACACGAGGTCGCTGCCGCCTGTCGCGCGGGCCAGGCCGCGAGCCAGGCCCGCTGAAATCGTATGCTCGCCCCCCAGAACGCCGAGGACCTCCGGCCGGGGCCGGCCGGACAGGATGTCGGCGACGGCATGCTCGATGCTCTGAACCATGGCGTCGGGACTCCTGTGGACCAGCCCGAGCGGGTTCATCGTGTGAACGCCGTATCCGGCCGCGGGCTCGCCGCCGAACTCATAGTCGTACATCTCGACCTGGCGGGAGGCGGCGAGGATAGCTGCCGGGCCGTTTCGCGTCCCCGCTCCGTACGAGGTCGTGGATTCGTACGGAATGGGCAGCACCCAGGCGCGGGCGCGCTGGGGCGAGGCGAGTTCCTCGGGCAGTCCCAGAAAGTTCCACGGCGGCTGGAAGACGCTCTCCTGGTTCAAGAAGCCCTCCCGGGTTCGGGGCGGCAAGGCCCCGCGCGGGCATGTTCGGCTTCCTCGGGGCTCGGCGGGCGCTACCATAGCGGGCTTTCCCGGGGGCTTCAAGGTACCGGCCCTTCCGCCGCCGGCATCCGGTCGCCAGGGCCGATCGCGAGCGGTATCATGACCATCACTTCCCGTCGCGAACAGGAGGCTCGAATGCAACCCTTTCGGCTCGATGACAAGGTGGCCCTCGTCGCCGGCGGGAGCCGCGGCCTGGGGGCGGCCATCGCGACGGCCCTGGCCCAAGCCGGGGCGGATGTCGCGATCCTCTTCCGGTCGCGCGAGAACGAGGCCCGCCAGATCGCCTCGGCGGTGGAGCGGTGCGGCCGCCGGGCGTGGCTGATTCAGCAGGACCTGGCCCGGACGGAACAACTGCCGGACGTGATCGATCGCCTGGTGGACCAGGCGGGTCATGTGGACATTCTGGTCAACAACGCTGCCATCGCCGACCTGGTGACCTTCGACCAGGTGACGCCGGAGATGATGGAGCGTACGCTCCGGGTAAACGTGATGGGCCCGTTCTTCCTGGCCCAGCGGACGGCCCGGCGAATGATCGAGCAAGGCATTGCCGGACGGATCATCAACATCACGAGCACCAACGGATTCATGGCCGAGGGGTTGCTGGCCCCGTATAACGCGAGCAAGGGGGCGTTGGAGCTGCTGACGGCATCGCTGGCGATCGAACTCGCCCCGCACGCCATCACCGTCAACAGCGTGGCGCCGGGTCTGGTGGAGACGGAGATCGGACTCGGATTCCCGCTGAAACCCGAGTTCAAGGCGTGGGCCGACCGCCACATCCCGCTCGGCCGCTGGGCGCGGGCCGAGGAGGTGGCCGGGGCCGTCGTGTTCCTGGCATCGGAGGCTGCCGGGTACATCACCGGCCAGCGGATCGTGGTGGACGGGGGACTGACGTGCGATCAGTTTCCCCGACTGGAATTCTACACCGGTCCCCGTCTTCGCGGCCCGCTGACCCGCCCCCAGACCACGTGAGGGGCCTGCGCCGCCCTTGCGGCGGTAAAACACGGGCCGTCCGATGAATCTCCGATGGGGCCCGGGTCCCGGGGACGGGGGCGGGACCGACCCGGGATGGAACGGTCACCGGACAGGCGGCTCGCCGGGGCGGCGCGAGCAGCGGGTTTGCGCAGCGGAGGGCGGCGAGATCTCAACTCGTCGCGGTCACCATGACGGACGCATGGCCAACACACCTGTACATCGACGGGAGCTGGGTGTCGGCCGCAGGCGGCAGAACGGCGCCGGTGGTTTCGCCGATCGACGGCCGGCGGCTGGCGGACGTCGCCCTGGCAGAGCGGGAGGATGTGGATCGGGCTGTAGCGGCCGCTCGAAGGGCCTTCGATGAAGGCCCGTGGCCGCGCCTCGATCCGCTGGAGCGGGGTCGATACCTGTATCGCATGGCCGAGGCGATCCGTCGACGGCTCGACGAGTTCGCCATGACCGACACACTGAATGTGGGCAAGCCCATCCGCGATACACGGGGCTTCGACGTGCCGTGCGCGGCAGACCTGTTCGAGAGCTACGCGGGCCTCGCCGACAAGATCGCCGGCAAGTGCTTCGGGACGCTGCCCGATAACGTCACCATCCAGATCCGCGAACCGCTGGGCGTGATCGCGGCGATCGTGCCGTGGAACTTTCCGCTGACCAACGCGGCCATCAAGCTCGCGCCGGCCCTGGCGTGCGGCAACTGCGTGGTACTCAAGCCTTCGGAGCTTTCGCCCCTCTCGGCCCTCATGCTCGGCCGGATCGCGGACGAGATCGGCCTACCGCCCGGCGTGCTGAACATCCTCCACGGGCTCGGTCCGACGGCCGGTCGGGCGCTGGCCGAGCACCCGGGCGTGGACAAGATCAGCTTCACCGGGCGACTGGAGACCGGCCGGCAACTGCTCGACGCGGCCAAGGTCGGCCTGAAGGGCCTCATGCTCGAACTGGGCGGCAAGACGCCGAATCTGGTGTTCGACGACGCTCCGATCGAGCACGTGGTCAACGGCGTCCTGACGGGCATCTTCTTCAACCTCGGGCAGGTATGCGTAGCGGCCTCCCGACTGCTCGTTCATGAGCGGCAGAAGGACGAATTGCTCGATCGGCTCACGGCCAAGGCCCGCGCCCTCCGGCAGGGCGATCCGCGAGATGAGCGGAACCACCTCGGCTGCGTGGCCACGCCCGCGCACCTGCGGACCATCGAGCGGTACGTGGAGACCGCCCGGTCCGAAGGGGCCAGGCTCATCATTGGGGGCTCGCGGCCTGACTCGCCCGAACTGGCGGCCGGCTGCTACTACCGACCGACGATCTTCGACGGGGTCCGGCCGGACATGACCCTGGCCCGGGAGGAGGTCTTCGGTCCGGTCCTGGCCGTAATGACATTCCGCGACGAAGAGGACGCCGTCCGCATCGCCAACGACTGCGACTTCGGGTTGGCCGCGGGCATCTGGACGACCGACGGAGGCCGGGCCCTCCGGGTCGCCCGGAGACTGCGGGCGGGGCGGATCGCGATCAACGGCGGGGGGTACCTGCGGGCGAACGTCCCGGTGTATGGGTACAAACTGAGCGGAATCGGAGCCGAGCTGGGCTTCGACGAGGCCATCCACGAATACACGGCGAGCAAGGCCGTGCTCTGGTCTCTGGCCACGGACAAGACGCCGTGGCCGGAGTGACTCCGGTAAGCCGGCCGCGCTCGAGCAGGGACGCAGTGCGCTGCGGAAGCGTCCGTCTACAGCCCCCGAAACACTTCGAACGCCGGTTTCCTGCGGCCGTCGGATGTGATCAGTCCCATGGATTCGAAGACCTCCCCGTAGCCCTTCGCGTCGTACAGGAAGTTCCAGTTGATGAGCCGGACATCCAGGCCGCGCAACAGGTCGGGCAGTCGCCGGAGGAAGGCCGCCTGGCTCTCGGGCGAGCCGCCGAACCGCGGATCGCTGGGCCAGCCCAGCTCGGCAAAGACGATGGGTTTGTCTGTGTGGGCGGCGAGGCGACGGTAGTAGTCGGCCGGCAGCTCGGCCGGCGAACCGAACCGGGGCGGCGAGAGACTCGTCATGGGATAGCTTGAGATCCCCACGGCGTCCGCCTGGTCGAACCGGGAGAGCAGCTTCCAGTGCGGCTCGTGCGGGACCAGGCCCGCCTGTCCGCCGAAGCGGCCGAGCAACTGCTCGTACTGAAACGAGACGAAGACGAGTGCGTCGGGCCGCACCTTGCGGACTTCCGCCCGCGTCTCATGGAACAGCGAGACGAAGTTGTCGAAGTCCTCCGGGTGCTGCTCGAAGTAGGCGTTGATCTCCATGGCCAGGCAGACGTAGGCGGGCTGATAAAGGCGCACGCGGCTGAGGGCGTCTTCGCGGAACGCGTGCCGCAGCTTCGGGTTGCCGAAATGCGCCGGGCCCGCGGCGGCGGGCAGACCCCCTATCGGCCCCCGGCGGTCCCGGTAGGGATCCATCTGGATAAACACGCCCAGCCTGTGACGCGCCAGGAGCCCCCGCTGCCACTGGGCGTCCCGGTGAGCCTTGGACTGTTCGGGCGAACGGCCTTCGGCGGCGAACCAGTCCACGGGATCGGGCAGACACACGACCGGGGCAAGACCCGCCGCTGTGGCGAAGGCCTCGGTCAGCCCCCGGCCGGTCCAGTCGCCGGGGGTCGGAACGACGCATCGGATCGCGCGCGGCACGCTCTCGGCAGCCGGACCGCTGGCCGGCCGGGTCTGCGGGGAGCGGCCCGAGGCGGCCCCGGCCAAGAGCAGCGGGATCAACCCGCATCCGCGGATCATGCCGGAAAAGACCACCGTCCGCCTTGTTCGAGTTACCATCGGAGGCACAAGCGCCAGTGTTTGCGAACGAACCGCATCATCGACCGGTAGTGCAGCCAGCGATAGCGGGTGAAGTAGCGGTCGTACTTGCTGTCATCGAAGTCATGGACCACCACTGCCTGCGGCACATAGTGAATCGACCAGCCCGACTGCCAGCATCTCAGACACCAATCCACGTCCTCGCTGAACAGAAACATCCCCTCGTCGAGCCCCCCGACATCCTGGAGGCACTCGCGCCGGATCAGGATCGCCGCACCGAAGAGCCAGTCCACCGGTCGGCTGGCCTCATGGTCCCAGTCCGCCATGATGTAGTGCCGTGCCTTGGCGCTCTGGCGGACCACCGCCCGCAGGGGCGTCCGCCGGACCAGAAACGCGCCGAGCGTCGGAAACCGCCGGCAGGAGTGCTGCAATCGGCCGTCCGGCCAGATGAGTTTGGGGCCGCACGCTCCCACGTCGGGGTGCGCGTCCATGAACTCGACCAGCGCATCGACAGCACCCGGCCGGACGACGGTGTCCGGGTTCAACAGGAAACTGTATCGCGACGCCGAGGGAAGGATTACCTGGTTGTTGTTCCGCGAAAACCCCTGAGGCCGTGGGTTGACGATGAGTCGGACCTGCGGGAACCGATCCGCCACCAGCTTCGCGATGACCGGCTCGCCGACGTTGTCCACAACCACGACTTCGGCCCGCGTTCGCGAGGGCTGAAGACAAAGCGAGGACAGGCACGCATTCAGGTATCGCGCGTGGTTGTGGCTGACGATCGCGATCGTCACGTCCGCAGGCCGGCAGCTCGCGTGGCCGTCCGGCACGGCCGGCGGCAGGCACCGTGCGGGCGGGCTCATTCGGCCTCCCCGGCGGCCCGCCGGTAGATCTCGAGGGTCTCGCGGGCGGTCCGGTCCCATGAGAACTCGGCGGCCCGGCACAGACCCCGCTGCCGCAAGGAACCGGCGAGCGAGGGATCCGTGAGAACGCGCTCGAGCGCTTCGCAGAACTCCTCGGGGCGCTCAGGGTCGGCCAGGAGGGCCGCATCGCCGGCCACCTCGGGCAGGCAGGAGGCGTTGGAGCAGACCACGGGAGTGCCACAGGCCATCGCCTCCAGAACCGGCAGCCCGAACCCCTCATACCGCGAGGGAAACGCAAAGGCGGCGGCCGCACTGTAGTAGAGCGGCAGGTCCTCATCGGGTACGAAGCCCGCGAAGACCACGTCGTCCGCGTATCCGCATTGTTCGATCGCGAGGAAGACGTCCTCGAACATGTACTTGGGTTTGCCCGCAATCAGCAGCTTGTGCGGCAGCCCCGTCCGCCGCCGCAGCATTCCGTAGGACCGAACCAGGTTGGCCACGTTCTTGCGCGGCTGGAGCGTTCCGACGTAGAGGATGAAGGGGCCGGGCAGGCCGTGCCGCGCCGAGACGGCCGCAAGACACTCATCAGGGTCCAGCGGGCGATATCGCGGGTCGGCCGCCAGCGGAATCACGGCGATCCGGGCAGGATCGAGTTCATACGTGGCTACAAGGTCCGCACGCGTGTATTGCGTGTCCGTGATCACCCAGGCGGCGCGCCGGAGCGAAGGACCCACCAGCGCCCCCAGCATCAGCCGGTCGCGGCGACTGAAGTACTCCGGCCGGACGGCGAAGGATACGTCGTGCACCGTTACGACGACCGGGCGGCGCATCAGGGGCGGGACGAAGTACTGCACATGGAGCACGTCCGGCCTGCATCGTCGCAGAGCGATGGGAAACCCGATCGGATGCCGGAACCAGATCGACGACGGCCACACCTCCCGAAACGAGAACCCGCGAAGGGCCGGGAACTGCGCGGCGGCACCGGCCGCGTCCCGCACGAAGACCTGATACTCGTTTGTCCCGTCCACCCGCGATAAGGCGCGCATGAGGCTGGCCAGATAGCTCTCGTCTCCCGTACGTTTGCGACCGAGGGTGTCTCCGTCCAGACCGATCCGCAACGGGGCCGCGGCCGCCGGGCACGAGCGGCGGATGCGCCCGGGTCGGGCGCGACTGCCTTTCGAGATGGCCCTTGCGCGCAACACCTTCCCGCACCAGGCCCGGAGGCCGCGCAGGGTGCGCTCCGCCGATCGACATCGGCCGAACCGGGCGCCCCCTCGCACAGCGCTCGCGCGGTTGTTCCTCGACTGCCCCGCCGACCGACGGCCTCTGATCACGAGCCTGCGGTGGTGAGACTGCCGATTCTTGGCCGTTCCTTTCCCATAGTCAAACAGAACGGGTCCGAAATGGCGGTCGGTCGCGGCCCTCAGGCTGGCGGCGACATCCCTCGCTATCGGGTCGGGATCTCGTGGACACCCGGCACCAGGCCCCTAGAATCAGCCGTGTTCGTTCTCGCCTGTACGAACGACTCGACGGAGGGGCCTGGCCGTGGCTGAATCCCCCTTCTGTGCGCTGGCCGGGATGTTTCTTGTCCTTGATGGACCGGACGGCGCCGGCAAGACCACCGCTCTGCGAAGCCTGGCGGGGCTGCTGCGTCAGGAGGGACTTGTGGTCACCGAGTGCAAGGATCCCGGGGGTACAGCCGTCGGCGACCGGATCCGGGCCGTCCTGCTCGGCGGCGACCACGGCCGGCTCGACGTGCGATGCGAGACGCTTCTGTTCATGGCCTCGCGGGCCCAACTGATCAACGAGCGGATCCGCCCGGCCCTGGCGCGGGGCGAGGTGGTCGTGTGCGACCGGTTCGTCTCGGCGACTTGCGCCTATCAGGTGGCCGGCGGGGCCGACTTCGACGAGATCATCGAACTGGCCCGCTACGCCACGGACGATACCTGGCCGGACCTCACGCTCGTGCTGGACGTTCCGGTGGACGTGGGATTCGGCCGGATCGGCCATCGCCGTGGACAGGGTTCGGCGGCAAACCGTGCCGAGCCGGCAGGGGCGCCGCTCGACAATATGGAGCGTCGGTCCGCGGCGTTTCACGAATCTGTCCGGCAGCACTTCCTAGCCCTGCCGGGCCGCTATCCGGCTCCCATAGATATCATTGATGCGGCTACCAGTCCGGAGGTGGTGCTGGAGGCCATCGTGCAGCGGCTGACGGCCTACGGAGCCGCCCGTGCGCGTCGAGACCGGGCCAAGTCGGCGCGGCTGTGACCGACTATGAAAAGGCATGCGGTCCGACAGGTGGCACTCGGTTTGGCGATGGCGGCCCTGGGGGCAGCGGCGGCCGGCCGGGCGCTACGTGCCCAGACCATCCGGCTCGACGGGACCTGGCGCTCTCGTATCGCCGGGCAGGATGCCGGCCCGGTGAACGTTCCTTTTTCGGTTCCGCCTCGCGATGGTGTGGCGACTTACACCCGGACCTTCGCACTGCCGCCCGGGACGCGGACCGGACTCGTGCGGTTGTGTTTCGACGGGGTTGTCGGGCGCGCCACCGTCGAGCTGAACGGGTTCCCGCTGGGCCGGCACGGTTCGTACACGCCCTTCTGGTTCGACGTGACCGGCCTTGTACGGACGACCGAAGAGAATGAGCTTTCCGTCACGATCGACGACCGCCTCGACGTGACGACGGTCCCGTACGATGAGATTCCCTGGGTCAACTACTCTGGGCTCATCCGCCCCGTGCGGCTCGAGTGCGCCGATCGCGTGGCGATCCTCTCGCTCGAGCCTCAATACGTGCTGGCGGAGGATCATTCCCGAGTGGAAGGAAACGTCCGCGTCCGGCTTGCAGGCCAGGCCGGCACCCGGGTCGCGCTGGAGGGGGCGATCCTGGACGGATCGCCGGACTCATGGGTGCCGGCGGCGATGCTTGCGCCGGTGTCCGTGACGATCCACGCCGGTCGGTCAGGAGAAGGTGATCTGCATTTCGTCCTCGAGACCCCGGCGCTGTGGTCGCCCGAGGCGCCCCGGCTCTACCATCTCTACGTGGTGGCGAGCGTCGAGGGCCGGCCGGAAGCCGAAGCCCTCGTCCGGACCGGATTCCGCGATATCCGCGTGCGAGACAACGACATCCTGCTGAATGGCCGGCCCGTTCTGCTCAAAGGGATCTCCCGGCACGACATGTACCCCGGGACCGGTTTCGTCGGCGCCGAGCAGCAGATGGCCGAAGACATGCTCGCCATCAAGGCGACGGGGGCGAACTACGTGCGGCTGATCCATTACCCGCACCATCCGCGGATCCTGGAGCTGGCCGATGAGATCGGGCTGATGGTCTCCGAGGAGGTCCCTGCGTGGGCCAACTTCTGGGATCCCCTCGTCCGGGAGGAACTCTACGGGATGATCCGCGAGATGGTACAGCGGGACATGCTCCACCCGTCGGTGATCCTGTGGATCAGCGGGAACGCCCGGGCCCATCCGATGCCGTATGCGGCGGAGGCGCAGGCGCTGTTCAAGTCACTGGACCGCAACCGTCTGGCCTCCTACGTGATCGACAACGACGAGTATGACCCGGCGACGATCGATGCGGACGCCTCATTCGTCCGGCAGGCCGGGCTGGACCTGTACATGAAGATCACCTGGTGGTTCTACTACCTGGAGTACCTTCAGGACGCATGGACGAACTTTCCCAAGGACATGCCCATCCTGATCGCCGAGTTCGGTCGGGAGGGCAGCGATCGCGGTCCGCTGGTGATCACGGACGGCCGTGAATACCGGTGGGGCGGAGACAAGCAGGCCGGCGCCGTGACTGAAATGCTCGAAGGCTGGCGGCCGCACCTGCCCGCATACGCCCGCGAACATATCGCCGGACTGTGCCTGTTCAACTATCAGGACACGGCCTGGCCGGGCATCGGCCGGTACCTTCCCGGACACGTCCCGGGCATCCACTGGGGCATCGTGTATGAGGACCGCGTTCCCAAACAGCTGTTCGGCCGGATCGCGGAGTTCTACAGCCGCCTGCCGGACACGTTCGTCGGTCTGCCCACGCCGCAGGATGCTCACGTGCTCCGCCTGTTCGGCCGCCCGGAGACCATGGGCGCGTTGAACGGTCCGCAGCGGGAGGCGGCGCCGTCCGTCGCGACCGGCGGCCGGATGCTGGTGTTCGCTTCCGACGGGCCCGACTACGTCGGGCGTCTCAGGCTCTTCGTCTCCGCCCTCGAAGACGGCGCCTGGACACGCCCGGCGCCGCTGTCGCTTCCGACGGAGAGCGATCCGGATGCCTACCGGACCGGCCCCTGTCTGGCGGCAGACGGCCGGAAGCTGCTGTTCGCCCGCGGCCGCATCGATGGCATCTACGTGACCGACCTGCGGATCTGGCAGTGTGTGCAGGTCGAAGGCACGTGGTCCGTCCCCGAAGACCTCGGGGACACCGTGAACTGGCCCGACCCGGCCACCACGACGACCGATCCGGACCTCAGCCCCGACGGAGAACGACTCTACTTCGCCTCGGATCGTCCCGGCGGCCTGGGGCGGTTGGACCTCTGGATGGCGCGTCGCGACGCAGGCGGATGGCAGGCGCCGATCAATCTCGGCCCGCCGGTCAATACGCCGTACGAAGAGAGCGGCCCGTGCGTCAGCGCGGACGGCCGCACTCTGTACTTCAGCTCGGATCGCCCCGGCGGAATGGGCAGCAGCGACATCTGGGTCAGCCGCTGGATCGACGGGGGCTGGTCGGAGCCGCGCAACCTCGGACCGGAACTGAATTCCTCGGGGGCCGAAAAAGACCCGTGCGTTACGCGTGATGAGCAAGTTCTTTTCTTCACAGGGATCCGCAGCGGCGGACAGGGACTCAGCGATCTGTGGTGTGCCGGATCGCTGTTCTCTCTAGGCGATACAGACCGGGACGGCGATGTGGATTTGGCGGACTTCGCACGCTTCCAGGCCTGTTACGGAGGACCGGGGCGCCCGATGCTGTTGGATTGCGCGGAGCTCGACTTCGATCACGACGGGCATGTCGATGTGACTGATTTCACGATCTTCCAGATGTGTTTCAACGGCGCCGGCCGCACCCCGTCACCGCTGTGCCCATCGTAATTCACAGGCCGATGTGACTGGGAGCCTCTTTACAGAGCAGGCCGGCGGCACATCAACACTGGAAAAAAACATCACCGTACTTGCCGCGTGCGGAGACCGCACCTAGGCTCGGCTGTTCACGTGGGGTGTTCACCTTCACCACCCGGGGCGGGGAAAAACCCGGGGGAGGGAGCTTCAATGCAGATCGCCTTGCCGACAGCAACGGGCCGGATGCCGACCCGTGCCCCCAGACCGGCGGCCCCGATCGACAGCCGCGTGCGTCCGATCCGGCGGGTGTTGCTGCTCTTCCCGCCGATGGTCTTTCCGAAGTTCCAGTCCCGCCAGACGGCGCTGTTTCCGCTCGGGCTCGGCTATATCGCGGCCGTCCTGGAGCGCGAGGGCATCGAGGTGGGCATCGTCGACTGTCCCACCGAGGGCTACGAGACGATCACGGACATCGGCAAGGACCGCGTGGTCTACGGACTCACGGAGGGCGAGATCCGCCAGCGTATCCGCGCGTTCCGTCCGGATGCCGTCGGCATCTCGTGCCTGTTCTCCACGCTCGAGAAGCGGATGCTGATGATCGCCCGGATCGCCCGCGAGATCGATCCCGAGGTGGTCGTCATCACGGGCGGACCGCACGTCTCGGCCTACTACGAGCGACTCATCGCGGACGCCGACGTCGATTACTGCGTGGTGGGCGAAGGCGAGGAAACGGTGGTGGACCTCATCCGGGCCCTGAACGCCGGCGGGCGCGACCTCGAGACGGTGCCCGCCCTGTGCTACCGGCGTGCCGGACGGGCCGTCGTTCAGCCGCGAACGCGGTACATCGAGAATCTGGACACCGTTCCCTTTCCCGCCCGGCACCTGGTGGACCTGGAGGTGTACTTCCGCATCTCCGAGCCCCAGGGCCTTCGCATGACGGGCGAGCAGCACGTTCGAATCGCGCAGATGACGACCTCGCGCGGCTGCCCGTTCCAGTGCACGTACTGCGGCAAGAACGTGACCTGGGGAAAGTCCTACCGCACCCGGTCGGCCGAAAACGTCCTGGCCGAGATGGAGTTCCTCATCGACCGGTACGGCGTTCAGCACTTCGCCTTTCAGGACGACAACTTCACGGCCGACATGGAGCGGGCCGCGCGGATCTTCGACGGAATCGTCGAGCGAAAGCTCAACATCACATGGGAGGGGCCCAACGGCCTGGGCGTGAATTTCCTGAGCCCCGCCCTGCTGGAAAAGATGAAGGCCAGCGGCTGCGTGAGCTTCACGATCGCTGTCGAGTCGGCCAACGACGCGACGCTCCGCCGCGTCCGCAAGCCGAACTACATCCGGCTGGCTCCCCCCATCGTGCAGAAGGCCAGAGAGCTCGGCATCGAGGTCCGCGGGTTCTTCATGATCGGATTCCCGGGCGAGACGCTGGAAGAAGTGCAGCGGACCGTGGAATACGCGCGGAACCTGCGGCTGGCCGTGACGAACTTCGCCATCGTCACGCCGCTGCCGGGCACGCCGCTCTTCAACGAGTGCGTGGCTTCCGGAATGCTGGACCTCGACCGGGTGGACTTCGAGGATTTCGCCTACGGGGCCTTCGACCTGCAACTGGCCAGGGTCCCCAACGAGCAGCTCAAGGCGATCCGCAAGATCGAGTGGATGCGGACGATCTTCCTGGACGACGAGGGCCGGTTCCGCCACGACGTCCGGCTGAAACGCAAGGACGTGCTGGACGAACTGGCCAAGGGTGTGTCGCTCTTCCCGGACAACGCCGACATCCGCTCCATGTACGAACAGGCCAAGGTGTTCTACGGAGCGGCGATCCCGGCGCCGTCCGGCGGGCCGGAGGCGCTTCGCGCCGTCGGTTAAGGACGCCGCAGGCCGCCTGCCGCAGGTCGCGGCCAATCGCGGGGTGTGCAGAGAGGACGGTTGACATGCACGGATCTCAGATGGGCTTGCCGGTGGCCGGCCAGTGCTCCTCGGCTCCGCGGACGGGGCGGGCGACCGGTCTGCCCGACAGCCGGATCCGTCCGGTCCGGCGCGTGCAATGCATTTTTCCGCCGATGGTCTTCTCCAGGTTCCAGTCGCGGCAGACGGCCCTGTTCCCGCTCGGGCTCGGCTATATCGCGGCCGTCCTGGAGCGCGAGGGCTATGAAGTCGCCATGGTCGACTGCCCCAGCGAGGGCTACGACACGCAGCTCGACATCGGCAAGGAGCGCTACGTCTACGGCCTGTCCGCCGGGGAGATCCGCCGTCGGATCGAGACCTTCCGCCCGGACGCCATCGCGCTGTCCTGCCTGTTCTCGACGCTTGAGAAACGGATGCTGATGGTCGCCCGGATCGCCAAGGAAGTCGACCCGGACATCGTGGTGTTCTGCGGCGGGCCTCACGTGTCGGCCTTCTACGGGCGACTGGCGCAGGATCCGGCCGTGGATTACTGCATTCTCGGCGAGGGCGAGCGGATCGCCGTGGACCTGCTGGCGGCTCTCAACGCCGGCGCGGGCCTCGAGCGGATCGGCGGGCTGTGCTACCGCCGGGACGGCCAGGTGGTCGTACAGCCGCGGGGGCCGTACATTGAGAACCTCGACGAGATCCCCTACCCGGCCCGCCACCTGGTGGATCAGGAGATCTACTTCCGGATCGGCCGGACGCAGGGTCTGCGGCTGGACGGCGAGCAGCGGCTCCGCCTGACCCAGATGACCACTTCGCGGGGCTGTCCGTTTCAGTGCACGTACTGCGGCAAGAGCGTCACGTGGGGCAAGGGCTACCGCACCCGCAGCGCGAAGAACGTCCTGGATGAAATGGAGCACCTCGTCTCCGCCTACGGCATCCAACGGTTCGCCTTTCAGGACGACAATTTCACGGCCGACATGAAACGGGCCGCCGAGATCTTCGACGGGATCGTCGAGCGGAAGCTGAACATCACATGGGAGGCCCACAACGGCCTGGGGGTCAACTTCCTGAACGACGAGCTGCTCGAGAAGATGAAGGCCAGCGGCTGCGTGAGTTTCACGATCGCCGTCGAATCGGCCAACGACGCGACGCTCCGCCGCGTCCGCAAACCCAACTACATCAAGACGGCCCCGCCGGTCGTGCGGAAGGCCAAGGAACTCGGCATCGAGGTCCGCGGGTTCTTCATGATCGGATTCCCCGGGGAGTCCCTCGAGGAGGTCCGCCGGACCGTGGAGTACGCCCGACAGCTCAACTTGGCTGTCACCGCCTTCGCGCTGGTCACGCCCCTGCCCGGCACGGTCCTCTATCGCGAGTGTGTCGAGGCCGGGATGATCGACGAGGCCACGGTGGACTTCGAGGACTTCAGCTTCGGCGCCTTCGACCTTCAGCTTTCGAGGGTGCCCGTCGACCAGCTCAAGGCCATCCGCAAGATCGAGTGGCTCAAGACGGTGATGCTCGACGATCAGGGCCAGCTCAAGCGGGACATCCACATGAACCCCCAGGACGCCCTGGAGGAGCTGCGCAACGGACTGGCCCTGTTCCCGAACGAGCCGGAACTCCAGCGGCTCTACTCGGAAGCCCTGGCGTTCTACGGGTGGGACAAGAAGGTGACCGCCGCCTGATGGGAAGTGCCAGACGCGTGAACGACTGGAACGACAAGGTGGTTGTGGTGACGGGCGCCTCGCGGGGACTCGGGGCCGCCGTGGCTCGGGCCTTCGCGCGTCGCGGCGCCCGCGTGGCTCTGCTGGCCCGCAGCGGTCCGGATCTGCGGCGCTTGGCCGACGAGATCTCCGCCTCCGGCGGGCATGCGGCCTGCTGGCCGATGGACCTGTGCGACTGGCCGGCGGTCCGGCGCACCCTGCATGAGGTCGCCGACCACTGGGGCAGGATCGACGTGCTCGTCTGCGCCGCCGGGACGAAACGCGAAGGAACCGTCGAACAGGCATCCCTGGAGGATGCCCTCGACACCCTGCGGGTCAACTATCTGGGCGTCCTGGTCTGCTGCCAGGCGGTCCTGCCGATCATGCGACGTCAGGGCGGCGGGCATGTCATCCCCGTCTCTTCGGTGCTCGGAAAGCGGGCCACGCCGCAGCGGGGTCTGTATGCCGCCAGCAAGGCCGCTCTCAACGCGCTGACTGACGCCCTGCGAGTGGAGGTCGCGCCGGATGGCATTGCGGTCACTCTGGTGTGCCCCGGCCGGCTGGCTCAGGCCCACGAACCTCCGGGGCTGACCGCCATGGCGGTCGACGAGGCGGCCGAACGGATCGTGCGGTGCGCCGAGCGGAGGCCGCGGGAGATCGTGCTCTCGGGCGCGGCCCGCGGGCTTGTCGCCTGGCATGAGCGGGCGCCGGGCCTGCTGGACCGCGTCCTCTCGGCATGGCGGCGACTGGAAAGGCGGCCCCCACGGATTCGGCGGGCGGCCGACGGAGCGATGTCATGAGTGAAGCCTCGTTCGCGGAAACCCACTGGCCGGCTCTGGCGAGGCCGGCGGGCGAGTTCCGGATCCGGCTCCACAACCCCGTCGTGAGCCAGAGACTCGACGCCCTTTTCGAACGGCAGTTCGCCGAGCCGCGGCGCGTGTGCCTCCGCGTCCGCATGAACCATGCCCTGAAACGGGGGCTGGACGTGGCCGTCTCGGCGGCCGGTCTGCTGCTCCTGTGGCCGGTGCTGCTCACAGCCGCCGTGGCAACCCTCTGCGACACCGGACGACCGGTGTTCTACTCCCAGATGCGGCGGATCCGCTTCGGCCGCCGGGCCCGCATCTACAAGATGCGGACGCTCGTCGTGGGAGCGGACCGGAATCTCCATGCCCTGGTCAACATCAAGAACAACGGCCGATTCCTGAACATCGCCAAGTCGGCTTTCAGCTACACCCGGGTCGGGCGCTGGCTGGAACGGCTGTGGATCGTGGAACTCCCGCAGCTCTGGAACGTCCTCAAGGGAGAGATGAGCCTGGTCGGCAACCGGCCCATTCCCGACTACGTGATTGATGTGCTCGGGCCGACGCCGGAGGTCGCCGAGCGATTCGCCAGCCCGCAGGGAATGACGGGGTACACGCAGATCGTCGGACGCGACGCCGTCACCGACGAGGAGCGGATCGCGCTGGAGTATCACTACTCGCGCATCTTCGAAGAGGGCAACGTCTTTCTCGAGGATCTGCGGATCATCGCGCTGACAGTGCTCACCTACCTGGGGATCGGTCGCCCGCGCACCGTGGAGGATTTCCTCCCCGGCGGCCTGCGGACGGCCCCGGAGACGGGCGAACGTCGACCGCCCCACCGGGTGGTCCCCGGCGCCGAGCCGGCCGACGCAGGGCCGGCCACCGAGCCCGAACTGGCCTGTCCGACCTGTTACGCGGTGGGGGACGCGTGCGACTCGACGCAGTGTCGCCAGGAGTGCGTGGAAAGCTGCGACGACCGGGCGATTACGCTGGAGGCCGGGCGGCCGGTGATTCACGCGAACTGTACCGCGTGTTCGCGATGCGTGATCGCCTGTCCGCGGCAGGCCATCGACAAGGTGCCGCTCGAGCGGGCCGACGGGGCGGCTCGCTGCCCCGCGTGCGGAACGCGATATCCCCGGACAGACGGGGTCCTGGATCTGCTGCCCCGGCGATCGACCGTGGCGGCCAGCCCGTACTTCGACTTTTACGACAAGGACTACCTGGATGAGAACCCGCAGATGCATCTGGAGGATACGGAGTGGAAGCTGCGGGAACTGCGGCCCCTGCTCGAGCAAACCGGCCGGTATGAGAATCTGTTCGACTTGGGCTGCGGGGCCGGGATGCTGGGCCGGCGGATTGCCGCGGGCCTGCGGATCGATCGTCGTGTGGGGGCGGACTGGTCGGGACGCATCCTGGCGTTCGCCCGGGGGCAGGACCCGGGCGGAACCTACGTCCGGACCGATGCGGCCTACCTCCCGCTGCGAAACGGCTCGTGCGACCTGGCCCTGCTCATCGACGTGATCGAGCACCAGCAACGGCCCTATCAGGTCCTGCGCGAGCTGGGCCGCGTGTCGCGGCGCCTCCTCCTGCGGACACCCCTGGAAGACTGTTGGTACGAGCGGATGCGACGGCGGCGACGGGACCTCTTCCGCGAGTCGTCCGGACACGTGCTGCACTTCTCGGCCGAGTCCATCCGGGAGCGGATCGAGCGCGCCGGCTGGCGGATCGTCCGCAGCAGCGTCCGTCACATCGCCTGGTCCCACTGGAAGCGGGTGCTGACAGGCCCGTATCCGGTCGGCTCGAAGCTGCTGGCGGCCGGCCGCTTCGGACTCCGGTGGATCCTGCCCACGCCCGCGTATCGGAGACTGTTCGTGACGAACTACAACGCCTTGTGCGAGAGCCCGTTCGCCCAGGCCGCCCGTGCCGCGGAGCGGCAGGCGTGCCCGGCCGGCGGGGAGCGGAGCTGATATGTCGGTGCGGAACGGAACCCCCGTCGAAGGAAAGTCGATGGCGGCGGCCGCCCGGGGCCCCGGACTGGGCCGGCGGCTCCAGCAGCTTCAGCATCAGGCGCGCATCGCGATGGGCGCGCGGACGTACGACCGGGCGTATGCCGGCCCGCTGTATGTGCAGGTAGGCGTGGTCAACAGTTGTAACTACCGCTGCCAGTTCTGCTGGGATCACCCGACGTACGTGCCCAGGCACGCGCCCTATCCCGACGCCATCGCGGAACAGTACTACCGGGAGCACCCGGAGATCGACCGCAACAAGGCCCACATGAAGTGGGAGATGTTCACCGGGCTGGTGGATGATCTGCACGAGATGGGTACGCGCAAGATCAAGTTCATCGGCCGGGGCGAATCGTTCCTGCACAAACGCTTCGTCGACATGGTGGCTTACGCCAAGCAGCGGGACTTCAACTGCTCCGTGACCACCAACGGCTCTCTGATCTCCGACGATCAGGTCCGTACCCTCGTCGAGATGGGCCTCGACGAGATCTTCGTCAGCGTCAACGCCGGATCCGCCCGCAGCTACAACGAGATCCACCTGCACACGCCGCCGGACGCTTTTGATCGCATCCGGCATACCCTCTCGGAGTTCACGCGCGCCAGACAGCGGCTCGGGACGACGCGACCCTTCATGCACCTGAGCTTCGTCATCCAGAACAACAACTACTTCGAGATGCCGGACATGGTGCGGCTGGCCCACGAGGTCGGCGCGCAGCGGGTGGCCTTCAACCGGGTCAGCGTCTATGAGGGCACGAAGTTCCTCATGCTCACGCCCGAGCAGAACGCCGAGGCGCTCGAACGCTATCTCGCCGAGGCCGAGCGTCTGGCCGGGCGCTACGGCATCCTGACCAACGCCGAGTTCTTCCGCGCCCGTCCCGGCGAGGCTCAGCGCTCGCGCAAGATCCACTCGAGCACCCCCTGCTACATCGGCTGGTACTTCTCGATCGTCCTGGCCGACGGGACGGTCAACCCGTGCTGCGAGTGCCTCCGGGCGCTCGGAACGCTTCAGACACACCGGTTCCGCGAGGTGTGGTTCGGGGAGGCCTACCGGAAGTTCCGCGGCGAGATCTCCGATCTGCCGGCCAGCCAGCGCGAGGTGTCCGGGTGCCGGTGCTACAACTGCAGCTTCGCCCTGCACAACCTGTCCATGCACCGGTTCGTCCATCCGCTCTCCAACGGCGTGAACGGGAACGCCCGCTACGGTCTGCGGGACCTGAAGCGGTTCGTGTTCGGTTGACAACCGCCGGCCGGAGCCGGCGCAGGCCTTCAGCCCCTGACAGGCGGCTGATGCCGCCGTGTCCGGGGCACGGGCTTGGATCCTGACAAGCCATCCCCGCCTCCGGCATCGACGGAGGCTTTACGAAGCGGGCGTCCGGCCCGACAGCCGGGCACGGCTGCGGAACGGCCCTGCGAGAGGATCGGAAGAGAGTATGTCCGCAACGACGTTGTCCTTGCCCGTCGTCGGATCGCTGCCTGTTTCGGCGCAGCCGGCCG